>Ga0315910_10000113_pt1 | contig 102079 bp, 74 predicted proteins | sample EdamamesoilMG_FD_204470 | JGI IMG/M metagenome (GOLD analysis project Ga0315910, IMG submission 204470) | Garden soil microbial communities collected in Santa Monica, California, United States - Edamame soil | ecosystem: Environmental > Terrestrial > Soil > Garden | place: USA: California...
CCCGCGCCGGGGGCCGGCGGAGGCCCGCCTGCCCGCGACGCGGGGTCTAGTTTGTGGACGCAACGGGGAGGTGCGGGGCAACGGCGAGATGGGAGAGGGAGGTGAGGGGCAACGGCGGGATGAGAGGGCCGGGGTGGGTCAGTCGAGTTGCGCCTCGACGCACAGGCCTCCGGTGCGGTGCGCGAGGCGTTCCCACTGCGCGCGCCGCGGTTTCGGCGCGTCGACCAGGATCGAGTCGAAGGCGATGCGGCGGAAGCGATTGCGCTCGACGAGGAGCTCGACCATCAGGTCCATGTCATAGCGGCGACCGCCGGTCGGCACGCCATCGGTCAGGGCCACGATCGTGTCGACCTCCGGGTCGGACATGGCCCACACCGCCGCGTCGTAGAAATTCCCCCGGCCCCGCGCGTGGCTGCGTTCGAAGCTCTCGAGCGCGCGCGCGATGTTGGCGCGCTGGGCCGGCACGACGTTGCGTTCCCACGGCAACGGATCGTTGGTGTACGGCACGACGTTGAAGCGCGTCTCGGGCGGCAGGGCTTCGAGCGCCTCGCGCAACCACTGGTCGAGGACCTGCTTGCGCGTGCGATCTCCGACTTTGGTGTCCCAGGTCGAGCCCGAGAAGTCGATCAGGAACGCCACGCGGTCGGAGACGATCCCCAGACCCGCCAGCTGCGCGCCCGTGCCCGTGTGCGTGGCGCGGCGGGACAGCTCCGGCCCGGTGCTCCACGGTCCCTGCACCGTGTTGGCCCAGGCTTCCCACGCCGCGGCGTCGGCGCCGTGGTCTTCGCCCGAGCGGGCGCGCAGGAAGGCTTGGATGCGCCAGCGCAGGCGCGGGCGCTTCTCGAGCGCCAGCTGGCGCGCCAGCGCGATCAGCGCGGGCTTGGTCGACAGGGTCTCGAGCTGGGACAGCGCGACCGTCCGCACCTCCGGTTCCGGATCCGCCAACCCGCGCACGGCCTGCTCCAGGCGCTGCGGTTCGCTCCAGCCGCCCGAGGCTTCGACCGCCTCGAGCGCGGCGCAGCGCAGCACCGGCTCGCGCGCGCTGGCGCAGTCCGCGACGTGGGGCAGGGAGCGGAAGTGCTCGAGCCGCGCCAGCACCACCAGCGCCCGCCCGCGCACCTCGGGGTCGATGCGCGCCTCGACCAGGCGCTCGACCTCGCGTGCGAGCTTGTCGCGCGGCCCGAGCTCGCGCCGCGCGGCGAGCTGGCGCTCCAGCGTCCAGAGCAGCGTCCGCGCCAGCTCCGGCTCGCGCGGTTCGAGCACCGCGAGCAGCTCCAAGCCGTCGATCGCGCGCGGCAGGCGGCCGAAGGCCTCCGCGACGCGCAGCCGCACCCACGGATCGCGGTGGCGCAGGCCGAGCCGGCCCGAGAGCTCCTCGAGCAGCCGCGCGTCGTCGAGGCGCGCCAGCGCGACCTGCGCCGCGTCCGCCACCTGCGAGTCCGCGTCGGCCAGCGCCCCGCACACCAGCTCCCACGCCGGCCGCTGGCCGAGCTCGACCAGCTGCTTGACCGCCGCGCGGCGCGTCTCCGGTCGCGGGGCCGCGAGCTGGCGTTCGAGCTCGCGCAGCTCCTCCGCGCGCCCGCCGTCGCCCGCGATCAGCGCGGCCCACATCCCCAGGTGCATCAGTCCCAAGCGCCCTCCCGCGGCGCCTGCCGGGCCCCGCGCCGGGAAGACGCGCGAGGCGCGCGGCGGTCGCAGGTGCGGCGCGATTTTTCTCGCGCGGCCCGCGGCGCCGGTCGCGAAGGCGCCGAAACGCCGCGCTCAGCCGGCGAAGGGCGTCAAGGGCCGCTCGCCGCAGCTCGCGCAGCTCACGTCGAGGCGCGTGTACTGCTTGTGGCAGCGCGCGCAGTAGCCGAGGCAGTCCGGCGCCAGGCGCTGCGGCACGAGCTCGACGCGCTCCGCCGCCGCCGGGTCGAGGCGCAGCAACTGCCGCTCGACGCGCGCGCGCCAGCTGCGCTCGGCCTCGCGCGCGCGCGCGTCTTCCAGCGGGCACTCGGGCCAGTACGGTGCCCGCGCGTCGCGCAGGGCGGTCGCGAGCAGCGCCTCGAACTCCGCGGGCGCGGCCAGCGCCTTGCACGCCGCCCAGGGATGGAAGAGCGCCAGCGCGTCGCGCGAGAGCGCCTCGCGCGCGCGCGAAGCGGGAAACGGATGCACGCAGCAGGGCAAGACCACGCGCCAGCGCTCCCAGCCGGGCGGCGTCAGACGCCGCGCCGCGCGCCACGCGCCGACGGCGCACGCGATCCAGCCCAGGAACAACACCAGGCCCGCCAGCGGGACCCACGGCCGCGCGAACTCGATCACCAGCGGGATGCCGAGCGCCCCGCCGGCGAAGAAGGCCAGCTGGCCGCGCGCCAGGCCCGCGGTCGCGCGCTCGACGCGCCCCGCTTCGCCGGCGATCGCCACGACGTCGAAGGCGCGCTCGAGTTCGCGCTCGAGGAGCTCCTCGCGCTGCGCCGCCGGCGCGAGCGCCAGGCGCTCGAGCTCCTGCGCCACGTGGCGCGCCAGCCGGCGCGAGGCGCAGCGCGCGAAGCTCGCGCCGCCGACCCACACTTCGTCGTCGCGCGCCTCGACCCCGCGCAGCTCACTCCAGGCCACGAAGCGCGGCGGGCGCGCGAGCGGGCGCTCGGCCGTGCCGTACGACAGCGCCGTGAAGCCCAGCACGCCCTGCGCGCCGATCGAGCACGGCAGGTGCTGCGTCACGTAGCACGTGCCCACCGGCCACAGCGGGTTGAGCGGCAACACGCCGCCGTTCTCGTTGCCGAGCAGCGTGTTGGCCGCCACGCAGCGCGCGCTCCCCCACCACGAGCTGCGCAGCGCCGCCGCCGCGCGCGGGATCCACCACAGGCAGCTCGTGCCGGCGTAGAGCAGCGCGAGCACGCCGTAGAGCCCCCATTCGGACTCCGTCATGCGGGCTCAGCCCTGGTTGAAGGAGCGGCCCTCGCCCTTGCCGCCTTCACCCTTCCCGCGGAAGAACTTGTCGAAGAGCTTCTTGATCCCGATCGCGATGCCGGCGACCGCGACCCACACGAGCTTGCCCAGCTTGCCGAGGGAAGCCCACAGCTTGCCGAACAGGCCGAGCTTGGCCGCCGCGAAGGCGCCGCCGCCGACCACCAGGCCGGCCAGGCCGTACTCGGCGAGCTTGTCGCCTTCGCGGTACTCGCCGTAGGTCAGGCCGGGGTCGTAGGCGAAGCCGGCGAGCAGCGCGTCGAACTCCGGCAGGCAGGACTTGAGATCCTCGGGAGCGAGCACGAGCTGCGCGTTCATCACGCCGCTGCGGCCGAGCAGCCGCACCTCCCAGTTGATCGACTCGCCGCCCGACGCGCTGCGGATGCGCAGGCCCCAGGTCAGGTTGTTGGTCTTGGGATCGTAGAAGGGCGGCTTCTCCCAGCCGGCGATCTCGAAGGGCTCGAGGCCCTGCTCCTGGCGGTACTCGTTGACGCGCTCCTGGTTCTCGCGGATCGTCGCCAGGATCGCGTCGGGGTCGAGCTCGTCGCGCTCGTCGTCCTTGACGTAGCCCGAATCCTCGAAGGTGAAGATCACGAACCAGCGGCGCTCGGCCCGCAGCGCCAGCACCGAGCCGAGCTCGGTCTCCGAGGGGATGTTGCGCGTCAGCCGCAGGTACTTCTGCGTGCCCGCGGGGTCGGCCCAGTCCAGCCCCTCCGGCACCTGGACGTGCGCCAGCTGGCCCAGCGCGCCGGTCACCGGCCCCGCCTGCGCGCCGATCTCGGCTCGCACGCGCGCGAGCGCCTGCTCGATCGTCAGCTCCTGCCCGGCGTCCTGCGCGGCCTCTTCCTGCGCCGCCCGCGCACAGGGCACGAGCAACAGCCACAGCGCCATCCATCCTCGAAGCATGCGAAATCTCCTGCCAGGGGAAGCGAACCGACGGCACGCAGTCTAGCCCCGCACCCGGGTCGCGCACCACGGCCGCCGCAGAGGACGCGCGGGACGCACAAACCGGCGCTGCGCCGCGTATCCTCCTGCCCCACCGCGCTCGATCATGTTCGCCGCTCCCCTCGGACTGCTCGCCCTCCTGGCCGTGCCGGCGATCGTGGCGCTGCACCTCTTCCGTCGCCGTTTCGTGCCGCGGCCGGTCAGCGCGCTGTTCCTGTGGAGCGACGCCGACCGCACGCCGCTCGCGGGGCGCAAGCGCGAGCGGCTGCGGCGCTCGTGGTCGCTGTGGGCCGAGTGCCTGGCGGCCGTGTGCCTGGCGCTGGCGCTGGCCGGCCTGCGCGGCTGCGGCGACCAGCCGGGCGAGCACCTGGTCGTGGTGCTCGACGCCTCGGCCTCGATGGACGCGCAGCGCGAGGGCCAGTCGATCGCCGCGCGCGCGGTGCGCGAGGTCGAGTCGCGCCTGGAGGCCCTGCCGCGCGGCTCGCGCGTGACGCTGGTGCAGAGCGGGCGGCATCCCACCCTGCTCGCCGGCCCGGCGGCCTTCCCCGAGGAGGCGCGCGCACGCCTCGCCGGCTACGCGCCGCGCGCGCAGCGCCACGACCTGCTCGGCGCGCTGGCCTTCGCGCTGCAGGTCTCGGGCGGCGGCCGCGTGCTGGTGCTGACCGACCGCTACGAGCCCGAGCGCCTGCCGCCCGAGATCGAGCTGGTCGCGCTGGGTGCGCCGCTCGACAACGTCGGCATCACGCACGCCGCGCGCGAGCGCGTCCTCGAGCGCGAGACCAAGGCGCTGCGCGAGCAGGCCTTCGTGCGCGTCGACAACTTCTCCAGCGCCACGCAGCAGCGCCGCGCGCGCGTGGCGAGCGTCGACGCGCCCGAGGTCGACCTGGCCGAGCCGCGCACGCTCGAGCTGGCGCCCGGGGCGCAGACCAGTCTGACCTGGAAGCTCCCGCCCGGGACCCCGCCGGTGGTCGTGACGCTGGCGGGCGACGCGCTGGCGATCGACGACCAGGCCTTCCTCGCCCCGCCGCCGGCGCGCACGCTGGCGCTGGCGAGCACGCTAGCGCTCGACGAGCAGCGCGCGCTGGGCCTGACGACGCGCGCCGAGCAACCGCTCGACCGGCTGCTGGGCATCGTCGCCGACTGCGTCCTGGCCGCCGACCTCGAGAGCGCGCACCTGGTGATCGGCGCGGCACCGGCAGCCGGTTCGACGAGCGCGAGCTGGACGCTGGCCTTCGAATGCCCGGGCAGCGAGCGCAAGGACTGGATCGGCCCGTTCCTGTTCGAGCGCCGGCATCCGTTGCTCTCCGGCACGACCTTCGAGGGCCTGGTGTGGAGCGCCGACCCCGCGCACACGCTGCAAGGCATCCCGCTGGTCGCCGCGGGCAACGTGCCGCTCTTGGTCGAGGACGAAGTCGGCGGCCGGCGCGTCTTCACGCTCAACCTCGACCCGCGGCGCAGCACGCTGGCGCGCTCGCCCGACTGGCCGATCCTGTTGAGCAACCTGTGCGAGCTGCGCCGGCGCACGCTGCCCGGCCCGAGCCGCACCAACCTGGCGGTCGGGGACGAGCTCGACTACCGCAAGAGTGCCCTGGTGCGCGAGGAGGACGGCGAGCTGGTGCTCGCGGCGGAGCCGGGCACGCCCGCGTCCCTGGGAACGACGGGCGCGCGCCGCTACCCGCCGCGCCCGACGCTGCGGCTCGACGAGTTCGAAGCGCCCGGGACGTACACGTTGAAACAGGGGGACACGCTGCTCGCGCGCGTCGCCGTCAGCTTCGCCGACGCGCACGAGAGCGACCTGCGCGGCGGTTCGAGCGGCCGGCGCCCGGCGCAGGGCGACGCGGCGCGCATCGAGGCCCAGACCTCGTGGGTCGAGGCGCTGCTGCTGGGCCTGGCGGCGCTCCTGGTGCTGTTCGACTGGCTGGTGCTGCGCCGCGCCGTCGACCTGGCCGCGGGCAGCGCCAAGAAAGAGCCGCATGGGCTGCCTGCATCCTGAGCTGCTGCTGCTGCTGGTGCCGGCCGCCTTCGCCTGGTGGGCGCTGCGCACGCGCGAGCGCCTGACGGACCTCGTGCGCGCGATCGCGCTGGTGCTGCTGGTCGCCGCGCTGGCGCGGCCGTACCTGCAGACCGCACAGGAAGGGCGCGAGCTGGTGTTCGTCGTCGACCGCTCGCGCTCGATGCCGGCCGGCTCGGCCGAGTCGGCCGCGGAGCTGGTGCGCCTGGCGGAGGACGCGCGGCGCGCGGGCGACCGCGTCGCGGTGGTGTCCTTCGGCGCCGGGGCGGCGATCGAGCGCCTGCCCTCCGACGACGCGCGCTTCGCGGGCTTCGAGCGCACGCTCGACCGCGACGGCTCCGACCTGGGCGAGGCGCTCGAAGCCGCGCTCGACCTCGTGCCGCGCGACCGGCCCGGCGGCCTGATCGTGCTCTCCGACGGCGAAGCCAACGGCCGCGACCCGCTCGACGCCGCGCGGCGCGCCTTCGCCCGCGGCGTGCGCATCGACACGCGGGCCTTCCCGCGCCCGGGCATCGGCGACCTGGCGGTGCAGCGCCTGGACCTGCCCGAGGAGATCGCGGCGCGCGAGCCGTTCCAGTTCACGGTCTGGGTGCGCTCCGAGCGGCGCGTCGAGGCCGACTTCACGATCACGCGCCAGGACACGCTGATCTCGCGCGGCCGGCGCGTGTTCGAGCCGGGCGTCAACCGCATCGCGCTGCGCGACGTGCTCGACGAGGCCGGCGTGGCGCGCTACGAGGTGCGCATCGACGCGCCCGACGACCGCGTGCTCGAGAACAACCGCGGGCTGGGCGCGGTGCAGGTGCGCGGCGCGCACGCGATCCTGGTGCTCAACCACGACGGCCAGGAGGACCCGCTGACGCGCGCCCTGCGCGCCGCGCGCGTCGCGATCCAGGTCAAGACGCCCGAGGCCGCGCGCCTCGATCCGCTGGCGCTGACCGCCTGGCGCGGCGTGATCCTGGAGAACGTCTCGGCCGAGCGCCTGGGCCCGGGCCTGCGCCATCTCAACGCCTTCGTCACCGAGCGCGGCGGCGGCCTGCTCGTGACCGGCGGGCGCGCCAGCTTCGGCACGGGCGGCTACTTCCGCTCGACGCTCGATCCGCTGCTGCCGGTCTCGATGGAGATGCGCCAGGAGCACCGCAAGCAGGCAGTCGCGCTGGCGATCACCATGGACCGCTCGGGCTCGATGGCGGCGCCGGTCGGCGGCGGGCTGGTCAAGATGGACCTGGCCAACCTGGGGGCCGTGGCGGCGATCGAGCTGCTCTCGCCGATCGATGCGATCGGCGTGATCGCGGTCGACTCCTCGCCGCACGTGATCCAGGAATTGACGCCGGTCGAGGACGTCTCGGCGCTGACCAGCCGCGTGCGCCGCATCCAGTCGCAGGGCGGCGGCGTCTTCAGCTACACGGCCCTGTACGCGGCGGGCAAGATGCTCGAGGGCGCCGAGCAGCAGAACCGCCACATCATCTTCTTCGCCGACGCGGCCGACGCCGAGGAGCACGAGGGTTGCGAGGAGCTCCTGACGCGCCTGGTGCAGATGGGCGTCACGACCTCGGTGATCGCGCTCGGCACCGAGAGCGACGTCGACGCCACCTTCCTCAAGCGCGTCGCGGAGCTCGGCCAGGGGCAGGCCTACTTCACCACCGAGGCCGACGAGCTGCCGCGGCTCTTCGCGCAGGACACGCTGACCGCGGCGCGCTCGACCTTCGTCGAGGAGCCGACCGCGACGCGCGTGCTGCCCGACCTGTTCGGCCTGGGCGAGCTGGGCGGCACGGACTTCGCGCAGCTCGCCGGCTACAACCTGACCTACCTGCGCGCGGGCGCCGTGTGCGGCGTGGTCACGGCCGACTCGTACCAGGCGCCGGTGTTCGCCTTCCAGCAGCAGGGTCTCGGCCGCAGCGCGGCGTACACCGGCCAGATCGGCGGCCAGTACGGCGCGGACCTCGTCGCCTGGCCGGGCTTCGCCGGCTTCTTCGTCAACATCGCGCGCTGGCTGGTCGGCCAGGAAGAGCCCGAGGACCTGTTCACCACGGTCAAGCGCGAGGGCAAGGACCTGGTGATCGCCGTCGAACAGGACCCCGACGCGGCGGCGCGCAGCGACACCTCGCAGCTGGAGGCCCACCTGACGGCCGCCGACGGGACGAAGTCGAGCGTGCTGCTCGAGCGCGTCGGCGAGTCGCGCTTCGAGGCGCGCCTGCCGCTCGACAAGGAGGGCATCGCGCTCGGCACGCTGCGCCTGGCGGACGGCAAGTTCGTCACGCTGCCGCCGGTGGCGCTGCCCTACTCGCCCGAGTTCGAGCCCAGCCCCGACCCGGGCCGCGGCGAGCGCCTGCTGCGCCGCATCGCCGAGGAATCCGGCGGGCTGGCGGGCATCGGCGCCGGGGAGCTCTGGCGCGGCGAGCGCGCCGGCCGCGCCTGGCGCGTGATCACGCGCGAACTGGTGCTCGCGGCGCTCCTGCTCTTGGTGGCGGAGATCGCGGTGCGCCGGCTGCAGCTGGCGAGCTTGATCCCGTGGGCGAAGCTCGTCCCGCGCCTGCCGCGGCGGCGGCGCAGCGCGCCGATTGCGGCGGGGGCGGCGGGCGCGGCGGGCGCGGAGCAGGCCGGCGCGCCGCCGCAGGCCTCCGGTACACCCGCGGCGGCAACACCAGCGGCCCCCGCGACACCGCCGGCCACCCCCCCAGCGCCCGCGCCCGACATCGAGAGCGTGCTGCAGCGCGCGCGGCGCTCGGCCGGCAAGCGCCTCGATCGCTGAACGCGCCGCGGTCGGCGACAATCCCGGGAAGTGCCCAACGCCGCGCGCCCGCGCGGCATCAGGGCCCCGACATGGACGCCCCGTCGCAACGCTGGCCGGTCGAGGAGCTGCTGCGCGAAGCGCGCTGGCTGGGCGCCCTGGCGCGGCGCCTGGTCGCCGACCCGAACCTGGCCGACGATCTCGTGCAGGACACCTGGTCGGCCGCGCTGCGCGCGCCGCCCGAGCGCTCGCGCGCGCTGCGGCCCTGGCTGGCGAGCGTCGCGCGCAACGCGCTGCGCCAGCGGCTGCGCTCCGAGTCGCGGCGCGCGCGGCGCGAGGCGGAGCGCGGCGGCGAGTCGCCCGCTGCCGACCCGGTCGAGCTGGCCGGGAAGCTCGAAGCGCAGCGCATGCTGGTCGAGGCCGTCGGCGCCCTGCGCGAGCCGTACCGCTCGACCGTGCTGCTGGCCTACTTCGAACAGAAGAGCTCGGCCGAGATCGCGCGCCTGCAGTCGGTCGCCGCGGGCACGGTGCGCTGGCGCCTCGCGCAGGCGCTCGACGAGCTGCGCCGGCACCTCGACCGGCGCTCGGACGGCGAGCGGCCGCGCTGGCTGGCGCTGCTCGCGCCGCTGAGCCAGAACGACGGCGCGCTCCTCGCCGCGCCGGCCGCATCCCTGACCGGAGTGCTGACCATGAGCCTGATCTGGAAGACCGCCGCGGGCTGCGCCGCGGCGCTGGCGCTGCTCTGCGCGCTCGACGCCGGCGGCGTGCTCGAGCTGCCCGGCCTCGGCGCGCTGCTCGGACGCACGGAGGCGCCGCTGACCGTCGAGTTCGCGCCGCTCGCGCCGCGCGACCTCGCGCAACCGGTCGCGAGCGATGGGCAGCTGCCCGAGCGCAGCGCCGTCGCCGCGACCGCCCCCGCCGCGGTCGGCGAGGAGCGGCGCCTCCTGGCGCGCGCGCGCTTCGTCGACCCCGAACAGCGGCCGCTGGCCGGCGTCGAGATGCGCTGGATCCCGGCCGAGGCCGTGCGCGGCGCGAGCGGCGCCGACGGCCGGATCGAGCTCGCGATCCCCGCGCGGACCGACGACCCCGGGCAGTTCGAGTTCACCTGCACGGCGCAGGGCTTCGCGCGGCGCGCGTTGAGCGCGCGCTCGGCACCCGACGGCGTGTGCGAGTTCGGCGAGGTCGTGCTGCAGCCCGCCGGCGACATCGTCGGCGTGGTGCGCGATGCCGGTGGCCGGCCCCTGCCGGGGACGCGCGTCTCGACCACGCCGACGCTCGACCGGCCGCGCGCCGCGCTCGATCCGCTGCGGCGCCTGCCGGGCTCGTACCTGGCGCGCGACGCGGTCAGCGCCGACGCGCAGGGCCGTTTCCGCTTGAGCGGCGTCGCGGCGGGCTTCGTGCTCCTGTGCGCCGAACACCCCGGACACCTGCGCGAGATCAGCCGCGCGGTCGAGGTGCGCGCCGGCCAGGAGAGCCGCGGCGTCGAGCTCGTGCTCGCACCGCTCGACCCGGCCTGGCTGGTGCGCGGGCGCGTCACCGACGCCGAGGGCGTGCCGGTCGCGCACGCCGACTTGCGTTGGGTGCTCGGCGGCTCGAGCGGCACCTGGCAGGCCGACGCGCAGGGCGGCTTCGAGTTCGTGCTCGGGCCCGGCGAGACGCTCGACCTGACGGCGCGCGATCCGGACGACCGTCGTCCGAGCGCCTCGTGCACGGGTCTGCTGCCCGGCGGGCAGCCGATCGAGCTGCGACTGGGCAGCGCGCGCGCGCTGACGCTCGATGTGCGCGACCGCGCCGGCGCGCCGGTGCTCGCCTTCCGCGCCTGGACCGAGGTGCGGGGCGAGCACGACCGCTTCCGGCGCTACTTCGAGGACGGCGCGGCGCAGCTCGTCGCGCCGGCGCAGGCCTTCCGCGTGGTGGTCGAAGCCGAGGGTTTCCGCCTGTGGCAGCTCGAGGTCGCGGACGCCGCGGCGCAACCCGCGCAGGTCGCCGTCGTGCTCGACGCGCTGCCCAGGGTGCGCGGCCGCGTGCGCACGGGCGACACTCCGGTGCCCGAGGTCGAGTTCGAGGTGCGGCGCCTCGCGACGGGCCGCATCGTCACCAACGGATTCCCCTCGCGCCTCGACCTCGAGACGCTGGCGCGCGCGCGCAGCGACAGCGACGGCCGCTTCGCGCTGACCGTGCGCGAGCGCGCGCGCATCGTGCTGCTGGTGCACCACGAGCGCTTCGCGACGCTCGAACTCGGCCCCTGGGACTACGACCCCGAACGCGGGATCGACGAGCTCGACGTGCAGCTCGACCAGGGCGGCGCGATCGAGGGCCGCGTGCTCGGTCCGTCGGCGGCGGGGACGCTGGTCGGCTTCTCGCGCGGCGACGGGCGCGCCTTCTCGCTGCGCGTCGGCGCCGACGGCACGTTTCGCGCCGAGCGCCTGACGCCCGGGCCGTGGACGGTCGAACGCGTCGCGGAGGAGCTCGATCCGGACACGCTCTCGTCGGTCTTCGATTCGGGCGCGCCCTTCGAGCGCATCCCGAGCTCGTGCGTCGTGCACGCGGGGCGCGTCACGCGCTTCGACCTCGGCGACGCGGAGGCCGGGCCGGGCATCGAGGGTCGCATCACGCTCGACGGGCGCGCGGCGGCGGGCTGGAGCGTCGAGCTGGCGCGCGAGCTGCCGGAGCCGCGCGGCGCGACGCGCACGCAGACCGACGCCGAGGGACGCTTCGCGCTCGGGGTGCCGCAGAGCGGGCGGCACGCGCTGGCGCTGCGCGCGCTGACCGGCCCGCTCGACGGGCTGCAGGCGCTGGCCGAGATCGAGGTCGGCGGGCCGCGCACGCCCTGGCAGCTCGAGCTCGCGAGCTGCACGGTCGAGATCGCGCCGCCGGCGCCGGCCGACGGGCCCGCGACCTGGAAGCTCGCCATCGAGCTGGCGCCGGGCGCCTGGGCCGTCAGCGAGTTCGAGCGCGGCGGCGCGACGACGCTGGTGCTCCCGGCCGGGCGGCTGCGGCACGTGCGTTTGCGCGCGGGGCAGGAGTTCGGACGCGAGATCGCCAGCTGGCCCGCCGACGGCGAGCTCGTGCTGCGGCCCGCCGCGACGCTGCGCCTCGAGTTGCGCTGACTCGGCCGTCCCGTCGGGTGCGGGTCAGCGAGTACGATCCGCCGCCTGTTGAGCGCTCCCTCGCAAGCCGGGCTGGTGCGCGCCATGGGGCGCTGGACGCTGACGGCGCTGGTCGTCAACGCGATCATCGGCAGCGGGATCTTCGGCCTGCCGGACGACATCGCGCGCACGCTCGGCGCGGCGGCGCCCTGGGCCTACGTCGCGGCCGGCGCGGGCGTCGCGGTGATCATGGCCTGCTTCGCCGAGGTCGCCTCGCAGTTCACGGGAGCGGGCGGGCCGTACCTGTACACGCGCGAGACCTTCGGGCGCTGGGCGGGCGTCGAGGTCGGCTGGCTGTCGTGGCTGGTGCGCCTGACCTCGGCGGCGGCCAACGCCAACCTGTTCGTGGTGTACCTGGGCATGTTCCTGCCGCAGGTCGGCCAGCCGCTGCCGCGCGCGCTGGTGCTGGCGGCGGTGCTCGGCTTCCTGGTGGTGGTCAACGTGCGCGGCGTGCGCTCGGGAGCGCGCGTCAGCAACTTCTTCACGCTGGCCAAGCTCCTGCCGATGCTGGTGTTCGTCGGCGCGGGCGCCTTTCTGGTCGGCGGCCAGATCGAGATCGGCGCACCCGCCGGGCCGGCGCTGGGCTGGATCGACGCGGTGCTGGCGCTGATGTTCGCCTTCGGCGGCTTCGAGACGGCGCTGATCCCGTTGGGCGAGGCGAAGAACCCGCGGCGCGACGCGCCCTTCGCGCTGTTCACGGCGCTGGCCGTGGTGGTCGCGGTCTACCTGGCCGTGCACCTGGTCGTGATGGGCGCCTTCGACGACCCGGCCGCCTTCGACCGGCCGGAGGTGCGCGAGCGCCCGGTCGGCGAGGCGGCGCGCGTCTTCCTCGGGCCGGCGGGTGCGACGCTGATCGCGATCGGCGTGCTGGTGTCGACCTTCGGCAACCTGACGGCGCAGTTCGTCAGCGCGCCGCGCCTGACCTTCTCGCTGGCGGAGAACGGCGACTTCCCGCGCAGCCTGGCGAGCGTGCACCCGCGCTTCCGCTCGCCGTGGGTCGCGATCATCGTGCACGGCCTGTTGGTCTGCGCGCTGGCGATCTACGGCAACTTCATCTGGAACGCGATCCTGGGCGCGGTGGCGCGGCTCTTCACCTACGCGCCGGTGTGCGCCGCGCTGATCGTGCGCCGGCGCCGCGACCCCGGCGCCGATTCGTTCCGCACGCCGCTCGGACCGCTGTGGGCCGTGCTCGGCATCGGCTTCTGCGCCCTGCTTGTGACGCAGATGCAGCTCCAGCACCTCATGATCCTGCTGGTGATCAGCGCCATCGCGACCACCAACTGGTACCTCGTCCGCCGCCGCTGAGGCACCGCACTCAGGCCGGCGTCAGGATCCCGGCCGGCACCAAGGTCGCGCGCGCCAGGGCGGCGAGCTCCGGGCCGGCGTCGAGGCTGACGAAGCGCGCGCCGAGGCGGCGCGACTCCTCGTCGAGCGCCTTGCACAGGCGCGTCAGACGCTCGACGTAGCGATCGCGCGTCACCCGGTCGACGACCAGGTCGAGCGTCGACTCGTCCTCGCAGTCGGTCAGGCGCAGCGCGGCGTCGAAGCGCGGCGCGCGGTCCTCGCGCGCGAGCACCTGCACCACGCCCAGCCCGCCGGCGCGCGCGGCCAGGGGGCGCAGCAGCGAGCGCGGCTCGTGCGGGAACAGGAAGTCCGACACGATCAGGCGCACCGAGCCCGGCCGCAGCAGCGGCCCGAGGCCGTCGAGCAGCCGGTCGAGCGTGGTGCGCCCGTCGAAGACCAGGCCGTCGCGCTCCAGCCGTTCGAGCGACAGCGGCTCCGGCCGCTCGCCGACGCGCACGACGTTGACCGCCAGGCCCTCGGCGCGCGCGGTGAAGGCCAGGAGCGCCGCGAGGTCGGTGGCGCACTGCGCCTTGTCGCCGTCGAGCGCCATCGAGCGCGAGGCGTCGATCACCAGGTCGACGCGCGGCACGATCTCCTCGCGGTACTGGCGCACCATCAACTGGTCCGTGCGCGCGAAGGCGCGCCAGTCGAGGTGGCGCACGTCGTCGCCGGCGGCGTAGGCGCGCCGGTCCTGGAACTCGAGGCTCGCACCCGTGCCGCGCCCGAGGCGTTCGCCGAGCACGCCGCGCGTCGGCGCGTCGAGCAGCGCCAGGCGGTAGCGCTCGGCGAGACCGTGGGCTTGGGCGCTGGGGAGCGGCATGCGCGGGATCACGCTCCCCCGTGCGTCGCAGCGGGCGCCGCGCCGGGCGCCTCGCCGTGCATCACGCCGGGCGCCGCGACGGCCGTCTGCACGCCGCGCACCATGCGCCAGGCGTTCGCCGCCAGCGTCGCGCCCACGAGGAGGGCGAGCCCCAACCACATCCAGCCGCTGGCGGGCAGCCCGTCGGCGCCGACGCTCGACATCAAGGCCATCGGGTTGAAGGGATGCGAGCCGGGTTGGGCGCGCCCGAGCGCCAGACCGACCAGCGCCAGGCCCGCGTTGGCCAGCAAGGGCAGGATGCAGATCGCGGCGCGCGCCAGCACGCGCGAGGTCAGGCGCTGCGCGCTGAACGAGAACAGCACCGCCGGCCCGAGCATCCACGTCCAGGTCAGCGCCGCGAGGCCGACGCCTTGCAGCGCCGCGGGCGGCAGGCTGCCGCCGCCGGTCAGCACGCACAGCAGCACGTGCCACGTCGCGAGGCCGCCGAGCAACACCGTCGCCAGCGCCGCTGCGCGCCCGCCGCCGCTGGTGTGCAGCACGGTCCACAGGCTCGGCCGGCGCGTGTGGCCCCAACGGCTGCGCGCGCCGATCGGCAGCTCCTCCGGCTCGGTGACGGTCCAGCTCAAGGGCAGGGCCAGGAAGGCGCAGGCGCAGACGAGCACGACCAGCCCCGCCTCGGCGTCGAAGACCAGCACGGCGACCAGCTCGACCAGCGCCGCCGCCAGCGCCAGGCCCGAAGCGACGCGCAACAGCGGCGTCGAGCGGCTCTCGTCGCGGTGCGACAGGCGGTCGGCGGCGAAGGCCGCGGCGATCGGCACCAGCGGCACGAGCGCCAGCTGGACACCGAAGACGCCCCACAGCACGCCGGGGCCGCTGCCGCCGCTGACCGCGCCGAAGGTCGAGCCGCCGAACAGCATCATCATCGGCATCAGCAAGGCATAGGGCCCGAACTGCAGCGCGAAGAACAGGAAGCCGATCATCAGCACCAGCCGCACCCAGCGCGTGCGCGACAGGCTCGAGACCGCGATCCCCACGGCGCAGAAGGACAGCGACAGCACGAAGCCGCCGCACAGCGTCGCCAGCACCAGCCAAGGATCGACGCCGCCGCAGGTCCAGGCGACGCACAACCAGGGCAGCGTCGTGGCATAGACGATCAGCGTCTGCAGGCCCGCGGCGCACAGCTTGCCGAGCACGATCGCCACCGGGCCCTGGCGCGTCAGCAACAGCAGGTCGAGCGCGTTGTCCTCGGCCTCGGCGCTCATCGACGAGAAGGCCGCGAAGGGCACCAGGAGCAGCGTGCTCACCGAAGCGCAGGCGACGACCACGCCGAAGAGCACCGGCCCGACGTACTCGTCCATGTCGGTGCCGATGATCATGCGCGCGATCAGCACGCACATCCCGCCCAGCGACGAGAGCGCCAGCGCGATGTCGAACAGTACCCGGAAGAAGCGGCCGCGCAGCGCCTGGCGCACCTCCTTGACCAGCACGGCGTTGCTGCGCTCCGCCAGGCGCTCCGCGCCGGCGTCCCACAGGCCGAGCAGGCCGCGCGCCTGCGGCTCGAGCGCCAGCTCAGGCGCCATCGACCACCCCCGCCGCGGCCGGCGCGGGTCGCGCGCGCTCCCGCGCCGCGCGGCGCAGCTCGTCGAGGGCGCGCACCAGCCGCGGCAGCACCAGGGCCAGCGCCACGCCGCCGGCGATCAGCGCGCCCAGCGTCGGGCCGTCGACGCCGTGGCGCCAGGCGCAGTCGAACGCCACCCAAGGCGCCGAGAGCGGGTGGCGCATCTCCATCCAGGCCTCGCTGCGCAGGAGGAAGCCCGCGAGCGCCGGCAGGAACAGCGAGAGCAGCGCGCCGATCGGGATCAGCACGCGCGTCGCCACGCGCACGCCGGCGCGCTGCAGGCGGCGCCCGACGATCGTCGAGGGCAAGGCCAGGTAGACGAACAGGTAGATCTGGAACACCAGCACCGCCAGGTGCGTGTTGCGCACGTCGGTGTTCGAGTGGCCGGGGTAGACGCCGACGTAGACCGCCACCATCCACCCCAACGCCGCGTGGATCAGCGCGAAGTGCAACAGGAGCAGCAGCACCCCGCGTCCCCCGCCGGGCAGGAAGGGTGCCGCAAGCAGCGCGCGCCACGGGCTGGAGGGCACGCGCGCGCGCACGTGGCGCGTCAGCGTCTCGGGCTCGGTGACGAAGAACAGGTCGCACAGCGCGATCCCGACCGACAGCACCACCCCCAGCATCATCGGCATGTTGCTCGACGGGTTCTCGTACTGCATCCACACGCAGGGAGCCAGCAGCAGGAGCAGGAGGGCCGTGACCACCACGCGCGGCGTGGTCGAGGCGTTCTCCTCGGCGTGCGCGACCAGGCTGGCGGCGGCCGCGATCGACAGCAGGCCGGGCAGCGCGATCAGCGCCAGGGTGATCGTCAGCGCGATCCAGTGCTCGGCCTGGTCGAAGGCCACCGGATCGCGCGCGTACTCGTCGACGAAGACGATCCCGCCCAGCGCGCAGCCGAACAGCACCGCCGCCAGCGCCACCATCAGGATCACGCGCACCACCCGCAGCCGCGACACGCTGGAGAGCATCAGCGCGATCGCCGAGGCCGAGACGCACGCCACCACCGCGCCCGCGACCAGCAGCACGATGCTGGTCAGGTCGATGCCGCGCAGCAGGAAGGCGAAGGACAGGAAGGGCACGAAGGCGCACAGATAGAGGAAGGCCTCGACCAGCACCGAACCCAGCTTGCCGAGCACGATCTGGCGCGCCTCCAGGCGCGAGAGCACCAAGAGGTCGTAGGTGTGCTCGTCCCACTCGTTGCCCATCGACAGGAAGGCCGAGAAGGGCACCAGCCCGATCAGCGCGACCAGCAGGCAGCCGAACATCGCCTGGAAGAAGTCGCGGCCCGCGAAGGCGTGCAGGTGCGCGTCGAGGTTGACCAGCAGCACCACCGCGATCGCGGTGGCGATCAAGAGCGTCAACGGGAACAGGAAGCGGAAGTAGCGGCCGCGCAGCGCCGAGCGCAGCTCCTTGACCAGGATCGGGTTGAGCCGGTCGGGAAAGGCGCTCGCACCGCTGCTCACTGCAGGCGCCCCTCGGTCAGGCTCAGGAAGACCTCCTCGAGGTCGAGCTCCTCGGGCGCGAACTGCACCGGCTGCAGGCCGGCCGCGACCAGCGCCGCGAGCAGCGCCGCGGACTGCTCGGGCGTCGCCTCGTGCTCGAAGACCATGCCGCCGCGCTCGGGGCGCGACTTCAGCACCGCCGGGTGCTCGGCCAGGAAGCGCTCCAGCAGCTCGACCGGTGCCAGCGTGCGCACGAACACGCTGGTGTGCGGCCGCAGGCGGCGCGTGATGTCGCGCACCGTGCCGGTGGCCTTGATCACGCCGCGCTCGATCACCGCCACGGAATCGCACATCTCGGCCAGCTCGGTCAGGATGTGCGAGGAGACCAGGATCGCCTTGCCGTTGGCCGCCAGGGCGCGCACCAGCTCGCGCAGCTCGACGCGCGCGCGCGGGTCGAGGCCGGCCGCCGGCTCGTCGAGGATCAGGATGCTCGGGTCGTGCAGCAGCGTCTTCGCCAGGCACAGGCGCTGCTTGAGGCCTTTCGAGAGCCCCGCGATCTCCTTCTCCTGCAGCGTGGCCAGGCCGGTGAAGTCGAGCACCTCCCCCACGCGCCGGCGGCGCGCGTCACCCTTGAGGCCGTAGGCGCGCGCGAAGAAGTCGAGGTACTCCCAGATCGTGGTGTTGGCGTAGGCGCCGTAGGAATCGGGCATGAAACCCAGGCGCGCGCGCACCGAGCGCGGCTCGGCCAGCACCGAGTAGCCGTCGAGGAACACGTCGCCCTGGTCGGGGTACTCGAGCGTGGCGCAGATGCGCATCGTGGTGGTCTTGCCGGCGCCGTTGGGCCCGATGAAGCCCATGATCTGGCCGCGCTCGACGCTGAAGCTGGCCTGGTCGACGGCCTTGAGCAGGCCGAAGCTCTTCGAGATGCCGCGCACCTCGAGCGCGGGGCCCTGGGCGACGCTCATCGGCCGCCTCCCAGCTCGAGGATGCCGAGCACCAGCTGCGTGCCGTTCTCGACCTCGATGTCGACCTCGCCGTGGTCGCCGAACACGGGTGCGTCGAGCTCGGCCACGTAGCTGCCGGCGAAGAGCTGCTCGTGGCTCAGCGCGCCGACCAGGCCCGGCAGGCGCGCGCGGTGCCGCACGCTGGCGCTCGCCTGGTCGGCGGCCGGGCCGAGGCGCGTCTTCTCGCCGGCGGCGAGCGGCGTCTCGAGCTCGTAGAAGACACCGTTCGCGTCGCAGACCACCAGGTGCCGGATCGCCGCCCCCAGGCCGTTGCCGAGTTCGAGCTCGTCGCCGCGCGCGACGACCTCCAGGCGCGCGCGCGCCGCGCGGTCGACCATGCCGGCCGTCATGCGCTCGCGGCGCACGGGCAGGTAGTCGCCGCCGTAGGTCAGGCCCGCGCGGCAGTCGATGCGCAGCTCGCCCTGCCGCACGCCGCCCGGATACTCGAGCGGGAAGACCGCCGAGCCCGTCGCCACGCGCCAGCCGTCGCCGGCCGGCATGCCGGCGAACAGGCTGCGCGTCGAGAGCGTCGAGGCCTGGTGCGTGCGCTGGTCGAGCCAGGTCAGCTCGAAGACCGCGCCGCGCACGTTGAGGCCCTGCGACACGGCGCCGTACACGAAGAGCCCGATCGAGAAGACGATCGCCAGCAGCGGCACGGTCACCAAGAGCAGCGCCGGCCGGTTGAGCCGGCGCACGACCAGCAGGTTGACCGGCCCGATCAGGATCGCGAAGCAGACCAGCAGCAGCGTCAACATCCGGTAGGGCAGCTCCATGTCCGCCAGCTTGGGCATGTGCATCAGCGCGTCGCGCGCGTGCGGAGAGTCGGCGAAGCTGACCGGGCGCGTCAGGCCGAACTGGAAAGCGTCGATCAGCTCGGCGAACTCGCCGCCGCCGCCGCTGGCGAGCTGCTGCAGGTCGCGGCCATCGCCGACCACCAGCACGCCCTGCGCGCAGGCGTAGACCGTGTTGCCGCCGTCGGTGCGCAGCACGAAGCGCGGCTCCATCCAGGCCGCCAGCGCGGGCACCGAGCGCGCCAGCTCCTCCGCGCCCGGCCCTTCGCAGGCCAGCACGCCGCCCAGGCGCACCCAACTGCACAGCGCGTCGACCACGCCCGGCGCGGGCAGGCCGCTGGGCGCGTCGAGCACCACGGCCTTGAGGCTGGTGTAGGGCTCGAAGCGCGCCGGCAGCTCCTCGTGCGCCAGCGGCGTGATGCCGACCTGGAAGGTGCCGGCGCCGCCAGCGGTCGCGCTGGACCCGGCGTAGCCCAGCGAGCCCATGCGGACCATGCGCGCCGACGTGTCGGTGAACAGCGGCACCGCGGCCGGCGGGCGCGCGCTGAACTCGGCCGCCCAGGCCAGGTTCGCCCCGGCCGAGGGCGTGCGCGCCGACGAGTGCACGTACAGCACGGGCCACACGTTCGGGTCGGGGTGCTGGGTCGCGCCGACGTTGTAGAGCATCTCGCGCCGGCCGGCGACGGTGACGAACACGTTGTAGCCGTTGCTGCCGTAGTCGTGGCCGGCGGGCACGGCGAGCTGCAGCTCTTCGTGCGCGCCGGCGGCGACGCTGACGCGCTCGAGCACGCTGCACTGCTCGCTGCCGTAGGAGCGCGTCAGCGTGATGTCGACCGCGTGCTCGCGCCCGTCGAGGTTCTCGATCTGCAGCGTCAGCGGCAGGAAGCCCTGGTAGAGCATGTCGGGCCAGGAGCTCCAGACCAGCACCTTGAGCTGCGACTCGGGGAAGCTGAGCTCCTGCGTCACGGCCGGGCCGGAGCGCGCGGCCGGCGCGCTGCGCACCGTGGTCTGCGCGGCGGCGGAGGGCTGGATGGCGACCGCGACCTGGGCCGCCGCGGGCGCGGAGGCCAGGCCGGCGAGCAGCACGGGGAGGAGGCAACGCATCGTGTCGGCCCTCAGCGCGCCGCCGCGACCTCGACCGGCAGCTCCTCGTCGAGCTCCGACAGCGACTGCAGCAGCTGCGCGATCAGCGCGCGCCCGCCGACGCCGTCGAGCCGCGCGCGGTAGTCGAGGACCAATCGGTGCGCCATCGCGCTGGGTGCGACGGCCTTGACGTCGTCGAAGCCGACGTGCGGCTTGCCGGCGAGCAAGGCGTGCGCGCGCGCCGCCTCCGCCACCGCGATCGCGGCGCGCGGGGAGCCGCCGTGGCGCACGTAGGTCTTGATCTGCGGCAAGGCCAGCTCGCTGGTCGGGTGCGTGGCGTGCACCAGGCGCGCGATGTAGCCGGCGACCGCGCGCGGCAGGAACACCGCGTCGACCGAGGCGAAGAGCTGCGCCAGCTCGGCCGCGTCCGTCACCGGCTCGAGCGCCGGCGGCCGGCCCATGCGGCGCGTGTTCAGGATCGACTGCAGCGCCGCGCGCCCGACGGCGGGCACGTCGAGCTTGAACAGGAAGCGGTCGAGCTGCGCCTCGGGCAGGGGGTAGGTGCCCTCGAGCTCGATCGGGTTCTGCGTGGCGAGCACGTAGAAGGGCTCGGGCAGGACGTGCGTCTCGCCGACCACCGTGACGCGCCGCTCCTGCATCGCCTCGAGCAGCGCCGACTGCGTCTTGGGCGAGGCGCGGTTGATCTCGTCAGCCAGCAGCACGTGCGTGAACACCGGCCCGCGGTGGAAGACGAGCTTGCGGCCTTCCTTCGTGTCCTCGAGGATGTGGCCGCCGGTGACGTCGCCGGGCAGCAGGTCGGGCGTGAACTGCAGGCGCTTGAACGAGATGCCGAGCAGCACCGCCAGCGCCTTGACCAGCTCGGTCTTGCCCAGACCCGGCAGACCTTCGAGCAGCACGTGCCCGCGCGCCAGGCAGCCGATCACCACCAGGCGCGTCAGCTCGCGCTGGTCGAAGAGCGTGCGGTCGAGGCCGTCGAGGATCTTCTGCGCGCGCGCCTGGGCCTGGGCGACCTCGGCCGGCGAGAGCAGCGCCTCGGAACCCTGGGGGCTCATCGCCGCCGCTCCGCGCCGGGACGGGACGGGGACGGGACGCGACAGGTCAGGTGCATCGACGCTCCTTCGAAGACCGGGGACGAGCTCGTGGACGGCGCGGGCGCGCGCAGCATAGCAGCGCGGCGCGGCGCGGCGGCGCAGTACGCAGCCGGCGCAGCGGGCATTTCAGCGCCGCGGCCGACAACCGCGGCCGACAACCGCGGCCGAGCAGCCTCAGGGACGAGTGCCGCCGGACTGGGCGGGCTGGAAGAAGGCCTTGACCGCGTCGCGGTGCTGCGGCGCGAGCCGCCGGCGCCAGGCGCCCTGGCCGACCGAAGCCTGGACCGCCGCGCTGCCGCCGGCCTCCGCCACGGGTTCGACATTCGGGGCGCCCGCGCCGATGCCGAGCACCGCGCTGTGCTCCAGGTCGAGATTCTGCGCCGGCGCCAAGGCCTCGGCCTCGAACTTGTCGGTCTGACCGGGGGTCTCCTCGCCCCAGGTCAGGTCGGCGTCGGCGCGACCGCGGTCGACGCCGCCGCTGCCCGGGTTCGCGCCATCGGCTCCGCAGACCGCGGAGCGACCGGTGCCCTTTCATGTCCCTCCGGGCTTCTTGCCGCACTCCTCGGTGCAGACGTGCCCGGTCGGTTCGAAGCCCTCGAGCGTCGCCAGCTCGCCGGCCTTGCGCAGCTTGCCCGGCTGGGCGAGGCCGGCCTTGGCCAGCTTGCCGAGCTTCGACTCGAGGCCCGCGCGCAGCGCCTCGTCGAGCGCCTTCATCTGCTCGGGCGTCAGCTGCGTGCCCGGCGGCAGCTCGAGGCTGGTGGCGCCGAGCTCGCCGAGCTTCTCGCGCGCGAGGTCCTGGCCGAGCCCGGCCGAGGCCAGCGCGCCCAGCGCCGACTCGAGCGCGTCCTGCGCCGCCTCGGGATCCTGCGCCTGGCTGATGCCGGCGGTGTCGAGCGCCTCCTGCGCCGCGCGCAGCTCCTCCGCCAGGCGCTCGGCTTCCTGCGCGAGGCGCGCTTCGAGTTGGTCGATCGCCTCGAAGGCCTCCTCGGGGCTGCCGGCCTCGTCCTCGAGGCGCTCGAGGCGCGTCTCGAGCTCCTGCGCCAGCTCGGGTTCGAGCGTCGCGACTTCCTCGAGCGTCTCGAGCTTCTCCGCCAGGCGCTCGATCGCCGCCTCCTCGAGCTTGCGCGGCGGCAAGACCGGATCGCGCGGCAGCTCGATCCACAGCGCGGCGGCCGCGAAGAGCACGGCCGGCGCGAGGCGCGCGAGCGGGCGCGCGAGCCGCGCACCGGGCAGTGGACCGAGGCGCGCGAGCGACTGTTCGAGCGCCGGTTGCCAGCGCGGGTCGGCGTGTTCGAGGTGCGCGACCAGGGCGCCGTCGGCGCCGCCGTGGACGTCGAGCCAGGCGACCGCGCCGTGCGCCGAGAGCGCGCGGCGTCGCGCCAGGATCCAGGCCGCCAGCGGCACGAGCGCCAGCGGCGCGAAGGCCCAGGCGGCAGCGCTGCGATCGAACTCGAAGCCCAGGCGCAGCAGCAGCACCAGCGAGCCCAGCGCGAGCACGCTCCAGAGCAGGAGCCGCGTCAGCGTGCCGAGGTAGACGGCGGCGAAGACGCGCGCCTGCAGGCGGCGGACGAGCTGGTGGAGGTGCGTGTCCAACACGCCCGATCCTAGGCGGCCGGGGTGCGGGCCGCCAGCCCGGGCGGCTGCCCCTGCCGCCCCGGGACGCGTCACCACTGCAGCATCCACCCGTTCGTGACGTTGGCCGTCGCCGGCGGGCAGAAGGTCGACGAGGCGTTGCGGTACCAGGCCGAGTAGTAGCGCACGGCCCCGCTGCCGACGGTCACGCCGCCGCGCTGCGAGAGCGTCCGCGTGGCGTCGTTGGCGAAGGCCGAGTTCGGGAAGAGCGCCTGTCCGCCGAGCGCGGCGCGGCCGCACAGGCGCGTCATGAAGCCGTCGGCGCAGAGCACCCCGTCGTGCACGACGCGGTCGGCGAAGGCGTCGTGCTGCAGGAAGAGCGTGAAGGCCGTTCCGGGCGCGCCGTTCGACTCCAGCACCACGTCGTCGAGCGCAGGCGTGCCCGTGGCCGACAGCACGGCCCCCAGCGGCTCGACGCTGTTGGCGCAGCCGCGCCCGACCGTGCCGAAGTTCCCGCACGGGCACAGCGTCGTGTGCTGCGTCGGCTGCGCGTCGCCCGAGCAGAACGGGCGCGACACACCGGGCCGGAACTCGTGGGCGCCCATGTCGATCGTGGAACCGCTGAGGTTGCGCGTCACGGGGTCGTCGACGGGGCGGGGTTGACCCGTGATGTCGATCGACAGGCTGGCGGGGAAGACCTTCCCGGCGTCGACGCACGGCGAGAACGGGTCCAGCGCCAGATTGCCGCCCGGGGCGTCCACGAAGCGCGGATCGTCGCCCAGGTTGCCCTGGCCGGGCGCCAAGCCCTGCACGCACGAGTTCTCGATCAGTCCGCCGCTGACCTGGTCGAGCAGCGTTTGCGAGCCTCCGGGCCCGGTGTTTCCGTACACGATCGAGTTGCGGACGAAGTCTGCCGAGCGGACGGCGCCCTGCTGCACCAGGGTGGTGTTCGAGACAATCGTGCAGTCCACCAGGTGGATGGCGGCATTCGTCGGTCCGGCCACCGCCCCCGCCTCGCCGCCGCTGTTCCCGAAGAACACGCAGGAACGCGCGATCAGGATCGACGCCGGGAGGTTCCCGGTGACGAAGATCCCTCCACTGCTCAGGCCCGGGATCGGGCTCGAGTTCCGCACGAACGTACACAGCGCCAGATCGGCGACGGAGACCTCGGACAGGATCGGCGTGGCGGAGTTGTCCTCGAAGCGGACGCGACCGAAGCCGCCGCTGGAGCCTCCGCCGGCCGTGGTGTACTTCAACCACACGACGGCGGGCCCGCGGTTCGCGCGCAGCGTGCACTGGCTGAGGTACAGCGACGCACCACCCTCCATGAGGAGCGCGTGCTGGTTGGCGCCCGTGAACGTGAACCCGTCCAGGGTCAGCGGGGCGCCGAGGCCCGACCCGTTGTGGTAGACGAGGATCGACGTGTTGTCCGCGTAGAGTCCCTGCGCGTCGTCGCCGTTGATGTCGCCCGTGATGATGGTCGGGTTGGCCACGGGATCGCGCTGGCTGGCACTCGTCTCACCGCCCGCGAAGCCACCCAGGATCGTCGCGGCCGTGTCCAGTTCCGGATCGGCAGGGGCCACGATGGTCTGGCTGCGGTAGACGCCATCCGCGACCCAGACCGTCGTCCCCGGCCAGGCGCCGGCGCGGAAGAGCCCGAGCGGACCCCGGTAGGCGTTGGCCCAGCTCGTCCCGTTGTCGAGCCCGGTGGTCAGGTTGGCGTCGACGTAGCGGATCTGTCCCCGGGCCGGAGCCGAGATCAGCGCGACGAAGGCGCACAGCAGGGCGAAGGGCAGCAGCTTCACGTCGATCCTGTCGGATCCGGGCCGCACGGCGTTGCCGGAGTCCGCCCGATATCCGTGCCGACATGCTAACCCGCTGTGGCGGAGCGGGGCCTCACGGCCGGGCCGGGAAGGCGATCACGTGCACGCGGCCCGCTTCGCGTCCCTCCTCGCAGGACAGCGGCTCGCCCAGCGCCAGCTCGTTGCGCCCGTCGCCGTTCCAGTCGGGCACGACGCAGGCGCTGGTCGCGAAGCTCCAGTTGGCGCTCGACAGCTGGTGCAGCGTGACCCCGTCGCGGCCGCGCACGATCTCGGCGAAGCCCAGCTGCTCGCCGACCTCGAGGTGCCAGGCGGCGAGCACGTCGCGCGCGCCGTCGCCGTCGACGTCGCCGGCTGCCGTGACGAGGTGCATGCGGCCGCGGTCCCCTAGCCGAAGGCGCGCCACCGAGAGCTGGCGGCCGCTGCGCCCCGAGATCGAGATCAGCAGGCGCTCGCGCGCGCCGGGCACGAAGTCGTTCTCGTCGCCGCCCGCGGGCCGGTAGGCGGCCGTCCAGTCGAGGAAGCCGTCGCCGTCGAGGTCGCCGGCCGGGCCGTGGGCCTCGAGGGCCAGCACCTCCTCGGCCGGCACGAGCTCGAGCAGCGCGGCGCCGCTGGGCGTCGACAGCACGCGCGCGCCGAGGCTGGTCTCCGGCCAGCGCAGCGCGCCGTCGCGCGGCACGCCGTCGAAGACCAGGAGGTCGCGCCGGCCGTCGCCGTCGAGGTCGCCGGTCAGGCCGAGCGGCGCGCCGTGGAACTCGCCGAGCACCGCACCGTTGCGGCCCGAGACGAAGCGGCCGCGGCCGTCGACGAGCGCGACCGCGAGGTCGCCCGCTCCGTCGCCGTCGATGTCGCCCGCGGCCGCCAGGCCGGCGCCGAGGCCGCGCTCGAAGGGCGCCATGCCCTCGATGCGCATCAGGCGCCGGCCGTCCTTCGAGCCGCGGATCTCGACCGCGCCGCGGCCGTGTTCGGCGCTCCAGTCCGAGACGGCGAGGTCGGCCTGGCCGTCGCCGTCGACGTCGGTGACGACGGTGCTGCGCTCGGCGAAGCGCCCGGGCACGCGGCCGCCCGGCGAGGGCAGGCGCCACAGCGCGGCGTACTCGCGCGAACCGAACAGGACCAGCTCCGCCTGCGTGCGACCGGCGTCGGTCGCGCCGGGCAGCGCACCCGCGGCGAGCTCGGCGCGCCGGTCGCCGTCGAGGTCGGGCAGCGCGAGCACGCTGATGCCGAGGCGCGTGCCCTCGGAACCGGAGAAGGTCGCGAGCCGCTCGGCCGAAGTGGGCAGGCGCAGGCGCGCGAGCGCAGGGCCGGCTTGCACCTCGCGGTGCGTCGGAGGAGCACAGGCGAGCGCGGCGAAGGCAAACGAGATCGAGAGGCGGACGTCCGGCATGCGCGCGACGCAGCGTAGCGCCGCGAGAGGGCCCGCGGAGGGGCCGGGCTCGGCGGCTTTTTCGAACGCGCGACCGCCAGGGTCGCGGGGGGAGACGGAGTCCCTGTCGACAGGCACGGCCGGGTCGGGCTCCGCGATCGCGCGCGTCGCCCGGCGCGGTCCAGGCCGGCTGCGGCTCGCTCGACGGTCCTCCGGGTGGCTCCGGACCGGCGCCTCCACAATTGCAATATCGCTCGTCCTGACGCCCGTATTCAGGAAGTCCCATTAGCATCGGGAGGCCTGGGTCGGAGCGCTGCGGAAGTGCCGCGGCCCCCTCCCCCGGCCCCCCTCTCCGGCGTCCTCGGTTCTCCAGGAGCATCCTCTCTCATGAAGCTCACGCTCGTCCCGCCCCTCGCCATCCTGCTGCTCAGCCTGAAGCCCGCGCACGATCCGATCTGCACCGGCTGCGACGACAGCTCGACCGACCCGACCACCACCTCCGTGGGCCTCGCCGACTCCAGCGCGATCTCCTACGGCACGGTCACGCCCGACGACGGGATCTGCCTGCCGGACGGCGCCGGCGGTTGCGAGAGCACGGGCTGCTCGCCGCTGCTGGTGATCACCACCGATTCGTTCGCCGGCGGCGCGGGGCGGATCGACGGCGTGATCGGCAACGTGCGCATGGGTCCGCTCAAGTTCCCGACCGGCCAGAACAGCACGGCATACCGCGGCGTGACCTCGGTGCGCTGCGGCGAGAGCTCGCCCTACTACTTCGACATCGCGGTGCAGTGCGGGCTGTCGGTGTGCCTCGAACTCGTGCTCGGCGACTTCGAGTGCAGCGGCTGCGTCGCGGAGTGAGGGCGGTCGACATGCGTACCTTCCACTCGCAAGGGCTGCCGCTCTTGTTGTCGACGGCCTGCGCCGGCGTGTTGATGTTCGTCCTCGGCCGCCTGTCGAACGAGGAGCTGCCGGCGCAGCTCGCGGCCGCGCGGCCGGCCGAGTCCGGCGCGGCGCGCGCCGCCGACGCGCCGGCCGCCGTGCTCGCGCCCGAGCCGCGCGAAGCCCGGACCGACGCCCCCACGGCCCGCGTGGGCACGGCGCGCGAGCTGCTCGAGGCGCACTACGGCCTGCCGTGGAACGCGCTCGTGCCGCTCCTGGAGAACGCCCCGGATCCCGAGGCGCAGCTCAAGCTGGAAGCCTGGGAAGAGCTCGCCCCCGTCGTGCGCGCGGGTCTCGTGCGCCAGCAGACCGACGAGGAACAGCGCGCCTACTGGCGCGAGCGCGCCCTGAAATGGTGGAACGACGCCCAGCCGCCGACGTGGAACGCGGGCCGCCTCAACCCGAGCGGCAAGCCGCTGGCGCCGATCGACGTGCAGAACCTCGAGCGCATCGCCACCGAGTACGACTCGCGCCTGAGCGATCAGGCCGAGCTGGTGTGCGAGCTCCTGCCGCGCTGCATCGGCGAACACTTCGACCGCGGCCAATACCGCCGCTGGCCCGTGACGCCCCAGCGCGAAGAGCGCGCGCCGCCGCGCGACTCGTCGATCCAGACCCGCACCGGCATCAGCGCCGGCGGCTGGACCGTCAAGTTCAGCTTCGAGTCCGCCGACTACCCCGAGCTGGAGGCCGCCGGGCAGGAGATCGAACGCCTGAAGCTCGAACGCTTCGAACGCTGCCGCGACTACATCGCCGGGCTTTGAAGCGCGCAGGCGCCCGACGCGGCGTCTAGACCGCCAACGCCGGCCGCGGCGCCGCACAAGCACTCTTGCGCGGCGCCGCCTCGCGGGCGCAACCCCGCAGCGTGCCGAGCAGGAAGAGCAAGTCGACGATCACGATCGCGACGAACAGGGCCAGCAGGATCTTGGTGCGCGTGCGCATGGGGACCTGTGAATCGTAGCGCGCGCGGGCGGATCGGGCGGTCCGGGGCTGCCCAACAGGATCAAGGGCCAGCCGAGATGCGCACGACCTGCTCGCCAGGACCAGTGACCTCCACGACCTTCTCGACGGCCCGCGTCGGGTCGCGATCGAAGTACGCCTCGACGACGTAGCGGCCCGGAGGCACGGGGGACAGGCGCAGGGGCCGCGGGGGTTCGTTCCTGAAGGTCCCGTCGTGGACCCAAGGCCCGACCAAAGCGCCGGAGCGTGGCTGGATCCTGACCACGCCGCCACACGGCTTGCCGTCGTCCTCGAGGTGGACCACGAGTGTCGCGCACAGACGCAACTGGAGATCCACGCGCGCGGTCTCACCCTCGACGACGGTCACGAAGAGCGGAGCGGTCGTCGTGGTTCCTTTCCCGTTCGACTCGGCGATCACAGCCCACTCGCCCGCGGGCAGGGGGCCCCGATCAAAGGCTCCGGACTTTGAACAGCCCGTCAAGGCACAGCGACCGAGTACGCCCTCCCGACTCATCACGTACACCTGGGCCCCAACTGCGGGCTGACCGTCGTGATCGAGCACAATGCCCGTGATGTGACCGCCGCGCGTCAACTGGAGCACCAGACCATCGCGGGTCTCCCCTTCCGCGAGGACGATGTCATGCAGCTTCGCGTCGGCGAACTGACGGTCTGTATTGGTCCATGCGGAGTAGGTGCCCGCGGGCATCTCACTCAGCACGAAGGTGCCATCCGCCTTGGACGTCTGGTATGCGGCCTGCAGTCCGGAGAGCACATCCGGAACGATGCTGACCCTCACGCCCTGGACGGGCTTGCCTGTCGGTCCGACCACGCGCCCCGCGATCGTGCCGGAAGGCAGTTCGACCAGGAGGTCGATCGCCCGACCGGCGACCAACACCACGTCACGCCGCAGCGAGCAACCCGTCGGCGTCCCGATCGAGATGTTGCGCTCACCGTCCCCGAGCAGTTCGAGCCGCGCTCGCCCCCGCTCGTCCGTTTTGGCGTGCGAGACCTCCCCTGCTCCCTCGCGACGGATGTCGGTCCAGGTGCTCACGCTGCAGCCGGGCACCGAGTGGCCCCCGCGTGTCACGGTCACGTTCACCAGCGAGGCACCAACTGGCGCGCTGCCAAGCACCACGTCGTGGGCCGATCCCTCGGCGACAGTCAGCGCTAGGGTCCGGGGCAAGTGCGTCGCCGCGGGCGCGCTCTGGCCGGAGCTGCGTTCGGCCTCGCGCGCCTTCGTCGTCAGCCGCCACTGGCCCGGTACGAGGTCGACCAGCGTGAATCGCCCCTGCGCGTCCGCGACCACATCCTGGGGGGTCCCCTCCGTGGTGCTCCCGTCCGGGTCGCAGGCCTCGGCGCGTACCGCGCGACCCGCGTCCGGCCTTCCGTCGGCATCGACGACCAGGCAGCGGATCGTCGCCGGGCGGCGCAGACGGATCTCGACCTCGGTCTGTCCGTCCGGTCGGGCCTCGATCGCCACGGGCTCGCTGGCTGCCAGGCCCGGACGACTGGCAACAAGACGTGCGGCTCCCGCAGCGAACTGGAACTCGAATCGACCACGCTCGTCACAGGGCGTCGAGATCTCCTTCTTGTCCGACCTCAGTTGATTGCGCCGGAAGTTGGCGATGCCGACGCGGTGCACCCAGGCCTGCGGCGCCGGACGTCCATCGGGATCGAGCACCACTCCCGTGACGGACGCGAGGCGTGCCACGACCAGGTCGGGGGCGTCCCGCCTCATCGGCACCGTCGCCTCGACGTGGACGGGACTCGAGCGCACAGCCCCCACCGTGGCCGTCAGCTCCCATCGCCCCGGGGCCAAGCCCGTGAGTTCGTAGCTGCCGTCGGCGCTCGACCGGCACTCGACGGAAGGACCGCCGCCCCGATCCGCTGGGTCGTTGGAAGCCACGCGCTCGGAGGTGACCCGAAACCTCGTGTGGGCCTGCCCTGAAGGATCGACGACACGACCCCGCACGGAAATCTCGGGCGGCAGCACGAGGACGAGGTCCCTCGAACCCGCCGGCACGTAGTCTCGCCGTGCCACCCAGGCGAGCCGGGCATGGTAGTCGAAGTAGCGGCGCTCGGCAGACCGCCGAACCCCTTCGGTCGACGGACGCTCCACCTGCAGCAGCCATTCTCCTTCGCGCAAGCCGAGGATCTCGAAGCTGCCGTCGGAGCGGCTGAACACGGCGGGAACCTCGAGCTGTCGAGCGGGACTGCGCGGCTCGTCGCCCCAACCCAGATCGTCGCGCTGGAACGCAGCCACGAGCGCGCCCTCGACGCGCGCACCGCCGGAGTCCTCGATCCTCCCGGAGATGCTCAAGCCAGGATTCAGTGTCAACACGAGGCCCTGCATCCCGCCGTCGGCGTCGGATTCAGCGAGGACAAGATCGACGGGCTGGTATCCGACCTTGGCAGCGACGACAACGAGTCGACCGGGCTCGACGCCATCCAGGCTGAACTTGCCCTCGAGGTCGGTGGACGCACGTCGCGCGGAATGGAACCCCCACTGTCGGGAGTCGCGGGGGAGTCGTGCGATGGCCACCGCGGCCGCGGCGATCGGAGCACCCGCTTCATCGAGCACCGTTCCGGAGATGCGGAGCCCCGAGGCGCGGGCCTCCAACCCTGCGGCAGAACCAAGGGGGCGGTCGGATGCGGCTGGCGCGCGACTCGGCTCGTGCGCAGGGAGTTCCCCGGCCGCGGACACGGCCGGAGCGAGCTCCGCTGCGACCCCGGCGCCCAGCTCTGCGAACGTACCGTGCGCCGACGAGGGCTCGGGACTCGCGACACCGAGCGCGTCAGTTCCACTCCGGTCGCCGGACCGCGAAATGAGGACTGCCCCCACCACGACGCCACAGGCGAGCGCGGTCAGCAGTCCAGCACGGTTCAAGCTCCGCATGCGACCCCCTAGGTCGATGGCGTCGCAGGATAACGCTTCGGCGGAAACCGATGCACTCGGCGGCGTTCAGGGCGCGGGCTTTCGTCGCGCGACGATCGAATCGAGCCGAAGGCAGTCTCCGCCCCCGCCCTCAAGCATCGGGCGACAGCTCGACGTCGACGGTGCCGCCTTCGGCGCAGCGCAGCTCGCGCACGGCGGAGCGCGGCGCGGCGGCGGCATCGGGTTTTGAGCCCGCGTCGTTCGTTGCGGCGGGTTCGAACTCGGCGCTGAAGACCCAGGCGCCGGGCTCGAGGCCGGAGAGCACGAAGGCTCCCTGCCCGTCGGTCGGCACGGAGCGCTGCGCGTCGGGAGCGGCGGCAGGTGCGTAGCGCACGGTCCAGCCGCGCGGCGGACGGCCCTGCTCGTCGCGCGCCACGCCGCGCACGTGCGCGCCGGCGCGCAGGCGCAGCGACAGGTCGAGGCGCTCCTCGCCGGGCGCGATCTCGAGCAGCAGCGGCCGGCTCGCGAGCCAATCGGGGTGCGTCGCCGTCAGGCGGTAGCTGCCGGGCGCCAGGCACTCGAAGCGGAACGTGCCGTCCTCGCGCGTGATGCCGTTGCGGTTCTCGCTCAGGTAGTGCGCCTCGCGCTCGGGCGCGGGCAGGGCCTCGGAGCCCAGGTAGTGCAGGCCGACGCGCCCGCCGTGCAGCGGCAGACCGCGCGCATCGCGCAGCGTCCCGCCGACGCAGGGCCGGAAGTCGAGGACGAACTCCTGCTGCGTGTCGTGCTCGCGGACTTGCAGCTCGAGCACCTGCGTGCAGACCGTGCCGATCAGCCGCGCCACGTGGCGGCCGGGCGACAGATCGTGGAAGGTGAACTCGCCCCGCGCATCCGTCGCCGTCAGGGAACCTGGCGTCGGCGCGCGACGGGTGTCGCCGCGCGACGCCTCCTCGGGCAGGCCCGCGTGCCGCAGCCGGACGTCCTGACCGGCCGCCGGGCCGCTCCCGGGCGCGAGCACGCGCCCGCGGAACTGCGGCCGGCGTTGCAACACGAGATCGAGGCCCTCGGCCGCCTCCGCCGCGCGCTCCTCGGCGGCGTACCAGCGCGGGCCGGCGCTCGGGTCGGCGTTCGGGTCGGCGCTGCCGCCCGCCTCGGCCCGCGTCTCCGACTCGGACGCGACGAGCAGCGCTTCGACGACCATCCGCCCCGCGGGCGGCACCGCGAGCTCGAAGGCGCCCTGTTCGTCGGTCGTCACCTCGAAGCTCGGATCGACCGCCGAGACCAGCGACTCGAGCGTCCAGGGGAAGTGTGCGCGCACCCCGAAGCCGTACGAGACGCCGAAGACGCGGTCGCGCGCCGTGCGCGCGGCGTCGTCGCCCGGGTCCGCGATGCGCACGCGCGCGCCGCGCGCGGCACGTCCGTCGGGCAGCAGGCAGCGGCCGCGCACGCGCGCGAGGGGCTCCAGCCGGACGAGCTCGATCGCCACCGTGCGCGCGGCGCTGAGTTCGGCGACCGCGAGCCGACGCCCGCGGAAGCCGGAGGCGAGGACGTACACGTCGCTGCCCGCCTCGGGGACGCCGTGCAGCAGGAAGGAGCCGTCGCCCTGCGACCGCGCTGGCACCGCGCCCGCGAGCGGAGGGTCCTCGTGCTCCCGGCGGCCTCTGAACGAGCGGGAGAGCTCGATGCGGCGGACGCTGGAGCTCGTCTCGCGCTCGAGCAGGAACTCCTCGGCGGGGTCGAGGTCCGCCTGAGGCCTGCGCCGCGCGAAGTACCACACGCGCGCTTCGCCGAGCGGCGCCCCGCGCGCGTCCTCGACGCGCAGGCGCAGCCAGACCGATTCCGGTTCGAGCACATCGATCGGCGCGCGCGGCCTGGAGTCCAGCTCGACGCGCGCGCGCTGCAGCTCCGCCGTCTCCGCGGCGAGCTCGGACGGGTGCAGCTGCGCAGCGGAGTCGACAGCGGCTGGCGGCGCGGCGCCCGCGGCCGGCGCCTCCCGCGGAGCCTCCCCGCGCACCAGGAACCAGCACGCCAGCCCGATCGACGCCAGGCACAGCGCGGCGGACAAGAGGAGTTGGCGCGAGCGCGACATGCGGCGCGGGGTCTCGGCGGGACGGCCAGGCCCTGACGGGAGTTCGGCGCGCCGACATGATAGAGGTAGCGGATGTCCCTGGCTTCCGCCTTCCCGGCCCTGGCGCACAGGAACTTCCGCCTGCTGTGGATCGGCCAGCTGGTCTCGACCTCCGGGTCGATGATGCAGAACGCGGCGGTCCTCTGGCACGTCTCGACGCTCGTCGAGCAGGACCAGAAGGCGCTGGCGCTCGGCTTCGTCGGGCTGGTCAAGTTCGTCCCGATCGTCGTCTTCTGCCTGATCGGCGGCGTCGTCGCCGACGCGGTCGACCGGCGGCGCCTGATGCTCGGCGCGCAGGCGGCGATGACGGTCTGCGCGGCGGCGCTGGCCTTCGTGACCTTCGAGGGCCACGCGACGCCGGGGTGGATCTATCTCCTGGTCGGCCTGCACGCCGCGGCGGCTTCCTTCGACGGGCCGGCGCGTCAGGCGCTCGTGCCGGCGCTGGTGCCGCGCGCGCAGCTCGCCAACGCGCTCAACCTGAACACGATCCTGTTCCACGCCTCGAACGTGATCGGGCCGCCGCTGGCGGCGGTGGTGATGGCGGGCTTCGGCATCGGCTGGGTGTACACGCTCAACGCCGTCTCCTTCCTGGCGGTGATCGTCGCGCTGTGCGCGATGCACGGCTTCGACGCGCGTCCGACCGGCGGCGCGAGCGACGTCAGCCCGCGCGCGGCGCTGGAGGGCCTGCGCTTCGTGTTCAGGACGCCGATGATCCGCTCGACGATGCTGATCGACTTCGTCGCGACCTTCTTCTCGTCCGCGACCGTGCTCCTGCCCCTGTTCGTGCAGGACGTGCTGCACGCCGGCGAGTGGGAGTTCGGCCTGCTCTACGCCGCTCAGTTCTGGGGCGCCCTGCTGGTCGGCCTGCTGCTCGTGCCCGGCATCGACCGCATCCGCCATCCCGGACGCGCCTTCCTCTGGGCGGTCTTCGCCTACGGCGCGGCGACGGTCGCGTTCGGCTTCTCGACCTCGCTGTGGCTGCTCTTCGCCGCGCTGTTCTGCGTCGGCGCGGCCGACATGCTGAGCACGGTCATCCGCAACGTGTTGCGCCAGGAGCTGACGCCCGACCACCTGCGCGGCCGGATGACCAGCGTCAGCATGATCTTCTTCATGGGCGGGCCGCAGCTCGGCGAGCTCGAAGCCGGCTGGGCCGCCAAGGCCTTCGGCCTGGTCGCCTCGGTGGTCGGCGGCGGACTGGCCTGCATCACCGGCTGCGCCGGCATCGCCGCCTGGACGCCGGAGCTGATGCGCTACCAGCGCGCGCCACCCACGGAGAAGTGAGCCCGCGTCAGTCGCCGGCGACGAGGTCGCGCGGGATGGCGAATTGCGCCAGGCGCACGCGCAGGTTCTGCCAGCGCTTGGCGATCGTGTCCTTGTGGACCTGCGTCAGCGCCGAGACCTCGGGGTAGCTCAGGCCTTCGAGGCCGCAGTGCACCACCAGTTGCCGATCCTGATCGTCGAGCGTCGCGATCCAGTCGAGCAGCTGTTGCAGGCCCTCGTGGCGCGCCATCCGTCGGCTGATCGCCGTCGCGGAGTCGGGCAGGTTCTGCAGCTGGAAGGCGCGCGTCGACTCCCCCGCCGGGCTGGCGGCCGCGCTGCCCGCCTTGCGCGCCTTGCGGAAGCCCTCGAGCATCACGTTCTTCGCGATGCGGAAGATCCAGGCGCGGAAGGACTGCTCCGGATCGAACTCCGGGAACGATTTCCAGGCCCGGCACCACACCTCCTGCACCACGTCCTGCGGATCGAGCACGCCGCGCATGCCGGGCCGGATGCGCAGGCTGGCCCAGGTGAACAGCGCCGGCGCGATGCGCTCGTACAGCTCGGTGAAGCGCGCCTCCTCGCCCGCCTTGGCGGCGCGCGCCAGGCCCTGGGTGTCGAGCCGCTCGCGCTCGTCGGGAGTGCCGTCGCCGGCTGCCTGGTCGCTGGAGAACACGCAGCCAGAAGGTAGCAGCACGCTCGGCACCCGGCCAGGAACGCGCCCGGGCGCCGCGCGCCAGTAGGATGGGGTGCGGTGAGAGCCCACGACGATCCCGAAGCCGCGGCGGTCTTCGAGTTCCTGGACGACTACCTCGCCGACCTCGAGGCCGGCCGCGTGCGCACGCTGGCGGAGTACCTCGCGCGCCACACCGGCCACGACGCCGCGATCGCGCGCGAGTACTTGGCGCTGGTCGCGGGCGCGATCGAGCACGACACGCCGTCCGCGACGGCTTCCGGCGCCGGTCCCGCGCGCGGCGACGTCGACGAGCGCCGCCTGGGGCCCTACCGGTTGTTGCGCGAGCTCGGCCGCGGCGGCCAGGGCAGCGTGTGGCTGGCCGAGGACGTACGCCTGGCGCGGCGCGTGGCGGTCAAGGTGCTCGCCTCGCGCTTCGAGACCGTCAGCGAGGACCGCCGCAAGCGCTTCCGCCGCGAGGCCGAGGTGATCGCGCGCCTCGAGCACCCCGGCATCTGCCCGATCTTCGACGCCGACATCGACGGCGAGACGCCCTGGATCGCGATGCGCTTCATCGAGGGCCGCACGCTGGCGCAGGTGCTCGGGGAGGCGCGCCAGGCGCAGGAGAACGGCACGGCCCCCGCGGCGGCCGACGACTCGCGCGACTCGGACGTCACCTCGAGCTGGCCGCCGCGCTCGACGCTCGACGTGCAGCGCACGCTGCTCTTCGCCGAGCGCACCGCGCGCGCGCTGCACGCCGCGCACGAGGCGGGCGTGATCCACCGCGACGTCAAGCCCGGCAACCTGATCGTGACGCCCGACGGCAAGCCGGTGGTGCTCGACTTCGGCCTGGCGCGCGAGGTCGAGAGCCAGGCCGACATCACCGAGTCGGGCGAGGTCTTCGGCACGCCGGCCTACATGTCGCCGGAACAGCTGCGCGGCAGCTCGCAGGACCTCGACCGGCGCACGGACGTGTACTCGCTGGGCGTCGCGCTCTACGAGGCGCTGACGCTCAAGCGCCCCTTCGAGGCGCGCGGCAAGAAGTCCGCGCTGCAAGCCGCGCTGCAACAGGAGCCGCTGGCCGACCCGCGCGCGCTCAACCCGCTGCTGAGCTACGACGTCAAGGTCGTGCTCGAGACCGCGCTGGAGCAGGACCGCGCGCGCCGCTACCCGACCGCGCTGGAGTTCGCCGAGGACCTGCGCCGCATCCGCGAGTACGAACCGATCAAGGCCCGCCCCGCCAGCCTCGGCCTGCGCTTCGCCCGCTGGACCCGCCGCCACCCCGCGCTGGCCGTCTCGACCATCGGCACGATCGTCGCGCTGGCGGCGGGCCTGACCGCGACCAGCCTGCTCAACGTCGAGTTGGAGGAGAAGATCGAGTGGGCGCTGGGCAAGCACCTTGCGCAACGCAGCGCGGTGCTGGTGCGCAGCGACCCCCCCTGCGCGCTCGAGCTCGGCATCCAGGCCGTCGAGCTGGCGCCCAACGTGCAGTCGCGCCAGGCGCTGCTCGACGCGCTCGAGGCCTCGCACTTGAAGTTCCTGCTCGACACCGAGCGCGCCGACCTGGTGCAGGCCCAGGCCCTGTCGCCCGATGGCGGCGAGCTCGCGCTGGCCTGCGGCGACGGCACGGTCCACCTCTTCGACGCGCACAGCGGCGCGCGGCGGGCCACGCTGGGCGCCAAGGACCTCCACTCGGCCGTGCTGTGCGTGCTGTGGTCGGCCGACGGGCAGTCCGTGTGGCTCGCGACCTCCGACGAGAAGCCCGACGCCGGGGCGGACGCGCGGCCGGCGCGGCTCGAGCGCTGGGAGCGGTTTCCCGCGCGCCGCGCGGCCGAGACGACCCTGCCCGGCCGTCCGGCCGCGCTGCTGCCCGGGCCCGGTGCGACGCTGCTGCTGGTGCGCACGCAGGACGGCCGCCTGGCGGCGCACGATCCACGGACCCTGGAGCTGCGGCGCGAGTTCGCGCTGCCCGCGGGGACGTCCGCGCACACGCCGGCGAACGCGGCGGAGAGCGCGGTCGCCGACTTCGTCGTGGCGCTCGACACCGCGGGGCGCGTCGTCGGCGCACGCCGCGCGCGCAGCGAGCTGGTGCTCTGGGACTCCGGCGCCGCCGCGCGCGTACTGCCGACCCCGGCCGCCGTCACGGCGCTGAGCACCGCCAGCCGCGCGGGACACTTCGCGCTCGGGTTGCAGGGCGGTCTGGTCGAGCTGCGCGACGACGAGGGCGCCCGACTCGCGACGGTCGAAGTCTGGCCCGCCGCCACGATCGAGCACGTCGCGCTGCACGAGTCGGGCGCGCCCGGCGCCGTGCTGGCCCAGGCCGCCGGCCTGCGGCGCGCCTTCCTGCTCGACTTCGACGCCCCGCGGGCGCGCGCGATCGAACTCCCCGCCGCCGCCGCGCCGCGCGCGCTGACGCTGGCGCCGGACGGCCGCCAGCTGGCCCTGGCCTGCTCGGACTTCGCGCTGCGCATCGTCGCCACCACGCCCGGGCCGGACGAGGTCCAGGTCGCGCGCACGATCGCGGTCGGCTTCTCGCTGCTCGACGGCATCCAGTGGTCGCTCGACGGCTCGACGCTCTTCACCCGGCCGCGCGGCGGCCAGGTGGCGCACGCCTGGCACGCCGGCCCGCCGCCCGACCTGCCGCGCGTCGACTGCGGGCCGGGAGCGGTCGAGGCGCTGTTGTTGGGCGACGAGCCGACGCTGCACGTCGCCGCGGGCCGCGACGGCGCCGCGCTCGCGCCCGAAGCCGCGGTGCGCTGGCACGGGCAGGGCACGGCGCAGCTCCTCGGCTTCGGTGCCGCGGGTTGGGCGGAACTGGAGCGAGCGCCGAGCGCCGAGGATGCGGCGCAGATTCGCGTCGACTCGCCGGGTGGACCGCCGTGGAGCTTCGAGTGCGCGGGCGCGGCCGCGCGCGCCGTGCTCGCTCCCGACGGCGACGCGCTGGCGCTGATCGACGAGGCGGGCCGGACCAGCGTCTGCTGGCGCAACCACTCGGACGTCGTGCGCTGGGAGCTCGACCCCACCGTCGCCGTCGCGGAGGCGGCGTTCGACGCGGCGGGCGAACGCGTGGCCTGCGGTGCGCGCGATGGCTCGATCCACGTGCGCAGCGTGCGCGGACAGGAGACGCTGGCCGTCCTGACGGTCCCGCAACCGGAGTTCGACCAAATGGCCAAGGCCGACGGCACGAGCGAGCGCCGCTCGGTGCCCGCGGCCGACGCCCGCAAGCCCGTCGCGCACCTGGCCTTCCGCCCCGGCAGCGACGAGCTCGCCAGCTTCCACGAGGACATGCGCGTGCGCTTGTGGGACGTGCGCACGGGCCAACTCGTCCACACCTTCTCGGTGCTGTTCCCGCCGCGTTCGCTGGAGTTCTCGCGCGACGGTGCGCTGCTGCTCGCCAGCGGACGCGTCGGCGGCGGCGCGGTGCGCGTTTTCGACGCCGCGACGCGCCGGCCCTACGTGTACTTGACGCACCACGCCCGCGACCTGACCGCGGCCGAGTTCAGCTCCGACGGCCGCTTCGTGCTGACGGCCTCGCGCGACGGCACGATCTATGTGCGCTACAGCCGGCCGGTCGACGAGCCGCTCTTTGCGCGGCGCGTGTTCCCGGGCCTCGAGGTGGTCAGCGCGCACTTCGACCCGCGGCCGGGCGAGCTGCGCGTGGTCTCCGTGACGAACGACGGCGAGGTGCGCGTGTGGCCCGTCGATCCGCTGCCGGCCGCGCACCGGCGCTTCCGCTACGAGCTGAGCGCCTGGGAGGTCGACCGCGAGCGCAAGGAGGCCTTCCCGATCGAGTACCTGCCGCGGCCCGCTTTCTGAGGCCGACGCGCGCGAACCCATCTGCCGCCGGCAGGGAACTCACGCCCCGACCCGCGCGTCCCAGGTTTCCCTTGGAATCTCTTCCAGGGCCGGTCCAGCAGCGTCACATCCCAACGGCCCACGCTCCCGTGGGGCCCGTTCGCGCGTCCCCCCTGGTGTGCGAATTGCCGGTCCTCTGGGGGTGGGATACCCTTCCCGACGGCACTGTCCGTCCGCGAAAGGCGGATTCCGCCCATGATCCCCAACTTGTCCCTCGGTGCCCGCGCGCGCCGCTGCGCGCCCGCGCCGGCGGCGGCGACGCTGTTCGCCGCCTTCGGCCTCGCCGCGCCAGCCACGGCGCAGGTGATCTTCTCGATCGACTACAAGGGCGCGCGCCGCGGCGACGCCGCGACCGGCGGCGGCGGGTTGATCCGCGAGTCGGACCTGTTGCTGCCGACGCTCGGCGCCCCCGCTTTCCATTCGCTCCAGCCGCCGCAGATCTTCCGCAACGGCGCCTCGCTCGGCCTGCCGAACTTCTCCGTCTGCACCGCGACGATCGACGGCGTCCCCTGCCAGATCGAGCTCGACGCAGTCTCTTTCGGCACCGACAAGTACTTCCGCCCGACGGCGGGTGACCAGCCGCGCCTGTTCTTCTCGGTCGACATCCACTCGGTCGGCCGGCCGCTGGGGATCGGGCCCAACGTCGCGACCGAAGCGATCTTCGGCGAGGTCGCGGCCGACATCTTCACGCCCTTCAACCTGCCGCCCGGCCCGCTCGACATCACCGGCGCCGCGCCGAGCAACGCGCTGGTGCTCGACGGCAACGGTGAAGCCGGGCCCTCGCCCTTCCACTACCGCGGCCTCGGCCTGGTCGAGCCGCACTTGGCGCCGATCCCGCCCGCACCGCCTTCGCCGCCCTACCTGATCGGCGGTGACGACCTCGACGCGCTGGTGCTCCCCGGGCCGCAGCCGCCGCAGTTCATCTTCTATTCCGTCGACGGCCACCTGATCGAACCGAGCACGGGCATCCCCGGCTCGGGCACGGCGAGCACGATCACCCCGGTCGGCTCGATCACGGGCTCGACCGTGCTGGCGGTGCCCTTCAGCGGCGGCACGCCGATCGTCTACGCCACGCCGGCGGACCTGGGCCTCGACCTCTTCGCGCCCAGCCTCGACGACCTCGACGTGCTGATCGTCTACGAGAACGGGATCCCGGGCTACCAGGCCTCGGTGACGCCCTACGACTGGCTGCCGGGCACGCCGGGCCAGAAGGACATGCTGATCTTCTCGGTGCGGCGCGGCTCGCACCTGGTCCAGGCGCAGGTGCTCGACAGCCGCTTCGGCCGTCCGATCGAGCCCGGCGACCTGCTGACGCCGCCCAGCGGGAGCGGTCTGACCACGTCGCCGCCCGGCATCTGGATCGCGGCCGAGAACCTGGGCCTGAAGACCCAGCGCACGGACGGCGGCGACAAGGGCGACGACCTCGACGCCGGCGGCACGGGCGAGATCTGCTACGACTGCAACGGCAACGGCATCGAGGACTCGGTCGACATCGCCACGGGGTCCTCGGTCGACATGAACGGCAACGGGATCCCCGACGAGTGCGACTCGAAGGCCTTCTGCTTCAGCGACGGCTCGTTCGGCGACCACACGACGCCCTGCCCCTGCGCCAACACCGGCGGCCCGGGCAACGGCTGCGCGCACTCGTTCAGCGCCGCGGGCGCCAACCTGGTCGCGGCGGGCAACCTGTCGCCCGACACGATGATCCTGACCACCACCAACACGCCCGCGACCGCGCTCGGGTTGTACATGCAGCACGACACGCAGGGCGACCAGACCTTCCACGACGGCGTGCTGTGCGCCACGGGGACGCTGGTGCGGCTGCGCAGCCGCGCGGCGGTCGGCGGGACCTCGATGTTCCCCGACTCGAACTTCCCCAACGACGCGACGCTGACGCTCTCGCAGCGCGGAGGCGTGACGCCGGGCAGCGGAGTGCGGCGCTTCTACGCCACCTGGTACCGCAACGCGTCGACCACTTTCTGCCCGCCGGCCACGGCCAACGTGACCAACGGTTGGATCATCGACTGGTGACGTGAGGGTTGTGCTCCGCGGGCCCGCCGAGTCCGGCCGGCGCGCGGAGCTCGCGGCGCGCGCACCCAAGGTGAACCTCGGCCTTGCACACACGTGCATCGCTTTCGCGTGCTTGCGCATAGCTTGTAGGGTCCCGGGCGCCCGCAGGACGCCCGCGAAACGTTCGCCTCACTCAGGAAAGGCAGATCACCTATGAGCACACGGATTTCCCACGGTCTGGCCGCGCTGGGAGCAGCGCTGGCCTTGAGCGTCGCCGCGGACGCGCAGGCCCCCGCGCGCCGCACGGAAAGCGCACCCTCGGAGCGCGCTGACGCGGAGGCCAAGTACCGCTCGATCGAAGCCGAGCTCGCGCAGCTGCGCGCCAGCGGCACCGACCCGCGCCGCGCGGCCCGTCTGCAGGCCGACCTGGAGCTCCTGGCGCGCACCGTCGGCGCTCCGACACCGCCCGCACAGCCGGGCGTGGTGCAGAGCGCGGGCGCAGCCGTGCAGCAGCTGGTCGGACCGGCCTGCGCGGGCTTCACGCCGGTGACGACCAACTTCGTCGGCGGCGGCGGAGCGCTGACCGACGCGACGGTCTACGTGCCGTCCTCGTTCACCGCGGTGGTGGCCGGCGTCGACCCCTTCCTGTGGGACGTGAACGTCAACACCACGCTCGCGCACACCTTCTGCGAGGACCTCGACATCACGCTGACCTCGCCCGCGGGCACGATCGTGCGCCTCTCGACCGACAACGGCGGGGTCAACGACGATGTGTTCAACGGCACGCTGTGGGACGACAACACCAACGATCCGGCGACGGACCACGTGTACGTCAACGGCCTGGCGGCGACCGCGCTCAGCCCCGAGGGACGCCTGCAGGCCTTCCGCGGCGAGGATCCCAACGGCGTCTGGACGCTGACGATCGTCGACGACGTCGCGGTCGACACGGGCGTGCTCTCGGCCTGGTCGCTCGACGTGGTCACGCTGGCCGCCGCACCCGTGCCGACGGTCAACAACCTGACCAATTCACCGGGCCTGGCGATCTCGGCCGCGGGCACGCCGACCGTGACGGACAGCATCGTCGCCGGCGGGCTGGGAACCTACCTCAGCAAGGTCGAGCTCTTCGTGCAGATCCCGCACACCTGGTCCGACGACCTCGACATCACCTTGACCTCGCCGGCCGGCACGACGGTCACGGTCGCGACCGACAACGCGGGCGGCAACGACAACGTGTACAACGGCACGCTCTTCGATCCCGACCACTTGATGCCGGCCACGGACTTCGTGTACGCGAACAACGTCGTCGCCGTGCTGCTCGCGCCCGAGGGCGCGTTCGACAACTTCCTGGGCCAGGACCCCAACGGGACCTGGACGCTGACGGTCTTCGACGACACGAACACCGACGGCGGCACGCTGGTGCGCTGGGACCTCAACATCACGACCATCGCGCAACCCTCGCCCTCGGCGCCGGTCAACGTCGCCGGCACCACCGGCCCGGTCAACGACCAGGGGCCGATCGTGACGCCGACGAACTTCGCGGTCGCGGTGTCGGGCGTCGGGACGGTGCTGTGGGACCTCGACCTGACGACCGCGCTGGCGCACACCGCCAGCGGTGACCTCGACGTCCGCATCACTTCGCCGGCCGGAACCACGGTGGTCGTCTCGACCGACAACGGCGGCACGAACGACGACGTCTTCAACGGCACGCTGTGGGACGACAACGCCAACGACCTGGTCGCCGACCACCTCTACACCAATGGCGTCGCCGCCTCGCCGCTGACGCCCGAGGGGCGCCTGGCCGCCTTCCGCGGCGAGGACCCCAACGGCACGTGGACGCTGACCGTCACCGACGACACGATCGGCCAGGTCGGCAGCCTGGGCGGCTGGAGCCTGGACGTCTCGACGCTGAGCGCGGCCGCGACGCCGGTGACGACGCTCGCCTCGCAGAGCCCCGGCCTGGCGATCAGCGCCGTCGGCACGCCGACGGTGAGCGACACCATGCCGATCGCCGGCGCGGGCAGCGCGATCCTGAGCGTGCGTCTGTACGTCGAGATCACCCACACCTGGTCGGACGACCTCGACATCAGCCTGACCTCGCCGGCCGGGACGGTCGTCGCCATCTCGACCGACAACGGGGCCGACCTGAACAACGTCTACAACGGCACGCTGTTCAACCCGGACGTCACGGACGCGGTCACCGACCACGCGTACGTCAACCTGACGGCCGCGACGCCGCTGGGGCCCGAGGGGGCGTTCGACAACTTCCTGGGCCAGGATCCCAACGGCAACTGGGTGCTGACGGTGTTCGACGACACGAACACGGACGGCGGCGTGCTGGTGCGCTGGGACCTCGAGATCGACACCTGCCCGGCCAACGGCAGCCCGCTGTGCTCGAACGGCACGCTGGGGGTCGATCACACCACGCCCTGTCCGTGCGGCAACGTCGGAGCTCCCGACCGCGGCTGCGCGCACTCCTTCGACGTCTCGGGCGCCAAGCTCGACGCGTCGGGCTCGATCGCGGCCGACACCGTGATCCTGCACAGCGGCTTCGAGCCGGCGGCCTCGTTCACGCTGTTCATGCAGCACAACGCGCCGGGCGACACGGTGTTCCACGACGGCGTGCTCTGCGCCGGCGGCACGCTGACGCGCCTGCGCGGCCGCAACGCCGGCGTGTCGCAGTTCCAGCCGCCGGGCGAGGCGATCTTCCCCAACTCGAACTTCGCCAACGACGCGACGCTGACGCTCTCGTCGCGCGGCGGCACGTTCCCGGGCAGCGGGGCGACGATGTTCTACGCGGCGTTCTACCGCAACGCGTCGACCACCTTCTGCCCGCCGGCCACGGCCAACGTGACCAACGGCTGGGTGATCACGTGGTGAGCTGAGCGAACGCGGACCGACGGGCGCGAGGCCGGCAGCGACGAGCTGTCGGCCTCGCGCGTTGGTGGAGCACTCCCCGCTCCCCCCGCTTCCCCCGGCGCGCTCGCGAGCTGACCGGACAGGATTCCTGGACTTTCCTTTCCAGTTCCCCGCGGCGGGGTCACGGGCCCACAGAGGCCTCCGATCCCCCCGCGCGCCATGGTGACGCCGGGCCCCTGGAGACGCCTCGACGAGGTCCAATCATGCAAGTCTCCCTCCGACGCTCCACCCTCTCCCCCCAGGCTCGCGCCCGGCTCGCGCGCCGCTCTCTTCCGATCGCCCTGGCCGCTGCGGCCCTCGGTGTCCTCGCTCCGCGGAGCCAGGCGCAGGTCCTGTTCTCCGTCGACTACCGCGGGCCGACGATCGGCACGGTCGGGCCCTGCCCCGCGCCGCCGATCACGGCCGGCGACATCCTCTCGGTGACCGTGCCGGGGCTCTGCGCCTGGGACGGCCCGATGTACGGCCCGATGCCCGGGCCCGAGACCGTGATCGGCGGCGGTCCCGGCGGCCTGGGTCTCCTGACCGTGCCCGGCTGCGCCGGCGGGCCGCCAGGCGGCCTGTGCCCCGCCGAGGTCGACGCCTTCTCGCGCGGCTTCGATCCGATCCTGACCCCCGGCATGCGCCTGGCCGGCGAGTTCGTGTTCTCGGTCGACGAGTGGGCGATCGGCTCGCCGCTGCCGCTGGTGCCGAGCGTCGGCACCGAGGCGCCGGTCGCGGACTCCGCGGCCGACGTCTTCGAGGCGCTCTACATCCCCGCGCTGCCGCCGCCCTTCCCGCCGGTCTTCACCGGCATCAACGGCAACACCGGGCTGATCGACGGCAACGGCATGGCCAGCCCGACGACGGCGCACTACCCGGGCACGGGGCTCTTCGAGCCGCGCCCGCCGGTGCCCGGTCCCGGCCCGCGGCCGGGTGACAACCTCGACGCGCTCGACATCGACGCGGGTCCCGCGGTCGCCGGCTTCAACTACTTCTCGCTCGACGGCGGGATCTTCGACCCGCTGTACGGCGTCCCGGGCCTGGGCACGGCGGCGGCCAACGGCTTCCTGCCGGGCATGGTGCTCGCCAGCGCCGGCGGGCCTCCGGGCGTCTACGCGCCGCCGCTGATGCTCGGCCTCGACCTGCTCGGGCCGGGCACGGACGACCTCGACGCGCTGGCCTTGTTCGAGAACGGCATCGCGGGCTTCCAGCCCTCGCCGGGTCCCTTCGCCTGGGGTCCGGGCGGGCCCGACATGCTGCTGTTCTCCGTCCGGCGCGGCTCGGCCGTGGTCGGGATGATCGCCAGCGGTGCCCTCGCCATCCCGATCGAGCCGGGTGACATCCTGATCCCGCCCGCAGCGATCGGCCTGCCGCCGCAGATCCTCGTGCCCTGCGAGTACCTCGGTCTCGCTTCGGCGCGCATGGGCATGGCGCCGATCGGCGACGACCTCGACGCGCTCGACACGCGCCGTCCGCCCGCCACGGGCACCGGCATGTGCCACGGCGACGGCACGCTGATCCCCTGCCCCTGCCTCAACAACGGCGCCAACGGCAACGGCTGCGCCAACAGCTTCAACCCGGCCGGCGCGAACCTGACCGGCACCGGCATCGCCAGCGTGGCGGCCGACTCGGTGCTGCTGACCGCGACCGGCATGTCGGGCGGCATCTGCCTCTTCGTCCAGGGCTCGGGCGTGATCCCGCCGGCGCTGCTCGACGACGGCATCTGGTGCATCGGCGGCATCATCCGCCTGGCGACCAACCCGGTGGTCGGCGGCACCTCGACCTACCCGCAGGGCGCCAACCTGCCGGTCTCGGTCAAGGGCATGGTCCCGGCGGTCGGCGGCATCCGCTACTACCAGGGCTGGTACCGCAACGCGGCACCGTTCTGCACGCCGTTCACGTCGAACCGCACCAGCGGCTTCCAGATCGTGTGGGCTCCCTGATCGAGTCGGTCCGACCTGCCTGAGGTGACCCGGCCCGGCGTCGCGCGAGCGGCGCCGGGTTCGTTGACGGGGGTCGGTTGCGTGACGCCCGCGCTCACTCGGCTACGATGCCTCGACGGCGCGTGCCGCGTGCGATGAAGTCCGGCTGCCATCTCCCCGAGCTCGAGGCGTCGACGGTCCAACCCGGGACGCGCATCAAGAAGTCGCGCGTCGGCAAGTGGCGCGCGCTGGTGCTCGTCGCGGTCAACCTGGCGATCGTCGCGCACGCGCTGCACTGGTTCGCCACGCGCGAGCCGACGCTGACGCCGCTCGAGCCCTCGGAGTCGATGGCCTTCACCAAGGAGGGCACGGTCAACGCGGGCTTGATCCTGTTCGCGCTGGCGATCCTGTCGACGCTGGTGCTCGGGCGCTGGTTCTGCGGCTGGGCCTGCCACATCGTCGCGCTGCAGGACGCCAGCGCCTGGCTGCTGAAGAAGCTGCGCCTCAAGCCGCGCGCGGTGAACCTGGGGATCCTCGGCTGGGTGCCGTGGCTGGCCTTCGTCTACATGTTCCTGATGCCGCTGGCCTGGCGCCTGCTCCACGGTCGCGGCCTGGCCGAGCCGGTGGCCGAGCTCTACACCGACGATTTCTGGAAGACCTTCCCCAACTGGGGCACGGGCTTGTTGACCTGCGCGGTGGTCGGCTTCGGGATCGTGTGGTTCCTGGGCGCCAAGGGCTTCTGCAACTACGGCTGTCCGTACGGCGGGATCTTCGGCATCGTCGACCAGGCCGCGCCGCTGCGCATCCGCGTCACGGACGCCTGTTCGGGCTGCGGCCACTGCACGGCGGTGTGCACCTCGAACGTCAAGGTCCACCAGGAGGTGCGCGACTGGAAGACGGTCGTCGACCCGGCCTGCATGAAGTGCCTGGACTGCGTCAGCGTGTGCCCCAAGGACGCGCTGTACGTCGGCTGGGGCGCGCCGGCGCTGGTCGCGCAGCGGCGCGCGCCCGCGCCCGCGCCGAGCGCCGCCAGGGCCCGGGCCGCGCGCGGGTTCTGGGCCGAGACGCTGCTCCTGTTCGTCTTCTTCGCCGGCAGCATGGCGGCCTTCCTGGCCTCGAACCCGCCGCGCAACGAGTACGAGCACGGGCTGACGCTGGTGCTGGCGGGCTTCGCGCTCCTGGTCGCCCTGCCGTTCCGCGGTCGCGCCGAGCGCCGCTCGGAGTACACGCTCGGCGAGGAGCTGGCGCTGGCAGGCTTGTTCGTGTTCGGCCTGTTCGGCATGCGCGGCGCGCAGCTCTTCGAGGGCCTGGGACCGCACTGGACGATCAGCTTCCCGTTCCTGTTCGCGCTCGGGATGGCGGCGATCTTCGCCTACGTCGTGGTGCAAGCGGCGCGCGTGCTGCGGCGCTCGAACCTGTCGCTCGCGCGCCTCGCGCTGCGCGCCAACGACGCCTGGCGCCCGGCCGGCCTGCTGCTGGTCGTGCTGGCGGGCGCCTGGACGACCGGCTGCGCGGTCCACACCTGGAACCAGCTCCAGGCGCCGCGCCGCGCGCCGGATCCCGAGCGCATCGCGCGCGCCAACGCCAGCTTCCAGGCCGGCGTGCAGCACGCCGCCGCCAACCGGCTGGTCGACGCCGAGCGCGAGTTCCGCGCGACGCTCGCGCTGGTGCCCGAGTTCATCGAGGCGCGCGAGAACCTGGCCGGCATGCTCTGCGCACAGGGCCGCTTCCGCGAGGGTGCGGCCGAGTACGAACAGGCGCTGCAGCTGCGGCCCGAGGACGCCGGCACCTGGCAGTTCCTGGGCCGCGCACGGGCCGGGATCCCCGATCTGGCGGGCGCGCGCCAGGCCTTCGAGCAGAGCCTGACGCTGGCGCGCGCGCAGCGGCGCGCGGACCTCGAGCTCGACGCGCACGGCTTCCTGGCCGAGATCTGCCTGGCGCAGGGCGACCAGGCGGGTGCCGCGCAGCACCAGCGCGCGTTCGAGGAGCTCCAGCGCCGGCCGCGCTGATCAGAGCGGCGGCAGCGTCGACTTGCGGCCCCGGTTCTGCTCGACCAGCCAGCGGCGCAGCGGCTCGAAGTAGTTCAGCATCGGCTGCGCCGAGAGCTCCGCGCCCAGGGCCTCCTCCAAGAGCGCGCGCCCGTCGACGGTCGCGCCGCGCGCCAGGATGCCGCGCAGGAAGTCGCCCACCTCGCGCCGGCCGAAGTAGTTCGTGTCGCGCGGATCCTCGTGCAGGATCTCGCGCGCGATGTGGTCGTGCAGCTGGAACAGCAGCACGAAGGACAGCGCGTAGTCGTAGTACTGCGCCGGGTCGTCGTTGACGTGTGTCTTGGTCGCCGGATCGCACCACTCGGCACCGCGCGGCGCGGGCGGCGCGATGCCCTGGTACTGGGCCGCCAGCTCCCACCAGCGGGCGTTCCACCGCGCGCGCGGGAGCTCGTCGTGGTACAGCTCCTTCTCGAAGAAGAACATCGTGCCCGCCGACCAGGGGATGAACACCACGTAGTTCAGCGCCTCCTTGAGCAGGAGCTGCGTCGCGTCGGGCGCCTGCGCGCCGAGATCGAGCCCCGCCGCGCGCAGGAAGCGCGGCTGCAGCGCGGCCAGCCCCATCAGCGACCCGACCGCCTCGTGATACGAGCGATCGGCGCCCTCGCGCAGGAGCAGCGGGATGCGCGGCGTCGAGTAGCACATGTAGTAGTAGATGTGCCCGAGCTCGTGGTGCGTGGTCTCGTACCACTCCGGGTCGGCCTCGACGCTCATCAGCGAGCGCACGTCGCGGTCGAGGTCGACGTGCCAGGCGCTGGCGTGCGTGTTCTTCTTGTAGCCGGCGTCGCGCGCCACGGGGTACAGCGACGACTTCTCCCAGAAGCTGGCGGGCAAGGGGTCGAAGCCCAGGCTGACGTAGAAGCGCTCCGACTGGCGCAGCACCCAGTCGGGTCCCTTGGCGCCGACCGCCGCCTCGAGGTCGAAGCCCTGCACGTCGACCAGGCTCGACCAATCCTGGCCCCAGCGGTTGGGCAGCCAGTGGGCCGGGATCAGGTCGGGCACGGGCTGGCCGTGGCGGCGCGCGAGCTCGTGGCGCGTCCAGGTGTGGAGCTCGCTGAACAGCGGGCGCAGCTCGCGGTTGATGCGCTCGACGGTGGCCGACAGCTCGGCGGTGCTGAAGCCGTACTCGCTGACCATGTAGCTGAAGAAGTCGGGGTAGCCGAGCGCGCGCACGGTCTGGTTGCGCAGCCGGCGCAGCTCCTCGAGCCCGTCGGCCAGCGCCGGGCCGACCTCCTTCGAGGCCTCCCACACCTTGCGGCGGCGCGTCAGGTCGCGTTCGTCCTTGAGCGCGCTGTCGATCGCGTTGGGCGTCAGCTCCTGGCCGTCGAGCCGGAAGGTGAAGCCGTAGAGCCGCTCGGTCTGGCGCGCCTCGGCCGCGATGCGCTGCTGCACGACCTCGGGGACGGTCTGCGGGTTGCCCGCGGCCTTGAACAGCACCGCTTCGAGCTGCCGGGCCTGCAGCGGCAGGAGCTCGTCGTCCTGGCCGAGGTAGCGCTGCGCGGCTTCGATGTTCTCGCGGCTGCCGGTGAAGGCCGCCAGCGCCTCGTTGGCCGCGCGCAGGCGCGTCGAGTTGCTCTCGTCGCCGGCGACGATGTGCGTCTGCGCGCGCCAGTCGGCCTCCGAGGCCGTGGTCGCGAGCGCCTGGTAGCGCGCGCTGTACTTCGCCAGGAAGGCTTCGACTTCGTGCTGCAGGGGTGTGCTGGGGCGGGCGTCCATGTCGATCGAACTCGAGCGGCAGGCGAGGGTCGAGGTCAGGACCAGGGCCAGGGACAGCCGATGACGCGACTTCATGCGCCTGAGCGTACACTCGCCACAGGGAGTTTCCTCGATGACGATCGCGACCTCGTTGCTGCTCGCCGCGCTGCTGCTGCAGGCCCCGTCCGGCCAGGATCCCGTGCCCGCGCCGGCTCCGGCGCCGGCTCCCGCGCCGGCGCAGGCGCCCGGGTCCGCAGCGGCGGAAACGCCCGAGAACGCGCTGTGGAAGAAGGCCCTCGAGCTCAAGGGGGCCAACAAGGGGCGCGAGGCGCACGAGCTCTTCGCGCGCTTCCGCACCCAGTACCCCGCCGATGCGCGCGCGGCCGACGCGCCCAACGAGATGGGCGTGTGCTGGATGATCGTCGGGCGCGACAAGCAGCAGTGGCACCGCAATCGGCCCGAGAGCGTCGAGGCCTTCCGCAAGGCGCTGGCCGATTTCGCGCTGGTGACCGACGCCGATCCCAAGCAGCCGGCCGCGGCGCGCTCGTGGTACTGCCAGGGGCTGGTCTGGATCCAGCTCGACGACCTGGCGCGCGCCGAGCAGGCCTTCACGCGCGCCATCGACGGCTTCCCCGACGACAAGCTGTACCGCGCCAAGTCGATCGAGCGGCGCGCGGCGACCTGGCGCCACCGGCTCGAGACCGCCAAGGCCCAGCCCGACCTCGAGCGCTACCTGCGCGAGGTCGACAAGAACTCGACGGAGTTCAAGGCCGTGTACGAGCTGGTCGAGCGCTTCGTGCGCTACGCCAAGGCCTTCGACCGGCCCGCGCCGGAGCTGCGGCCCGAGTCCTGGCCGATCGGGACGGGCACGACGCTGGCGGCGCTGCGCGGCGAGCCCGTGCTGCTCTACTTCTTCGCGCAGTGGTGCCACAACTGCGAGAAGGAGGCCTCCTTCGTGCGCGAGATGCACGAGCGCTGGGGCCCGCTCGGCCTGCGCTTCCTGGGCGTCACCGACTTCAGCACCGCGCCCCAGGGACCGGCCGCCGGCAACGATCCGAAGAACGCGCTCGAGACCGAGCAGACGGTCGCCGGCCTGCGCGCCTACTGCGCCCGCCACCAGCTGACGCTGCCCGTGCTGATCGACCGCGGCGCGACCGCCGGCCTCTACCAGGCGCGCAAGTACCCCGAGATCGTGCTGATCGACCGCGAGGGCCGCGTGCGCTGGCACGACCACCCCGCCAACCTGCTCGACTCGACGCTCGAACGCCTGCTCTTCGGTCCGCCGGAGAACGAGGGCCAGGCACAGCCCGCGCCGCCCTCGGGCACACCGACGCCGGCCGGCCCCGGAGGCAAGCGATGACGAGCCTGCGCCGCGTGTGCGTCTTCTGCGGCTCCCAGCGCGGGACGCGCGCCGCCTACGCCCACGCCGCGCGCGAGTTCGGCACCGCGCTCGCCCGCCGCGGCCTCGGCCTGGTCTACGGCGGCGGCAACGTCGGCCTGATGGGCGAGATGGCCGACGCCGCCCTCGCCGCCGGCGGCCACGTCACGGGCGTGATCCCCTACGGCCTCGTCGTCCGCGAAGTCGCCCACGCCGGCCTCAGCGAGCAGCGCGTCGTGCGCTCGATGCACGAACGCAAGGCGACGATGGCCGAGCTGTCGGACGCGTTCGTGGCGCTGCCCGGCGGCTTCGGCACCTTCGAGGAGCTGTTCGAAGTCGTCACCTGGGCGCAGCTCGGCCTGCACGCCAAGCCGATCGTCGTGCTCGACATCGAGCACTTCTTCACGCCGCTCTTCACGCTCCTCGACCACGCCGTCGACGAGGGCTTCCTGCGCCGCGAGAACCGGCGCCTGATCCAGCGCGCCGAGACCCTGACCCAGCTCTTCGCCACGCTCGAGCGCCACGAGCCCGCCCCGGTCGAACAGTGGATCGACCGCGCGACGAGCTGAGCCCCGTCAGCGCCAGGCGTCCGGGGCGATCTCGAACTTGGCGGCGTTCGCCAGCGCGTTGCGGTACGAGAGCAGCTGGATCAGCTTCGGCCGCTCGGTCGCCAGCTCGCGCTCGAGCTCCGCGCGCACCGCCTCGAAGGTCACGCGCTTCAGGTCGTCGAGCCGCAGCACGTACAGCGCCTGGCCCCACGGCACCGGCTCGCTGACCTGGCCCACCTCCAGCGCCGCGACCGCCTGCCCGAGCGCCGGATCGTAGGGCTCGCTGCGGAAGCGCCCCGCGATCCGCCCGCCGTGCTCGCGCGTCGGCACGTGCTGGCTGTGCTTGCGCGCCAGGGCCGCGAAGTCCTCCCCCGCCCGCGCGCGGCGCACGATCTCGCCCGCCAGCTTGCGCACCTCCGCCACCGCCGCCGCGTCGCGCGCGCCGCGCGCCTCCGGCGTCTCGTCCGCCGGCCCCGCCTCCGGCAGCGGGAACAACACGATCCACGACACCTCACGCCGCACGCCGTCCTGCCCGTATTCCTGCTCGAAGCGCGCGCGCACCTCCGCCTCCGTCACCACCCGCTCGCGCAGCATCAACTTTTCGGTCAGCAGGTTGACGCGCATGCGCCGCACCGCCTCGCGCAGGAAGTCCTCCTCGCTGCGCCCGTCCCCCGCCAGCGCGCGCAGGAAGCGCTCGCGGTCGGCGCGGAACTCGAGCTCGATGATCTCGCCCACCCATTCGCGCGCCCGCGCCTGGAGCTCCGCCTCGTCGAGCACGATCCCCAGCTCGCGCGCCTTGCGCTGCTGCAACCACTCCTCGACGAAGCTGCGCACGTACGCCTCGCCCCGGTACCCCAGTAGCCAGCGCGCATAGGTCGCCCGCGACACCTGCGTCCCGTCGATCGCCAGCGCCGGGACGTCCCAGCTGTCGAGCTCCGCGTCCCCCGTGGGCGCGTCGATGCCCGGCAACACCTCGATCCGCACGCCGGCCCGCACGCGCTCGCGCACGAGCTCCTGCTCGTCGTCCTCCGGCCCGCGGTCGATCAACACGCGCGTCAGCTCCTCGCGCACGCGCGTCAGCGGCGTCTCGGTGCGCCCGCGCACCTGCACCAACCACCAGCCGCCGCGCGCGTACAGGGGCTGCGACAGCTCGCCGACCTGCAGCGCTTCGATCGCGTCGAGAAAACTGTTGGGCCAGCCGGCGTGCTGGAACCCGCCGCTCGGCCGCCCGCGGTGCTCGCGCGTGTCCGGATCGGTCGAGTGCTCCTGCGCCAGCTGCCCGAAGTCGGCGCCGGCCGCCAGGCGCGCGCGCACCGCCTGCGCGTCGGCCAGGCGCCGCGCCTTGGCGGCCGCGTCCTCGGCGCGCACGCTGTCGCGATCGACCTCGGCCGGCATCTCGACGCGCACGCCGAACTTCATCAGCAGCAGCTCGTGCTTGATCCCCTTCCGGCCGTAGCGCAACCACCACTCGCGCTCGAGCTTCTCCTCCGGTACCACGCGCCCCTGCGCCGCGAGCGCGCGCGTCTGCAGCTTGGGCAGCTCCTCGAGCGCGCGCTGACGCCGCAGCCCGCCCTCCGTGCGCCCGGTGCGCGCGAGTTCCTCGAGCCATTCCTGCTTCTCGCCGTGGAACGCGCCGCGGATGCGCTCGTCGATCTGCGCCTGGACGTGCGCCTCGAGCGCGCTCGGCGTGATCTCCACCCCCCGGCGCAGCGCCTCGCGCTCGATCAGCCAGGTCCCCGTCGCGTACTCGCTGGCCAGCGCGCGCCCCTGGAAGGTCAGCAACCAGCTCGCGAACTCGCCCGCGCGGATCGGCGTGCCGTCGATCGTCAACACCACCTGCCCGCCGGTCTGCGCCTGGGGAGCAGCGCCGGCCAGGGCGGGAAAGGCGAGCAGCACCAGGTTCACCCAGTTCAGGAGGAGGCGTGCGGACGGCATGGGGTTGCTCGGACGGGAGGTGGGCCGCCAAGCTACGGCCGGCCCCGCGCCGCGACGAGCGCGCAGCCGCGGAAGTCGGCGTGCCCCCCACCGATCGAGAACTCGCGACACCCCCGGCCTGCGCCAGCCCGCGCTGGGCGCAGGCGCTCGGTGCCCTGGCGCTGGCGGGCCTGGTCGCCCTGGGGGCCTGGTGGCGCATGCGCGCCGGCCTGGGCGACCCGCGCTTCGACGCCCTGCAGCCCGAGGGCCTGCTGCGCTCGGATCCGGCCCTGCTGTACTACTTCGTCGAGCGCCTGATCGAAGCCCGCGGCAGCCTGCCCGCCGACTTCCGCGCCGATCCGAAGTTGCGCTTCCCGCTCGAGACGGACGTGTTGGGTCTCTTCCCGCTGGGCATCGAGTGGCTCGCGGCCTGGACGCACCGCCTGTTCGACGAGCCGCTGCACGTCGCCTGCCTGCGGCTCGCCTCGCTCGCCGCCGCGTCGACGCTGATCGGCGTCTACGGCTTGGCGCTCGAGCTGACGCAGCGCGTGCGCTGGGCGCTGGTCGCCGCCGTGCTGTGGATGGGCCTGCACGCCAACTACCGCACGGTCGGCCTGGTCTTGATGGGCGAGGACGCCAGCCTGCCGCTGTTCGCGCTGCACCTCTGGCTGCTGGCGCGCGCCGTGCGCCTGCGGACCACGGGCGCCATCGCGCTCGCGACGGTGGCGCTGCTCTTGGCCGCGAGCACCTGGCACGCGATGGGCTTCGTGCTGGCGCTCGAGAGCGCGGCCGTGCTCGGTGTGTACCTGATCACGCGCCGCAATCCCTGCGCGCCGCGCGCGACGTGGATCGCGCTCGCCGCCTGCCTGGTCGCCGGACTGGCGGTGCCGGTGCTCTGGAACGCGCGCTTCCTCGCCTCCGCGCCGGTGCTGTGCCTCGCCGCGCTGTGGCTCGGCGCGCGGGCGCCGCGGGCCTGGTTCGCGGGAACCCGGGTCGCAGGAGCTTGGGGCGAGCGCGCGCTGGTGCTCGCGATCCTGGCGCTGCTCGCGCTGCTGGCCCAGGCCGCCGCCTGGATCTGGCCCGGTCCGCTCGGGGGTTACAGCCACGTCTGGGGGCTGCTGTTCGCCAAGTTGCGCTTCCTGGGCCAGCTGCCCGACGATCCGACGCAGCTCGCGCCCGAGGTGCGCCTGATGTGGCAAGGCCCCTTCGCGACCGCTTCGCCGGCGCTGATCGCCGGCAGCCTGGGCGTCGGCCTCTGGCTGGCGCTCGCGCACCTCCTGCGGCCCGCGGGCGCTCCGCGCGCGGACCGCGGCCTCGGGATCGGGCTGGCGCTGCTGCTCGGGTTGGCGCTGCTCGCCGCCTGGGCCGTCGAGCGCACGCTGATCCTGCCGGGGCTGCTGGTCCCCGTCGCGGCGGTGGTCGCCGCCGAGGGGCCCGCGTGGCGGCGGGTGCGCGCGTTCGGCGCGTGGTGCGTGCCCGCGCTGTTCGTGGCGCTGGTCGGCTGGCAGTTCGCCGCACGCGGCGCGGAGCTCAAGCACTTCTCGAGCTCGTGGTACCTGCCGCCCGAACAGCGCGCCGCGTTGGCCGCGCTGATCGAGGCCGTGCGCGCCGAGGTGCCCCTCGACCAGCCGGTGGCTTCCGACTTCGTCACCTCGACCGCGCTGCTCGCCCACACGCGCCGTCCGATCGTGCTGCAACCCAAGTACGAGGATCGCGAGAGCCGCGAGCGCGCGATCGAGTACTTCGACACCTTCTACAACGAGTCGACCGACACGCTGCGCCGGCTGTTGACGCGCCGCTACCGCTGCCGCTACCTGGCGGTCGACGCCGGGCTGATGGCGACGCGCGCGGCGCGCGACCTCGGTGCGCGCGCGGGCCCGGCCCCGGACGCGCCGTCCAGCCTGGCGGCCTGGCTGGCGCGCCCCGCGGCGCAGCGCGGCCCGGCTCCGGCCGGGATGAAGCGCCTCCATCCGCGGCTGGAGGCCGGTCGCGACGGGGCGGGCGCGGGCACCTGGTTGTTCGAGCTCGAGGCTCTCGAATGAGATTTGGGCCGTCGTAGAAGTCGGTGGAGGCCACGACCCGGCCTCCGGCGCGGCTGGAGCGGGGTCCCGGGGCTGGCAGGGTCGATCGCAAGGCGTTTCAAGCCCCCGACTTACAGGAAGTCGCAAACCGACGGCGCCCGGCTATTGCGAAGTCCTAGAGAGCCTCTAGAATGCGAGTTCTTAGATGGCCGGGTCGGCCGGGCGAGCGCGTGGCTCGCTGGAATGGCTCGACCCGAACGTTCCCACCGAGACCGCCACCACGGCGTAATCGGACTTGCACCACGGATTGCACCATGACTTCGAAACTGTTTGCCTCCCTGGCCCTGGCCGGCGTCGTCGGTCTGAGCCTCAACGCCAACGCGGGCGGCCTGGCCGTCCCCGGCAGCCTCCTCGTCTTCCCTTGCTTCGACTCGTTCCGGGGCGCCAAGAGCCTCGTGACCGTGACGAACACGAACACGGACAGCGAGAGCGGCAACATCAAGATCGAGTACGTCTACATCAACGGCTACAACTGCCTCGAGACGAACCGTACTCGCACCCTGACGCCCGGTGACACGATCACGGTCGTGCCCGCCGCCGACAACCCGAACTACCAGCAGGGCTACCTGTACGTCTTCGCCAAGAACGCGACGACGGGCAAGGCCATGTCGTTCAACCACCTCGTCGGCGCGACGCTGACGCTGGCGGCGGAAGACGCCAAGGACTACGCCCTCGCCCCGGTCGTGTACGAAGCCGTCGGCGCCGACGGTGCGGACACGGACGCCGACAACGACGGTCGCCGTGACCTCGACGGCACCGAGTACGAGCAGGTCGCCGACGAGCTGGTGATCCCGCGCTTCCTCGGTCAGGGCTACTTCAACGCTGGCAACACGCTGAACAACGGTTCGGCCGACAGCAAGCTGGTCCTGATCAACATGTCCGGCGGCCAGGCCTTCGAGGCCTTCGTCGACATGCTGGCCTGGAACGACAACGAAGAGCCGTTCTCCGCGAACTACAACTTCCGTTGCTGGGTCAAGGTCCCGCTGCTCCAGATCTCGGGCATCTTCTCCAACGACTTCCTGCTCTCCACGAACCACGCGCTGAACGAAGTGTACGTGGGCTCGACGGGCGTGCCGCAAGTCGAGACCGGCTGGCTCTGGATCGACGGCGCGCTGGCCAACTCCTCGGCCGCGACGATCGACGACCCGGCCATCCTCGCCGCGCTGATCGAGACGATCGGTGGCGACGCCGGTGCGGAACTGCCGTTCGGCCTGGGTCTGCAGGACAACGCCACGCTGGTGGTCAACAGCATCTTCGCTGACTGAGACAACTCCTCTCTGATCGAGCGCCACCCCCTCCGGCTGCAAGCCTGAGGCAAGGCATCCTCCGGGGTCGCTGCGGTTCGCCGCAGCGGCCCTGGTCTCGTTCCGGGGGGGGTGGGGCGCGGAAGCCGGACGGGCAACCCCGTGCCGCGGCAGGACCTGGGACGGGGGGGCCGCGCGCGCCTTCATCGTGCCTTGTCCAAAAGGCAAGATTGCGTCGCCCGCGAGGCGCACTGCGCGCGGAATCCGTTCCCCACTCCTCCCCCGCAGGTCCCCGTGTTCAACCTCATCCCCAAGGAACAGGCCTTCTTCGACCTGTTCGAGAAGGCGGCCCTGAACGCCCACCAGTGCGCCCGCGCGCTGGCCGAGTTCCTGGAGCGCTTCGACGACCTCGAAGGCCGCATGCGGCGGGTCAAGGAGCTCGAGCACATCGGCGACGAGCTGACGCACGAGGTGATCGAACGGCTCAACAAGACCTTCATCACGCCGCTCGACCGCGAGGACATCCATGACCTGGTGTGCCGCGTCGACGACATCCTCGACCGCGTCGACACGGCGGTCGACCGCATCTGCCTGTTCCGGATCGACCGGCCGATGGAGGAGTCGAAGCAGCTCGCGCGCTGCCTGGTGCGCCAGACCGAGCTGATCTGCGAGATGATGCCGCTCTTGCGCAAGGGCGGGAAGACCGAGGACATCCGCAGCATGGTGCGCGAGGTGCACCGCCTGGAGAGCGAGGCCGACACGATCGAGCGCCAGGCGCTGGTGCGGCTGTTCGAGGACCGCCCCGACCCGATCCAGGTCATCAAGTGGAAGAACATCATCGAGGTGCTCGAGTCCGCCACCGACAAGTGCGAGGACGTCGCCAACGTGATCGAAGGGATCGTGCTGAAGAATGCCTGAGGGCGTGCTCGTCTGGTCGATCATCGCGCTCGCGCTGGCGTTCGACTTCATCAACGGGCTGCACGACGCGGCCAACTCGATCGCCACGGTGGTCTCGACGCGCGTGCTGTCGCCCAAGTCGGCCGTGCTGTGGGCGGCGTTCTTCAATGCCGTCGCGTTCTTCGTGTTCCCGGCCCATGTGGCGGCCACGGTCGGCAAGGGCCAGGTCGATCCGCAGTTCGTGACGTTGGCCGTGATCTCGGGCGGCCTGATCGGCGCGATCGTCTGGAACCTGCTGACCTGGTACTGGGGCCTGCCCTCGAGCTCCTCGCACGCGCTGGTCGGCGGCTTCGCCGGGGCCGCCTGCGCCGCGGCCGGGCCCGAGGCCCTGATCCTCGGCAGCCTGACGCAGCGCGGCATCCTCCAGACCACGATGTTCATCTTCATCGCGCCGGTGGTCGGGATGCTGCTCGGCTGGTCGCTGATGATCGCGACGTACTGGATCTTCCGCCGCGCCTCGCCCTCGCGCGTCAGCAAGCTGTTCCGGCGCCTGCAGCTCGTGTCCGCCGCGGCCTACAGCCTGGGCCACGGCGGCAACGACGCGCAGAAGACGATGGGCATCATCCTGGCCGTGCTGATCGCCTCGGGGCAGATGGCCAAGACCGACACGCACATCCCGCTGTGGGTCGGCCTGTCGTGTCACGCCGCGATGGGGCTCGGCACGCTGCTCGGCGGCTGGCGCATCGTGAAGACGATGGGCCAGAAGATCTGCAAGTTGCAGCCGGTCAACGGCTTCGCGGCCGAGACCGGCGGGGCGATCGCGCTCTACGGCGCCACCTGGATGGGCATCCCCGTCTCGACCACGCACACGATCACCGGGGCGATCCTGGGCGTCGGCTCGACGCGCGGCATCCACGCCGTCAAGTGGGGCGTCGCGACGCGCGTGCTGTGGGCCTGGGTGCTGACCATCCCGGCCGCCGCGACCGTCGGCGCGCTGATGTGGTGGTTGTTCGCGCTGTGCGGCTGGCGCTGAGCGCTCACGCCGGCAGCGCGTGGCTCCAGGCCGCGGCCTGCAGCAGCGCCGCGATCAGGTTGGCGGCCGAAGCCTGCCCCCGTCCGGCGATGTCGAAGGCCGTGCCGTGCACCGGGCTCAGGCGCAGGTAGGGCAGCCCGGCGATCAGCGTGACGCCGCCGTCGGCCGAGAGCAGCTTGACCGGGATGAAGGCCTGGTCGTGGTACAGCGCCACGACGCCGTCGAAGCGGCCCTGGGAGGCCTGCAGGAAGACCGTGTCCGGCGAGAGCGGCCCGCTGACGTCGAGGCCGCGCCGCCGCGCGTCGTCGACGGCCGGCTGCAGCAGCTCCTGGTCTTCGCTGCCCAGCAGGCCGTTCTCGCCGGCGTGCGGGTTGAGGCCCGCCAGCGCCAGGCGCGGACGCGGATTCCCCAGGCGCTTCAAGCTCTCGTCGAACAGGAGCAGCCGGTCGAGCACGCGCTCGCGGCTCAGGCTCGCGATCGCGCTGCGCAGGGGCATGTGGCGCGTCACGAGCATCACACGCAGCGGCCCAGCGACCGCGATCATCTCGAAGCGCTCGACGCCGCACCAGCGGCCGAGCAGCTCGGTCTGGCCCTCGACGTGCTCGCCGGCGAGCCGCAGCCCTTCCTTGCTGACCGGTCCGGTGACCAGCGCGTCGACCTGCCGCGCCAGCGCGAGCTCGTGGCCGGCACGCAGCGCCCCCAGCGCCGCCCGTCCGGCTGCGGCCTGCGCGCTGCCGAGCGTCCACGGTCCGGCGACCGCCGTCGCGTGCCAGACCACCCCCGTCGCGCGCGCAGCCGCGGCGAGCTCCGCGCCGCCAGCGACGGACGCGACCGCGGCAGGCCGGCAGCTCGCGGGCCCGAGCACGATCAGGTCCGCCTGCGCACGCACGCGCGCGTCGGCCAGGGCCGCGGCACAGATCTCGGGCCCGATGCCGGCCGGGTCGCCGACGGTCAGGGCCAGGAGCGGTCGGACTGTGCTGGCGCGCGTCACGCGGCGAGATCCTCGCGCGGCAGCGCGCCGCGGTCCAGGACGGCCTGGAAACACGGACGCCGCAGCCTGGGCTGCGGCGTCGTGCGCGCGAGGGCCGTGGCGCGGGCGCTCAGTGCGTCTGTTCGACGAAGAGGTAGAAGCGCCCGCTGCGGATGCGCAGGTCGGTGCGCTGGCCGGCGGCGTTCTCCGCCGCGAGGTGCAGCACGCGCCCGAAGACGGCCTCGACCGCGTCGAGCTGCGCCTCGGGGATCGGCAGCGCCACGCGCTGGGCTTCGAAGCTGGTCAGCCTGCGCTGGCCGAGCTGGGCGTCGATCGTCGCCAGGCCGAAGGCGCCCGGGACCAGCAGTCCGATCTGGACCGCGCCGTCGTCGATCAGCTCGCGGTGCAGCTTGAGCCGCGGACGGCCGACGAAGACCAGGCGGATCGTGTCGGTCTCGTCGTCGATCACGTGCAGGCGCGCCGCAGCGCGGCCGGCGCAGTTCTCGACCGTGCTGAACACGTCGAAGCGCGAGCCCTGCAGGTAAAAGCTCGGGCGCGGGTCGAAGAGCGACTCGACCAGCGTGAAGGGTTGGGCCGGGCCCTGGATCGGCAGCGTGCCGATCGTCTCGTCGCCCAGCGCGAGGCCGGAGGGCCCTTGCGGCGGCGGCGGGGGCGGCGGCGCGGTCGCGTTGCGCCGGGCCTCGTCCCGTTCCTGTCCCTGGGCGCTCAGGCCCAGGGCGAGGATCAGCGCGCAGGCTTGCAGGGCCCTGCCGAGGCCGCTGCGCGTCTGCTGTAGGTGCTTGGAGGAAATCATGACGTTCACATCAACCTGCCTGGCTCCCGGTCGCTTCCGCGCCGGAGCTGGATTGCGTGGGTCGGAACAGCTCGGGACAGGTGGTCAGGAGCGCTTCCGGGAACCCGGCCTGGGTGTCGATCGCCTCGCGCAGCTTCGGGGAGCGCGCGAAGAGTTCCGCGACCTCGGCCACCCGTTCGGGATGGCGGTCGAGGAGCTGGCGGAAGTACTCCAGGGAGCGTTTCCGGTTGCCCATCAATGCGTAGACCATGCCCAAATTGAACCGGGCGACGAAGAAGCGCGGATCGAGGTCGGCCAGGCCGCTGATCGTGACCCAGCGCCAGCAGGCGATCGCCTGCTTGTAGCTCTTCTCCGAGGAATACAGCCGTCCCAGCTGGATCGCGGCGTGCCCGCGGTTGGTCTCGTTGATCGCGGTGCGGAAGATCTCGCGGTACTCCTCCGAGGCCGTCACGCGCTTGCCCTCGTGGGCGTGCAAGAAGGCCAGGTAGAGCTGCGCTTCCTCGTGCGAGGCGTCGACTCCCAGCGCCTCCTCGAGCAGCCGGCGACCCTTCTCCAGCGGGCGCTCGAGCTGTTCCAGCCGGCCGTTGAGCATCGCGCGGGCGCGCTGCCAGTCGAGGCCGCCGCTCTTGCCCTGGCCCTTGAGCAGCACGCCGTCGACGAAACCACGGCCGCGCGTCTGGGTCTGGTCGACGGGCACCGCGGCTTCGAACACGCGCTCGCGGTAGCCGGGATCGATCTCGGCCAGCACGTAGGCCTTGCCGAGCAGGTAGAAGATCGAGGCCAGGCGGTGGACCAGGTCGATGGCTTCGATGCGCTTCAGCGACTCGCCGCCGGTCAGCATGGCGAAGCGCGCGAACAGCCGATCGGGATCGGCGATGTCCTTGTGCAGGCGCACGTGCTGGCGGGTGTCCTCGAAGAAGCTGCGGCAGCCTTCGCAGGCTTCCATGTGGATCATGGCCCGACCGGCGGCACCTTCGTCGAGCTGGGCATCGATCAGGCACGAGATGTCCAGCTGGAAGGTGCCGCAGACGGAGCCGTGGCTCTCGTGTTGGCCCTGGGGTTTCATGCTTCGACCTCCTGGTCGTCCGTGAAGATCGAACGCGTCTCCTGGTCGAGTTCGCGCCCGGACGACCGCGGTTCGCGCGCCGGCCGGCAGTCGGGAGACAGCCCGTCGAACACACGCCGCATGGCGCGGTGGATCTTCCGCCGCGCCCGGAAAATGACCATCTTCAGGTTCTCGAGCTTGATGCCGAGTTGCTCCGCCGCCTGGCGGTAGCTCTGCTCCTCCACCTCGACCAGGCGCAGCGCCGAACGCTCGCGCTCGGAGAGCATCGTGTAGAAGCGCAGGTACAGGTGCAGGTAGGTCATGTAGACCCGCGCGCACTCCTGGCGGCTCTCGCTCTCGATGGCGCCCGAGAGCGGGCTCTGGTGCACCATCTCCTGCTGCTCGCCGAGGTCTTCGATCGCCACCTCCGAGCGCCCGACGCGACCGACCGAGCGCAGGTGCTTGAGCACCGTGTTGCGCACGATCATCGCCGACCAGACGCGGAAGGCGTCCTCGCGCTCCGCGTTGAAGCGGTGCGGGTAGCGGTAGACATTGAAGAAGACTTCCTGCAGCACGTCGTGCGGGTCGGCCTTCGAGCCGTAGCGCCGCAGGCGACCGGCGACCTGCACCAACAGGTGCTGGCTATTGAGCTCGTAGAGCAGGCCGAAGCAGGCGCGGCCGTGCGCCTGGCGGAAGCTCTCCATCAGGCGCGTGGAGACCGCGTCACGCAGCGATTCCAGGCTGCGCGGGGCCTCGCTCACCAGGCCGGTCACATGGGCCAGCTCCGCGCTCGACAGCTCCTCGGCCAGCGCCGTCAGGCGCGCGGCCAATCCGGAGCGGAAGCCAGCCTCGGAGGAGGCGGCGTCGAGGGATCGGGAGTCGGAGACCTGCATCGGAGCTGCGCAGGATGCTCGGTGGGAGAGCCGCAGGGAGGGGGGAGGAGCTGCCCAGGCCTAGGAGGACGGCTCTATTCAGATTCTAGAGCGCCCGTCAACCGGGGTAACCGCGGGGCGACCGGAACTTTTCGAGAACTTGGGGAGAGGGTGACCGGGTGGGGTCGACGGTCCGTCGGACGGGGAGGCCGGCAGGGCCGGGATCCGCGCCGCTTCGAACGAGCGATCTCGCGGAAACCCCCGCCGCGGCTGCGCTTCGTTGCCCTGCGCCCGTTGCACGGGGATCATGCCGGGGTGCGCTCCCCCACCCAGGTGCTCGAGACGGCCCTCGAGCTCGGCTTCGATCTGGCGGGCATCGCGCCCCTGCGGCCGCCGCGCCGAGCCCCCGAGTACCTGAGTTGGCTGGAGGCCGGCCGCCACGGCCAGATGCAGTACCTGGCGGACTGGAAGCCGCGCATCCTCGATCCCCAGGCCGACTTCGGGCGGCCCGGCAGCCTGTTGGTCGTCGGCTTCGCCCACTCGCGGCCGGCCTTCGAGCTGGCCGACGGCACGCGCGTCGCGCGCTACGCCGCCGGGCGCGACTACCACAATGTGGTCGGCAAGCGCCTGCGCCGCCTGGCGCGGCGGCTGCGGGAGCGCGGCCTGGTGCGCGAGTTCCGCAAGGTGGTCGACGCCGGGCCCCTGATGGAGCGCTCGCACGCCGCCGAGGCCGGGATCGGGTTCGAGTCCAAGGCCGCCAACCTGCTGCACCCGCGCTTCGGACCGTGGTACTTCCTCGGCGAGCTGGTGCTCGACGTCGAATACGAGCCGACGCCGGTCCCCCCGGCCGGCTCCTGCGGGACCTGCCGCGCCTGCCTCGACGCCTGCCCGACCCAGGCAATCGTCGCCCCGGGCGAGGTCGACGCCCGGCGCTGCATCAGCTACCAGACGATCGAGCTCGCGGGGCCGCAGGACCCCGGACTGCGCGGGCAGCACGGCCCCTGGGCCTTCGGCTGCGACGTGTGCTCGGAGGTCTGTCCGTGGGAGCGCCGCGCGCCGGACCTCGCGGCCCGCTTGGGGACGCACCCCGTGCTCGAGACCACGACCGCCGCGGACTGGGTCGAGCGTCCCGCCGAGGTCTTCGCCGCGCTCGGCGGCTCGCCCCTCCAGCGCGCGGGCGCCGAGGGCCTGGCGCGCAACGCCGCGACCGCGCTCGGCAACCGGCCGACGGAGCGAGGCCGCGCGGTGTTGCTGCAGGCGCTCGAGGGTTCGCCTTCGCCCGTGCTGCGCGAGGCGGCCGCGGGCGCCTTGGCCCTCGGCCACGGCACCGAGGCGCCCGTGCGTTCGGCGCTGGAGCGCGCCGCCGGCCGCGACCCGGAAGAGAAGGCCGCCCTGCTCGCCTGGCGGGCGCGTTGCGGGTGAGTACCCGGCCGGTGCGAAGCGGGTCAGGACCGAATCCGGGCCGGGCCCGCGCGACTTGGAAGCTCGGGCTGCCCCCGGGCCGAAGCGGGGCTACAGGGAGGAGCGTCCGTGCGTCGACAACGCCGGACGAACCGTTCCCCCTCCGAGCGCGCTCACCCGCATGGACGTCCCGGACTACTACACCGACCTCAAGTTCTGCGCCAAGTGCGAGAAGTACGTCTCGTACCTGATGGGCATGGAGCACTCCTACTGCGTGGAGTGCGGCGGGAAGGTGCGGCTCTTCTCCGAGAAGGACTGGGTGTCGTTCAACGACAACCTCTCGCGCAACAAGCCGAAGGGCGGTCGGCCGCGCAAGGACCAGCGCGGGCGCGAGTCCGCCTGAACGGCGCTCAGCGCGGCGCGCTCAGGCGCCGGTAGCGTTCGCCCGCTTGCAGCTGGCGCTGCAGGTCCTTGCGGCGCGCGAACCAGCCCTCGAGCAGGCGCCAGGTCTCCGCGCGCTCGGCGAAGCGCTCCTCGAGCAGCGCCGCCGCGCGCGCCGCGCCCTCGAGGTCCCCCGCGCGCTCCAGCGCGCCCAGCGCCAGACAGGCCAGCTCGAAGCTGCCCGGTTCGAGCGCGGAAGCGCGCGCCAGCGCCGCGCGCAGCGCGGGGATGTCGCCGCTGGCCGCGTGCACCTCGATCAGGCGCCGCACGAGCGGCGCCGAGCGCGGCTCGAAGACCAGGCGCGCCTCGAGGCCGCGGACTTCCTGGGCCGCCGCGGCCAGCGTCTCGTAGCGCTCGCGCGCGGCGCGCGCCGCGTCGTGCTGGCCGAGCTCGCCCTGGATGCGCCCGAGCAGGAACCAGGCGCGCGGGACCGCCGGGGCGAGGTCGCGCGCGCGCAGGGCCTCGGCCAGGGCGGCTTCGAGCTGCTCTTCGTCGTACAGGAGCTGCGCCAGCCAGGCGTGCGCGTCGGCGTGCTCGGGTTCGAGCTGCAGGAGCTGCTGCAGGAGCTCCTGCGCGCGCGCGTTGTCGCCCAGGCGCAGGTGGCTGAGCGCCAGGCCGCGCATCGCCTCGGCGGTGCGCGGCTCGGCCGCCAGCACGCGCTGGTAGTGGTCGCGCGCCTCGGCGTAGCGGCCGAGCGTGTAGTAGGCGTGCGCCAGCGCGCGCGTCTCGGCCACGCGCTCGGGGGCCAGCTCGAGGAAGCGCTCGAGCGGCACCGCCGCGTCGCCGTAGCGCTGCAGGCGGAAATACACGACGCCGAGCTGGTGCAGCGCCGGCGGAAAGTCGGGCACGCGCTCGAGCAGCGCGCACAGCTCGTGCACGGCGCGCGCCGGGTCGTGTTCGGCCAGCGCCCGGGCGGCAGCGCCGAAACCCTCGGGCCAGCGCTCGCGCTCCGCGGTCCAGCGCAGGAGTTCCGGCCAGTGCTCGCGCGGCGCGCGCGGCAGGGCGCGCGGGTCGCGGCGCAGCGCGGCGCGTCGCAGCGCATCGAGCTGGGCCGCGGTCGGGCCCGCTGCCTGCGCCACGGGAGCCTGCGCGGACGAGGCGCGGACTCCCGGACCGGCCAGCGGGCCGAGCGCGAGGAGCAGTGCGGCGATCACGGCGCCTCCTGCACGACCAGCCGCTGGTCGGCGCGCACTTTCTCGATCACACGGGTCGCGCCCGAGGGGAAGCGCACCTCGAGGCGTTCGATCTCCTGCGCCGCGCCCAGGCCGAAGTGCGCCTCGGGCGGCACGCTGGCCTGGTAGCCGCCCGCCGTGCGGATCGTGCGCACCTGCTGCTTGCCGCCGCTGAGCAGTGTGACGCGCGCCCCGAGCGCGAAGCGATCGCCGCGCGCCGCGCGCGGCACGACCGTCAGCCAGTGGTGCGACGCATCGTGCGGCGCCTGGTTCTGCAAGACGCGCACGGCGCCTTCGATCGGCAGGGCCACGAGGTCGAGGTCGCCGTCGAGGTCGAGGTCCGCCAAAGCGCCGGCGCGCGACACGCGGCGCCGGCCGTCCGAGAGCGCTTCGACGACGAAACGCTGCGCGCCGTCGTTGCGGTAGAGCTGGTCGGGCTGGGCGTAGCTCGTGTCCGTGCCCGGCTGGTCGGCTTCCGGGTAGACGTGGCCGTTGAGCACGAAGACGTCGAGGTCGCCGTCGAGGTCGAGGTCGGCCAGCGCCGTGCCCCAGCCGAGCATCGGGATGCTCGGACCGGCGAGCCCGGTCGGGGCCGAGCGCTCGCGGAACACGCGCTTCTTCGTGCTGACGTAGAAGGCGTTGTTCTCGCCCGAGAAGTTGGTGACGAACAGGTCCTCGGCGCCGTCGCCGTTCCAGTCGGCGCAGCCGATGCCCATGCTCGCCTGCTCCTTGCCGTTGGCGTCGTGGCTGACGCCGCCGTCGTAGCCGCGCTCCAGGAAGGTGCCGTCGCCCTGGTTGAGCCAGAGGTGGTTCGCGGTCGAGTCGTTGGCGACGAACAAGTCCGTGTCGTCGTCGAGGTCGGCGTCGAGCGTCATCACGCCCAGGCCGAAGGCCGGTTTCGCGGCGGGCAAGCCGGCGCTGGCGCTGACGTCAGCGAAGGACCCGTCCCCCGCGCCGCGGAAGAGCTGGGCGGCGAGCGGCACCAGGCCCTCGGGCCCGCACATCACGTCGTGACCCTTCCAGCGGCAGCCGCTCGAGCCGCGCGCCGCGACCCGCTCCGGATCGAACTGGAGGTAGTTGGCGACGAAGAGGTCGAGCTTGCCGTCGCGGTCGAAGTCGAGCACGGCCGCGGAAGTGCCCCACGAGCCCGCGCCCAACCCCGCCGTCGCCGTGACCTCGCGCCAGCCCTTGCCCGCGCGATTGAGCAGCACGCGCGTCGGTCCCCACTGCGTGATCGCCAGGTCGAGCCAGCCGTCGCCGTCGAAGTCGCCCAGCGCGGTGCCGGTGCCCCAGCGTCCGCCCGCGAGTTGCCAGGCCTCGCCCGCCGGACGGAAGGTGCCGTCGCCGTTGCCCAGGAAGGTCCGCGGCGGGAAGCCCGGCTCGCCCTTGGCGACGCGCTCGAGCGTCGACCCGTCGACCACCACCAGGTCGCAGCGGCCGTCGCCGTCGAAGTCGGCCAGCGCCAGGCCGCCGCCGTTGACCTCGAGGATGTAGTCCTTGCGCGGCGAGCCGCAGGTGACCTCCACGCCGGGCAGGGCGCGCCCGCCGATCTCGACGAAGGCCGGGCCTTCGAGCGCGGTCGCAGCGGGGATCAGGGAGAGCAGGAGGCGCATGCGCGGGAGTCCGTCCACCCCAGCCTACGCCGCGGGCGGGCGGACGCGAGCGCCAATGCAGGCGCGGGGATGCGCGGAGCGCGCGGAGCTCACCAGGTCAGCGTCAGACCGTTGGTGACGTTGGCCGTCGCCGGCGGGCAGAAAGTGGTCGAGGCGTTGCGGTACCACGTCGCGTAGTAGCGCACCGCGCCCGAGCCGACGGTGACGCCGCCGCGCTGCGAGAGCGTCAGCGTCGCGTCGTTGGGGAAGCTCGGGTCGGGGAACTGGCTCGCGCCGCCGACCGAGGTGCGCCCGCGCAGGCGCGTCAGCGTGCCGCCCGCGCAGAGCACGCCGTCGTGGAACACGGTCTGGCCCGGGCTGTCGTGCTGCATGTACAGGCCGAAGGCGCTGGCCGGCATGCCCGAGGCGCTGAGCACCACCGTGTCGGCGACGACCGTGCCGCTGGCGAGCAGCAGGGCGCCGTCGGGGTTGAACGAGTGCGCGCAGCCGTGCGCGGGCGCGCCGAAGTTGGCGCAGGGACAGGCGGTGGTCACCGCCGGGTCGAGGCCGTCGCCGGCGCAGAACAGCTGGCCCGGGCCCGGCCGCACCAGCGGGATCGTGCGCGGACCGACCACCAGGACGTTGCCGGCCCAGTCGGTGAAGCGCTGCTCGTACACCAACAGGGTTCCCAGCGCGTTGGCGTTGTCGTCGAAGCGCGAGCGGTAGATCTGGCCGCCCGAGTAGCTGGTCACGGCCGGCGTCGGCGTGCCCGTGACGGTGACCGTCGTGGTGAAGGCGCCCGAGTTGGCGCTGATCGTGTACGCACCGGGCGAGACGAAGTGGTGCGAGAAGGTCGCCAGCGGCGCCAGCGTGCCCGAGCTGAAAGCGAAAGGCGCCGTCGTGCACTCCAGCGTGCAGGGTGCCCCGGTGTCGTTGGTCCAGGTGACCGAGGCGCCGGTCGGGATCGCGAGCGGGTCGGGCGAGAAGGCCGCCGGCTGCACCGAGACGTCGACGTCGATCGGCGCGACCAGGATCACGTAGTCCGCCGCTCCGCGCACCCAGTTCTTGCCGTCGTCGAGCACTTGGTCGCGGATCTTGGTCAGCACGCGCACAGGTCCGCCGGAGGGCGCGCTGAGCGGTGCCGACTCGCCCACCAGCACGGGTGCCAGCGTGTCGGCGGCCCCGCTGTTGCGGTAGAACTTGTTGGCCCACTGCGCCGACAGCGACTCGCCCTGCACCGTCAGGAGGTCGTACTTCCCGTCGTTGTTCAGGTCCGCGACCGTGCAATCGAGCGTCGAGTCCGTGACCGCCTGGATCTGCGTCGACTGGTCCGTGAACGAGAACCCGCCGTTGTTGCGGAACAGGAACTCGCGCGAGTTCAGGGCGCCGACGAACACGTCGTAGTCGCCGTCGATGTCGTAGTCGAACAGCGCGGCTTCGTTGTCGTCGTTGCCCGAGAAGGTGCCCTGGTTGGTGAAACTCAGCGTGCCCAGGCCGACGAGGTTGTTGCGCGTCGAGCCCTCGGCCAGCCCGGCGAAGCTGATCAGGAACAGGTCGAGGTCGGTGTCGTTGTCGAGGTCGCCGACCTCGCCCTCGTAGCAGTTGCCGCTGTTCGAGGCGATCAGGCTCGAGGAGTCGCTGAAGGTCGCGCTGCCGTTGTTGCGCAGGAGGTACTGCGCCCCCGAGGCGGCGGTCGACTTGTTGAAGCCCACGAAGTCGAGGTCGAAGTCGTTGTCGATGTCGGCCAGTTGCACGTCCATCTGGCTGGGCTTGTTGGGCGCGCCGAGCGCCGCGGCGTTCTCGCTGAAGACGCCCGCGCCGTTGTTGAGGTAGAGGTGCGGCTTGCCGGCCGTGGAGGTGTTGTAGGCGTCGCCGATGATCAGGTCGAGGTCGCCGTCGTCGTCGAGGTCGCCGAACTGCGCCGAACCCGACGAATGGGCGGTCACCAGGCCGCGCGCGACGCCCTCGAAGGTGAAGAAGCCCGGGTTGGCGACACCCTGGTTGACGTACAGCGCGGGCGTCACCGCCGGCTGGAAGGCGTGGACGAACAGCGCGTCGATCCAGCCGTCGGCGTCGATGTCGCCGGTGCACACGCCCTTGGCCACGCTGACGTGCACGCCCAGGCGCGCGACGCTCTCGTCGACGAAGGTCCAGGGCCCGGTCTCGATCAGCTTGTTGACGAACAACAGGTGCTGGTACTGCGTCCCGGCGCTGGAGAAGCCGCCGCCGTCGGCGAAGAAGACGTCGAGGTCCCCGTCGTTGTCGACGTCGGCGCACTCCAAGCCTTCGCTCCAGCGCAGCGTGCCGGGGAAGTTGGTCACCGTGGCGAACTGCTGGGCCGGGAGCGGGGCCGCGAGCGCAGCGAGGACCGCGAGGACCTTGAGCACGGAGAGGGCGGGGCCCGGGGCGGGCTGGGCGCGGTCGAAGGTCATGGTGGACGGGGGGGGCTGGAGAGAGTCTGGGGGGCGGCGCAACCCGCGTCGCGCCCGCTGGTGTCGGACCTCGGCCGTTCGCACGCGCCGCGCAATCCATCTATCCTACATCGCTGCCTGCCGCCGGCTACCGAGCCGCGCGCGACGACCGCGAAGTCCTTTCCGATGCCCGACCTGCGCGAAGCCCGAGCGTTCCCGGCGGATGCCCGCCTGCTCTTGGTGTTCACGCCGGAGCTGTGCACGAAGGGGCAGGAGCTCGCGCGCCTGCGGTCGGTCTTCGACGTGGTCGACCTCGTCCAGGTTCGGCCCAAAGCGGCGGGAGCCGGCCCGGGACCGGCCGAGGCGCGGGCGGCGCTCGACTGGACGCGGCGCGTGCTCGACTTGCGGCGCGAGCTGGGCCTCGCCACGCCGGTGCTGGTCGACGACCGCGTCGATGTCGCGGAGCGGCTGGCCGAAGAGGGTTGCGACGGCGTGCACCTGGGCCAGGACGACTGCCCGGTCGAGGTCGCGCGCCGACGCCTGGGCCGCGCGGCCTGGATCGGGTGGTCGACGCACAGCCTCGATCAGGTGGTCGAGAGCGAGGAATTCGACGTCGACTACCTGGGCTTCGGCCCGGTGCACGCGACGGCGACCAAGGGCTACGAGCGCGGCCTGGGGACGGAGTTGGCCTGGATCGCCGCTCAGTCGACCGCCCGGCCCGTCTTCCCGATCGGCGGGATCGGCCTCGAGAACGCCCACGAGCTCGAGCGCGTCGGCCGCGCCGCCGTCGCCAGTGCGATCCTGGCCGCCCCCGACCCGCGCCGCGCCGCGCTCGAACTGCGCGCTGCGCTGGCTGCCGATCCATCCGCGCTGGGCGCTGGCGACGACGAGCCGCGGCTCACGGGCCGCGGATCAGGAGCTGCGCGTCGCCGTAGCTGAAGAAGCGGTAGCGCTCCGCGATCGCCGCGGCGTACAGCGCGCGCTGGCGCTCGAGGCCGACGAAGGCCGCGACCAGCATCACCAGCGTGCTGCGCGGCAGGTGGAAATTGGTCAAGAGCGCGTCGACCACGCGGAAGTCGAAGCCGGGCGTGACGAAGAGGCGCGTCGAGCCGCTGCCGGGCGCGAGGCCGCCCGCGTCGCGCGCGCAGCTCTCGAGCACGCGCAGGCTGGTCGTGCCCACCGCGACCACGCGCCCGCCGCGCGCGCGGGCGCGGGCGACCGCGTCCACGGTCTCGCTCGGCAGCACGTAGTCTTCGGAGTGCATCACGTGCTGTGCGAGGTCGTCGACCGCGACCGGTTGAAAGGTCCCCAGGCCGACGTGCAAGGTCACGCTGGCGCGCTCGACCCCCCGCGCCGCGAGACGCGCCAGGAGTTCGGGCGTGAAGTGCAACCCGGCCGTCGGCGCGGCGATCGCGCCGCTCGTGCGCGCGTAGACCGTCTGGTAGCGCTCGCGGTCGCGCGCCGGATCGCTCTCCGGCGCGCGCTCGATGTAGGGCGGCAGGGGCATGCGACCGCGCTGCTCGAGCAGCTCCTCCAGCGCGCGTGTCGGCTGCGCGGGATCGTCGATCGCGACCCACCACTCCTGCGCGAGCTCGCCGCCCTCGCCGCGCGGCCGCTCGACCGCGCGCGCGCGCAGCGCACCGCCCTCGAGCTCGAGCTCCTCGCCCGGCTTGAGCCGCTTGGCCGGCCGCACCCAGGCGCGCCAGAGGCCCGCGACCGGCGCCGGCCCGAGCACGAGCAGCTCGACCGCCCCGCCCGAAGCGCGCCGGCCGCACAAGCGCGCCGGCCGCACGCGCGTGTCGTTGACGACCAGGAGGTCGCCGGGCGCGAGGAAGCGCTCGAGCTCGCGGACGCGCGCGTGCGTCGTGCGCGCCGAGGCGAGCTCGTGCACCAGGAGCCGGGCCGCATCGCGCGGCTCGACCGCCTCCTGCGCGATCAGCTCGGCCGGGAGCTCGAAATCGAAGTCGGAGAGCTTCATGCGCAGCGCCCGCAGCATCGCCGGGCGCCGGCTCGAGCAGAAGGGCTCACGCCAACTCCCGCTGCGCCAACCAGCGCTCCCCCACCAGGAGCGCCAGGAACGGCAGCGCGATCACCGGCCAGGTCCAGGCCGCCTCGACCCACACGCCCTCGCTCTGCCAGCGCGCCAGCGGCGCGTAGCTCAGGGGCATCGTCGCCGCCAACCAGAGCGCCGGCAGATCGCGCCGCAGCGCCGCGAAGGGCACCAGCCAGGTCGCGTACCAGGGATGCAGCACGGGCGTCAGCAGGATCCCGACGATCACCAACCCGCGCCCCGCCGCGGTCGGCTCGCGCCTGCGCCAGAGCACCGCGACCGCCGCGAGCGCGCCGAGTCCGCCCGCGACGATCCGCGCGCTGCGCGCCAGTGCGTACCCGTCGAGCCCCTCCGGTCCCAGTGTGACGACCGCCGAGCGCACCCAGCGGAACGCGATGTCGAAGCCCTCCCACGCCGCCGCGAACTCGCCCGGCCCGCGGCCGAAGCCCCCCGCGACCGAGACGGACCCGATCCCGAGCGCCAACAGCCCGCAGACCAGGCCGGCCGTCGCCACGCGCTGCCCCCGCGGAGCATCGAGCAGCGCCCGCGCGAGGAACACCACCGGCAACCAGCGCAGCAGCGTCGCGACCACCAGGCTCGCCGCCGCCGCGAGCCGACCCCGCGGCGCCGCACCCGTCGCGCTCCACGCACCCCACACGCAGAGCAACGCCAGGCTGTCGAGGTGCCCCGACCCCGCGAACTCGAACACGACCAACGGACACCACCCCCAGGCCAGCGCCGTGCTCGGCGACGCCCCGCGCCGAACCAGGAGCCGCGCCAGCACCGCGACGAGCGCCAAGTCGCACAGCCCGTAGAGCACCCGCAGCCCCCACACGCTCCCCGCGGCATCGGCACCCAACGCGAAGAACGCCGCGTGCACCAGCTGCGCCACCGGCGGGTACACCGCCGAGACCTCCGCGTGCGCGACGCGCGCGTGGAGCTCGGGAAACTCCGCACGCAACGGCGCGAGCTCCTCGTCCGCGGGAGCATGCAGGTACGGACTCTCCCCGCGCGCGACGACCGCGCCCTCCCAGGCATAGCGATAGACGTCGTCCGACAGCTGCGGCCCCGCGACGAACGGCGCGACCCGCAGCCCCAGCGCGCTGAGCAGCAGCACCACGAGCGGGACGCGCACGCGTTCCGCCAGGAACACGGCCGCGACCCAGACCACGCCGCACACGACGACGGTCGGCACCTCGAGCGCCGGCCAGACCCGCGACAGGCGCCAGACGCACGCGGCGAGCACGAGGTAGCAGGCTCCGAGCCCCAGGACCGCTCCGCGCCCGCGCATGGCCGCGGATTGTGGAGCGAGCCCGCCCCGCGTGCACGCGCCGAGGTGCGCCATGCCGACCGGCCCAGGCCACGCGCCGACCCCGCATGATCATGCAGGGCCGACCCCGCGAAGCCCGAGCCGCAATCCGGGCTCGGGATGGACACGCGGCCCGCGCCGAAAAAAAAACCGATGGCACGCCTTCTGACCCGGAGCCGCGCGTCGTAGAGACCGGTGGAGTCCACTGGGCTCCTCGACTCTGTTCCGTGCCCGGGGGGGCCCCGGTGCAAGGTCGAGACCTTTCCGCACAACCCTGAGGAAAGGTCCCTTTCAGGGCCGCGAGTACCGAACTCGCGGCCTTCTTCTTTTTGCCCGGTTCACGCGTCGCTCGCCCGGACCGCGTCAGTCTGCGCCATGTCCACGCCGGCCGGGCCGGACGCCAGGTCCGTCTCGCTCCACTGGATCTCGTCCCCGGGACCGAGGTGGCCGATCTTCGCCTCCTGCCACGGGGCGGCTATTCCCTGCGGCATGTGCCATGGTCCGGAACACTAGTCCGGCTCGCCGGTGAGCACCCACGCGGCCCAATCGCGGGTCGTGTACCTTGGCCCTCCGCGCTCGCCCTTGGCTTCGCGCAGCTTCGTCTTGGCTTCCCAGAGGGCCTGGCGCTTGGGTTTCTTCTCCACCCACAAGCGCCGGTAGAAATCGAGCATCAGCTCCTTCGTCGCTGCGTCGGGCACCTTCCACAAGGAAGTGATCACGCTGCGCGCGCCGGCCATCTGCAGCGCCTTCTGCAAGCTCGCGACGCCCTGACCCGCTCTGCGCTCGCCCACGTTCGTGTCGCACGCGGACAGTACGGCGAGCTCGCAGTTCGAGAGATCCAGCGTCGAGAGCTCGTCCGCCGTCAACAGGCCCGCGGAGCTGTTCGCCCCCTCGTCGCTGCGGTTCGCACCCGCGAGCGCCAGGCCGCACAGCAACAGCGGGCTCATCTCCCGCACCTGCTCGGCGCCCGACGGCCGCACGCCCAGGCCGCTGCGCGCATCGAGCGGCTCCGGGTCGCTCCACGAGCGGATCGAATCGCTCGCGTACCAGCCGTGCGTCGCGACGTGCAACCAGCGCGCGTCCGGAACCGCCTGCACGAGGGCCGCACGCGACGCTTCGAACCCGCGCAGCAACGTGGCGCGCGTATCCCGCGCATCGGTGTGCGCGAACAGCTCGGCGATCCCCGCCAGCTCGGCGCTCGTGCCCGGCAGCGGCGCGAAGCCGTGCTCGAAGGCCTGCCCGCGCAAGAACACGTCGCTCTCGGCGCGCGGAACCTCGACCTCCGCCAACGCGAGACGATCGTCCGCGCGGGTGCGGGAGTAGTCGACTCCACCCATTGCGACCAGCGCGCTGGCCGCGGACGGCGGAGGCGGCGGCTCCAGGAGCTCGCGCAGCGTCGCGCGCGTGTCGACGCGCAGCACGTCGCCGAGCCGCACGCCCGGAGTCTCGCCGTACGGCAGGGCGTCGAAAGCCACCAGGTGCAGCACGTCGTCGAGCACGAACAGCACGCGCCGCGCATCGCCCCAAGCCGCGCGCAGCGGCTCGATCAAGAGCGCGTGCAGCGCCGCTCCCGCCGCGGCGTGCTCCCCAGAGCTCGCGGAGCCGAGCGCACCCACACCGCGTCCGGCGCCGACGTCGAGGTCCGCGCGCCAGCGACCGACGGCGGCCTCGACCGGTGCGAGCGGTCCCAGATCGACGAGCACGGGCGCGGCGGCCGGCGGCGCGCCGGCATCGGCGCTCACGCCGCGCACGACGAACGCCACCAAGCTGACGACGGCGGGCGCGACGGACGAATCCCCGCGCACGTAGGCTCTGCGCCGCGTGTAGCGCCGAAAGGCCACGGCCGCCGAGTGCGGGCCGAGAGCCTGGGCCACGGCGGCGGCGTCGAGCTGGCGCGCGGCGGCCGACGCCTCGGCGCCCGAGCGCGCTCGCGTGAGCCAATCGCGCTCACACGTTTCGCGCTGCTGGAGCGCGCGCCTGAACGCCGTGCTACCCGAACCGGCGCGCGCTTGTCGTGCGAACTCCTCGCTCGCGGCGCGCAGGCGTTCGCGCGCGGCGGCGAGTTCGGGAGCGTCGCGCGCGAGATTGCGCGGCGCGCCAGCGGCCAAACCGCCGTGGCGTGTGACTTCGCTGTAGCGGAACACGTCGGCGTCGAGCTCTTGGCAGCGCTCGTAGACGCCGTACCCCAGGCAGGCGGAGAGCGCGTCGTCCAGAAAGCGCGCCAGGTACGCGCAGCGCTCCTCGACCTCGCGCGCGGGCAGCGTGCGCAACGCTTCGTCGACCTGCGCCACCTGTGCGCGCGCGAGATCACGCACCAGCTCGACCGACCGCGCACGCCCCGCACCGTAGGTTGCGCTCGCAGCGCCCGCAGACGCGCGTTCTGCCGCCGCACGGAATGCGGTCGCAGACAGCAAGTTCAAGCGCGCGTCCTGCACCATGGCGTGTCCCGGGCCGAGGCTCTGCATGCGCAAGGTGAGCACGCGCTCGCTCAGGGCCTCGGCGGCTTCGAGCTCGCCCAGTCTCAGGAGTGTCGTCGCGAGGTTCGCGCGCGCGAACAGGAGGTCCGGGTGGTCATCGGCCAGCGTGCGCTCGTAGCGCTCCAGCACGGCCTCCTGCAGCTCGCGCGCGCCCTGCAGGTTGCCGAGCCCGGACTCGGCGTTGGAGAGGTTCGTGCGCAGCGACTGCAACTCGCGGTCTTCGTCCGGCAGCGTGCGCTCGAGGACCTCGAGTGCACGCATGAGCATCACGCGAGCCCCCTGGTGGTCGCCCACGGTGTTCAGCACGAGCCCCAAGTTCGCGCGCACTCGTTGGAGGTCGGGGTGATCGTCGGGCAGCGAGCGTGAGCGTATCTCGAGCTCGCGCTCGAAGCCGGCGCGCGCGGCGGGCAAGTCCCCCATGCGCAGTGCCACGGCCGCCAAGCCGCGGCGCGCGTGGAGCAAGTCGGGGTGATCCTCGGGCAGCGTGCGCGCGAGGATCTCGGCGGCGGGCTCGTAAAGTTCTCGCGCGGCTTGGTACTCGCCCAGCTGGAGCAGCGTGCCGGCCAGAGCATTCTGGGTGTACATGAGCTCCAGATGATCCGGCGGCAGGGTTCGCCGGCGCACTTCGAACACCTCCTCCAGCTGCGCACGCGCGGCGGCCAGGTCACCCAGATCGCGCAGCGTGGCCGCCAGGTTGGCGCGCGTGTTGAGCACGGAGGGGTGGTCCGCGGGGAAGCGCCGCGAGCGGATCGCGAGCACCTTCTCCTCCAACACGCGCGCGCCCTGAAGATCGCCGACACGCTTCATGTTGAGCGCGACGTTCAAGCGCGCCGACTGCAGGTCGTTGTGATCCTCGGGCAGCGTGCGCGTGGCGATCTCCAGCACCTGGCCGTCGAGCTTCATCGCGCGCTCGGACTGCCCGAGGCGGTGCAGGATCACGGCCAGACCGACTCGAATCCGGTGCAGCGTCATGTCGCTTTCGGCGAGCGTGCGCTCAGCCTGCTCGAGTAGCTCTTCGTAGCGCGGCAGGGCTTCCCGGTACTCCCCCAGCAGCAGCAGAGTAAGAGCGTAGCCCAGGCGCGCGCTGAGCAGGTCCGGGGTCGTTCCCTCCGGCCGGCGCTCGCGTGCCTCGAGCACGCGCTCGTAGATCTCGAGCGCGCCGCGCACGTCGCCGAGATCGGACATCGCGCCCGCGAGACCGAAGCGCGTACCCAGCACTTGATCGTCGTCCTCGGGCAGCGTGCGCAACTGGACTTCGAGCACCCGCTCGAACGACAGCTTGGCCGCGGCCCTGTCGCCGAGCCGAAGCTGCGTGCTGGCCATGTTCTTCAGCAGGCGGATCACCTGCGGGTGCTCGTCGCCGAGCTCGCGCGTGCGCCGCTCGAGCACGACGGTCCAGGCGCGGTGCGCGGTGCGGTGGTCCTCGCTGTTCCAGGCCGTGAACGCGGCGCGGTCGAGCTTGAGCACCCAGGCCTCGTCCTGCTCTGCCGGTGCTCGCGCCAGCAACTCCTCGACGATGCGCGCGGCCAGCGCGCGAGCCGCCGGCATGTCCTTGCGCGCGGACGCCGCGTCCATCTCGACCAGGAGACCCTCGATCGCCGAGCGCTGCGCTTCCTCCTTCCCGGCGTCCTGCGAAACCACCGCGCTGGCACTTGCGTCTGCCGAAGCGCTGCCGAGCGCGATGCGGCCGCCGACTGCGCTACGCGCGGCGGAAGCGAGCCAGCAGCAGGCGAGCGCGGTGACGGAGAGCAGCGCGAGGGACGGCGCGTTTCGAGGTGAACATCTCATTCCCTTTCGATGCTAGCGCCGCGCGCGAGGGACACCAGGACTCCGGTCCGCCTCCGCTGCTCAGCCCGGCACAGGGGTGACACACTGGACTGATCACATGAGGGACAGTCTTGGCAACTGGCGTTCGTCGAGCATGGACGACACCTTTTGCCGTCCTTGCAACGGTCACCCATGTGCCCGGTCACATCTGTTGCGGATGTGCCCGGCCTGGACCGTCAATCGGGACTGCCGGTGAGCACCCAGGCCCCCCAATCGCGCGTCGTGTACTTCGGCTCGCCGCGCGCATCCTTGGCGTCGCGCATCGTCTCCTTCGCTTCCCATAGGGCCTGCGCCTTGGGCTGCTTCTCGACCCAGATGCGCCGGTAGAAGTCGAGCATCAGTTCCTTCGTCGCTTCGTCGGGCACCTTCCACAAGGAAGTGACCACGCTGCGCGCGCCGGCCATCTGCAGCGCCATCTGAAGGCTCGCGACGCCTTGACCCGCGCGCCGCTCGCGCACGCCGACGTTCGTGTCGCACGCGCTGAGCACGGCGAGCTCGCACTGCGTCAAATCGAGCGCTGCGATCTCCTGCGCCGTGATCAACCCCGGTGCGCGGCCGCTTGCGTCCTCGGACAGGTTCGCGCCCGCGAGTGCCAAGCCGCAGAGCAGCATCGGGCTCATGCCCTTGACTGTCTCCTCACCCGAAAGCCGAAGGCCGAGCCCCGACTGCTTGTCGATCGGCTCCGGATCCGCCCACGACCGGATCGACTCGCTCGCGATCCACCCGTGCGTCGCGACGTGCAGCCAGCGGGCGCGTGGAGCGAGCTCGAGCAGTTGCTCGCGCGTCGCTTCTCCTCCGCGCAGCACCGAAGCCGACGAGGAGTTCCCTTGCGCCGCGTAGCTCGCTGCGAGCGCTTCGACCTCCACCTCCGTCGCCGGCAGCGGCGCGAAGCCGCCGAAGTTCCCGCCGCGCAGGATGCCGGCGACTTCGGCCGAGGGCGCGCGCTCATCGAATGCGACGCCGCCGATCGCGAGCAGCTCGCCACCTCCTTCGAGCCGCGGCACGGAAGCCATGAGCTCCATGGCCGTCGCGCGCGTCTCGATCCGCAGCCGATCGCCGAGCAGCTCGCGCTCCCCTTCCTCCGCCGGCAACACGTCGAAAGGCACGAGGTGCAACACGTCGTCGAGCACGAGGATCACGCGCTCCGCGTCGCCGAGCGCCGCACGCAGCGGATCGAACACGAGCTCGCGCACTTCATTGCCGCGCGCGCCGAGCTCGCTGCCAGTGCTACGCGGGGCGACCGCCAGGCCGCGCCCGGACGCCGTCCCGAGCGACTCGCGCCAACGAATCACGGCGGCTTCGATCGGCGCGATCGGACCCAACTCGACGAGCGTGAGCCCCGGCTCCACCCCCGCCGAACTCGGACCTTGCCCCGGCTCGGACTCTCCACGGCGCAGGACGAAGGCGCAAAGGTCCCACGTGCCGGTCTCGACTGGAGCCGCCGACGGATCCCCTTCCTTCGAGTCCGGAACGGCCACTCGGTACCTCGAGTACCGACGATACGTGACGATCGCTTCCCGTTCGCCGAGCGTCGCCGCCAGCGCCCCGGCATCGAACTCGACCGCGGCGAGGCGCGCGCCGCCGAGTTTCTTCCCGAGCGCCACGAGCTCCCGCTCCAGCGCCTCACGTTGCTCGCGAGTCGCGCGGAACTCCTCGCTCGTCGTGCCCTGTGCTGCAAGCTCCGCCAGCCTCCTGCTGCTCGATGCAAGCTCGTTTCGCAGGTGCCCGTACTCCGGCGCGCCCGCCGCGGTCCTCATCACGCTCGCCGAGCCCAAGGCCGCTCCGCGTGTCGTCTCGGAGAGCGTGAAGCAGGGCAACTCGAGCTCCCTCGAAGCCGTGAAGCCGCCCATTCCACCGGCCAGCGAGAGGGCGAACCCGAGGCCCTGCGCAAGGGTCGAGCAACGCGCTTCGGCCTCGCGGGGCGTGGCCTCCAGGAGCAGCCGCTGCGCGACGCGCCGCTGCGCGGCGAAGCGGGCGGCGAGCAGTTCGACGCACCGCTCCCTTCCCTCCCCCCTCTCCCTCTCTCCCTCTCCATCTCCCGCTCCCGCTGACCCACGGGAGTACTCGGCGACCAGCGTGGAGGCCAAGTTCTGTCGCGCAGCCTGCAGGTCGGGGTGCTCGTCGGGCAGCATGCGCGATCGGAGTTCGAACACCTTCTCGTACAGCGCCCTCGCGCCATGAAGGTCTCCGAGCGAGCGTAGCGTGACGGCGAGGACCAGCCGCGCAGCCTGCAGACTGGGATGCTCGTCGGGCAGCGTGCGCGCAAGCACCTCGACCGCTTCCTCGGCGAGCACACGCGAGCCCTGGAGGTCCCCGAGCGACCGGAGCGTGGCGGCCAGGCTCAGCCGTGCGGACTGCAGGTCGGGGTGCTCCTCGGGCAGCGTGCGCACAAGGACCTCGAGCACCCTCTCCTTGAGCGCTCGCGCACCCTGGAGGTCCCCGAGCGCCCCGATGGTGATGGCCAGGTTCAGCCGCGCCGCCTGCAGGTCGGGGTGCTCGTCGGGCAGCGTGCGCGAGCGGACTTCGAGCACCTTCTCCTCGAGCGCCCGCGCGCCCTGGAGGTCCCCGAGCGCCTGAATCGTCGCGGCCAGGTTCTGCCGCGCATCCTGCAGTTTGGGATGCTCGTCGGGCAGGGTGCGTGAGCGAACCTCGAACACCTTCTCGAACAGTGTTCGCGCGTCCTGCAGGTCCCCGAGCGCCTGGATCGTGACGGCCAGGTTCTGCCGCGCATTCTGCAAGTTGGGGTGCTCGTCGGGCAGCGTGCGCGAGAAGACCTCGACCACCCTCTCCAAGAGCGCACGCGCGCCCTGCAGGTCACCGAGCTCGCCGATCGTGACGGCCAGGCTCCCCCGCGCCACCTGGAGGTCGGGATGCTCGTCGGGCAGCGTGCGCGAGAAGACCTCGACCACCGTCTCCAAGAGCGCACGCGCGCCCTGCAGGTCACCGAGCTCCTTGAGCGTGGAAGCCAGGTTCAACCGAGCAGCCTGCAGGTTGCCATGCTCGTCGGGCAGCGTGCGCGAGAGAACCTCGAGCACCTGCTCCTCGAGCAGACGCGCGCCTTGGATGTCGCCGAGCGCCTTGATCGTCACGGCCAAGTTCCCCCGCGCAGGCTGCAGGTCGGGATGGTCGTCGGACAGCGTGCGCGAGCGGACTTCGAGCACAGCGCTCCAGGCGAGGTTCGCATCCCGGGCAGACTGAGCGCTCCAAGCCGCGTGCCCCGCCGTGTCCAGCAATCCCAGCCACGGCGCGCCGCGTTCCCCTTCCGCTCGCGCGAGCAAGCCGTCGATCGCCGACGACGCCTTCGCGCGCGCTCTCGCATAGTCCGACGACTTCAACGCCGATTCCGCTTCCTCGACCAGCGCGCGCTCCCTCGAGAGATCAACGACGGTCGTGGCACCCGGGGGAGGTGTTGCGCGCTTCTCCCTGGTCTCTGCAGGAGGGACGGCTTGCGGTTCCGTCTCGGTCACGGGAGAGGGGACGTTCGAAGGCCGGGCGCTCGCGTCGGCTCGTTCGGCACCGTTCGGCCGAGGGTCGAAGACCTCACCACCCTTCGGCGCGGGAGCTCCGCAGGACGCGAGGAGCAATGCGAGGAGCGAGCTTTCGACGGTGCGGGACACTCACGCCATCCTCAGGTGGAATCGAAGCCAGGGAAGCTGCCACCGGAGCGAAGGTGCACAGAATACCGAGTACCAGGCCGGGAGCGGAGTGGCACGCGACGCTGGCGGCCCGACCCCCTCGAAGTGCGCGTCGCCGACGTCGGCCGAAAGCCCAAGCGATCAAAGCCCTCGAGTGAGCCTCTCCCTGGTGCGCGGATCGACGCCGCGACGGAGTCCCGCATCGACACCACGCAACACCGACGCGACCGCAGAGCTTTCCTGCGCAACAAACCTCGCCTCGAGTTCCTCGACCTCCACCTCCGTCGCCGGCAGGGGAGCGAAGCCGCCGAAGTTGCCGCCACGCAAGATCCCGGCGAGCTCGCCCGAGGGCTCGGACTCGTCGAACGCAACGCCGCCGATCGCGAGCAGCTCACCTGAGCCTGTCCCCGAAGTCGGTCCACGAGTTCGTGTCGGCCTCGGGGTCGTGAGCTCCTCCCCAAGGCAGGTCCAGCTCGTGGCCGACGACCCGGGAATCGCGGGTTCCGGAATCAGAAACCTCCCGGAATGGTCATCGGCCTGGCGTGGCCGCCGCACCTCCCGCCGAACCGGCTTCATCCTCCCCCGCCGCGCTGGGTGCCGCCTGCGCCTCGTTGTCACTCCACAGGATCTCGTCCCCGGGACCGAGCTGGCCGATCTTCGCTTCGGTCATGCGCGATACCAAGGTATCTGGGTCCCAGCTCCGGATGTGCGGAGGCACGCGCGTCGGGCCGTTGTTGAACTACGCGCGCGGCCGTCCCTGAGACCTCGTGCACATGTCCGCGTCGACACGCGGGTTGCGGCGCCTACACCGCGCGACGTGGCTCTCGGTTGCGCTCGTCAGGGTCGGGTGCCCACCCACGAAGGTCCCCTCGCGGGGGTGGTACCCGACCAGGTTGGCTCTCTCGGCGGCGTGGCTCTCGGGGAGGGCGCGACTGTTGAACGCGTCCGGGTGTCGGGGCATTGCCCGGATCGGCGGGCAGCCGCCCGCGGCCAGCCGTTCAGGACACCATCCACGCCGGCTATGCTCGCCTGCAACGTCCTCACAGGATTGCATGGCCCTTCGCGCATACATCGACGATTCCGGATTCCACGGCAGCGCGCCTGCGTACCTGTTCGCGGGGTTCGTGACCACAACACGCGCGGCTGGAGGGATGGAGGTCGCGTGGCGGCAGGCGCTGGTGCGCGCTCCCTACCGGCTCCGTTCGTTCAAGGCCAACCACGCGCAGATGCTCAAGGGGGAGTTCGCCGGTTGGACTCGAGAGGAGGTCGAGCGCCTACGCCTGGAGTTGGCGGAGGTGGTCGTTGCGCACGCCGAGTACCTCTACACGAAGGAGACGCGAGTGGCCGACTTCAATGCCACCGTGGCTCCGCTTCACGCCGAGCATGGGCACCTCATGCGCGACGCGCCGTTGCGGAACAGCTCATTCTCGCCGTACTTCCAGCTCCTACCTGCGACCCTACACGTCCTCTTGCAGATCGCCGCGCGTCGCGGCGACACGATCGATTTCGTCTTCGATTCGCAGCCCGAGAATGAGGAGACGGCGCGCGCTCTCTGGTCCTACCTCCCGGCCTCGCTTGACGAGCTCGGGCGACCAGAGATGAAGGAGTTCATCGGCACCATGACCTTCGGGACAGAACAGGAGGTCGTCCTGCTTCAAGCGGCTGACATGATCGTGTGGCACGAGAACCGGCAGCTCGAGCGAGGCCGAATCGAGGGCATGCAGCCCGCCTACCGGCGCCTTCTCGACGTTCCGCGTGTGGTCGCGCCCTCCGAGCCTGAGCTGCTTCGCGCCCAAGCCTCCCACTTTCGCGCCACCGTCGCAGCACGCCTCGCGGGCACCGAACCTCCGCCGCGATCGCAGTGGTTTATCGGCCGGTAGGCCTGCTCAGGTGCGTCGCCCAGAGGGGCGTCGCTGCCCCTGCACGACCGGAACTCCACTTCCACCGAGTGGATCCCCGTCCCCCTCCGTGCAGCCCGACCCTGATGGCTCGCGGGTGGGGGTGGATCCCGGGCAGCGCCGGATCGTTGGACGCGCGCTACTGGCGTCGGCGGTGCCCTGAATCAGTTCCCAGCGCTCGTCGAGCCGCATCGCCAGGTCGCGCGCGTCCGCCAGGGAACGCGCTGAACCGACGACGATCACCGTGTTGCAGCGGGCGTCTACCTCAACAACCAGCGGTATGCCTGGGACAGGCGTCGGCTCGCTAGGCGGGTACAGCGCGCAGAAGCCACCGGATGGTGCGCCGCCCCGCGGCCGGCAAAGGGCCCGGATCATCTCAGCGACCTTGCCTGCATCGGCCCGTGGTAGTGCGATGACCTCAAGCTCCGGCGTAGGCTCGGACCGCGCGTGCGTCTCAGGTGCGGATGCAGCCGAATGGCACGAGGTAAGCCAGGAGAGGACCAAGAGGAGGTACTTCACGGAGCCCTCGACGATCCGACTTGCTCGGCCTTCCCGTCAGCGAGCGGCTGCCATGTCCGAGGCACACTGGAACCTGATGGACCTCGCGCGGGAGTGGCTCGCGGAGCGAACGGAGGTCCTGAACGTCCCGCGCCAAGTGAGTACTCGCGGCCTCGCGTCCCGAAGCACCCGCTCATGCGTGTCGCTCGGGGCCTCAGCCCTGCGAATGGGCGGTAGCCCCCGCGCGAGAGAGCCGTGAGCGGGCGTGGATGGCGACGCGGTTGACGCGGGCAGAGACCTGCCACGCGCGGTAGGTTGTAGCGATGGCATGGTTCACGCTTAGAGCTGTTGTGCTCGGTGGGTCGAGGAACCCACCCCCCAGGCCTCCGACTTCGACCGGAGGCCGCGTATGCCCACGGGAGGCCCCGATGGGCACATGGCAAGCGGCCATTCGCGAGCATGAGGTGCCGATCGCAGCGTGCAGAGGGCGGTCGACGAGCGCTCCGACGCCCTCACGCTGACCCGCTACAAGCCTAGGCTGGACGTCCGAACAGAACGAAGCGAACCGACACAACCTCGCGCACCGGACCGCCTCGCGCCACACTACGGCGCCACCCCCACACGATTCCCTCGCGGGGGTGCAACGCACGGCCAGTCGACTGGGAACCCAGCGCCAAGTACACACGAGAGAGGTGCTATGAAACTCGCCCGCTTGCGCCTGTCCAACTTTCGGTCCTTTGGTCCGGACCCTACGGTCATCGAGCTGACCAACATGACCTTTCTGCTTGGTCCGAACGGGGCAGGCAAGACGGCGGTCCTCCAAGCGCTTGCCCGCATGTTCAGCCTCGACCCCACGCAACGAAGGATTACACGTTCCGACTTTCACGTCCCGGCGGATGAAGCAGGAGGGGGCGGCCCGAATGAGAAAGAGCTATGGATCGAAGCGGACTTCACGTTCCCCGAACTGAACAAGGACGATGCGGACGAGGCCGACCTAGCTGCGGTGCCCGGCACCTTCGCACACATGCAACTGGTAGCCGAAGACGGGCCAGCGCAAGTCCGCTTCCGGCTAAAGGCCACGATCGACGCTGATGACGACGTTGAAGAGCGCTTCACCTACGTCAACAGCGAAGGCGCGGATGGAGCCCCTGTCGAGGAGAGCCGTGTGTCGAAACAGGACAGGAGTGCTATCCAGGTTCACTATCTTCCCGCGCGGCGCGATCCTGCGGACCACATCTCCTACTCTGCCAATGCCCTGATCGGGCGGGCCCTACGCTCGGCGGACTGGAGTGCCGAGCGCGCGGAAATCGGCACTCTGACGGAGCGGATCAGCGACGAACTCACAGATAACGCGGCCATCAGCGGGATTGCCACTGCGCTGCACGAGCACTGGAGCGGCCTGCACAAGGGGGCCTACTACGCCAATCCCTCGGTCTCCTTCGGTAGGAACGAGATCGAGAACCTCCTTCGTCATCTCAGCATCGGCTTCACACCTGGCCACGGCGAGCAGCTCGTAGACTTCGCCCGGCTCAGTGATGGCCAGCAATCCCTCCTTTACGTCTCGCTGGTGCTTGCGATGCACAACATCGGCAGTAAGGTTCTAAGCGGGGAGCTAGCAGCAGCGTTCGACATCGACAAGCTACGACCCGCCGTCTTTACGCTTATCGCCATTGAGGAGCCTGAGAACAGCCTCTCGCCCCACTATCTTGGTCGCGTGGTCAGGACGCTGACGGCGTTCGCCGAAGGACAAGACAGCCAATCCCTGGTGGCAACGCACTCACCGTCACTCCTGCGGCGGGTCCCACCCGAGTCTGTACGATACCTCCGCCTAAGTACGGAGCGGACGACGCTTGTCAATAGCATCGCACTTCCGGAGGATGAGTCAGCACAGACGTTTGTTCGCGAGGGCGTTCAGGCGTTCCCGGAGTTGTATTTCTCGCGCCTTGTCATTCTGGGAGAGGGCGATAGCGAACAGGTCGTGCTGCCACGGCTACTCGAGGCCCGGGGCATACTTGTTGATGACGCATCCATATCGGTTGCCCCCCTTGGAGGGCGGCACGTAAATCACCTCTGGCGTCTCCTGAACGTGCTAGGCATCCCGCACGTCACCCTTTTGGATCTCGATGTGGCGCGACACCAAGGGGGATGGGGCCGCATCAGGTACGCCGCCAAGCAGTTGTTGGCCTACGCCGACATCGATGACAACGACTTGACGGAGGACGAGATCGACAGCATTCCCAACTGGAACGCCGAGGAGGGGATTATCGTTGACGACCTGGGCTGGATCGCCCGGCTGGAGACCCTCGGCGTCTTCTTCTCCGCGCCGCTGGACCTCGACTTCATGATGATGACGTCCTTCCCAGAGGCGTACCATGTCAAGGCCGACGAACTGGAGGCTCCTGATGAAGTCACGGTCAAAGCCGTGCTCGGCAAGAAGCACGATGTGCTAGACAATCAGTATAGCAACGAGGAGCAAGCCTTCCTCGATGCATACCACCGCAGGTTTCAGCTCGGGAGCAAACCCACCTGGCACATTAGGGCGATGGCAGGCACGGATAATGCAAAGCTGGCCGCGGCCATGCCCGGCGTGATTGCCCGCATGTTCGACTCAATCGAGACGAAGCTGCAGGGTCTTCCTGAATGATCGGCATCGAACTCTGGTCACCCGCAGACGGGCTTTCCCTTGAGCCGAATGCACTCGCCGCAGCCAGGGAGATAGAGCGCAACTTGGCAGTGACGGCGGGGCCCGGTGCGGGAAAGACAGAGGCGCTCGCGCAGCGTGCGGACTTCCTGCTGCGCACGGGGACATGCCGATATCCCAAGCGCATTCTGGCAATCTCGTTCAAGGTCGATGCAAGCCAGAACCTCAAGGCGCGCGTTAGGGCACGTTGCGGGCCGGAGCTCGCAGCGCGCTTTGACAGCCACACGTTTCATGCGTTTGCAAAGCGCATCATCGACCGTTTCAGGCGGGTCCTTGCCGGACAGGATGCTCTTGACCCGGACTATGCGGTGGGCCAGGATCGCATCTACAGGCGCGCGATCACCTTCGCGGACATGGTGCCGCTCGCGATAACGATCGTTACTTCAAGCCTGATCGCGCGCAACGCGATCCGGCAGACATACAGCCACGTGTTTCTTGATGAGTTTCAGGACTGCACGAACGTGCAGTACAGCTTCATCAGGGCCTGCTTCCTGGGCACGAACGCCAAGCTGACGGCGGTAGGAGACACCAAGCAGAGAATCATGGGATGGGCTGGCGCGCTTGAGGGCATCTTTAAAACCTACGCAGAGGACTTCGACGCCCATCCACTCAACCTCTATCAGAACTTTCGGTCCGAACCGAGGCTTCGCCGCATGCAGAACGCCATGGTTCGTGTGATGGACCCTCCGGCCGCGCTCGATGATGATGACCTGCCTGGTGATATGGGCGAGATTCGAGTCCTGCGCTTCGGGAACGCGGATGACGAAGCGAACGCCGTTGCGGATGCAGTGCGATGCTGGATCGACGAAGAAGCCGTTAGCCCTTCGGAGATTGCAGTGCTGGTCAGCAAGCAGCAGAAGCTCTACTGCCAGAAGTTGCGTGCCGCGCTAGAAGCGCGAAGCGTGCCGTTTCGGGACGAAGATGAGGTCCAGAACTTAGCGTCGGAACCGGTAGCACACCTCATTGTAGACTTTCTCCTCATCGCGGCGGGGCAGCGACAGCCAGCCCCGTGCCGGCGCCTGCTCGACCTAGTTGTGTTCGGGCGAGGCCTCGACCCCGAACGCGAGTATCAGGCCCGCTCTCGGTGGGACCGTTTCGTCGCGAGCGTCAGGCAGAGCATTTCAGCAGGCGAAGTCGACCTCACAGACCTTGACGACCTCAAGACGATCGCCAATGCCCTGCTCGAAATCGTCGGGCGCGATGCCGTGGTCGCGCTTTCACCCGACTACGAGCAAGGAGACTACCTGCAAAAGCAAGTCGAGGCAACGATTAGCCGTACACATGCCCTGCTAGGAGGTGACGGTGACGCATCAGCGGCGCTCGCCTCGTTCTCGGGCGACCGTGCGGTTCGGATCATGTCAATCCACAAGAGCAAGGGCCTGGAGTTCGACACGGTTGTGGTGTTGGGTATCGAGAAGGAGACCTTTTGGGGCGAGACGGAGGACGAGCGCTCGGCCTTCTTTGTCGGAGTCTCGCGGGCCAAGCGCCGGCTGTACCTTACGGTCTGCGAGGAAAGAGAACGACCGGACGGGGCGAATTGGCGGTGGAACGTCAATAGGACCGAACATGATGAGTTCGTCGGCTATGCGACCCCCGACGAGTAGCACGGCACAGCGGCACTGCGAACCATCGGTCCGATGACGGGGCAGCGTGAGGCCAAGCCCTGCGATGAGCATCCCGTAGCTGTCGTGCATCAAGAACGCGGACAGGAGGCCACTAGTTCATTCTGCTAGGCCTCACTCAAGAGACTGCCAGATGAAGTTCCGTCTACGAGGCGGCAAGCTCGACAGTCCCGTCGAACTCCATCACTCGCCCGCAGCAGGGGACATGAGTGTTTCAGGGCTGTGGTCGAATGCCGATTGCTCCACGCTGACCTGCAGCCCGGCACTCTCACATCGCCGTCTCACGAGGGCACTGAACCACGGCGCGGATGCCGGCGAGACATGTATTGACTCTATTAGGGCTCGTAGGTCAACTGGCACCAGCCTCGGGCCCCCGAGCAAGCTACCGGACCACCTTCGCGGCTCCACGTCGACCGAGCGGGGGCGTCGAGATCGCCTCCTCCACCGTCCACCCCCTTCGGATCCGTTCGTCGATCCCCGTGCGCGTGACCCTGCAGCGCCGGTCCTTGAGCCAGCCGGCGATGGTCTTCGACGCGCCGAACGCACGAAGCTGCTGGCCGAGGCTTCGCGTTCTGCCCACGCCGGGCTTGCTGACCGCTGCCTTCCCGCTCCACCCTCGCACAAGCCGCTCCACGATCGATGCCGCGGTGACCTTGCAGCGCGGGGCGCGGGGCGCTTATGCGATCTGATGTCCTCGGGTACGAGACACTAGTGTCCGGGGCCACACAAAAGGTCCAGGCGTCATAACGAAAGACCAGCGCCAGACCTCCATCCCGCGCTGCGTCAGGTAAAACAGACGTGGAATCTGGTGAAGCTTGCACTCTAGCTTGTCGATGTGTGATGGATCATCTGGAGTACTGATTGCTATCTCATCGTCTGTGTATAGGTGCTTTCCTTCGTCCTCGATATAAGCGACGATGCTGCGGTCCATAAGCTGCATAACAAGTTTGTGAACAGTGTCCGATGCGCCCGTGTCGAAAATCGCTAATACCCATCCGTCTTCGCGCTCTTCGTCGAGCCGGTAGCCACCATACAGCCTGCACATGTCCGCATGAGACAGCCCGCGCGCCCCGCTCTCTGCAATCGCCCGAACCAACCACAGGCCATCTTTCTCCCAGTGCTTGTCGGAGCGGATTGCCGCCAGATCTTCAGCAACACGCGGCGGCGGCGTTAGACACTCACCGACGTACCGATCCCTATCAGAGACAAGCGCTTTGATGTGCCTCTCGCGCTCCTCAATTATTTCAACTGGAGCTTTCCATAGGTTGTACACACACGCGATGCCTATCAGTGCAAGGGCTAACAGAAGTGCCTTTGCGAAGTCTTCCCAGCCATCCGTGAATCCAAACGCGATGATCGCCGAACCGGCGAGTGTGGCGAGAGTTCCCCTCCAATGGTTGCGCAGAAGCTTCAGGGTGAGCTGCTTGGCGTGAACGAGGATCGCTCGGCGCTGTCCGTAGAGCGGACGGTACGGGGGAGGCTCTTCCAACATGTCCGGGAGCCTACCGCCCCTGCGTTAGGTATACAATTGCGTATCACTGACGGGCCGCATTTCGCATCGACGGGACCTTGCATTCCCCCACCGTGCGAGTACGCGGTGCCTGCTGGCATTCTCACTACAGCGCCCGATAGACCTCGCGGCCTAGTGGGGTAATCTGGATGATCTCGTTTCCTTGGCGGCTGGGGTCCGTCTGCTGACTGATGCACTGGTGATCCAAGAGCCAATCCAGCAGCATCGTAATGCGGTCATCTGACATCTGTGCGTCCCCTGGCGTGAGCAACCGCTCAGCTCGAGCAGACTCCCGAAAGTGTTGTCTGGTCCCGATTGGCTGCATGAAGATCCACCGGAGGGCGTCGCCCGCCGTGAACGTGACACCTAGTACCTGAACTGAGTAGGCCCGTGCCTGCTCAGCGATGTCTCTTGGGGTGGGCTTTCGCATCGCAGCGAGCTGTCGATCCAGCTTCTCCTTCTCCGCAGCCAACGCTTGAGCCGAGTGCTCTAGAGCACGAGCCCGAGCATCAGACGCCACGAGTTGCGTGCGTAGCACTTCTATCTCGTGGACCTGCACTGAAGCGCGAGCATCGAGGGGCTGGAACACCGCGTCCCATGCGCCGTCGCGCGCGCGGACGATTCGCACGACGCTGATCAATACGAACACCAGCGTGCCCACGGCTCCGATGGCAAGATACCGATCGATGTGGTCCCAGTTCCACCTCGCGGTCTCGCCCCACCACTTCCGTGTCTCATCAGGGCCATGCGTGATGACGAGGTCCGCGAAACACAAGGCCCCGTAGCACATGCTCAGCACCCAGAACACGCGCCCACGAAAGCACGACCGGACCAGCTCGTGCCAGGGCTGCTGCGGCGGCCTCTCAGGTGCGGGATGCGGCATGCGGACAGGCTACCGACCGCTCGGTCGCCCCAACGAGCAAGATCCCGGCGCCCCTGGCTCAGGGCCACTGCACCGGGGGCCCAGTGCGACGGTCGTCCTGGGCCCGGTGGTCGCAAGCTGCCCTACTGCCTATCCGACGTCGCCCGCGACCGCCCCGCACCGGGCACGCCTCGCACCTCCCGCTGGAGCTCCGCCTTGGCCCGCGCGCGCTCGATGCGGTGCGTGATGGTCTTCTTCGACATGCCGTCGCACGGGCCCTTGTTCGGTCCGTGCTTGTTGCCGGGGCGCGCCTTCCAGTACTCCTTCCGCCAGTTCGAGAGGTTGGCCGCTCGTTCTCCATGCGCCATCGCTCATCCAGGAGCGGGGCGGTCTCCCGGGGTTGCCGGGTGGCGCGGCCGCACGGCCGAGGAGTTGCGCGCACGTCGCCACGCGGCGACTTGCCTCGCACACCTCAGAGAGCCGTGTCGGTCACGCGCCGTACGCCCATCATCCCTGGTCGATGGGTGGGCTGGACGGTGCTCGCGCTGGTACGCATGGTTGGAGGCTCACGCCGCCGTGTACGTCGTCCCGCGCTTCTGGCCCTTCGTCTTGACCTTCTTCGCAGCGATCAAGACCTGCATCGGCCGGCGCATGGTCCCGACATCCGTGCGAAGCGCCGCTGCAATCTGCTCGCCGCGCTGACCGGGGTGCGCCTTCACGTGCGCGAGGAGCTTGCCGGACATCGCTTCGAGGTCTGCGTTGGATCGGCGGCCGCGCTTGCCCTTGCCCACGCGCACGACGCGCACCTTGCGGCCACCGGTGCGGTACGGGATCGGGATGTCGCCACCACCGGCACTGATCGAGCGGATGATGTCGTCGATCGTGGCGCGGCGCACGGTGGCGGCGATCTGGTCGGCGAAGGACTGGACGAGGGAGTGGAGGTCGGGAGAGGACGTTCGGGCCATGGGATACCTCGAATGGGGTCGAAGGGTGGACGCGGGTGATTAGGCCACGAATGAGTGTGCGACGCAAACGCTGATCGGCCATGGATCCGAGCCCAAGGCCACACTCAGCCGCTAACTGCCAAAGACAGTGTTCGCCGCCGTAGCCCCCTCTCCACCGTCCGGCAGCCCGAACGCACGCCGAACCACCACCATTACCGATCTCAGTGTTTCGGCAGGCACTTGGTCGATAGCAAGTGCATTCGTCGACATGAGGAACTCCCACATCCTCGTGAACGCTTCCTCCTGGACCAGGAAGTCGGCGCAAGTTACGCGGCTTGGATCCCCAACCTGCCCCTGCGCATCGAGATCCACATACAGCGCGGTTTGCCGAAGGCGCTCGTGCAATCCCTCCTCGACGACCCAGTTCCAGCGCTCCGCTATTCGCAGCCCGATGGCTTTCGCGGCCTGCTCATTGAAACCGCCGGCCTCAACGGATCGCTTCACCTCCCCAGCCCATCTGCCAAGCGCCTCGCCCGCTGCGTCATCCAGGCAGTCCGGATCCGGAATCTCGGGCGGGTGCTGAATGAACCCCTGCATCCAGTCGACAATCTCCTGCGGTGCGTGAAGCTCGCCAAGCATCTGCTTCATCTGGTGCCGGCGTGAGAGCACTTGCATCGAGTCTGGCTTCGGCCGCACGGCTCCGACGCCAAGCAGGAACGCGTACCAAGCCTTCCCGAGCTCCTCGCGCGCAGTCACCATGAGCGCGGTTGCCCTCGCGAACCGACTCTCCGCAGCGAGTACGCGTGCGTCTTCAGCGATCGCACCGCCGTTCTTCATGGCGGCAATCGAGAACTTCAAGAGCGCCTCGGGCGGTGGTAACGGTGTCCCCGAATTCGCCTGGTTCGCCTTGCTGCGACGCGGTGACTTCTTGGAGGACGACATGGTCAAGCCAGCCTACCCGGCGATCTCGCGGGGAAGTCAGTGCCACTGCCCGATGGGTTGGTGCACCGGTCCCCCGCTCCTCAAGCATCCGATCCTATTGCGAGCTGCCGTTCGCTCCGCTTCCCTCGTCGGGGGGATCACGGAGCTGAATCCAGTCCACGAATCTGGAGACGTCCTCGTACCCGTGCCAATGGGGAATCCCAGCATGTGCCTCCATCTGCCCATCATCTCTGGGCGAGTACGGACCATACCGGAGGTATCCTCCATGCGGGGGCTTGGCCCGCACGAGCACGTAGTGATCGGCGTTCCCTTCGGGTTCGGCCGGCCGCCGTGATTCCAGGGGCTCATTGCGGAGAACCGTGAATCCGGCGACGACCTCATAGCCATACATTCTGGGGAGGGCGCCCGACCATTGTGGGGGCACCCCGCTCGCCGCTGCCCCCACGAACCACTCGCACCGCACCCCGAGGGCCCAGGTGTCTTCAGCGGAAAGTTCCTTCGGTGCCCACTGGCCCGGGAGTGAATTGAGCACGGCATCGACCGGCCCAGCGTCTAAGTATTTTGGTGTCATGTTCTTACCTCTTTATGATCTAGTAGCTTGTATTTCGACTTCCGATCCTGGGGGCCATGCAGACATCAGGCTCCGGACTGGGGCATTGCCGGCCGCATTGGCTGGGTTCCTACCCTTCTCTTTCCGTCCACCGCGTTCTCCTGCGTTCCCCAATTCAAATACGCTAACGCTTATGCCAACTTGATCAATAAATTGCGGATTCCTGAGCCCCCCCCTACTTCCTCCCCAGGATGGCCCGCGGCCTCGCACCCCCTCGCCGGCGAGGGCGGGGTGACGCGCCGGCCCATGTCGAGCCCCGGTTCCGGCGGTGGCCCCCCGGACGTCAGGGTCTTGGGCTCCATGCAACCCAGGCGACCTCCTGGCTGCCCCCTCACGACCAAGACCCCGCCCCGCTCGCGCAGGTCAGGGCCTGTGGCGGCCGCTGCGGCTGGCCTACGCGGCCTTCGGCTTCCTCCCCCGCTTCACCGGCCCCTGCGTCGCCGCCCCCGCCGTCGGCACCTGCCAGCCCTGGGTGGCCACGTACGCGCCCAGCTCCTGGCGGGCCTCCTCGATCGTCTTGCGCGCCACCGCGTCCTCGGTCGCGTTGAGCGCCTTGTCGAGTAGCTTCACGGCGTTCACGGTGAGCCGCACGGCCGGGTTGGCCCGCGCCTGCTTCCGCTCTCCCCGGGTCTTGATGCCCTCGATCTTGGCTTGCAGCTCGGCGATGCGGTCCTCGTCGGTGCGGCGGGTGTACTTCTTGGTCTCGTGCACAGCGGTCATGTTTCTTTCCTTGCGATGAAGGCCCGTTGTTCATCCCAGTCAGCCGAGTCCAGGGCCTTGCGAATGTGGATCTCGGCGATCTTCAGCGTCCCCAGGAGCACACGCTCCTGGATGTCCGGTGCGAGCCGCGTGAGCGACACGATCTGGCTGATCCGCGACTCAGCCTTGTGCAGGCGGATCGCGGCCTCCTTGAAGTCCCGGAGGTCTCCCCGCTCGACCATGTCCTGCACCAGGTGCCCAAGCGCGAGTAGCCGCGCGACCTTGTCGGGCGAGAAGCGCCGGCTCACGGGCTTCACCACGGGCGGCGGGCGCTTCTGCGGTCGGTGGCGCAGGATGGGCAGGGCGTACTCGAAGGTGAGGCTCATGCTGCCCCCAGCCCGGCGAGTCCGTTCGTCCGGAACGTGATCTTGAGCACGCTGGAGTCCGAGGCGAAGGTCACGCGCTCGATCAGCAACGCGAGCACGCGCGCTCGCTCAGCGACGAACAGCGCCTCCCACAGGCCGTCGAACTCGGCCAGCGCCCGCGTCAGCCCCTCGACGTCCACGGCACCCGTGGAGGCGGCCGCGAGTTCCTGCTGCACCTGCCGGACGCGCGCCTCGATCTGGCCGAGGCGATCATCCAGCTCGGCCACGCGGATCATGAGGGTCCCCACGCCCGGCCCGCCAGCGGCGACCGCGTTGACCAGGTTCGTGCGCTCCTCGCGTACCCGTCGTGCGTCCAGCTCCTGCCGCCGCACCTCGGCCGAGAGCTCCGTCGTCCGCGACTCCAGCTCGGCACGCGCGGCCTTGACCGTCTCGCGTACAAGGGCGGGATCGCGCCCGATAGCTCGGACCTTCTCGACGACGAACTCGTCGATCTGCGCCACGGGCACGGGCCGGGACGGGCAGGTGTTGCGGCCGAACCGCCGCGAGGCGTTGCAGTCGTAGTACTGGTACCTGCGTCCCTCGGCACCGCTCACCGAGTGGTTCATCGTCGAGCCGCACTCGCCGCAGAACAGGATCGCCTTCAAGAGCGCGCCGTACTTGTTGCGGCCTGCGATGCGCGGGCTCGAAGTCATGCGCCGCTTGCGCTGCTGCACCGCGTCCCACAGCGCCTCGTCGACGATCGCCTCGTGGACGCCGGGGTACGTCTTCTTCCCGGCCTTGATCAGGCCCCGGTAGACGACGCGCGAGAGGAGCTGCCGCAGCGACTCGATCGACCAGACGTAGCTTGCGACCTGCTGGCCCTTCTTGCCCGTCCAGCTCTTGGTGCGCCATCCACGCGCGTTCAGCTCCTCGACCGTGGTGAGGAGCGAGCCCTTCTCCAAGTACAGCCTGAAGATCGCGCGGACGCGCTCAGCCTCGTCAGGGTTGACCACGAGCCGCTTCGCAACCACGTCATAGCCCAGCGGCACGTTGCCGCCCGCCCACATGCCGCGAGCGCGCATGGCGGTCATCTTGGTCTTGGTCCGCTCAGCGATCGACTCGCGTTCGAACTGAGCGAAGCTCATGACCACGTTGACCATCATCCGTCCGGTGCTCGTCGACGTGTCGAAGCCCTCCATGACCGAACACATGGCGACGCCGGACTTCTCAAGCCTGGCGGTGAGCAGGGCGAAGTCGCTGAGGCTGCGCGACAGTCGATCGAACTTGTGAACGACGATGGTGTCGACGCGGCCGGCTTCCACGTCGGCCATGAGACGCTTGAACCCGGGACGGTTCGTGTCGGCCCCCGTGAAGCCGGCGTCGTCGTAGCTCGGCTGAAGCGCGACCCAGCCCATCGCGCGCTGCGATGTGATGTACGCCCGGATCGAGTCGCGCTGCGCATCGACGCTCTTGAACTCCTGGTCGCCTTCGTCGAGCGACTGGCGCGTGTAGATTGCGCAGCGGACGGTCTTCACTTGCGCTTGCGCTCCTTCAGGCCGAAGAACACGGGCCCGTTCCAGGCCGTGCCGGTGATCGCCTTGGCGACGGCCGACAGCGACTTGAAGGGCATGCCCTTCCACTCGTAGCCCTTCGCTGTGACCGTCACCTCGATCTGCTGTCCCCGCCACTCGCGGGAGATCACCCGGCCAACCGGCAGGCTGGCCTTCTTCTGCAGAACCGCCGTCACCTCGACCGGCAGGTCGACGCCGACTTGCAGCTCGGCGATCTTGGTGCGCGCCGCGTCCGAGAGTCCGCCGTGGCGCTGGGCCTGGATCCCCCAGGCGATGCGTCGCCAGAGCTGCTCGCGGTTCTTCGAGCGCGTGGCGCGGCCGAAGATGGCGAGGTAGCGGGCCTGGAGCGCCAGCATGTCGAGCGAGCGCAGCTCGGCGATCTCGGCGGCGATGGTCTTCACAGCAGGGCCTTCTCGAAGACCTCGCCTGGCGCGTACGGGCTCATGTCGTGCGGGTGTCCGCCAACAGCGATCCAGACCACGGGCTTGCCGTTGACGAGGACCGGCAGCCAGTCCTTGTCGTCCGTCAGGAAGCACGCCCCGTCCACCCGGCCCGCGAGCGGGTACGACGGCTGGTACGCGCACACCACCTCCGCGTCGCAGTCCCCCAGCGAGTCGCCTAGGTCCGCGCGCAGCTCCTCCAAGAGCTCGATCAGCCTGTTGAGCTTCACGCGCCACCCACCCGCAGCCGGACCGGCATGTCCTCCTCCGCGATCAGCGCCAGCAGCTCTGACGTCGGCGCGTCGAGACGCAGCCTGACGCCCGTGAAGGTTCGGCTCGGCTCGACCGCGAGCGGGAACGCGGCCAGGATCTCCGGCCCCGTCCAGCACTGGCGCAGGTAGTCGATCGCCTGAGCCGCGCGCGCGCCGACCACGCAGGTGCAGGGTGTGGTCACGAGCGTGCCGCCTTCCGCGCTTCCGCCGCGCACGACTCGCACACGGGCGCGTGCCCGACTTCGGCTTCGAAGTCGCGCTGCTCGACAACGGTCATCTCGCGCCACCGCCCGGTGTGCCAGGTATCGGTGCCGGGGTACGGCGCGTGCGTCGGGCGCGTGCACCCGACCTGTCCGCCTTCGTTCCACACCAGGCGCGCGGGCGCGTTCTCTTGGGCCTTCATGCGACATCTGCTTTCTGCGTGGGATTCACCACGCGTTCGCATGAGGGCTCGACAGGCAGAACACATCCACTCGGTTCGGCGAGTTCGTCTGCTTGGGTTGTGCTAAGGCGATCGGATGTGCACGTTCGAATCCAAGCTCGCGCGAAGAGAGATGCGATCTCGGCCACGCGCTCGGCCTGATTCATGCTGGCCGGGTTGCGGTTCACGGCTGCTGCCTCCCGTCCCGCTGGCTGACCGAGCCCGACCCGATCTGAGCGCTTTCCGACGTCTCACGTTCTTGTTCGAGTCCGCCGAGGCGACACTGACGTGCGAGCTGCTGCAGCACCGCGGCCTCGACGCGCGCCCTGGTGCCACCTGTCGCGGGGCTGACGATCCGCCTACCTCCGCGCCGCTCAGGCCAAGAGACCGCGAGCGTGCCCGCCGTGGTGCGCCTAACCGCCAGCCCGTCGATCACCACCTCGCCGACGATCACCTTGGCGAAGGCCATGAGGCCGCTGCACTTCAGCCCTGCCGGAGCCGGCACCAGCTCCAACACGGAGATGTGGACGTCGCTCATGACGGCCTCCCCGGCTGCCGGCCGCATCGCGCGCAGGCCCAGGCGTCGCCAACCGGTCGCCGTTCATGGCCGCCGCAGTTGGCGCACGGCACGGCCGGCCTGTTGGCGGCGCCCCCTCGGGAGCGCTGCTCATCACGAGCACGGAGCCGGTCGTCCACCTCGATCTCATCCGCAAACGGGTCCGGCTCGCGGCATGCCTTGCAGACCCAGTGGCAGGATCCGTTCAGCCGCCACCACTCCGACCCGCCGCAGGCGTAGCAGGTGGTCGAGACGATCGGCTCAAGCTGCTCTCCGTGGAGCAAGAAGGTCGGGCCGCACTCCTGCTCCCACCACGAGGCCCTGTCCGCCTCGAGCTGGGCGACGAGCTCGTCACGGCCAGCGCGCACCCGCTCGCGCAGCTCGGGCGTCATGAGGTTGGCCGGCGCGATGCCGACCCTCCGGTCCGCGACCCACACGGCGATGCCGAGCGAGCGCAGCTCCCTGATCAGGTTGGCGGCGCTCATAGCCACTCGACCTCGGCAGCGCCGAACCCCAGGTCGCACTGGACGGGGGCTCTGCCGGTCTTGCCGGTTCCGTTGGCCGCCCCATCCGCGCGTTTCGCCGACGCGGGCGGAGTTATGCAGGTTGTGGAGGTTCCATCCGGGCCTCCCCCGGCGGAATTCGCGGGTGCGACAGCAGGCGCGCTCTGCACCTCGCTCGGAGTTGTGCCGGTTCTGCCGGTACCCTCCACCCCAACCTCCGCGCTCTTCTTGGCCGCCGCGCCCGGCAGCACGAGGGTGTTGATGTGGTGGATGGTCTTCGTCGCACCGACCTTGGGCTTGATCTCCTCGCTCGCCAACCAGCCATGCTCCACGAGGAGGTCCACGGCCATGCCGACGTCGTTCGCGTTGCCCAGGCGCGCCCAGCCCTTCTGGTACACGTCCCGCAGCACGAACTTGTCCGCGACGTCGCCCTTCGTGATCCGCGCAGCCAGGGCCCGGGCGCTCGCCACGTCGGCCCTGATGACGCTGGCGTAGATGCGCCTGGCGTGCGACTCCAGGTACTCGGCCGTGGCGATGGCGCGGTCGAGAGCGCGCACGCCAACAGGACCGACATGCTGGTCAGCCAGGTGACAGATCAGCGCCAGGGACGGGACGAGGCTCCTGTACTTGGTGAGGTGAGCCTCGAAGATCTCCTCCTCCCCACATGAGTTGAGCCTGCCCTCGAACCTGGTGCGCCACTCATCGAAGCGCTGCTGTGCGGACTCATCGAAGTGCAGGTACGGGATTCCGTCGGGGTCCCACGGATCCGTGCTCGCGCCGACCTCGTCGGCCGTCAGCTCGTCGATCCAGCGGAAGACCTCGAAGGCGATCTCGCGCGCCGCCTTGTCGGGGATGCGGTCGACGTTCTCCCAGGTCGGCGGCTTGTCCGGGTAGACGAGTAGCTGGAACCGCTGCACCAGCCCGTCATCGCCCCTGCCACCCTGTGCGGCTGCCCGCAGGTACTCGCCGAAGGGACCAGGCTGGATGGTGCCGAGGATCGAGACGGTGGCGTACTCGATCTCGACCGTGCCCCGCCCGATCCGGTCGTAGGTGTAGCTGGAGTCGCCGTTCCAAGACTGGAGGTAGAACCCCCTGGCGCTCTCCTGACCCTCTTTGTCCATCGAGCGGAGAAAGCCATTGATCTCGTCGCGGAAGATCAGAACGCCGTTGGGGTTCTCGGCCAGAATCTCGCCCAGCTTCTCCACCGTGGGGTCGTTGACCATCCGGCGGCGGCGGCGCGGCGCCTCGCTTGGAGTTCCCGAGGCGGCGGCCGCGAGCATCTCGATGTCGCCTTGCTGGTCCTGAATCGCCTTCTTGAGGAGCTTCTCGCTCTCCTTGCGCTTGATCTTGCGCACCAATGCTCCAGCCTGATGCTGCGCCATCGCAATCTCGAACGCTTCTTTGGACTCGGCGTCTAGCTTGCGGATCGGCTTCGTTCCCTCTGTGACCGCAGGCGTCTTCATGACGCTGGGGACGCCCATCACCGCACCCCATAGGTTGGCGACCACGAGCCAGTCGTCGTACCGCTTCGGTCTGAGGCCGAGCTTGCGCCCGAGGATGGAGGACAGGCCGACGATCACCGACACGAGCACGAAGTCGGGGGCGCACTGCATGCGCTCCGCGATGTCCTTCACCCACAGGCCGAGCTTCTCGGGCAGGAAGTCGTAGTCGAAGGACGCGACGGGCGGCTTGTCCGACGGCAGCGGCGTGATCTCTGCGAATCTCGGGGGGGGCGGGCTGGAAGAGCCTCCAGAACCGGCAGAATCCACCGGGCGCGGATCGATAATCGGCCCGGTGGTGGCCTTCGCGGCACCGGCAGAACCTCCGGAAGTCGCTGCAGGGGACTGTGAATCGCTGGAGAGCGGGGTGGGTTTACCTCCAGAACCTCCAGAAGTCTGCTCCGCCCGGAACTCCGCCAGGCTGACCGTGTGATCCCGAAGTAGCTCCTCGACCTCGCCCGCGATCTCGCCGTCGGCAAGCCCGCGCTGGCGCAGAGCCTCGACCCAATCGTGGAGGTCGCCGTGCGGCGGGAGGCCTGGGATCTCGACGACCAGCACGTTGGCAGGCGGCGTCAGCGACTCCAGGATCCTGCCGACCTTGAGGATGTACTTCGCGCCCTCGGGATCGTTGTCGGGGAACAGTCGGACGTGCTTGCCTGCGAGCGGTGTCCAGTCCGTGCGTGCAGCCGACTGCGCGCCGTGCGCGGAGGTCGTCGTGCACAGGCCGATGGACGCGCCGGCGTCGGCCGCCTTCTCGCCCTCGGCGACCCAGACCAGCTTGGCAGCCGTCAGCGCGGGCTGCTGGTAGAGCGGGAGCAGCCCCGCGGGGTCGCCCAGCTCGAAGCCACCCACGACGGGCCGGATGGGCCTGAAGGTCTTCTCGACCTTGCCGCTCTTGGCGGTGCCCGGCAGGTCGACTCGCGCGATGTAGAGCGCCGGGGTGCCGGCCGCGGTGTCGTACCGCCAGGTGTCGGCGGCCGTGCCACCGACCTGCCGCGCGACAGCCTCGGCAGCGGCCTCGACCGTCGTGAAGACGGTGGCCTTGGGCTTGGCGGGTGCCTGAGTAGGCCGGACGACCGGCGGCAAGGGCGTTACGGTGCCGGCCTGGAACGAGCTGTTGCCGCTGTCCTCGCGCGCCCAGTGGATCAGCGAGCCCACGCCGAGGCTGTTCGACTTGTCCGGCTTGAAACCCTTCCACAGCTTCTCGCACTCGCCAGGTTTGAACTTCTCGCTGTGCTGGCTGAAGGCGACCCACTCGGGTAGCAATCTCGTGTCGACGGCGTGCAGCGCCATGCCGACCTTGACCCACGACTCGCGATCGTCGGCACGTGTCGGCGAGAGCCTCGCCAGCGCCGCGCGAGCCGCGTCGATGTCCGCGTCGCGATTCAATGCCTGCTCTCCTGATCGCCAGTCCCGGTGGTTCCCGGCAGAACGGCCCGCCGGGTGCGCCTACCTCCACGTCTCGGGAACCGCCGGGCGTCACCGCTCTGCGCGCCGATCCACTGCAGTACCTGAGACTCGGTCCAGCGCCGCAGCGCACCTATGCGAATCGGCGAGGGAAATGCACCGCGCGCGACGAGTCGCAGCACGTGCCGACGCGAGCAGGTCAGGATCCCTGCAACACCGTGGATATCGAGCAGCCGCGGATCGCTCGGGGGTGAGTCGTGATCGGTGGGCACCTAGGTCTCCTCTGGGGCTGTGCCGACCCCTCGAGGGTCGGGCTGACAGCCGTAGTCCTAGGTGCTCGCTCTTCGCTATTCGAACCATCCCGGACGGTTGGGATGGTTCTCGGGATGGTTTGCCTGGACGGCTCAATGCACCCTATGTGCGTTCCTTGCAGGGACTACGCGAGGCCGAAGAGACCGTCGCAGATAGTGAACATGAGCATTCGGGCCGGGCTTCCAGACCACACGCCCACAGCGGTCGAGAAACACCTCTCCACAACGGGCCAGATCGCGACCCGATCTGTTGTTCGCAAGTGTGTGGCCCTTGATGCCTTCGAGCGCTGCAGCCGTCGAGGAAATCACCCAGTCGTCATTCTTGGCAGGACAGGGGACGAAGCGTGGGGTGTTTGACCATGGGCGATTCCCGTGGATCACATACGTCCCATCGGGCTCGCGCTCGATCCTCAGCACACTCTGCAGCTCGAGCTGTTCGTCCCGGCTGGCGCGGGTTCTCCTGCGCGCCTCGTGTGGCAGCCCCATCAGCTTGCGACGGACGGCCTCCTTCAGCGTGCTCAGGTAGTAGTTCACCTGAGCCGAGCACCCGATGGCGACAAGTCGTCGATGGCTCTCCGCGAAGTGCTGCCGAACATCGGCGAGATCTTGCTTCTCCATCAGCGATTGCAGAGTCGAGGCCGCCAGCAGTTCCCCCGGTGTCTCCGTCCTCACCAGTCTCGCCAGCGATTTCACGCCCGCCGAGTGCAGCCGTTCGGCAAGCACCTCCCACTCTGGCAACCAGCGGGCATAGAACTCCTCGTCGGACTCCCCATCGATCTCATCGATTCCGGCTGCCCGGTCGAAGGCTCGTTCGAGTGGTTGCCACTGCGCACGCCACGACGCTGCTGCCGCGTGCGATTCCTTGCGTGCGTCCTCGGCCTGCTTCAGGCTGGCACTCACGGGCTGAAACTGTTTCTGAAGCTCGTCGGTGGGTATCGGCATGGGGTCCTTGGCCGGGTGACTTGATGTGCGGCTCTCGCCCCTGTGCACCCGTGGCACCGTGATTCTCCGCACCTGTACCCGGGGTAGGAACCCTGACCATCCCGCCTGCCCGCCAGAGGATCAGACCCGGGAAAAGCGCCCGCAGGAGCGTTGCGCCGGCCCGAGCGGCCTCACCGACGACCCGCCGTGTACGCGACGGTCGAGAGAACGGAACGATGGTGGAGCGCCCGCTGGACCGCGAGCAGGTCCCGCCCCGCAGCGAGCTGCACCTGCGCGAACGTGTGCCGCAGGGCATGCGGCCCGACCGCCCGACGCAGCCCCGCCCGCTCGCACCACTCCGCAAGCCGCCGGTGCGCCTGGCGGTGGCCCAACGCCCTCTCCCCGGACCCCGCGAACAGCCACCCCGCTCGCTGAGCGCCGAGGTACCCCGCGAGCAGCTCCCGCACCTCACCGTCCATCTGCAGCACGGCCGGCCGGTCGTTCTTCATGACCCGCAGCAAGATCTCCCCTGCGTCGAGGTCGACGTCCTCGACCCGGATCGCCAGCGCCGCCCCGATCCGGCACCCCGTCCCGAGCAGGAACTCGAACAGCACCCGGTCCCGCACCTCGGCCTCGGTCTTCGCCGTCGCAAGCGCCGCCCGCAGGCGCGCCACGTCATCGGCCGAGAGCCCCCGTGGTGGTGGCGCCCCACACCGCGCCCGTCGCACCAAGGCCGCCACGTTGCGCGGGGTGATCCCGACCGCGGCGAGGTAGGCGAAGAAGACGCGCACCGACGAGCGCAGGGCGTTCACGGAGGCGGCCCGCTTCGGCCGCCCATCCGGCGTGTGCGTCGCCAGGCGGGACACGAGGAAGCGCGCCACGTCGACGTGCGTCAGCACCTCGACGGGACGCCGCTCCAGGAACTCCGCCAGTCGGGCGACATGACGCTCGTACTGGCTCATGGTGATTGGGCTTCGCCCGTCCGCCTGCAGCTGTAGCCGGAACTCTTCGAACGCATCCAAGATCTCCATCGCGGGCACCTCCACGGGCGCGAGGCGCCGACGCACCCCTCGGGCACGCCAGCGCCGCACGATCCGCCGTCGAGGATCAGCTGGCCGTCGCGCGCGCGGGCCCGACGTGCCCCCGCGCGGTGTCCGATCAGCCCGCGTCGCGTGCCAGGCGCACCAAGGCCGAGCACGACTCGCACTCGGGGTCCCGGTTGGTCTCCGCGGCGAGCTGCACGCGCTCGGCGAGCGTCATCACCCGCCAGCGCCCCCGCCACCAGGTGTCGGAGCCGGGGAACGGCGCGTGCGTCGGGACCGAGCAGCCGATCTCGCCGTCCTCCGACCAGAGAAGCTGCCGGATCGTCGCGCTGGCCTTGTGCGTGGTCATGTCGATGTCTCCCGCGCGCAGCGTC
>Ga0315910_10000114_pt1 | contig 101659 bp, 61 predicted proteins | sample EdamamesoilMG_FD_204470 | JGI IMG/M metagenome (GOLD analysis project Ga0315910, IMG submission 204470) | Garden soil microbial communities collected in Santa Monica, California, United States - Edamame soil | ecosystem: Environmental > Terrestrial > Soil > Garden | place: USA: California...
GCGCAGTCCCTTTGCGCAGTCCCTTTGCGCAGTCCCTTTGCGCAGTCCCTTTGCGCAGTCCCTTTGCGCAGTCCCTTTGCGCAGTCCCTTCGCGCGCGCCGTTCGTGCACCCCATTCGTACGCGACGGGCGCACCCGAGAGGAGCACAGGAGCGCTGAGACCGAGACACCGTGATGAGCATTCTGCGCGGCCTTGGTGAGGCGCTCTCTGCGCCGTGCTCCGCTCGGCGCATTTCTGCGCTGCCTTGCCGAGGCGCATGCTGCGCCGGACGCCCGCTGCGCGGAGCTCGTCAGCGACCTTCGCGGTAGGCGCGCACCGCGTTGGCGATGCTGTCTGCCAGCCGCTGCCGGTAGGCGCTCGAGTCCAGAAAGCGCGCCTCGACCGGGTGAGAGATGAAGGAGCCCTCGAAGAGAACTGCAGGCATGGAGGCTCCGGCCAAGACGTAGAATCCGGCCCGGCGCACACCATGATCCTCGATCTCGGGGTAGACTTGGCGTAGCGAAGCACCCGCCGAGCGCTGCAAGAGCCGCGCGAAGAGCTCCGAAGCCGCCCGACGCTCACCCGATTCGACGCGACTGAGCGCATTGGCCAGCTCCGCCGCGGCAGCAGCGGTCGAGGCGTTCTCACGAGCGGCCACCTGTGCGGCCGCTTCATCGCGGGAAGAGTCGAGGACGAACGTCATCACACCGCGACCATGCGCATCGGGGCTCGAGTTCAGATGAATGGACACGAACAGGTCGGCATTGAACGCATTGGCGCGAGCTGCTCGTTCGTCGAGCGGCACGTAAACGTCGACATCGCGCGTGAGCAGCGTGCTCACCCCCACCTCCCGGGCCAGGATGGGTGCAGCTCGATGCGCGACGTCGAGCGTGACGTCCTTCTCGCGCAAGCCATTCGGTCCGATGGCGCCGGGATCGCTGCCGCCGTGACCCGGATCGAGCACGATGCGGCGGACGTCGCGCGGTTTGGTCACCTTCTCCGTGGGATCGACGCTCAGATCGATCACCAGACGAAAGGGATCGGGCAAGTAGAACACGCGATGGTAGGCAACCTGCCGCAAATCCAGGACCACACGCGTGGCATCCTTCTGCGCCCCCAGGCGCACGCGCTCGAGCAGGCCGGCGCCCTCGTAGACATCGGCGCCCTCGAACGTGGCGCGCTGGATGTCCACGAAGAGCCGCGGGCCGCGACCCTCCGCGGCTTCGACCGTTCCCACGGAAAAACGCGTAGGATGCGTGACCCTGACGACGACGCGCGCGGTGCGCTCGGCACCGAAGGGCTCGACCTTCGTGATCTTCGTGGGTGAATCGAGCACGGCCTTGAGCTCGGGTACGACGACGTGGCCGCTGTCACTCGGCGGTGCAGGGTGGGTGGCTTCTGCTTTCGCGGGGGCCGAGGCGGCTTCGCGCAGCGCCAGGAGCTCCTCCTCACTGGGACGATGCGCAGCCAGTGCCGCGAGCGCCCGATCCGCGCGTCGACGACAGTCCATGTCCCGGCTCCGCTGCCTGAGGAGGTAGAGATCCCGATACTGACGAGCCGGATCGGGCTCGAGGTAGCCGCGCAGATCCAGCCAACGAAGCGCATCCTGGCAGCTGCCTTCGGCCGACCCTCCCGCATCGGCCCAGAGCTCCTGCGCTTCCAGCGCATCGAGCCGGCGTCCCTCGAGCAGATACGCGGCCTGACGCAGGGTCGCCGCGCGAGCCGCGAGCTCCTTGGCCAAACGTCCCGCCTCTCGGCCGGCCAGTACGGCGAGGCGGTCCGCCTCCGCTACGAGCTCAGCGCGCGTGGGACTCGTGGGGCTCGACGAACCCGCAGTGCGAGGCGCCTCACTCACCGGGCCTCGAGTCGGCACCGTGCTGCGTCGCCAGACGAAGACGGCCACCACCAGGGCCAGGCAAGCGAGGGCCAGACTACCCAGAGTGACGAATCGCTTGATCGCAGCCCGACTCACTGACCGTGAGGTCTACCGCGAAAGTGCCGGCGCGCGAACCCGGCTCGCGGCGAGCCGCGACTGGTCCTGGCCGTGGTTCGGGTGCGGGACGCGCCACCCCGAGCTCCTGGGCAACAGCACCCGTGCGTCCCGGCGCGTGGCGTCCGGGCGCGTGGCGCTCGAGCACGGAACGCAGTGTCGTCCGAGGCACGCCGGCTGCGCGGGCCGCAGCGCTGATGCTCCCGTGGGACGAAACGAGCTCCTGGGCTGCGTGGTAGTCGAGCTTGGTCACTCTCGCCGCCGGGCTCGGCAAGTCGAGGTGAGCGGGTTCGATGGTCGCCCCCGCGTGCAGAGCCGCGGCACGGTACAGCGTCTTTTGCAGTTCGCGCACGTTACCCAGCCACGTCGCCGACGCGATCAGGTCGAGGGCCGGCGGCGAGAGCTGCTTCTGACCGACCTCGCCCGCCATTCGCTCCAGGAGGACGCGCGCGAGGGCAGGAATGTCTCCACGGCGCTCGCGCAGGGGGGGCACTTCGACCACCAGCGTGGACAAGCGATGGTAGAGGTCGTGCCGGAACCGCTGCTCCAGCACGCGCTCGCTGAGCGGCGCGCAAGTGGCCGATACGATGCGCACGTCCACGCGGCGAGAGGTCGTCGCTCCGACGGACCGGACGAGTCCATCTTCGATCACCCGCAGGAGCTTGGCCTGTCCGCCCGGGGAAAAGTCCGCGATCTCGTCCAGAAAGAGGGTGCCGCCGTCGGCCTGCTCGAATGCCCCGGGCCGTGTCGCCTCAGCGCCCGTGAACGCTCCCCGCTGATGTCCAAAGAGCTCCGCATCGATCAGGCCTTCGCTGAAGGCCGCCATGTTGAGCGGTACGTAGCTTCCCGTTCGGGCTGACAGGCGATGAATGGCGCGCGCGACGACATCCTTGCCCGTCCCCGACTCACCGAGGACGAGCACGGGAGCCGTCAACCGCGCGAGCTGCCGCAGGCGCGCCCGCAGGCGCACCATCACCTCGCTCTCGCCCACCAGGCCGAGGTCGTCGTGATGGAGCGGGCCTGCCGGCCCTGCCTGGTCGGAGCATTTGATCTCGGCAATGGCCGTCGTGTGGCCAATCGAGAAGCAGGTGCCGTCGAGCGACAGGAGCGCCGTCGTCACCCGAGTTCCCCCGACGTACACCCCGTTCTTGCTGTCGAGGTCTGCCACCCGGAGGCCCGCCGAGGTCGCCTCGATGCGGCAGTGACGCGCGCTCACGGCCTTGTCCTCCAGCGTCACGTCTGCCTCTTCGCCGCTGCCGATCACCAGGGACTCGCCCACTCCCAGCACGCGCAGCCGTTCCCGCTGCCCGGTCAGGAAACGCACACGCCAGCGGCGGGGAGGGCTCGGGAGAAGCAGGGTCGTGGTCTGCTCGTTCATAACGGCCCCCTCGGCCGCCCGCGCACTTCGTTGCCAGAAAATCTGTGGTAACCAGCCCGCCCATGAAGGCGCTCTGGCCCTGCACCCTCCTCGCGATCGCCACCTCGAGCCCCGCTTTGCGCGCTCAGGATCGCCCCGCAGCCCCTTCCGGGCCCGCACCGGCCGCCTCTGCGACGCCCACCGCCCCCGCACCGGCCCCGGCGCCCGCGGCTCCTAGCCCGGCTCCCCCCGCAGCGCCGCCCGCGGGCCAGACCCTGTTTGGACCTGCCCCCGCCGCCGCCCCCGCCGCCGAGGCAACCCCACCTGCCGCCGAGCCGGCGCCCGTAGACGACGCGTCAGCCGCGCCGGCCGCCGCCCCTCCACCGAGCCCTCCGCCGACCGAACCCACCCCCGCGAGCGAGCCGAGCCCCCCGCCCCCACCGGCCGAGCCCCCCGCCCCCGCTCGGCCCCCGAGCTCGAACCGCGGGCACGTTCGACTGGGTGCACGAGCCGGGCTCGTCGCACCGTTTGGAGCCGTCGCAGCCGGGACGCCCCTGCTCGAGGTAGCTGGCATGGGCGCCGGCTACGGCCTCGATCTCAGCTTCGGTGTCGCCGAACAGTTGACGCTCGGGGTGTACGGCGACCTGCTCGTGCAGGATCGCGTTCAGAATTGCGCGAGCTGCGCGCCGCTGTCGTACGGCGCGGGGCTCACCGCCCGCTACCATCTGGTGCAAGGCCTGCGCTTCGATCCTTGGGCGTCCTACGGCCTGGGCATCATCGGCTTGAACGGCGTCGCCCCGGGAGGGGACGGCTCGTACTTCGGCCTCGAGTGGATGCGCCTCACGGTCGGCGGCGACTGGTACGCACTGCCGAACCTCGGCTTCGGGCCGTATCTCGAGCTCGGCGCCGGCAGCTTCTGGAGCGTGCCGGAGGACGAGACTCCCGGAGGCATGCACTTCCGCTTTCAGATGGGGATGCGCATCGTCCTCGACTTGCCGGGACGCTAGAGACCGAGCAGCCGTATTCCGAGGCCGCTCGCGAGGAGCGTGACGCCGGCCAGCGTGTGCGCATGCTCACGCAAACCCGGACCGAACGCCCCGAGGCGCGTCCCGAGCCGAGCCGCGCCCATGAATCCAAGCGCCACCAAAGCTGCCATGGTGGCCATCGTCGCGATGGAGAACACAGCAGCGATGGCGACGGCGCGCGGCAGGTCCACGGTGATCCCTCCGGCCATCAAGAGCGGCAGCAGTGCCTCACACGGGCCTAGAGCAAAAATGAGGAAGAGCGCCGGCATCAGGCGACCCGTCGACAAGCCCGCGAAATCGTGGCCTGCGCGTGTGCGCCCATCGCCCGAGCGCGCAGCCCGCGCCCGCCAGAGCGCCACGGCAGAGTAGGCAAATCCGAGTCCCACGAGGAGCCAACCGGCCCACGCCCCGCGCGTCTCCTCGATCAAGAGCAGTCGCTTCCCCGCGGCGCCGAGCGCCAGACCGACGCCCGCAATGAGCACCGATGAGAGCACGTGCAGCGCGCCGCAGCCGAGCGTGATGGCAAGGGTGCGCCCGAGTGACCACTGCCGCGCTCGAGCCAGGGCGATGAACGGCAGCGAATGGTCGACACCGACGGCGGTGTGGACGAAACCCAGGGTCGCCGCCGTAGCCAGAAGCACCAGAAAGACGTCGTTCATGCTGCCGCTCCGCGCCTGGCCGCCTTGCCCAATCTACGTTCCGCGGAGTCCAATGCACACCGGGATAAGCTGGCGTGAGTTTCCGGCTGGTTTCACCCGCCGTTGGGCGCGCGCCTGCACCCGGCGGTGGCCGGCCGATCTCGCTGAGCGCCGCACGCCTGACGGCGCCGCGCGGCGCCAGACGGGCCCGGGTCGCTCCGGGCCGTCAGGCGCTCTCGCAGTTCGAGCTCCGGATCAGGCGTAGACGGCGACGCCCATGGCCTTGCGCAGCGCCGAGTACTCGATGCTCGTCGCGAACACCAAAAGCTCCTTCAGCTTCTCCTGCGGAGTCGGATCTCCGGGGAGCTGCTGCTCCGAGCCGATGATCTTCTTCGCGACGTTCAGGTCGCAGCAGAGGATGAGCCCCGCACGGCATGCCGTGTGGTCGACCGCATGGCTCCACTGCTTGATGTTCACCTTCGCGCCGGCCGCCAGGAACGCCTTCACTGCTTGCTTCAGGCCCTCGAGGTCCACCGGCTGCATGTAGCGACTGAGCTCCTGTGCGGTGGCTCGCACCTGAGGCTCCATGTCCGGCGGCAGCGGCTGCTGCGGCGCCACGAGCATGATCGCCGCAAACAGCATGATGGTGAGCTCCGCCTGCGTCGGGAACAGCGCCTTCAGGTAGTGCTCCGGCCGGTACAGCGTGAGATGCTTTCCGCAGACGAAGGTCAGCTCTTGCGGCTGAAGGCCGCTCAAGACGACCTGTCCGGCCACGCACGCCGGTGGCTCTGCAGCAACGGCGCCGATGTACGCCTGCACGTCGTTTCGGACGTAGAGGACCGGCGGCTGAATGCCGAGCACCTGCGAAGCCCAGCCGAACGTCTTGGCAAACGTGACCGTGGACGTGGCGGGATCTTGGCGGAAGCGCTCGTCGAGCTTGGGCAGCTTGTTCTGAGCTTTGAGCTGCGCGAGCTTGGCTTGAAGCGCCGGCCTTTGGATGAAGCGGAAGATCTCCGAGATGTGGCGGTTCTCGTGCGGATGAATGATCGCACGTTCCCAATGCTCGTTGCCGAGTCGGCCCGACACCTGGAGCATTCCTTGCGGACGGTAGTCCTGGAAGAAACGATCCTGGTCGGCGTCGGCCTTGCCCATGAATGACATGGCAGCAGCCAGCGCCCAGGCTTCGTCGTAGGCCTGCTTGTGCAAGTAGAGCCGGTAGAGAGCTTGGTAGGGCTCGATGGCGAGTGGATCAGCGCGCAAGAGCACGCGCTGCTCTTTGATTGCGTCATCCCACTGTTCGGTGCCTTCGTAGAGCTCCGCCAAGATCTTTCGTTGCAGCGGCGCATCCGACACGAGCGAGGTCGACATGCGGAACGCCTCGATGGCTTCCTGCACCTGGGCGGTCCGATCGCGGTAGATCAAGCCCAGCTGGTGCCAGAGATCGTGCTCGAGGGACTGCTTCCCCTTGCCCGCCACACGATGCAGCATCTTGCGGTACGAGCGCTCGAGCTGCTTCCAGTTCTTCTCGACCGTCAGGATCTTCACGATGCGCTCGAAGACCTCGAGGAACTCGGGATCCAGATCCAACGCCTCGTTGAAGAGCTCCACCGCGCGCGCCTTGTCGTCGAGCATGTCGCGGTAGATCTGAGCCTGCGTGTTGATGAGCTTGGCCTTGAGCTTCGGCCGCTCCTCCACCTCTTTGATGGCATCGAGGATGTCGACCATCTTCTGCCACTCCTGAGCCTTCTGATAGTTCTGCACCATCTTGTGGAGCAGCACATGGTCCTGCGGCTTGAGGTCGCGGGCCTCTTCGTAGGCTTCCAGGGCTTTGAGCGGGTCGTTCTCCTTGCCGGCCCACAAATCGCCGATGTCCATCAACATCGTGAAGCGCTGCTCGCCGTCGAAGATGGTGTCCAAGATCTGCCGCTTGTACTCGGCAACCAGCTTGTTCTCGCCGGACTTTCCGTACACCTCGATCAGTGAGTCGAGCGACGGACGGTGCTCACCATCGAGCGCAAGCGCCTTCTCGTAGTTGTTGATCGCCTGACGATCTTGACCCTGAGCTTGCTTGATCTTGCCCAGGCGCCAGTAGACGTCCGTACGCGCCTCGATGTCTTCCTCGGCCAGGGAAGTCAGCACCTTCTGATAGTTGGTGAGGGCCGTCGGCCAATCTTCGAGCGAGTAGGCAGCATCTGCCATACCGCGCACCGTTTCTTGATCCGTCAGGTCGAGCTGATGAGCGGTCTGATAGGCCTTGAGTGCCTTGTCGTGCTCACCCAGCTTCGCCATGACGCTGCCGAGCAACTTGTAGAGCGTCTGCTGCTCCGCCTTCTCCAAGTTCTTGGACTTGCGGGCCAGCATCTCGGCCAGCGGAGCCGCATCCGCGTAGCGCCCTTGCGAGCTGTACTCGTGAACGAGCGGCAACGCGGCTTCCTCGCAATCCGCGTCGAGACCGATCGCTTGCTCGTAGGCGGAGATTGCCGCCTCGTGCTCGCTCAGCATCTCGTCCTTGATCTTGGCCAGCTCGACCAAAAGGCGCGCGCGCTGACGCGGCACCTCGGTGTTCTGCTGCTCCTGATCGAGATAGCGACATGCACCGTCCCAGTCGGCTTCGTCGACCGCAATCGTACGGAGCGCAGCCAGTGAAGGCAGGTGCCGCGGATCGAGATCGAGGGCGAGCTCGAACTTCTCGCGCGCGCCGTAGCGATCGCTGAGCTTCTCCTCCATCGAGCGGCCGATGCGGTAGTACATGTCGACCTTCTGGCCGCCATCCACCGTGAGCTCGGCTACCCGGGTCATCATGTCGATGGCGCGGGCCGCATCGCCTTGCTTCTCGTGAAGCTTGCTGAGCGCCTCGAGGGCGGGAATGTTCGTCTCGTCGGCGTCGACTACCGCTTGGAACGAGTCGATCGCCTGATCCGGATCGGCGAGCTCGTCGCGGTAGACTGCGCCGATGGCCGCATAGAGCTCGATCTTCGTATTTCGATCGAGCGTCTCGTCGAGGTGTCGTCGGTAGGCTTCGACCAAATCGTTCCACTGCTTGAGCCGGCGGTAGCAGCGGGCCAGCGACACGTACGCGCTTTCCTGCGTGTGATCGATGGCCAGCGCCTGCTCGAGACGCTGGGCTGCCACGTCGGCCTTGAGGAACTGATTCTCCTGCACCTCGGCGAGCCTGAGTAGTGTCGCAACGCGATCCCGCTCGGTGTCGATGACGTCGAGTTGACGCTCGAGCACGGTCACGAGCTCGCCCCATTGCGAGAGGCCCGTGAGGGTCCGCTCGAGGCCGCGCAATGCGGCCAAGTTCGAGTCGTCGAGCTCGAGTGCCTCGCGATAGGCCTTGCTTGCGCCAGCCAGGTCGCTGAGGCGATTCTCCAAGAGCTCGCCGAGCCGCAGCTTCTCCGGCACGGCGTCCTCGGGCCGCGTGAGCGAGCGAGCCTTCTTCGTCAGGACCTCGACCAACTCCGGAATCTGCCCGCGTTCGTCGTAGATACGCTCGAGCGCGACCAACGCCGGCATGAAGCCATCGTCGACGTCGAGAGCTCGCTTGTAGTAGCTGACCGCCTGCTCCGGCTGATCCAAGTTGCGGAAGAGGATGTCGCCGAGATCGCCGAGAATGACCTTGCGGTCTTCGTTGGCGACCGCAACCTCGAGCGCCTTGTTCAGCATCTGACCGGCCTTGGCGTAGTTGCCCGCCAAACGCTCGATCGCCGCCATCTGGCGCATGACCCGCGTGTTGCTCGGGTCAATCTCGAGGACGACGTGATAGTAGGCCATCGCGTCGCTGGGACGTCCGAGGTCTTCGCCGTACCACTTGCCGAGACGCAGGCTGAGCTGGATCTTCGTCCTGCGATCCTTCTCCTCCTTGAGCCACGTGTTCGCAGTCGTGAGGAGCTCACCCCAGCGGCCAGTCGATTGCGCCACCTTGCTGAGGGCCGCCGCCGTCTCGTCGTCGAAGTAGTCGTCGGCGAAGGCGTTGACGAGCGCATCGAACGCTTGGTCCTGATCGTGCAGGTGCTCGTCGAAGACGCGCGCGATACGTCGCAGGAGGTCACTGCGCTGAGCCACCTCTTCCAGGTGCTCGAGCCGGTTCAGGTAGAGCTCAATCAGCGGCTCCCACCGGCCAGCGTTGGTGTGCAGCCGTTCGAGCTCCCTGAAGGCCTGGTCGTGGACCGGCTCCACCGCCAAAATGCGGTTATAGGCCTCGACCGAGCGATCGTACTCGCGGACCGTCGACTTCCAGAGCTCCGTGACCTCGAGGAGCTCGCGGACCTTTTCGGCCGGCTCCGCGAGCGCCGCGGCGCGCTGCATCTTGATGTCGATGACTTCGTGCCACTGCTCGTCAGCGCGATAGATGGCCTCGAGGCGCTCGAGCGCTTCGAAATCGCCGGGGCCCACTTCGAGCAGCCGACGCCACGCCTCGGTGCCCTCGTACGCCTGGTCGAGGCGATCCTGATGCAGCTTGGCGAGCTCGCGGAACGTTTCCACGAGCTCCTTTTCAGGCAACTGGCTGCCGCCCTGGTCGACCAAGGCGTGGAGCGCTTGCGCCAGCTCTTCGTCGTTCTTGCGACGACGCCAGATCTTCGAGATCGCTCGGAGCGCCGTCACGTTGGAGTAGTCGATGTCGAGAACGCGGCGATAGTTCTCGAGCGCCTCGTCGTCGCGGTTCAGCTGCTCGTCGAACAGGCGTGCCCGCATCGTGAGCACGTGAACGCGATCCTCGTCCGACTCGGCAATGTCGAAATGCCGTTCCAAGACGTCCGTGAGCTCGCTCCACTTGCCTTGCTTTTCGTAGAGGAAGGCGAGTTCGCGTAGCGCCTCGGGATCTTCACCGCGCAGGTGGAGCACGCGCTTCCAGCCTTCGACGGCGCCATCGACCTGACCGAGGTGGGACGCTGCCAGTCGCGCGCGCTTGGCCCGCACGTCGGCTTCGTCGGAGTCACCGGCCGTGTTCTCCAGCTGACGCTGATAGACCGCGTCGAGGTTCGTCCATTCGCTGGTGAGTTGGTAGCAGCGCTCGAGCGACTCGATCGCGTCCTGGTTGTCCTTCTGCAGCGTGTCGAACACGACTCGGTAGGCGCGAATCGCGTCCTGGAGGCGCTCCTGATTGTACTCGGGCGCTGGCTCGGCCGCAGCCTCGGCCTCGGCGGCGGGCGCTTCGGACTCGAACGCTTCTGCTTCCTCCGCGTCGATGGGCGCCGCAAAGGCTCCCACGTCCTCGTCCTCGTCCTCGTCGGCAGGCAAGAGGTCGTCGAGAGAGGGCTCGAGCTCTTCCGGCGCAATGCTCGGAGTCTCGGGCTGACGAGCGCTCGGCGGCGCAGGCGGTCGCGAGCGTGGTCCGCTGCCTTCGGCGGGCGGAGCAGCCGCCGCACCGGGAGGCGCGAGCTTCTCTTCGTAGGTGTGGCCGAGACGCAGGTAGAGGTCGACCTGCTCGAACTCCTCTTCGGCGACCTTGGCGCGCACCTCGAGCACTTGAGCCAGCTCGTGGAAGCGCTCCGTCTCGGTGAAGATGCGATCCAGGTTCTCGAGCGCCACCAAGTCCGAGGGCGCCACGGAAAGCACGAAGCGGTAGGTGCGGATGGCGCGATCCAGGTCGTCGAGCTCGACTTCGGCAATGCGGGCGACGTGTCCACCGGTGAGCGCGACGATCGCCGGAGCGGTCCCCGGTTTGTGCATCACGTCACCGAGCGCCGAGGCGAGTGCACTCCAGCCATCGTCCGCTGCTGGAGCGAGACGCTGGAGCTCGTCGAGGGTCTGCTCGACGCTGGGCGCCTCCTTGAGCGAACGAATGAGGTAGCCGAACGCCCGATCGACGTCGACCAGCTTGACCTCTGCGTCTTCGGCCATCTGCCGATAGAGGCCGACCCGCTCCTCGACGTCGGAACGCTGTGCGAGCTCCCCTTCACGCAGATCGAGCAGCTTTTCCCACTCGCCGCTGGCCTGATAGAGCGGCTCCAGGACTTCTGCGATGGCCAGCACCTGGGTGCCGCTCGCAAAGAGCGCTTCGAGTGCCTCGAGTGAGCCCTCGTGTTCGGGGGCGGCGGCCAGGACCTCCCGGTAGGCGTCGATGGCTTGACCGGTACGGCCGAGTCGATGCTGAAGCGTCTGCGCCAAGCGATACTTGAAGTCGAGGATCTCGTCCGGCGTACTTCCGAACTCGGCTTCGCGGGCCAACACGTCGGCCAGCTCCGCGTAGCGCTCCGTCTGCTCGTAGAGGCGATCGAGCGCGCCGAGTGCATCGGTGTTCTCAGGCTCCGCCTCGATCACCGTGCGGTAGCGCGCAATGGCGCTCTCGACGTCGCCGAGCTGGACTTCGTAAACCTGGGCGACGCGCAAGCCCAAGTCGACGACGAGCTCCGGCGCATCCGACAAGCCCGCGAGCGCCAGATCGTAAGTCTCGGCGACCTTGCGCCAGCTTTCGGTCAGTGTGGCGAGACGCTCGAAGCTCTCGAGCACCTCGACGCGCTGACTGTCGCGTGCCACGGCACGCGCGTAGGTCGCAAATGCTCGTTCCGGAGCGCCGAGCCCTTCCTCTTCGAGCGTGGCAATCCGCTGCAAGAGCTCGACCGCCACGGCCGGCCCATCGGCGTGCTTGACCTGAACCTCGAGCGCCCGCACGAGCCGGTCGGCATCGCCTGCGGCTTCGTACACCTGCTCGAGCACTGCAGACGCCGCCAGCGGCGCCGCCGTCCCTTGCTGCAAATCTTCGAGCGCCTTCAGAGCAGCTTCATGATCCGTCTGGATCGCGAGCACTTCGCGATAGAGCTCGATGGCGCGCTCGACGTCGCCGAGCTTCGTCTCGTGCAGCCGCGCGACGCGGTACTGGTAACCGACGGATTCCTCGGGATCTGCCGTGAGCTCCGCTTCGCGCATGAGTACGCTGAGGAGTTCCTGCCAATTTTCGGCGGTCTGGTAGAGAACGTCGAGTCGACCGAGTGCGATCAGGTCGTCCGGATCGAGCTCGAGCACACGCTGATAGGTGTCGATCGCACGCTCGACGCTCGCGAGCTCACGTTCGTAAACAGCGCCCACCTCATAGAGAACCTGCTTCTTCTCATCGCCATCGAAGATCAGATCTACCTTGCGCGTATAGGCGCGGAGCAGCTCCTCCCAGCGCGACAGGCCCAGGAAGAGGCCGATCAACGCCTCGACACTGCGCAGATCGTCGGCATCCAGAGCCAGCACCTTCTCGTACACCGAGATGGCGCCCTCGGGGCGCTCGAGCAGATCCTCCTCGAGACGCGCCGCCTCGTAGAGTGCCTTCTTCTGCAGCTCGACGTCGTCCTGCATCGTGGCCTTCTGCTGCAGGATCGCCGACATCTCGGCGTACTGCTCGGTGGCCTGATACAGACGCTCCAGCGCTTCCGCGGCTGGGACGTGCGTGCCGTCTGCTGCGAGTGCGAGCTTGTAAAGCGAGATCGCGCGAGCGGGATCGCCCACGCTATCCTCCAGCACCTGAGCGGAGAACATGTAGAGCGAGCACTTGAGCTCGACGTCACTCACCAGATCCGCCTGCTCAGCCGTGATGCGGGCCAAGTCGACGAAGCGCTCGGTGGCTGACGCCAGGCGATTCAGGTTGTCGAGCGTCTTCTCGCTCCCGGGATCCGCCGCCAAGGCGCGTGCCATGGTGTCGAAGGCAGCAGCCAGGTCGGAGCCGGCATCCTCGTGCAGCTCCGCGATGGCCCAAAGGAGTTCCACCTTGCGCCCTGCGTCCGAAGCGCGACGCACCTGCACTTCGTGGACGCGAATGAGCTTCTTGTGGTCGCCCGAGCTGCGATAGATCGGCTCGAGGATCTCGGCCACGGTCAGCTCCGAGCTCGGATTGCCGAACAGCCGCTCGAGCGCAGCCAGTGCTTCTTCTTGGCCGGGATCGCGATCGAGGACGGCCTTGTAGCCTTCGATGGCGAGATCGAGCTGAGCCATCTGGCTCTCGCGCAGACCGGCTAGCCGCAAAGTGAGACGGACCCAGTCGTCGTCGTCCGCGGCCAGCTCCAGCTGTGCTTCGAGGTTGCGCGCCAAATCATCGGCGCGTCCCAAGCGCGAAAACAAATCATCGAGAGAGCGCAGCACGACCACGCTGTCGGGCGTCTGCTCGAGCACCTCGCGATACGCGGCGATGGCTGCGTCGGGCTTCTCGAGCTCGACCTCGAGCACACGCGCCATCTCGACATACAGACCTTCTGCCTGCGCGGGCTCCTCCGCGAGCTCGATTCGGCGACGGTAGACCTTGACTAGGTCGTCGAAGCGGCCTGCTCCACGGAAGAGATCGTCGAGCGCCATCAGCGCTGGCTGGTGGCCGGGTTCGAGTGCGAGGGCCTTCTCGTAGGCCTGTGCGGCCGCGTCGATCTGGCCTTGTTGGCGCTGGAGCTCCGCGAGGCGGACCCAGTAGGACAGCGCGAGGTCGGAGTCGTCGACCTCTTTCGCGATGGCCTCGAACGTCTCGGCGAGCTTCTTCCAGGCATTCGAAGCGGCGGCGAGCGTCTCTAGTTCCTGCCGCGTTTCCTCACTGGTTGGGTCGGCGTGGAGCGCGCGCGCCTGAGCATCGAATGCATCCCCACCCTGCCCCAAATGCTCCGAAGTCACCCGCGCCAGCTTGCGCAGGAACTCCACGCGCTCGGAAACGTCCTCGGCAACGGCTGCCCGCACCTCGAGCACCCGAGCGAGCGGCGCCCAGTCCTCACGGGTTTCGAAGACGGCCTCGAGGATCTGCGCGGCGTCACCGCGCAATGCTTCGACCTCGAGGAAGGCCTCGAGTGCTTGACGAGAGCCGGCGTGATTGAGGTCGAGCTGCAGCACCTCGCGATAGTTGGCGAGTGCCGAGGAGGCGTCCTTCAAGCGCTTGGACTGCACTTCCGCCAAACGGAACTTGAGGCCCACGAGCTCCTCGTCGGTGCCTGCGCGCGCGATGCGCTCGACGATGATGCGAGCCTGGTCCGTGAACTTGGAGGCTTCCTCGTAGAGTCCATCGAGCGCTTCCAGCGCCACCTGGTCATCCTCGTCCTCGGCCAGGACTTCTTCGTAGGTAGCGATGGCGAGCTTGAGGTCGCCCATCTGCTCGCGCTGGACGGCGGCGATACCGTACTGGGTCGCCTTGCGTTCATCGCGATCCAGCGGCAGCTCGAGCTTGCGCTGGTAGACTTCGAGCAGCTCTGCCCAACCTTCCGTCTTCTGATAGAGCGTCTCCAGCGCACCGAGCGCTGCCTGATTGTCGGGGTGCTCGTCGTAGACGGCGCGGTACTCGGCCAGCGCGTCGTCGACGTTCCCCATCTCCTCGGACAGGACGCGACCGAGGCGCAGACGCACATCGACCTCCGTCTCGCTGCCCTCGATCGAGGGCAGGACCTTGCGGTACGCGTCGACGACCTCTTGCCAGGCCTTGGCAGCCTTGGCGACCGTTTCCGCCTGCTCGAAAGTGCTGGCGCGCGTCGGGTCCAACGCCACGCCCTCGAGCAGGTGCGCCAGAGCCTTCTGCTTGTCGCGCAGGCGTTCGTCGTAGAGGGACGCAGCGCGCAAGAGGAGCGCCAGACGTTCGTCGGTGTCCTCGGTGTGGGCGAGCTTGACCTCGATAGCCGAGACGAGGCCCTTGGAGTTGTTGGCCTCTTCGTAGATCGGGATGAGGCGGTCGGCTGCATCGACGTTCTTCTCGTCGATGGTCAGGATCTTCTCGAGCGACCGCGCAGCGCGATCGGGCTTGCCCTTCTGGGTCAGCCACAGCTCCGCCGCCTTGGCCAGCATGGCAATGCGCTGCTGGACGTTTTCCTCACGCGCCTCATTGCTCTCGAGCAGACGAATGAACTCGTCCCAGTTCCCCGAGTCGGCGTAGAACACCTCGAGGTCGTCCCAGCGACCGAGGGTCACGTAGCGCTTCTTCAGTTGCTCCTGCGCGCGCCGGTCGTCGGGCCGCAGCGTGAGGAGCATGCGATACGCCTCGGCCGCGCGGACGTCGTCTTTCAGGCGGTCGCCCAGGATCTGCCCGAGCTTGTTCAGATGCTCGACGCGGGCGGCCTCGTCGTAGGTGACGTTCTGCAGCTTCTCCAGGGCAGCTGCCAGCTTCTCGTAGTCACGGCTACGCTCGTAGAGCTGAACCAAGGCAGAAAGCGCGTCTGCGTCTTCTGGGTCGGACTCGAGCACGAGATTCCAGAGATCGATGCAGAGCTCCGGCTTCTTGATGCGTTCCGTCGCGAGCACCGCGACCTGCTTGTAGGCCTCCGCCTGCTCAGGGCCCGGATCGAGGGTGCGAGCCTCCGCCATCATCAGCTCGACGAGCTTGTCGTACTTACGCTGGGACTCGTAGGCATCACGCAGGAAGCCGCGCGTATCAGGGTCAGTCGGATCGACCTCGAACAGCTTCTCGTAGACCTTGGTGGCCTCGGCCTTGTTGCCTTTTTCGGCGTAGAGGTTCGCAGCCTCACGGTACTTGTCCGCACGCTCGGCCGGATCGCCGAGGGCATCACCAAGCGCTACCAAGAGCTTCACGTACTCATGCGGACGCGCCTGAGCAGCGGCAAGCTTGTCCTTCAAGGCAGCGACCTCTGCCGCATCGACCCGACGCACAGGTGCTTCCCCGACTCCGGAAGCCCTCGACTCTTGCGCTGCAAGATCGGATGTCTCTTCGGTGTCGGTGGTGACCTCGGCCGGATCGGTCGTCGTTTCGTCCATCGTTGTTCGACTCCAGGATTTCTTCGGATCGCTACTGCGAAGCAATGAGAGCTATTCACAAAACCCGAGCCGCGCGCGGCGAGGGGCGATGCTCGGGCCCACTCGGGTGGCGTGCTCACGTGCGGAGCGCGCGCAGTCGATATTATTGAGGTCTCGCGCAGCCACCAGTCCTACCGACGCTGCATTTCAGAGAAGCCGCACACGTGTCGGACGGTGGTCCGCACCCACATCCACTCCCTCCCGCGCCCCTCCGGCCCAGCGCGCTTCTGGAAGTACTTCCCGCTGCCACGCGCCCGCCACGGGCCCGCCATGGCGCGCCCCTCCCCAAGGCCCCCAGCGTACCGCTCGCTCGGGCCTCCGCAGAGCAGCGCGAGCGCACCCCATGACAACGACCATGCCGGCACGGACGGCGCCCTGCTCAGCGGCCATGGGCAACTCGCCTGCCCCAAATGAGGAGTGGGGCGAAGGAGCCGAAAGCTCCTCGCCCCACTCGACCGGAACCGGCTCCCGCGTCAGGACCAGCTCCAGCACGAAGGCTCGCCCCTGAACGGGACCAGCCCCCGCCCGGCCGTCAGCTGCCGAGCTGCTGAATGAACGAGTTGGCCTGGGCGCACTGAGCCTTGAACTTCTTGGCGCCTTCGCCCTTGCAGGCCTTCTTCTGGAACGACTCCAAGAGCTGCTTGGCCTTCTCCTTCTGGGGAGGATCCATGCTGGCGTACGTGCTGCCGAGGTGGAACTTGGCTTCCGGGTGCTGCTCGCCACCGATCTCGTAGGCGCGCTCCACCGAGGCCAACATGCGGGCCTTGTCGCCGGCATTCTGGGCCACGTTGAAGGTGAGCAGATACATGTTGTAGAGGTGGTCGCGCGACTCCTCCGTGGGCTCGACGTTGCGCGTACCCTGCTCGAGAACGCTGGCCGCCTCGTTGTACAAGCGCAGGACCTGATAGAGCTCGGCCAGGGTCACGTAGAAGTACGGAATGCGCGGGTCATGCTCGATCGCCTGGCTGAAGCTCTGGAGGGCGCCCTGCACGTCGTCGGTCCACCACTGGGCTTCGCCGAGGAGCTCGTAGCACCAAGCACGGTTGGCATCGGCTTCGATGCACTTCTTGAGCGGCTCTTTGGCTTCCTCCCAAGCGTCGGGATTGCCGGCCTCAGCCAGCTTGGTGAGGGCGAGTCCGCGCTTCTCCCAATAGTTAGCGAACGTGGGAGCAGCCTGTACGGCCTTCGACAGCGTCGAGGCCATCTTGTCCCAGTCCTCGCGCTTCTCGTAAGCCTTGGCGAGCTTCCAGACGATGAGGTGATTGGTAGGATCGAGCTGGATCGCCTGCTCGTACTTCTGGATGGCGCCGTCCGTGTTGACGGTGACCATGCGGTCGCCCTCGTTCGCCAGCTCGATGGCTTCGATGTGGGCGCGGCTACACCCCATCGAGAGCAGCCCGAACAGGGCACCCAAAACTCCAGTCTTCACGGCTTTGGTCAGAAACATGTCCTCGAAACTCACTCTCTTTGCTTCGGATTGATTCAGCTTCCCCGCTCGCTTCGGATCGGAGCCTCGCTCCGCACGCCCCCGATGCCGCCCACCAGCCGCGTGCCCCAAGCCGAGCAACGCAGCCGAGCACGCGAAAAACCCGGTCGCTGCGCTCACGGGTCGAACGAGTTTGCCTTTCAGCGCGGGCAGAATAGGCGGACGTGCTCAGCGAAGTAAAGGCGCTACGCGGGCATTTACGCCCACCTCTCGCCGCAGATCATCTGACCTTACCCCTTTCCAGAGGCGGCGCACGAGCCCGCCGGCACGATCGAACGCCAGCCCGACCGTGACTCCCGCGGGGCACAGCACACAGAGTGCCTACGAGCCCGGAGCCGCGCGAGCACAAAAGCCGCGAGGCCCCAGGCGATGCCAGGAGCCTCGTGCTCGCGTGTCGGACCACGCCCTCGGCCCGCGAGTCGTTCGACTCGCGGGATGCCGTCTCAGCCTGGGCTGAACATGATGGGGTAGGTCACCGTCACGATGCCACCCTCGGGCTGCGGGAAGCTCAAGCCGTAGAAGGCCGAGATCACGCAGCTCACGACGCCGCTGTCCGGAATGTCCGAGCCGCCGTTGCCCACGTTGGACACCGCACCATCGCGGCCGATGACGAAGCGCACGCCAACGCGCCCTTCGAGGTTCGGGTTGCGAGCCAGGCCCTGCTCGTAACACATGCGGAAACGGCCGAAGTTCTGGCGCACGATACGCTGAATGACTTCCGGCGGCAGGCGACCGTTGACCTGCGTCGCGCCCATGCGAACCTTCGGTGCCTTGGTCTTGTGCGATCCGCCCAGACGACCATGACCTGAACCGAAGCCCTGCCCCGTGCCGGTGCCGGCACCATGTCCGAGCGTGCCGATGTTGCCGAGACCGATGCCTTCGCCGCGACCACCGCCGCCTTCGCCGATGCCCGACAGACCGAGACCACCGGCGCCGAATGCTTCGCCGATCTCGTCGCCCCACATGTTTCCGCGGGCGCTCACTTCGTCCATGCCGGACGAGGTGTCACGACCCCACGGAGCCGTCGGAGCGTCTGGATCGCCCGACGCACCTGCGTTGAGCAGACCAATCATGCCGAAGTCGCGGGCCTCGCGCAGAGCTGCCTGGCGAGCGAGATGGGGATCCGGATTGTCGGCAGGGCCCTTGACCGCGTAGCGCTTGTTCGTCGCCTTGCTGGTCTCCTTGCCCATCGAGCCTTCCTCGCCCTTGGCGCGAGTGCCCGTGCCACCTTCCTTGTTGTCCGCGTTGTCGGCAACGACGTCTTCGGTCTTCTCTTCCTGCTCGCGCTCAGCTGCCGCGTTCAGGTACTGCTGAATCAGGAGCAGACGGTCCTTGTCGATCTCGCCTTCGTCCGTCAGGCCGAGGGGAGGAACGAAGTAGGCCATGGCCGCGATCAGGCTGCCGAACGCTGCGAACGAGAGGCCGAAGTACATCGCCACCGTCCAGTCGAAACCGGCGCCCAAGCCCGTCTTGATGGGCTTGCCGGCATTCACGGGCATCACGGTGAACGTGAAACCGTTGAGCTCGATCTTGGCCTTGGAGCCGTTCGGCAGTGCGAGCTGGTGTGCGCCAGGGAGCGCGCCCGAGGGCTGCGCCTGAGCGCGAACCTGATCGAGCGGAACCCGCGGCTGACCGGCGAACTGCACGAAGCCCGTCGCCCCTTGGGGGATCACGACCGAGCAGCTGCCCACGTCGCCGACGACGATCGGCGTCTTGCGGGCCGGCAGCTTCTCTTCGGGAATGAAGAAGTCGGCCGCGTCTTTGCCGGAGCCCTCACCCACGTAGAAGTCGCGGGGAGGAGACAGGTGGGAGATGTGCAGCACGTTCGTGCCCCACGCGATGCTGACCTCACAGGCCGGAGCATGCGTCTCGACCTCGTCGGGCGGCACATCCGGGCCGCTCTTGAGCATCTCGTAGGTGTAGGTGCCGGGCGGCGCATCGTCGGGAACGGCGTGCCCGTGACCAGAATGGCCGAAGCCACCGCCGCCGCCAAAGCTCGGCGCGGACGGCGGAGCAAAAGGATTGCTCGGCGTGCTGCCAAACGGATTCGAGCGGGCCGCAGCGAACGGATTCGTGGCCGGTGCGCCGAATGGGTTCGAACCGGCGGCCGCGCCGGCCGCAAACGGAGCCGCGCCCGCTGCGAACGGGTTCGACGAGACGCCAGCGGGCACCGCCGGCTGCGCCTGCGCACCCGGGGGATCGATGCGCTCCAGCACGAGCAACGTGCCGCCAATGCGCACCTGGTCGCCCACGGCGAGCTTGCGATTGCTGACGGGTGCGCCATTGACCTGAGTCGCCGGCTCGTTGCCGAGATCGATCAGGTTGACGTCCTCGAGACTGCTGACCTCGATGACGGCGTGCATGCGCGACGCTTGAGGGTCATCAATCTGCAGATGGCTCTTGGGATCCTTCCCGACCTTGATGATGTCCTGGCTGATCGACTCGCGGCGGAGCAGCTGATCGGCCTGGTAGAGAGCAAACGTGAGGACGGCTTTGGACATTGCTACTTCGGAAATCAGCGCTCGAGCGCTGGGTTGGATCCCGGGAAGCCGGGTCTCGGTGGACAGAGCCTCGCGAGCCGGAGGCACGAGAGGTCGGGCAGATTGGAATGTTGGGCGGAGGCCGATCGGCCACCGGGAAGTTCAGACAAGCGAGCGGCTCAAAGGTTCTCGACGGACTTGAGCAACTCCGGAATGAAATGCGTCCGGGGTCGGATCAGCGTGGCGCGCTGGGCTCCGCGACGAACGCGGATGCGCTCGTCATTCGGGCCGAAGCCGCCTGCCGCCAGGGGGTCGTCGTCGAACTCGTAACCGTAACCATCGCTAGCCTTGGACTCCTTGACGTCCTGCGCGGATGCGCTGGCAGCCAGCGTGAGCACGAGACCCGATGCGACGAGAGAGATGGCGAGCTTCTTCATGGTTCTAGCCTCACTTCAAACTTACTGGTCGTTACAGCGTTAGTGTAGTCGGACCCCGGAGCCGGCGTCAACCGTTCCCGGGGTCCATTCGCGCGCCGCTGAAGGCTCACTTCTTGGCAGGCGTGGCCGGCTTCGCCGGCGTCGCGGCTGCGCCGGAAGCGGGCTTGGCGGGCGTCGCAGGCGTGGCGGGTGTCGCTGCGCCGCCGGCTGCCGGCTTCTTGGCGTCCTCTGCCTTCTTCGCCTCTTCGGCCTTCTTGGCTTCTTCCTCGGCCTTCTTGGCAGCTTCTTCCTGCTTCTTGAACTCGGCCTCGGCCTTCTTGGCCTCCTCGGCCATCTTCTTCTCTTCAGCCTGGCGGGCCTTGTCTTCAGCCTCGAGACGCTTGGTCTCCTTCATGAAGTCCATCGTGTCCTTCATGTCCTGGATACGAGCTTCGGAGCGCTTGACGGCTTGCTCGAAGGCAGGCTTGCCCTGCGCCTTCGAGATGAACGACTGGTACTGAGCGATGGACTTGTCGAACTCGGCGAAGGTCGCCTCATCGCTGCCCGCGCGCTTGGCCTTGTACTCCTGAGCCAAGATGGCCTCGTTGTAGTAGGCCTCGGGTCGGGAAGGCTCGAGCTTCTTGGCTGCGTCGAGGTGCTTCTGCGCCTCGGCCACGTTCTTGGCGAAGTTCGTGTCATCGATGCCGCCGCGCAGCGCGAGCGCCAGACCGAGGTGAGCCTCATAGGTGTCCGGACGCTGAGCGAGTGCAGCGCGGTAGGCCTTTTCGGCTTCTCCGAAGCCGCGGAACGACAGGTTCACCGCTGCGTAGTTCATCTGCGCCTCGAAGAACTTGGGGCTCAGCTTGGTAGCGTTCTTGAACGCCTTCACCGCGCCGTTGTAGTTCTCGAGCTCGACCAGGATGAGACCCGTCGTGTTGTGGATGGGTGCGTAGTTCGGGTTCTTCTTCTGCGCCTGCGAAGCCACGAGTGCTGCCAGATCGAGCCGCTGCTTGTTGATCTTGCGACCCGATTGGCCCGACACCACGAGCGCTCCCTTGGTGCGACCCGCGCCACCTCGAGCCTGCTCGAGGTAGTACAGCGCCAGCTGGTTGAAGGCCGGCATGAAGCTGTCATCGAGCGCGAGTGCACGCTGCAGGTTCAAGTGCGCGCACGCCAAGTCATCGGCGCAGCCTTGCCCGCCGGTCTTGGCGCCACGCACCATCTGCAAGGACGCCAGAGCCACGAGGCCCTCGGTGTTCTGGTACTTCGCTTCGCGGATGATCGAGTCGAGCTCGCTGATGGCAGCGTCGAGGTTGCCGTTCTTCTTGTACTTGTAGAGCGAGAGCTGAGCCTGAGCGCGGTGGAAACCGCGGTCGACCTGCACCGCCTGCTCGAAGCTGGCAATGGCGTTGGTGTCGTCACCACAGCGCTGATAGCTCAACCCTGCGTTGTAGACGGCCTCGGGCAGCTCGTTACCGCCGGCCGAGCGCTGCTCCTTCGAAGCGGCGAGGAACTTGTCGGCGACGGCTTTGCATTCTGCCGCCCCCCAAGCGCCCGTCTTCTCCTGAGCTGCAAAGGCATCGAGCGCCTCCTTGAAGCCCATGGCCGCCTTCTTGGACACGACGTTGCCGGAAGTGTCCTTGTGTTGGCTCGGATCTTTGACCTTCTTGCCGCCGCCACCTCCACCACCGCCTCCGCAGGCGGTGGTAGCAAGGACGAGTGCAATGAGTGCGAACTTGGATTTCGTGTTCATGGCGTCTCTCCGGTGGCGGATCACTTCTTCGCCTCGGCTTCCTTGGCGGCCTCGGCGTCGGCCTTCATCTTGGCCTTCTCCTCTTCCGACATGTCCATCTGGATGACGTAGGGGGTGCCGCCCAGAGCGAGCGGATGTGCGCGCTCGTCGAGGGGGTTGTTCACCTTGTCGGGTGAGCCGCGGAACTCGTCGACCAAGTGGAACTCGGCCTTGTAGTTCGAGGCCAGCCACTCTTCACAAGCGCGGCTGAACTGATCGAAGTACTGGTACTTCACCGAGTAGCCGAGGCACACCTGGTAGGCGCCCTTGGCTTGCTGCTTGAAGGGTTCCGAGGCGTCGTCGAGCGACCCGTAGTAGGCCGTACGAATCTCGTAGTCCTTCTCCCATTCCTTCGGGATGGGCGCCGAGCGGAACTCCTTCACGAAGGTGCCCCACATGTTGCCTACCTCGGAACCAGCTGCGATGACCCAGCGTGGCGGCGGCTCGGGCATCAGGTCGATGACCTTCTTGTACTCGCCCGAAACCTCGACCACGGCGGCCTTCTTCTTCGTGAACCACTCGGTCACCTTGGTGCCGATGTGCTTCATGATGCCGTCCTTGTCCTTCGAGCCCTTGTATTCGGGGAACTTCAGCTTCTCGACCTTGGCGATCTTGGCTTCCTGAGCGAAGTAGAAGAGAGCTTCGCCGGCTGCCTCGAGCGCACGGCCGAGCTCGCGCGGACCGCCACCAGCGCCACTAATGGCCTTCTCGCCAGCAGCTGGATCGCTCCAGAGCGAGATGACCTTCTTGTACTCGGTCTTCGCCGAAGCGCCGGTCTTCAGGTTCACGTAGGCGCGAGCCATCAGCGCGTGCGCTTGCATGCGCACGTCCAGCGTGGCGCTGCGGTCGATCAGACCGAGCGTCGCGCCGTAGAGCGACTTGCGAACGTCGTCCCACTTGCCCTTGTCGCCGTAGTTGGCGGCGATGGCGAACGCCACCTGAGCGGCTTCCTTGGCCTTGGCGCTGCCGAACTTGCGCTTGAAGGTGTCGGCGTCCTCGAGTGCCTTCGTTTCGTCGCCGAGGCCCAGTCGGAGCACGACGGCGTCGGACAGCGCTTGCACTGCCTTGTCGCCCTTGTAGCCCACCTTCTCTGCATAGGTCTCGTAGAACTGAGCGGCCTTGTCGTAGACGGCGATGGCCTGATAGTTGCCGCCGATCTCGTAGATGGCCGTCAGCGCGAGGTCGGTCTTGTTCATCCCGTACTTCTCGCTGATGAGGATCATGCGCGCCTGAATCGACTTGGCGAGCAGACGTCCGGCCTGATAGGCGCGGGCCATGTTGTAGACGATTTCGTGAGCCTTCTCGCACTGCTTGCCCGGATCGCCCTTGGCCATCCGCTCTTCGCAGTAGTCACGCCAGAGCTTGAGGTACGCCTCTGCGCCCGCGATGTAGTTGTCGCGTGCCTTGAGGAAGTCGCCCTTGTCCGCCTGCGAGTCCGCCAGCTCCACCTTCTTCTGCGCAGCGAGGCGCTGCACGTCGAACTGAATGCGGGTCAAGAGCTCGCACTGCTCCTTGTTCTCCTCGAAGTCTGCGCCCTCGCAGTAGTTTTTGAGGAACGCGGGCACGTCCGCGGCCATGTCGTCGAAGCACCCGACCTTGCCAGCCTTGGCGCCCAAGACGTTGACCGCCTCGAGGTAGAGCTGTGCCGCGAAGATGCCGGCATCGTGGTCGCTGTGATTCAGCGCGATATCGCGGAAGCCAATGGCTGCCTCTTCCCAGTGCTGCGCCTCGAAGTAAGTGCGCGCGCGGGCGTACTTGACCTCGACGTACTGCTCCTTGGCTTCGGCGTCGCCTTCCTTGGGCGTGATGTAGCAGACGTAGCGATTGAAGGCCGTCACCATGCCCTTCTGCATGCCGGTGAGCTCCTTCGGCTTGAACTTCTCCCACTCGGCTTCGCTCGTCTTGCGATCTTCCTCGGATGCACCCTTCGGACCCAGACCCTTGGTCGCCCGGTCGGACTTCCCTTGGTACATCTGGTCGTACATCTTCTGGTAGCAAAGCACCGCCGCGTAGGCTGCCTCAGGGGCGTCCGGACCGGTGGGGTTCGCATCGACGACCTGATCGAAGGCAGGTCCGCATTCTTCCCAGCGCTTGCGGAAGTAGAGCAAGTCCGCCATCGCGTACTTGATCTTGTAGAGCGTCGGCCAGTCTTCCTTCACGATGCGCGGGAACTCGTACTTGGCGAAATCCTGCTGCGTGAAGTTGTCGACCACGCGCTTGTAGAGGTCGGCAGCGAGATCCATCGTCTTCTCGTCACCGGTACCGCGAACGCCGCCCGTGCCCACTGCCTCGAGGTGCCAGCTCATCGCCGTCTCGGCGAGGAGGCCAGCCGTCTCGTTGTCGCAGGTGAGGATCTTGTCGGCCGGCACCTTCTTGAGCGCGAACTCTTTGCGGGCGCGGATCTGGTTGTCGAGCTCCTTCACGATTCGCGGCTTGTCCGCCGAGAACGCAGCCTGAACGGCCTTGGTGATCTGGGTCTGGTAGGTGCACCAGTGCTCGCCCGGATCCTTGCTCATCAAGTTCTGATAGAGCCGAATACCCTGATCGTAGTGACCGGTATCGAGGTACGAGAAACCGAGGTCTCGCATCATGTCGATGGTCTTGTCGTCGGACCCACCGGTGTCACCGCTGAGCGGCTTGAAGTAGTTGTAAGCGCGCTCAGGCTGCTCGCTGGCAGCATAGACCGGGATCAAGTCGCGACGAGCCGACTTGGCCAGCTGCGTGGCGTTCGGCAAGTTGGCGTAGGTGATGCCGAACTTGATCACCTCTTTGAACTCGTCGAGCGCCTTGTTGTAGATGCCCTGGTTCCAATAGACATAGCCGAGCTTGTAGTGAGCAAAGCCCCAGAGCTTGTTGTTTGGGGGCGGATGCTTGAGCACCTCGCGGTAGGCCTGCTCGGCCAGGGGCCACTTGGTCGGATCGGCGGTCGCTTCCTGGAAGAAGAGCTCGCCGAACGCCAGGTAGGCGTTGGGAATGTACTGCGACTTCGGCGCCTTCGAGATGAGCTCGAAGTACGTGGTGCGGGCGTTCTTGAGGTCGCCGGCCTGCTCGTACTCGTAGGCGAGGTAGTAGAGAACCTCGTCGATCTTCGAGTAGCTCGAATACCACGCGGCCATGCGCTTGTAGTACGAGATGGCCTTGCCGCGCGCGGCGGACTCCATCTGCTTGGCCTTCGCGATTTCCTGACGCAGAGCAGCAGTGTCCTGCTTCTTCTTCTTGGCGTCTTGCAGCTTGATGTCCGCCTGGATTTTGTCGCGCTGGGCGGCCTGCTCGAGCTCCGCGTAGGCTTCCGCCAAGCGCAAGATCAGCTGCGGGCGATCGGGCGAGCTCTTCGGGGTCTGGTTGTACAGACGCTCGAGGCCGGTGATCTCGGTGATCAGAAGGGCGCGAGCGCGCGCCTGCATCTTGCCCTTGCGCGTGTCGCGCTGGGCGAACTGGTCCAGCTGTGAGACGTCGCCGGGCTTGAAGTCCTTCTCGCTGTTGCGCTCACGTGGTGGGGGCTTGCTCTTGAACGCCGTGCCGGTGCGACGATGTCCCTCGGACTTCATCGTACCTTTGGGGCACTCGCTCAGGGTCTTTTTGGCCTCGGGCGAGATGCATTCGGCAGTCGGTGCGGGCTCCGCCGCGGTGGCGGTAGCAGCCTCGGCCGAGGACACGTTCGTCGCGGAGACGAAGAAGAGCGTCGCGAGAGCGACGAAAGGGGTAGCGAACTTCAATTGCATGACAATTACCTCCCGCAAGCGGATTCGACTTCCTGGCGATAGAACCCGAGTTCGTCGCGCCAGTACTCCCCGTCGAAGGGCCAGATGAAGTGTTCGTCGTCAGGATTGACGACGCCGAAAATCCTGGACTCGGTCGCGCTGACCTGTCCTTCCTTGAGGGCCTGATCGAGCAAGTTGCGTTGCGCCGCCGTGATGTCGATGAGGATCTTCTCGCCGTTGCGCAAGTGCTCCCCCATCTCGTCGACGTAGCGCTGGTAACGTGCCTTGGCCAAAGCGCCCGCCTTCTTGACTGCGCGCGTGCGCGCCTCGGCGGTCTTCTCTTGGATGTACGTGCCGACACCGGAGCTCTGGAACGCCGCCGGCGACGACTTGAAGTGCTGCTGCTCGCGCTCGAGGTCGTTCACGTAGGCAACGTTGCGCAAGAGCTCACGATCGCTGAGTGCCGACTCGACGAGCGGACGAACTTCCTCGTCCAGGTTGGCATCGCCGTCGCGCACCTGAATCAGCAGCTTGTAGAAAGCTTCCTCCTGATTCTCGCCCTGATACTTCTTCAAGATCGCTTCGAGCTTCTCCTTGATCGGAGTCGTCTTGGTGTTGAAGCGAGCCACCACGGTCGTCGCTGACTCGTAGTCGCAGTTGAAGAAGAAGATGATCGCCTTGAGAATGTCGGCCTCGGGATAGAACGCCTTCGGGAAGTAGGGCGACTTCAGCGTGTGAATGTTGCCCATGGCGCGGGTGTACTGACCGGCCATGTAGTACGCCCAGGCTTCCTCGAAGTGGGCATCGAGCCAGTACTCCGAGTCCTCGTCGACCGAGTTCCAGTACTTCACTGCCGTCGAGAGCGCGTCTTCACGAATGCTCGGGGCGTTCGTCTCCGGGTCGAGCTGAATCGACGCCGAGTACATGGTGCGCGCCATCGAGAGGGCCGCGAGGTCGCGCATGCGGCGAGCATCGTCGACCTTGGCACCCTCGTTGACGGCCTTCTCGACGCGCTGGAACGCCTTGACCGCTTCGACGGACTTGCGCACCTGGATGTAGCTGACGCCCGTAAAGAACTGCGCCGCCACGTAGTCGCGCGACTCGCTGTTCACCAAATTGAACAGGCGCACCGCTTCGGGATAATTCGCCTGGCGGTAGTGGTAACGGCCCAGGAGGTAGTTGAGCTTCCAGTAGAGCTCCTTCTGGTTCGCGTTGTCGAAACGACGAATCTCGTCGTCCTTGTACTTGCCGACGTGCGAGATGATGTCGGCCGCCTCGTTCATGTCGGTCGCCAGCTTGGCGAGCCACATCAGCGACTCGGCAAACTTCAAGTGCGACGGATTGTCGGCGATCTTGGTGAAGCCCTCGAAGCTCGCCTGGTAGAACTTCAGGAAGTAGAGCGCCTGCGCCAGGTAGAACTCGGCGAGCTGCTTGTTGCCCTCGTCGTCACCGGTTTCTCCGGCTGCGACGGCGTGCAAACCCTCGGCTGCCACGGGCCACTGCTTGCCATCGAAGGCCTGCTTGGCGCGGGCCATCGCCTCTGAAGGCTGACCGGCCACGGCCGCTGGGCCGCGCGGAGCATCACTGCCACCTTCGTCGAGATCGATGACGCCGCCGCCACTCTTCGCGCCACCCTTCTTGGGCTCGTCGGCATCGAGATCGACGACATCGTCCTCATCATCAAGGTCCAAAACTTCCGCCGAAGAAGTGGCGGGAGTCAGCACGGTACCGGCAATGGCAACGGCGAGAGCCGCTACTGCATAGGTTCGCTTGCGAAACATGTGTTCCTCGTTTGACCTTGGTTAGAAATGGCGACCAGCTTCAGGGAAACGGCAATCCCAGTGAGCGGGGCGTGCGATCAGGCGTGCGCCAGGAGTGCTCGCCGGTGACCTTCTGTCCCCGCTAGAACAATCCAAATATGAAAAAATCGAATGACTACGTAGAGATAACCGATCGGGGCCGGAGGGCGATGTTACGGGCAGCCTGAAACGGTTGTCAAGCCAGGCTGCACGGGGCGGAAGCTCAGGAGTGTCCCCACCTTGCCCGAAGGTCGACGCCTTTCCACCATGACTTGAAGCCCGTGGCTACCCCTTTCCGGATCACAGCGTCCGGATCATGCCGTCGAGGCCTCCCTTCCTGCGCGGGCGAGCTCACCCGGGCCACCCGGGAGCGCGCGCCGACCATCCGCCCTCGATTCAAGGTTCCTTCTGCGCCGGAAGTGGCAGGAAATCTGCGGAGTTGATTGCTGTTGACGGCCTTCTGAGCCCTTCGCTACCTTCGCGCCGTCCAGGCAGGAAGCGACGGCGAAATTCGGCCGCTCGTTCGATGGTCTGGGGGTGCTCGGGTCAAGAGCCGAAAGGCAGGCCCGAGTCCGTGCTCGAGTCACCGTCCCAAACCCTCCCGATTTGACCTGAGCCGTTCATCTGAGACTGGAAGGGTTTCCGTTATCCATGAAATCGCGCTAGGCTTACAGCCCACGGAGCTCAGCAGGCCGGCACCTCGACAACCCCCGGACGATGTTCCGGATTCTTCAGGAAACACCAAGAATGCGCATTCTCCTTCTGCTGGCCATGGCGGCCGGCGCTTCTCTCATCGGTTCCAATTGTGGCGGCAGCGGTGTGGGCGACCCCTGCGTTCCCGAGGACGAATACCTCACGACGTTCAGCGGCTTCGCTGCCGGCGAAGTGAACGTGGAGAGCCGCTCCTTCCAGTGCCTGACCCGCGTCTGCCTGGTGAATCACTTCAAGGGCCGCGTCAGCTGCCCCTTCGGCCAGCAGGAAGACGAGTACAACGACGAGGCATTCCTGGCGACGCATCCTGGCTGCGGCCCCATCGAAGGCTCGGGCCGCGCGAAGTGCGCCGCCCGCAACGCCGCCGGCCCCAACGAACCCCCGAACTTCGTCTGTGACGACATTTCGGGCGGCACCTGCCCCGAGTACACCGGCAGCCTTTGTGCCGAGTCGACCTGCGCTCCCGGCGGTGCCGAGCACGAGAAGGCGTGCCGCGTGCCGGACCGCGACGGCACGAGTCTCGAAGACCGCATCCAGGTGCCGGTCGATCCACAGCTCAAAGATCGTCCCTCCGAGGACACCGTGTATTGCTCCTGCCGCTGCGCCGGACCTGACGCGAACGCTCGCTACTGCGCATGTCCGAGCGGGTTCACCTGCGAGCCGCTGGTGGACGACCTCGGTCTCGGCGAAAAGGGACAGCTTGCAGGCAGCTACTGCATCCGCAACGGCACCCGCTACGAAGCCGCCCTGGTCTCGAACGTGAACTGCGAAGCCGGCGAATGCGGCGAGAAGGTCGATCGCGTCGTGGGCGACACCGTGGTCCCGGTGGCGCGCAACAACGGCACCACCTGCGAGGCAAGCGGAACGGTCTGCTACGACGACATCTATTGCTGCAATGCACCGACTGCCACCGGCGACCAGAACCGTCCGTGGGACGTCTCGCGCGAGAAGTGCTCCGACGTCGGCGTCACCACCGTGATCGCTGGCGAGTCGGTGCGTCACTGCCCGTAACGCAGTCCTGCCCGCAACGCAGTCCTGTCCGTCACCGCTGTCCGCAGGTGACCTGACGTTCCGTCTGAGCGGGGCGTCAGAGCTGGCCCCGTGCCCCGCCCCGGCGGGGCACGCTGCTTTTGTGCGTCGAAGCTCGGCGGCGTCCACTGCCTCCTCCTGGCTGCCGCGGCTCGTAGTCCCCGCGGGCGCAACTGGGGTCGACTGCGGCCGACTCTCCGGGCATGGCACGCATCGGGACGACCAGGTTCGCCGGCGACGAAGGAGAGGACCTCGTCGTCGGCTGGCTCGAGGCTCATGGTTTCCGCATTCTCGGGCGCAACGTGCGCCTCGGTATGCTCGAGGTCGACATCGTGGCCCGTGAGGGCTCGGTGGTGGCGCTGGTCGAGGTGCGGACCAGGTCTCCAAGCTCGCTCACGAGCGGGCTCTCGAGTGTCGGGCCCGCCAAGATTCTGCGACTGCGACGCGCGGGCGAGCGGCTGTGGAATCGCAACTTTCGTCGAGACCCCTCGTACACCCGGCTGCGCTTCGATCTGGCTGCGGTCAGTCGCGTGGGCGACCGAGCCACGATCGAGTACGTGCGCGGGGCGTTCTAGCGAGACCGCCGGTCAGCTCTTGCCTTCGACCCGCGGCGCCAGCGACGTGGGGCCAAGGCCGCTCGCCAGCTCGTCTCGCAGCCGCCGCAGCGCCGCCAGGCGTTCCGCGGGCACGTCCGCGCCCAAGAGCTCGAGCGCTTCGTCAATCCGCTCGAGCTGCTCGGTCCGCTGCTCACGGAGAGCCTGAATCATCTCGCGCAGGACTTCGAAGAACTCGACCAGCTCGTCACCTTTGCGCAGCCCCCAAGGGATGTCGAGCTTGCCGGCAGCCACATCACGCAAGTGGCGCTTCATCTTGAAGATCGGGCCGGCCACCTTGTGCGTGACGACGATGCCGGCAATGCCGATGCCCACCACGAGGAGAGAGAGCAAGCCGACGAGGCTCCAGAGGAGCGTCGTATGGAACGACCGCAAGTTGGAGGCATCGGCCACCAGGCGCGCACGCTGCTCTTGAAGGCTCTTCTTCTGAGCGGCGAGTCGCCGGTCCTGAGCAGCAGCGTCTGCGTTGAATGCTTCCAAGAGCTCCGGTTGGCTTTGATAGACCGGATCGTTGACGATGCTCATGCGCACGACGGCGCTCACCTTGTGCGATTCGGCAACGACCTCGCTCCCGAGCCGCAGGATCTGCTCGCCGTGCGTGGCGCTGCGCTCGCTCTGGCGGATGACCTGAGCACTCGTGCGCCACAGCATGATCCCGAGTGAGGCGCTGATGACCACGGCGATCAGGACGAGGTACCCCGTGTACTTGAGCTGGAAATGCCGATCCAAGAGCAGGTTCCGCAGCTGCCGCTGCTTCCTCCCCGCGGGGGCCTGAGAAAGATGTGCATCTCCCATGATGAAATCGTACGGGCGTCTCCGGGCGCCGAGCAAGTCTCGTGCGAGCCGGCCGCGTGCCGGTGCCCGCCCGAGAGCGTGAATCACAAATCGAGCGAAGGGGCGATCTGCAGGAACTTCCGCATCGCCGACTCCGCGGCCGCGATGACGAGCTCTTCTTCTGCCTTGGGATCAGGCCCAGCCACCCCCGACATGGCCAAGTTCTGAGTAAAACTGCCGACGATGGAGCGATCCGGGTAGCTCATGATGGCCACCGAGAGCTTGACCTTCAGCTGGTCGCCCTCATAGGTCGGCTTGGCAGCTCGCGGGGAAAGCATGAACCCCTTGGCAGCCTGGAATTTCTTCAGGAGCTCCGTCGCCTGCGCGGTCGTTTCTCCAGCAGGAGCAATGGCGACCTCACCCGAGCTGCCCACACCGCGCACGAAGGCGGCGCGCACCGGACCATTCAGGCGCGCAGGGCCGGCCAGCTTGTCGATGGCAATGTAGAGCCGTGTAGTCGCGGCAATGGCGGGCTCGGCGCCCCCCTCCCCGAGCAGCTTCGAGAGCGCCTTCTCCAGCGCAGCCTTCACTTGGGGGTCGCCTTCCTTCTCGAGCTGCTGACGGATACAGCCGTCCCCCCCTTGGGCGAGGCGCGAGAGGGCGCTCGCAGAGGCGATGCGCACGACTCGGTTCGTGTCGGCCACGCCCTGACACAAGGGCACGACGGCGCGCCGGTCGCGCGAGGCGCCGAGGGCCAGGGCAGCCTGCGTCCGCACTCGGAAGTCGGCGGCAGTCCGCAGTGAGTCTGCGTTTTTCTGGAAGTCGTCGGCGGCGGCCAGTCCGGGCACGAGCAGGAACAACGTTGCCACGAGCCAGGAGCGTGGGGAGTAGGGCCGCATTCTGAGAGAAGATATCATCGAGAGGTGTCGAGGGAAGGTGCCGACCTCGAGTGATCCGACGCGGATCCAAGAACCTTCCCTCTCGGGACGCGGAGGTCTCCGATCGCAAGCCCAAGAACTAGCACAACGCTCACGACCGCGCGGCCGACCGGCGAGCCTTTCGCATGTAGGTGTACGGGTCGCGACGTCGGACGTTCCCTGCCACGAGCGGCGCACGACGCGCGCGTCCTCTCTCACTTCAAGGTGGCGGTGGCGCTCGTCAGCTTGGGCCTCTTCGCCCTCACGAGTGGCGAAGCGGCCGCACGATCGAGCACGGAGATTCGCGTGGTCGGGCGCTTGGACGCGCGCGTGCGTGTACGCAAAGAGCGCGACCGCACCACCATCATCGGAGTGCTCACGGATGAGTCGGGCGTGCCGGTCACCGGTTCCATCCAGCTCCCCGGTTCCGCCGACGGCAACTGGCAGTCGTGCTTCGCACGCGCGTCCGAAACTCGTGCTCGCGACAGCTTCGTCGTGGAAACCGGTGGGAACTTCTGTCTGAACGGCCCGCCTCTCCCAGACAGCACACGCTTGATGCTGCGCCTCTCGGCGGACGGCTACCGCACCCGAGACCTGGAGCTCGGGGTGAGCGCACGCAGCGGAACGCCGCCTCGCATCATCGAGGCGCCGGAGCTCGTGGACCCAACGAGTACGACGCCCCTCGAAATCCGCGCTGCGCTCGACGGCTTGGCGAGCGGCGAGCCCGCGCAACTCTACGTCGAATGTCAGGGACGACAGACCTTGCTCGCCAGCTCGAGCGCGCGAGCGTCCGAGCTGACTTTCTCAATCGCGCCGGAAACGCTGCCTGGACCGGGCAACTGCGCGTGGCTGGTGAGCGCTGGGAGCATGAGCGCTCCGCGCTCCGTCGTGCTGCAAGCGCAGGCGACGCTGACGTCACGCGGCTGGACGGAGCGAGCGGGCCGCGCTCGCGCCACCATCCAAGTGGGCCTCCAGACGCGCCATGACAAGCGGCCTCTCGATCAAGGAGTGCTCGAGGTCACGCGAGACGGTCGCCATGTGCTCACTGCTGCGCTGTCTCCTCGCGGAGAAGCGATCCTCGAGTTCGAGCAAGCACCGGATGGCGTGGTCGAGGTACGACTGGCTGAGGCGCCTCTCTACGCACGGACGGCAGAGCCGCTGCGTCTCGAGCCCCCACGACGCTTCGGCCTGTGGCACGTCCTTCAGGCAGCAGGCCTTGTGGCGCTCGGAGTCTGGCTCGCGCAGAGCTGGCGCGGGACCGAACGGAGGGGCCGACCGCCGCTCGTCGGCGTGTCCGAAGCTGGCGCCCGCGAGGACGGGGCCGCACTCGGCCGCGTGCTGGATGCCCACACCGGTCGTCCCGTGGCTGCACGCGTGGAGGTATTCGAGCTCCGCGCCACGACGCGCGAACTTCTCCAGATCCTGGAGACGGGGGACGAAGGGCGCTTTTCGCTCGAGCCGGCCCCAGGGCACGTGCGGAAGCTCCGCGTCACGGCCGACGGCTACGCCACCTTCGAGGGGGTGTGGTCTCCGGCGACTCCGCTGGTCCGGCTGGTGGCGCGGCGACGGGCGGCCCTGGCGCTGCTTGCAGGCTGGTTTCGCGGCCAGGGGAGCGGTCCCGTACCCACGCCCCAGCAAATTCAGGAGGCAGCGGCCTCCAGCGGCCGGCGGAGTGTGGAGGAGTGGGCGCGGGGGGTCGCGCGGGCTGCCTATGCCGCCGAGCCCCCGAGCGACGCCGACCTTTCCGCTCTGGCCGAACGAAAGCCAAGTTGACGGGCAACCGCCTCAGTTCCTATAGTGCTGCACGCCAGGATTCAGTCGGAGCGGAAACGCCACCTGAGTTGGCAGCAATATCATGGAGATCGGCCTCGTCATTCTGCTCGTCCTCGCCATCGTCGTCGTGGCGGTGGTCCTGCGTAAGAAGAAGGCGGGGGCGGAAGCCGACCTCACCGAAGGCTCATCAGCGCCCTCTCGTCGAGTTGCCGCGACACCGGATTCAACGCAGGGGCGCACGGGCGTCGCTCCAGGGACAGCGGGCTCACCCCGCGCCTTCGATCGCGCAGCACCGCCTGCGACCCCTGCCACCGTGCGCGTCGATCCGGATGCGTGGGACGAAGCGAGCGGCATCGATCAAGAGGCCCTCGCTCCAGCGAAGGCGCCCGCAGCGGATGCAGGCGCTGGCTCTCCTCCCCCGGCGCCCGTGCGGACGCCGACGACGTCGGCGGTCAGCGATCAGGTACCGTCCAACCGCGAACCGTCGGACGTCAGCGCTTCGGACGCAGCACGCGCGCTCGACCGATCGAGCTCCGCTCCATCGACGTCGGACCGACCGACCGCAGACCGCGCTGTCTCCGAGCGGCCCCCCGTCGAAGCAGACGACTTCGATGGCGTACAGCTGGCGGACTCGAACGAAGTCCCGCTCGTGCCGCGGCCGAGCGCCCGCGTTGAGGCCGCCCCCAAGGCGCGAGGCAAGAGCTTCCTCGGCCTCCGTCAGGGGCTGGCGAAATCCAGAGAGTCCACCGGGTTCTTCGGTCGTCTCAAGCAGCTCTTCGGTGGACGACGCGAGATCGATCCGAACTTGGCCGAGCGCCTCGAGGAGGTCCTCCTCGGATCGGATGTCGGACTGGCGACGACCGAGCGCATCCTCGGACGGCTGAAGGAAGGTCTGAGCCGCGGTGAACTCACCGACGAAGGCCGCGTGCTCGATGCGCTCCGCCTGGAGGCAGAACGCACGCTGGCGGTCGAAGGCCGAGCCGGCGGAATCGATGCCCGGCACCAGCCGACCGTCGTGCTGTTCGTCGGCGTCAACGGTGCTGGCAAGACGACCACGATCGGCAAGCTGGCTCAGCACCTCAGCGGCCAGGGCAAGAAGGTCATGCTGGCGGCCGGCGACACGTTCCGCGCAGCGGCGGTGGATCAGCTGAAGGTTTGGGGCCGTCGCGTCAACTGCGAAGTAGTGACGGGCAAAGAGGGCGCAGACCCGAGCAGCGTGCTGTTCGACGCCATCCAGGCCGCCAAGACCGCTCGAGTCGACATCTTGCTCGCGGACACCGCGGGGCGCCTTCACACCAAGCAGAACCTCATGCAAGAGATGACCAAGGTGCAGAAGGTGGCGGCCAAGGCGCTCGAGGGCGCCCCCCACGAGACCTTTCTCGTCATCGACGCGACCAACGGTCAAAACGCCCTCGCTCAGGCGCGCGAGTTCAAGGAGGCGCTCCCGCTCACGGGTCTCGTGCTGACGAAGCTCGACGGGACCGCGAAGGGCGGCGTCGTGCTCGGCATCTGTGACGCACTCCGAATCCCCGTCCGTTACGTCGGCGTCGGCGAGCGAGCCGAAGACCTTCACGAGTTCGATCCTTCCGCCTTCGTCGAAGCACTCCTAGGCGGAGAGAACGAAGTCATTGCCGCATAGATGGAATTTTACTCCTGTTGATCGAGCGAAAAACCGCATGATATAGTGCCCGTCACGTTTCGGGCTGCTCAAATTCTTCAATAATTTTGAGGGGTTGCGTGTGATCCGCGCCCACCGTTCCACGCCGGCCAGGTCGACCGACGGCAAGTCAATTCATCGCTGAAACAGCGAACTAGTACGAAAAAAACGAGGCATCGATGAAACACACTCGTATCGCACTCCTTGCAGCCGCTGCATTGTGGGGGTTCCCGGCAGTCGGGTTCGCGCAAGGAGAGGGCGAGGAAGCGCCAGTCGCGGAGGAGGCTCCGGCAGAAGGCGGAGAAGAAGCGGCACCGGCCGAAGGCGCTGAGGGCGAAGGCGGCGAGGAGTTCGACGACGCTGAGTTCGAGGGCGAAGGTGGCGAAGGCGTCGGTGACATCTGTGAGATCGATCCGGCAGCCTGTCCCACGCTCGACATGGCCAAGGAGGCCGCCAAGCCGCTCGACGAAACCATCAAAGCGGTGCAGCAGCGCTTCATCATCAAGAAGCATCGCTTCGAGCTGCAGCCGTTCTGGGGCATCACGCTGAACGATCAGTTCGTCCAGCACCCCGGCCCCGGTATCGCCGCTAACTTCTACATCACCGAAGTCATGGCGGTCGGTCTGAACGCCCAGTACTTCGAGCCGTTCAACAACGAGTCGGCGTTCAACGCGCAGGTGCGCCGCGCCGCTCGCGTCGGTGTTCCTCTGACTGAGTATCAGTGGGCCGCGGCTGCCAACTTCAGCTACATGCCAGCGAGCGGTAAGTTCGCCGGGTTCGGCAACTTCATCTTCCACTACGACATGTACCTCGTCGGCGGCGTGGGTGCTCTCAGCACTCGGCCAATCTCCGTCATCGACCCGGACTACCGCTTCTTCACCTACCAGCCGCACGTCGCGTTCAACGTGGGTGCCGGTTTGAAGATCTTCTTCAACCGCTGGTTCGCCGCGGTGCTCGAGGTGCGGGACTACATCTTCATCGATCAGCTCGAGTCGCTCACGGTCCCCCCGGACCCACAGGATCGCGCTGACGAGGCGAACTGGCTGGGCGACACCTCGCTCACCAACAACGTCCAGGCCCAGCTCGGAGTCTCTGTTTTCATTCCGTTCTCGTTCAAGTATCGCCTGCCCAAAGCCGGCGCTGACACGGCAGGAGGCGCGAAGTGAGCACCCAAGCGCGGATCCTCCGAGGACAAGGTCAGAAGCCGATGAAAACGACGATCTTTACCAAGCTGAGCGGACACCTGCTCGCCACCGTGCTCGCGATGGCGGCCGTGCTTTCGGTCACCGAAGTGGCTCAAGCTCAAGTGCACGTGACGGGACCGCTGGCTGGAGCGCCGGCAGTACGCAAGCTGCGCCTCTATCGTGAGGGGCGCTTCGAGATGTCCCCGAACGTCAGCTTCACGCTGCTCGACGAGTACCGGAGGAACATCTTCTTCGGTCTCCGCCTCAACTACGGCATCACCGACTGGCTCGCGGTCGGCGCCTGGGGTGGCATCGGCAGCTCGATGATGGGCTTCCCGATCGACACCGCCCTCACCGGCGAGATCGAGCGCATCAACGACGAGCGCAACTGCCGCACGACCGGCGGGCAGACGGGCAGCGGTCAGGGAACCCTCGAGTGCAAGCTGACCGAGGTGAACCTCAGCTCGAACTTCCCGAACCAGCTGGCCAGCTTGGACTGGATGGCAGCTCCTCAGCTCACCGCAGTGCCGTTCCGCGGCAAGCTGGGCCTGTTCAACAGCGTCTTCGTCGACGCCGACCTCTACCTGTTCGCTGGTGCGGCATTCGTAGGCGTGCGGGATCGCGCGGACTGCGAAGGCGAATGTACCGAGGACGATAGCTTCGAGACCGTGAGCCGCATGGCGATCGCTCCGACGTTCGGCCTTGGCTTCACCTTCTACATCAACCGCTGGACCGCGGTGGGCGCCGAGTATCGTGCGGTTCCGTTCAACCTGAGTAGCGCCGGTTTCGACGTGGCGGGTCGCGGCCAGAACAGCGCGTTCCCGGACGGCGACATCGATGGCCACGATCGGCAGTTCAAGTTCAACCAGATGCTGACGATCAGCTTCAACATGTACCTGCCGATGCAGAACAAGGTCAGCGAGTAAGGCGGAGAAGCCTCTCCGCTGGTCCGCCAGCCTCGAAACGCCACCCCGTCCCCCAACGAGGTGGCGTTTTTGCATGCGCGACGCGCCCGCTCGCGTCGCCCGCCCGCCGACGCAAGAACGGAGCACGGCGAAGCGCGAGAGTCGTCCGCCCCGCGCGGTCGCGCAGACAGCGGAGGTACGAAATCCCCTCACCAGGACAGGGTTCTTCGCACCGCTCGCGCTCGCCTTTCGCGCGCGGAGAAGCACGCAGCAGCGTGCTGAAAAGACTCTTTCAGCACCCCGTTAGGCCTGGGGGGCGCCCACGAGGACGTCGCCTGCCAGCCTGAAGCCCGGCGGCAGCTTGTCTCCAGCCAGCTGCTTGAGCTCCGCAGGCATCGGCCACCCGCGCTCGACGAGTCCACTCCCGATGCGATTGCGGACGCGGAGCGACTCATCCTCGGTCAAGGCGGCGACCAGGCTCGGCAGGGCATCGGGCCCAGCCACGGCAAACACGGTGGTCACGGCGGCAAAGCGCACCGCCTCACTCATGTCGGCCAAAAACGGCTCGACCGCAATCCGTGTTTCGTCACCCGGAAACTCTTCGAGGGCCTGCAGCAGCTGCACCTTCGGCTCGGCGTTGCGGACGTACTCGGTGTCGAACTCGTCCAGAAGAGTCAGGAGCTCGTCTCTCAGCGCGTCGCCCGAGACGATGCCGCGCAAAGCCTTGATGGGCCACACCAGGCTGTCGGAGCGCAAGCAGTGGCGACGAATCGGTTCGAGCGCCGCTTCACCAGCGAGCACGATGCCCGAGAGAGCCAGCGCCTTCTCGTCTTGGTCGGTGATGGAGGGATCGAGCGTCCAGGTGAAGCGGGTGAGCAAGACCTCAGCCGCCTCCGACGATCCGAGCTTGGCCAGACGCTCGAGGGCGTCCTGACGATCGAGATCCTGGGAGAGCTTGCTCGCCACCATCTTCTTCAGACGCACGAGCTCCCGGTCGGTACTCTCTGCGGAATCTTTGCGGCGGAAGAGGTCGAAAAGTCCCATGATGATTCGCGGGCCGGGGCCGTGGCGAAGTTAGCGCTCGACGCGGCGTGCGGCTAGAGGTTCTTCCCGGTTTCGCGAGACGGAGCGCGCGTCCCATCGTGCCCAACATGCGCCGAGGAGCGAGTACCGCGAGAGCGAACTCACTCGTTCTGTCGATCTTCTGGGACCCCGAGCAGCGATCCCAGGAGAGCGTTGATGCGCGAGGTCAGCCCGCCCAGCTCGTCGTGTTCGAGATCGAACCGCAGATCTCGCTGTCCATTGATGACCAAGAGCAGCCCTTCTTCCAATTCTGCAATGGGTCGCGACACGTAGTTGCCGAGCATGATTCCACCGACCACGACGAGGAATAGTCCGAGTCCGCCGACTGCAAAGACGGGCCAGAGCACTCCCTCGACGGCGCTCACGTCCGACTCCGCCACGGCGCCGACCAAGAACAAGCCCGGGTTTGCCTGCTCCGGCACTGGAACGACCGCAAATCGACGCCCAAGGGCCGGCGTCGCCGCGTGTGTGAGCGTGCCTGCTGCAGCGCCCTGCAGTGCGGCACGTACCCCGGGGGAATCGTATCCTCGGACGGCGGGGCCACCCGACGCCAGCACCTCACCCTGGCTGGAGACCAAAGCGAGACTCTCGCCGCTGGTCTGCTCGCTCGTGAGCACCATGCGCTCGTCGCTGAGCGGCGTACCGAGCACGAGCGCGCCCAGCACTTTACCCTCGGCGCTCCGGACCGGCGCGTACGTCGTGAGCACCTGTTCCTGACGCTGCCCGTTGATCCATGCGTCGCTGTCCACTTCGCCCCGCGCCAACGCGCGCGCAAGCGCCGGGTACACCCGCCCCACGTCGTCCCCGCGCATGGCTTCGGTGCCGTTTCGTCCCAACGCCACCCCACTCGCGTCCACGAAGAGGAGCAGAGAGGGGGTCATGCGCGCAAAGTCAGCGCGCGCAACCGCTGCATCCCGAAGTCGGTTGGCTTCGCGAGTGGCGGCCTCTTGGCGAGCCTCGGTCGTGCCAGCCAGGAAGACCTCACGCACGGGGGCGGAGGCAGCCTCGTGAGCGAGCCAGCGCTCGAAGCGCAAAGCATCGAGCGCAAGCTGCGCGGACGCCGAGCGCACCGTGCGCTCCAGCCGACGCTGCTGTTCGGTCGGGTTGTCCACGAGCCGCTCGATTCCCGTTTTGAGCAGGAAGTAAGTCAGCAGCGTGAGCACAATCACGACGCCGCCGTTGGCTAGTATGATCCTCCAGCGCATCGTTCTTCTCGGGCCGCGGCTGGAAAAGGCTACACCCTGACCCGAAGCCAACGAAAGGCTTTATCCCCGCGCGCAAAGCGCTGGGCAGCAGCTGCGAGGCGCCCGAGCCGGCACTCGCGTGGACCCGGCACTCGCGTGGACCCGGCAGGGGGACGGTCCCAGCAGGGTGCTGAAAAAGTCCTTTCAGCACCCTGCGTGCTTCTCCGCGCGGGCAAGCCGAGCGAGATCGGTGCGAAGAACCCCGTCTTGGTGAGGGGTTTTCGCACCTTCGCTATCCACTGCCCCGCGCGGGCACGGTTGTTTTCGTCGGCAGGGTGCGTTTTCCGCACCCTGCTAGAAGAAACTGGGGTGAGTGACGGGAATTGAACCCGCGACAACCGGAGCCACAATCCAGTGCTCTGCCACTGAGCTACACCCACCAGATGTCTGGAAGCTGCGTCCCGCCTTGCCTCTCACGAGCCCGGGGGCTGCGAGGGCCAAGATGCGCAAACGCCGTTTCGAGGACCCGGCGCCTCTAGCAAAGCGATGGGGTAGGATGCAAGCGCGGCGGCGTTACAATCCCGCTTTACAGCCGGATATCAGGCGGATACCGTTCCAGTGGCCATGAAGTCCGACCTACTGGTGCCCCTGGCGCTCCCTGTCCTCTTGATGTTGGCGCAGTGCAGCCCGGTGGCGCCGCCGCTCGCGCGTGGGTCCGCTCACTTCCGCACCAAGGTCCCCTCGGATCCGGAGCCTGGCACCACGTGCACCGACTCTTACGGCGGAATCGGCGCCGACATGTCGGTGCCCGATCTGCCGGGCTCAGGCAACCTCACCAACCTGGGAACGATGGTCGTGGACGGCGAGCAGTCGACGCAGTCGAACACCCCGTATGCCATCAGCTGCAAGATCACCGGCAACGGCGACATGAGGATCGAAGGCAGGATGGAAGGCCCGAACTCGAGCCCATTCCTCACCGACGCCGGCTCCGGCACGTGGATCGAGATCGATGGCACCGTGGCCGCCAACGGTACCGGCAGCGGCAGCGTGACCTTCTACACCACGACGACCCGGGCCGTGGGCCCGAAGCCGGACACCTTTTGCGACTTCTCGGCCACGCCGAGCCCACGCAAGCTCTGTTCGAATCAGTCGTGCTTGAGCGGCGAAACGCCCATGGACTACGGCAGCATGGTCATCACCTTCAACTGCCTGAACATGGATATGGTCGCGGCCGGCATCGCCTCCGATTGCGAGGCTGACGGCACCATCGTGCTCGACCGCTGTTCGTACTGAACCCCGCACCCGCGCTCGCCTCCGCGCGAGCCGGCCGCTAGCTCCGCGTGGCGGCTCAGCTCCGCGTGGCCGCTCAGCTCCGCGACGCGTGCGGCCCCGCGACGCGTGGCAGCTCAGCCCTGCGCCGCACGCCGCTCCGTCCGACTCAGTGATTGTCGGGCAGGGTCGCGCGCATTTCGTCGGGAGAGGCAGCCTCGACGCGGATCAACACGGCCGTGATGTTGTCTTCTCCGCCGTGCTCGTTGGCAGCGTCGATGAGGCGACGACAAGCCGTGGGTAGATCGTCCGCTGAGAGCGCGACCTCGCAGAGTTCGTCGTCCTCCAGCATCCCGCTGAGGCCATCCGAACAGAGGAGATAGAGATCCTCGGGCTCCGCATCGAAGGCTCCGAGGTCGACCTGCACCTGTTCCTGCATCCCGAGAGCCCGTGTGATCACGTTCTTCGGCAGCTCGCTGCGTTGCTCGTCTGGCATGTCGGGCATGGCCGCCAGGTACTCGTTGACGAGCGAATGATCGCGCGTGATCTGTTCGATCTTTCCACGACGAATGCGGTAAGCGCGGCTATCGCCGACGTGCGCCACGTAGAGACGTCCACGCCGCGGGCTAAAGAGGGCTGCCACGACCGTGGTCCCCATGCCCTGATGATCGATCGAGCTCTTGCTGAGCTCGTTGATGTGGCGGTTGCCCAAGCGCACACCCGTCACGAGGCGGTTCTCTTCCTCCGTCAGCGTAGGGTCGAAGGAAAATGGCCAGGTCACTTCCTCGCTGAGGACGGTATCGAAAAACTCGATGAAGGCCTTGGTAGCCAGCCGACTCGCCACGTCTCCCGCTTGGTGACCGCCCATGCCGTCGGCGACCACGAACAGGTCGTGCTGCTCGGCGACGGCGAACGAGTCCTCGTTGTGCTCGCGCTGCAGACCGACATCGGTCAAGCCCGCTGCGACGGCGCGCATCACGTCGCCGCTCCCCGGTCGAGACGGCCTCGGTCGAGCCAGCCCCGGTCGAGCCAGCCCCGGTCGAAGCAGGCCCCTTCGAAGCAGGCCAGGCGTTTTGCGATCTGCATCGGCACTTTTTCCATGCTTTCACCAAGGAAATCGCCTGTCAAGGCAGCCCCAACCGAGCGCACCGCGATCCGTGCCGGTCGCGATCCACGCCGGTGCGATCGGCGCCTGGTCGGGCCCCGCCATCAGATCTTGAGGATCTCTTCCTCTTTCGACGCGACGAGCTGGTCGACCGATTTGGTCGTCTCGACGACCACTTCCTCGGCCTTCTTCTTGGCGCGCTCCACCTGATCTTCGCCAGCGTCGCCGTTCTTCTTGATTTCCGCCAAGAGGTCGATGGCGTCGTGGCGGGCCTTACGAATGGCGATCTTGCAATCTTCGCCGGTCTTCCGGGCGATCTTGCTGAGGTCACGCCGACGCTCCTCGCTGAGCGGCGGGACCGGAACGCGGATCAGGTCCCCGTCCACCTGGGGATTCAATCCCAAATTGCTCTCGCGCAGGGCCTTATCGATGGCCTGCACCTGAGTTTTCTCCCACGGTTTGACCGTCAACATCCGAGGTTCGGGCACCGCCACGGCGGCCATCTGGGTGATGGGCGTCGGCGTCCCATAGTAATCGACGCGGACCGAGTCGAGCATGCCGGGATGGGCGCGACCGGTCCGGAGCTTGCCGAGCTCGCGCTTCAGGGAGTCAATGGCCTTGTCCAAGCCGGACTTCAGGTCGGTCAGAACTTCATCGATCATGATGGCTGGGCTAGCATGCATGGCCACCGGCACACCCGCCAGTGCAAAAGGCCACAGCCCGGCAAATGCAGGTCCGGATCCTGACTTGGAACATCCACAAAGGGGTGGGCGGCGTCGATCGTCGCTACCGGCTCGATCGCACCATCGCGCTCATCGGGCACCACCAGCCAGACATCGTACTTCTGCAAGAAGTCGCGGAAGGCTGGCCCAAGGCGCGCTTCGAGTCACAGCTCGACGAGCTGCGCGAGCGCCTAGGTTATGGCCACGTCGCGTTCGGCGACGAGCACCGCTTTCAACGCGGAGGATACGGCAATGCCATCCTGTCCCGCTTCCCGCTCCACGATCCGCACCGCATCGACCTCACGATCGGAACGCGCAAACGTCGAGGAGCGTTGCAAGCACGCGCCGTGCTGCGTGAGGGCGGTCACCAGCGCACGCTCGTGCTTCACAATCTCCACCTGGGCCTGGCCGGAAGTGAGCGTGATGAGCAATTGGCTCGCTTTCTGGACCACGAAGCCAAGCGCTCCTTGCATCGCGACACGCCCAGCATCATCGGGGGCGACTTCAACGATCTCTGGGGAACGCTCGGCCAGCGCTTCCTCGAACCCGCTGGGTATCGCCGCGCCGGAACGCAAGTGAATACCTTCCCGGCAGCCCTCCCCCTTCGACCGCTCGATGGCTTGTATTTTCGTGGGCGAGCGGAGCTGGTTCACGGGCACGTGGCTCGAGGCGAGCTCGCGCGTTCGGCCTCGGACCACCTGCCCCTGATCGCTGATTTCGAGGTCGCGCTCGGAGGCGACTGACGGGGCATACCGCGATGCCGGCGTGCTCAGTGCGCCAGGCTGCCGAGCACGGACTCGAGTGCCTGCTCGGGGTCGCTCCAGACGACTCCGAAGGCGAGGCCATGGTCGAGCCCGCCAGCGTAGGTTTGGCCACCGACGAGTGTGGCTGCATGCAGGCAAGCGAGTCGCTCCAGCGCCGGCAGAGTGACCAGCAACGGCGCGGGACCACGCTCGAGACGCAGCAGGACCACCCGCTGATCGAGCAAGCGCAGCGGGCCTGCACCACGATAGCCAGCACGGTAGAGCGGCACCCGAAGCCCGCCGGGTGGCACACCTGGCGATGGGTAGTCGACGAGTGTGCAGCTCGCATAATAGGACGGGACGTCGTCGTCCGTGAGCGCATCGAACTGGATACTGCGTGCCGCTCCGTCCAGGACGTCGCCCCGGAGCGAGAGCAGGTCGTCGCTCAAGTAGCGAGCGCCCGCCTGAACCAGCAGGCGCGTGAACGTGCTCTTTCCGGCTCCCGAGGGGCCGACCAGGATGAACAAGTCCCCATTCAGACTGGCTGCTCCCGCGTGGAGCATGCAGGTGTCACGACCTGCCGCTACCAGCGTGTCGAGTAGGTGCCGTTCGAAGGCCCCGAGCAGTTCGACCTCCGTGTCGGCCCGCGCCACGATTTCTCCTCGGAAGTACAGCCTCCCCGCCTCGAACACGTAGTCGAGGCGACGACGCTTCGCGTCGAGCCCGCCACCGGCTTCCGTCTTCGCGGGTTCCCAGAACGAGTCGATCGCGCGGCCGACGGTTTCGTCTCTCGTGGTGATGCGGACGGCGTGCCCGAGCACGCTGAGGTCAATCTGCACGCGCCAGCTCCTCGATGGCACCGCGTGCCGCAAGGACGAGCGCGAAGTCAATCACGTCGCGCAAGGCACGATCCGGTTCGGTGGGCAGGATGCTTTCCATGAACTCCGCAATCTGTCCAAGAGTTCGCTGACCGTCCAGCAAGTGCCAGACCGCAGCGCCCGTCGAGCTCAAGACCAAGAGCTGGTGCTGCGCTTCGTCGAACAGCACCGTCTCATCGGTCTCCGGCAGCTCGTGGGCCACCCGCCACACGCGGCCGCAGACACTGCTAGGGCCGAAATCTCGAGCCGGCATACAGCCCAGGTTACACGAAAAGGCTGCGTGTCATCAGCGCTCGCCGAGCACCCGAGCCAGATGCCGCAAGAGGAGCCAGGGCCGGCGCCCAGGACCGTACTGTTCGTGGAGAACCGCGGCGGACGGAAACGCCGCGCCCCACGCGCCTTCCAGTAAACGCTCGGGTGCAGTGAGGTAAAGCGCACAAAACTTGCGCACGACGCCAGGGGGCGAGCCGTCGAAGTAGGCGAGCACCCGCGCCACCTCGCGAGCGCGACGCTCCGCCGGGACTCTGGCCTTTCGCCCGGCGATCTGCGCCGAGCGCTCGAGAACCAGCTCCACGCTCGCTCGACCGCAAGTCTCAACCACGAGGCCGCGCAGGCCGTCACTCGCGGCCTCCCAGTCCAAAGGACCTCGGTCGTCCCTCCCCTCCCCGACGTTCGCGAGCCACAGTCGATTGATGAGATCGAGATGGCCGTCCGGTAGATGGTGCTGCACCCAATGCGCCACTGCGTGGCAGAACGACAGCGGTCGATCGAAGGTCTGGATGGGGCGGCCCGTGCCCACGTCCGTCTCCAGGTGCGCCAAAAGAACGGCGTCCCTCACTTCGAAGTAGGGCCGCGCGAACGGGCGGGCATGCAGATCGAGCGAGACTTGCTCGAGATCGCCGTCTGGCCAGAGAGCCACTTGACCACGCCGCTCGAGCGCCGCGCGCGGATCGACGTAGGGCGCCGCTCGATATCCGGCCAAAAGGAGCCGTTCGAGCGCCTCGGCGCACGCAGGCGCGGGTAGCCAAACGTCATTGTCACCCGACGCACGCGCTCCCAGTCGTCCGTAGGCGCGAGCCGTGAGCAGTGGTCCCTTGAAGACGACCACCGGCAATGCCGAAAGCAAATCGAGCGCCTGATGGAGCGCGGAGAGCACCCGCAGGTTGGCTGCCAGTGCCTCGGCTTCGACCTCGGTGTGCATCACCCCGGCCAATGACAACCTCGCTCGGGCAGGAAGGGCACGACGCGAGGCCGAATGGATTCGGGCAGGCGCTCGGCCAGAACGCGACGGACTTCGTCCGGGTGGTGGGTCTGACTGAAATGCATCAGGACCAGCGCTTGGCAGCGAAACGAGTCCGCCCGCTCGACGATCTCGTCCAGGTGCACATGCATCTTCTCGCGAGCGCTGGCGCGCGACTTCTCGCTTCCGACGAAGGTGCACTCCAGAATCAGGACGCGGGCATCGAGCAGCCAAGGCTCGCGATCGAGCACGTCGATCAAACTATCCGTGACGTATGCGAGCTCGACTCGATCCTCCGCGCGGAAGAGGTCCTTGCCGGCTCGCTTTTGCTCCACCACTTCTGCAGAAGACAGCTGCAAGAACTCGTCTCGCAGCTTCTGAACCTTGCGCACGAGCGCGTAGCCGAGTGACGGCACGGAGTGCAGTGTGCGAAATGGGCGAATCCAGAGGTCTCTCGAGGGAACGTCCACTCCCGGCACCATGGAGACGAACGGCACTTCGAGCGGGCGTCGCTGCGTGCGGGACAGCGCAACGATGGCTTCCTCGACGTCGGCACGGATCTCGCTCGGAAGGTACACAGTCGGTGGCGGCATGCGTGCCAGGCCACGAAGACCAATCAGGGAGCCGAGCGAGCCGACGTGGTCGGCATGACCGTGGCTGAGCAGCACCTGCGACGCGCCGACGAACGAACGCGGCGCGATCCCCACATCGAAGATGGTGTCGAACTCCGGCACGAGCAAGCTCGTGTACACCCCTCCGACCGAAACGCCGGAAACAGAGACCGAGCCTGCGCGAACTCGCGTCAACATGGCGGCTTTCGCGCGGAAAGCACGACCACCTCGCTGTCGCCATCGAGGCCGCCTTCCTGAAAATCCCCCCAGAGCTGAGCTTTCTCGAAGCCCGCGTAGTGCATGTGCATCAGCAGCTCTTGAGGCTGAAACAAACGCAGAGTGAGTAGCTCCGCCCCACGTGCGCCGTCCATCTCCGTCACCATCACCTGGGCCGTGCCGTCGTAGCCAGGCATGTCGAGGTGCGGAAGTGGCAGGTCGAGCAGAAGCTCGCCGCCCGGTACGAGGTGACGGAGAGCGAGCGCGAGGAACGCTGAGACATCCACGTGCGAATACAAGTGGCCGAACGCGTGAAAACCGACGATGACCTGATCGAAACGACGACGAGTAGAGAAACTTCGCATGTCGGCGGAGTGCAGCGTGAGACGATGGAGGGCGCGCGAGTCGGCCGCTTGGACGCGCAGCCGCAGGGCGTCGAGCATCGGTTGGGAGGTATCCACTGCCGTCACCGACTTGCCGGCCAAGAGGAGAGGCACGGTGAGGCGGCCCGTGCCGGCCCCATACTCCAGGATGACCGACGCCGAGCGGGCACGACGGAGATAGAAGTCGCGATCCTCCGTGCGCGCATCGTAGAGGCGGTCATAGTGAGCGGGATCCTGATAATGCTCGGAAGCCCCAGCGTTCAGCACGAATGCGCCCCGGCGGGGTGCTCGGCGGGCACTATCGTCCTCGGTCACACCGCAAAGGTAGCCAAGGCCGAGCGAGAACAGAAACGTCGGCGCTCGGGATCGGTGGCCAGCCGCGCCCTCCCGGGCTAGAGGCGGGCCCAGTGGACGATTTTCTCAGGCGGGTCCAAGCCGCCGCCCTCCCCGGCATCTGGTCAATGGGCGTACGCCTGGCTCGAGCCGGGGCGATTCGCCTCGAGCAGCAAGACGAGGCGGAGGCCGTCTATCGCGTCAAGTCGCCGGGACGCGCGATTGCCCCGAGCGCCGTCCTGTACGTGGCCGAGGGCGAGTGGAGCTGCGACTGCGGCTCGGACAACGATCCGTGCGAGCACGTCATCGCGGCCGCCATCTGGCAGAAGGAAGCAGGCTCGAGCGCCGCCGCGGCTCCGGTAGACCAGAGTCCCCCGTGGCTCGGGTACCGCTTGCGACGACAGACCGGCCCCAGCCTCGTCATCGAGCGGGCGTTCGTGCGCGCGGACGGCACCGAGCAAGCGGTGCAGGGCAGCCTAGCAACCCTCGTGGCGCAGCGACGTTGTCCCGTCGACCCCACACACGAAGATCTCGCGATCGACCCGATTCTCGCCCGCGCGACGGCATTTTCGGCAGACCGCTCTCGCAGCCAGGGTCTCGCGCCCGAAGCAGCGCTGCGTCTCTTGCGGGTGCTCGCGGGCGCACGCGATGTCAAGCTCGACGGCAAGCCCGTTTCGATCGACCCGCGTCCACTCCTGCCCACGGCCATCATCGTCGACACCGCCGTCGGCGTCGAGCTTCGGGTCGAGGCACCGCCGGGCCTCGACGCAATTCTCGATCGCGGCGTCGCTCTCGCCGGTGAGCAGATCCGCCCACTCGGCGCGCTCGCGCTCGCCGGGCCGCGCTTCGAAAAACTGCCACTCGTGCGGGCAGTGGGGCCCAAGGAGGTCGCCACCCTGGTAGGTGAGGTACTGCCAGAGATCGAGCGTCACCTCACCGTCGACGTCCGCTCGACGCGCCTGCCGGGGCGCACGAAAGACGCCGTACCCCGCGTGCATTTCCAGCTACCCGAGCACGGGCACACCTTGAGCATCCTGCCCACCCTGGTCTACGGAGATCCTCCGTCGATCCGCATCGATGGCGACGAGATGGTGCACCTGGCCGGCGCCGTGCCACGCAGAAACCTCGCCCTCGAACGTGAGGTACTGAGCGCATTGCGCGAAGAGCTGAGCCTGGTGCCCGGACGGCTCATCCATTTCGATGGCCAAGAGGCCGCCCGCTTCGTAGCGCGCCTCCAGGCGTTCGAAAAGCGACATGCGTCGCACCTGCCAGAGCGCGCGCTCGGCGGTGAGCCGCTCCTCCCGCGCGTCTTCTACGATGGCAGCCGCTTCGAGCTCGAGTTCACGACCGACTCGCCGGGTGCGGATGGAACGCCGCGCCGCGCCGACCCTGGGCAGGTCCTGCGCGCCTTCCATGATGGCCTGTCGGTCGTCCCGCTGGAGACCGGAGGCTGGGCACCGCTGCCGGCCGACTTTCTCGCACGTTTCGGCCACATCCTGGCCGATCTGCTGGCGGCGCGCCGCCCCGACGGCACTCTGCCCGTGTTCGCGGCGCCGAGACTGGGCACGCTACTCGAGGAGCTCGGACAGCCGCCTCCCCCTTCGCTGACGCGACTCGAGCCACTTCTTGCCGACTTCACCGGCCTGCCGAGCGCCCCGCTTCCGAGCGGGCTTTCCGCTGAGCTCCGCGGTTACCAAAAGGCCGGCGTCGACTTCCTGTGCTTCCTGCGCGATGCCGAGCTCGGGGCAGTCTTGGCCGACGACATGGGCCTCGGCAAGACCCTGCAAACGCTCTGCGCCGTCCGCGGTAAGACGCTCGTCGTTTGCCCGCGCACGCTGCTTTTCAACTGGGCTGCGGAGGCGGCGCGCTTCCGACCCGACCTCACGGTGCGCATTCACCACGGACCAAAGCGCACGCTCGGCGACGCGGACATCACCATCACCACCTATGCCATCCTGCGCATGGACCAGGAGCAGCTGGCCGCCCACGGCTGGGACACTCTGGTGCTGGACGAAGCGCAAACCATCAAGAGCTCCGATAGCCAGGTCGCTCGTGCAGCCTTTGCCTTGTCCGACGCGCTCCCAGGCGGCGCCTTCCGCCTGGCACTCTCGGGCACTCCGGTCGAAAATAGGCTCGAGGAGCTGTGGAGCATCCTCCGTTTCACGCACCCCGGGCTCCTTGGAGCCAAGGCCGATTTTCAAGAGCGCTACGTGGCGCCCATCGACCGGGGTGACGACGGCGCCGCAGAGCGCTTGCGCCAGCTGGTCAAGCCCTTCTTGCTCCGGCGCCTGAAACGTGACGTGGCCGCCGACCTGCCACCTCGTCAGGACGCCGTACTCTACGTCGAACTGAGCGACGACGAGCGCACCCTCTACGATGCGATCCGAGCGAGCAAGCAACAAGAAGTGATGGACGCGCTGAAAGACGGCGGCAGCGTCATGGCGGCCCTGGAGGCACTCCTGCGCTTGCGTCAAGCCGCCTGTCACCCGAGCCTCGTGCCGGGCCAGAGCGCACCGAGCTCGTCCAAGCTGGAAGCGCTCCTCGAAGCCGTGGAAAAGGCGACTCTCGATGCCCACAAGTGCATCGTGTTCAGTCAGTGGACGTCCCTCTTGGATCTGGTCGAGCCGCTGCTCGCCGAGCTGGGGATCTCCTGGGTGCGCTTGGACGGAACCACGCGCGACCGCGCCGGCGTGGTCACGCGCTTCCAAGATCCACTCGGGCCGCCAGTCTTGCTCTCTTCGCTCAAGGCGGGCGGCACCGGCGTCAACCTCACGGCAGCCGACCACGTCTTTCTGCTGGATCCTTGGTGGAACCCCGCAGCAGAAGATCAGGCCGCCGACCGGGCTCATCGCATCGGACAGACGCGGCCGGTCAACGTCTACCGACTCGTGGCCAAAGATACGATCGAGGAGGGCATTCTCGCTCTCCAAGCCAAGAAGAAGCAGATTGCCGAGATCGCGCTGGGCGAAGGGGGCGCGGCCGCGGGCCTGACTCGGGACGACCTCTTGCAGCTCCTCGGGAGCTAGCCCCACCTCGGGCAGATGCGCTCAGGAACTCAGACGGGCTTCGAACAGCGGAACTCGCGTGCTCTCCACCTGATGCCGAATCGCTGTCTTGGCAGCCTCGGGATTGGTGAAGAAGTCGATGCGGGCATCGGCATGTGGCAGCACTTCCTCGATGGCGGTCTGACTCGAGAGCACGAAGGCGACTGGTTCGAAGCGTCGAGCCAGATGTTCGACCATGTGCAGGATGGCTCGCTTGTAGGCGCGGCTGCTGGGGCTCGGCGCCAAGCGGCAATCGTAGAGGAGCGCAAAAGACGCAGCACCGGCTTGGTCGACGGCTGAGATCACCGCGTCCACCGCGGAGACGAACGACTGGAGGGTACGAAAGCGTCGGTCGGAGCGGACCACTTCGATCCGAGCCTCCTCATAGTCGACATGGACCGCGAAGAATTCACAGCCGTGAATGCGCACCATTTGGACATGGTGACGGGATCCGGCCGAGCGATCAAGACGGTCTCCGCCTACGAGTGATGGAAAGCGGGAGATAGACACATGTGAGTGCTCACATGTCTCAGTCATGCCTACCTCGACGGGTCTACCTCGCCGCCGAGCTCGGGGTCTGGGCGCCCGGGCCGCTTTACCCGTCCTGCGCGTCCGGGCGCTGGTGCCTCTATCCCCGGGCGATCTGCCCACAAAACCGCGCCCGGGGTCGCCTCCCGGGTCGCGGCGCACCCGGCGTGCTACTCCCACAAGGTGGTCGACTTGCCGTTTCACCCGGCCGTCTCGGCGTGGTTTCGAGAGACCTACCCGGAGCCCACCTCCATCCAGGCTCGTGCCTGGCCACACCTGGCAGAGGGACGCGACGTCCTGATCTCGGCGCCGACCGGGTCCGGAAAGACGCTGTGCGCCTTCTTGTCCAGCCTGAGCGATCTCTTCGCTCAGGCCGAGGCAGGCGAACTCGAGCGAAAGCTGCAGGTTCTCTACATCTCTCCGCTCAAGGCACTCGGCAACGACATCGAGCGCAACCTGCAAGCACCACTCGCAGGGATTGGGGCACGGCTCTTGACGAGCGGTGAGGCAATCACGCCCGTCACGACCGCGGTCCGCAGTGGCGACACACCCACCAAGGAGCGTGGGCGCATGCTCAAGGAGCCCCCGCACGTCTTGGTCACCACGCCCGAGTCGCTGTACATCCTGCTCACCAGCGAGCGAGGCCGGGACCTCCTGAGTACGACGCGCACCGTCATCGTGGACGAGATCCACGCGCTCTTGCCGAGTAAGCGCGGGGCGCACCTCGCCCTCTCTCTCGAGCGCTTGGACGCGCTCTGCCACGCTCGCACGGGCCAGGCGCCCCAGCGCGTCGGCTTGTCCGCGACCATGCGTCCCAAGGAAGAGGTGCGCGATTACCTCTGTGGTTCAAAGCCCGAGCGCCGAGCCGCCTGCATGGTCATCGACGAAGGCCACCAGCGCCGACTCGACGTCGAGCTCTGGGTTCCTGGCTCTCCCCTGGAGTCAGTCACCTCGGCCGAGGTCTACGGCGAGATCTACGACGAGCTCGCTCGCCACATCCGCCAGCACAAGACGACTCTCGTCTTTTCGAATACCCGCAAGCAGACGGAACGCGTCACCCGCTTCTTGGAGGAGCGCCTGGGTCCGGGTGAAGTCACGAGCCATCACGGCAGCTTGTCCAAGGAGCTGCGCGAACGCGCGGAACGCAAGCTCGCCAGCGGCCAATTGCGAGCGCTCGTGGCGACCGCATCGCTCGAGCTCGGCATCGACGTGGGCGACGTCGAGCTCGTGTGCCAGCTCGGGTCCCCCGGTAGCATCGCGACGTTCCTGCAACGTGTCGGACGAGCTGGACACCAGGTGGGTGGCACCTCGCGCGGACTCTTGATCCCGACCACTCGGGACGAGCTCATCGAGTGCTTGGCGCTCCTCTCCGCCGTAGCTGGCGGCAAGCTGGAACAGCTGACGATGCCGCGAGCTCCGCTCGATATTCTCGCGCAACAAGTAGTGGCTACGCTCGCGAGTGGAGACTTGCAAGAGCAGGAGCTCTTCGCGCTGGTGAGGGGCGCCAGTCCGTACCAAACACTGCCAATGCCGGACTTTCAGCTGGTTCTCGGCATGCTCGAGGACGGCTTCGTCACCACTCGCGGTAGGCGGAGCGCCTACGTTCATCGTGACGAGACGAGCCAACGTCTGCACGCGCGGCGTGGGGCGCGCCTGGCGGCCATCACATCGGGCGGAGCAATCCCGGACTCCTTCGACTACGACGTGCTGCTTCTGCCCGAGGAGGTGCGCATCGGCAGCGTCCACGAGGATTTCGCCATCGAGTCTTCGGCGGGAGACGTCTTCCAGCTGGGCAACCGGTCCTACCAGGTCGAAAAGGTCGATCCGGGGACCGTCCGCGTGCGCGACGCGAGCGGAATGCTGCCGAACCTGCCTTTTTGGCTGGGAGAGGCTCCGAGCCGCTCAACGGAGCTCTCGCTCGAGCTGTCTGACCTTCGGCCCACGCTGGCCGAGCCGGGGGCCCGGGTCGAATCGACCATCACGAGCGGTCCTTGGGTTCTCCGCACGCCCGCAGCAGCACTCGAGCAGGCGCGCGACTACTTGCATGCCACCGAACTGGTGCTCGGCGTGATGCCCACCGAGCACCGGCTCGTCTTGGAACGTTTCTTCGACGAGATGGGCGGCATGCACGTCGTCCTGCACTCGCCGCTCGGCAGTCGTGTGAATCGCGCGCTCGGGCTGCTCCTACGTAAGCGCTTCTGTCGGGGCTTCAACGTCGAGCTCCAGGCGGCAGCCGGCGAGGATGCCATCCTGCTCAGCCTAGGGCCGATGCACAGCTTCCCACTGGATGATTTCCGGCACTATCTCGCGCCCCAGCGCGCGCGCGACACGCTCATCCAAGCCTTGCTCGACTCACCCATGTTCCAGACGCGCTTTCGCTGGAACGCCTCGCGATCACTGGCGATCTTGCGCCTGCGCGGCGGCCGCCGGGTACCTCCGCGGTTCCAACGCATGGACGCAGACGACCTGCTTGCCCAGTGCTTCCCGGATCAGGTGGCGTGCTTGGAGAACATCCAAGGCGACCGCGAGATCCCCAACCATCCCCTGGTGACGCAAACCATCGACGACTGCTTGCACGAGGCGATGGACGTTGGCCGTCTGGAGCGCTTGCTGGCCGACCTGGCCGCGGGGCAAGTCGATTTCGTCACCCGGGACGTGACCGAACCTTCCCCGTTGGCGCACGAAATCCTCACCGCACGCCCCTATGCGTTCCTCGACGATGCGCCACTCGAAGAGCGGCGCTCGCAAGCAGTGCGCCTGCAGAAGCGCGCGCTCGATGCGGTGGCCCAGGCTCCTTCACGCCTGAGCCAGAGAGCAATCGACGAGGTCCTGGAGCAAGCGCGCCCCGACCCACGCGATCCCGACGAGCTGCACGACGCGCTCGCCGTCTACGCGTTCTTCTCGCCCAGAGAGGTGGCAGCGTTCGAGCAGGCAGCCGAACAACCACTGGCCGGGCCCCTCGTCGATGCCGGTCGGGCGGCGTGGGTCGACGGCCACACGTCGCAGCGACTGGTGCCGCGGCGGCACGTGGACGCTTGGGCTGGCGCGCTGAGCGGCGACGAGCAAGCCCTAGCGATCTTTGCGCGAGGCCGACTGGAGTGGAGCGGCCCGATCACCAGCACTGAGCTCGCGTGCGAGCTCGATCTCGGACCGAGCGCGAGCACGGCGAGCCTTCTCGCCCTCGAGCGCGAGGGGTTCGTCCTGCGCGGACGGTTTCGCGCGCACGCCACGGAAGACGAATTCTGCGAACGTCGCCTCTTGGCTCGTATGCACCGGCGCGTGCTCGGCCTCGAGCGCCAGAGCGTCGAGCCTGTCTCCCCGGCCGTACTCCTGGAGTTCTTCACGCGCTTTCAAGGCACCCACCACGACTACCGTCGTCGTGGCATCGAAGGCACGTTTCAAACCATCTCCCAGCTGGCCCACTATCCAGCGGCCGCTGCAGACTGGGAGGCCCGGATCCTGCCTGCTCGCGTCGCCGACTTCGATCCCAGCTACCTGGATCATCTCACCGAATCGGGCCGTGTCGCGTGGCTGGTGCCGGCGCGCGGCGCGCGACGTCTCACCGCCGCCACACCCGTGGTACTCGCACCGCGAGAGGACCTCTTGCCGTCGGTCACACCCTCGCCAGATCCGGAGCTCAGCTCACCCGCGCGGCGGGTCCTCGAGCGACTGCGACGTGGCGGCGCCGCCTTCCCGAGTGAGCTCCTCGCTGGCATGAGCCTCCTTCCTTCTCAGGCTGAAGCACTGCTCGCCGAGCTCATCGCCGCGGGCGTCGCCAGCACGGATGGCTTCAACGGCTTGCGAGCGCTCGTCAGCCCCTCGCGAGCAGCGCGGGCACGCGGGCGTCGACGAAGCGTGCGCCCCGCTCCTTCCGCGACTGCCCTCGGACGCACGGGCCGTCTCGGGCTCACCCCCGCCTTCCGTCTGCCTGGCGACGAGCTCGCGGATGAGGTCGAAGCTCGAGAGGCGGACCTCGAGCGGCACGCGCGGCAGCTCTTGCGACGGTGGGGGGTGGTCGTGCGCCACGTCCTCGACCGCGAAGCGAACCTTCCCCCCTGGCGAGATCTGCTCAGGGTCTTTCATCGCCTCGAGGCTCGCGGCGAGATCCGAGGTGGCCGCTTCGTTACGCTCTTCTCCGGCGAGCAGTTCGCCTTGCCAGAGGCGCTTCCGCTCCTCCGCACGTGTAGGAGTGATGGGCCCTCTCGCGCCGCCGTGGAGCTGGCGAGCTCCGATCCATTGAACTTGGCGAGCATCATCGGCAAGGACGTGCCGACCGCACGCAGCGGGCAGAAAGTGGTCGTGCTCGAGGCTGGGCGCTACCAAGCCCAACCACTCTCCGCGGCGAATCGCGCCTGATCCCGCTCGGCCACCGGACACCTGGCGAGACGACCAAGGTGCCCAGGCGGCGCTCGGGCGACCCCCGGGGCTCTAGCTCAGCTGTTGGACGAGCTGAGCGGCCGGCGAAAAGCCGCCGTCGGTCGTGAGGGCGCGCCGCGCCAGCATCAAGGCTTTCTTGGCGTCGCCCTGATCGGCCGCAATTTGTGCCTGCCGGAAGTACGCCTCCGCCTTGCCCATCCCGACGTCACCCTTGCCCAGGGCGATCACCTGCAGTGCGCGCACGGCCATGTCGTAGCGACCAGAATCCTGCGCGCGAATCGCCAGCTCGCTCGCGACCTCACCGTTCGAGCGATCGGTCATGAGAGCCGTCTCGAGCCAGGTAAACATGCCATCGACGTCCCCACGGGCATCCGCGACGAGCGCCAGCCCGTGCTGCAAGAGAGCCAGCTCGGGTGTGCGCCGCTTTCCGTGCAATTCGAGCGCTTCATCGAGAGCCGCTTGAGCACGTTCGATCTCCCCCTGATGAATGTAGGCGCGCGCGAGCTTGGTCACGATGAGGTAAGGCTCACGCGTCAGGGTCTTGGCCTGCTCGAACAGGTCGCAAGCACCACGTGCATCATCGGCGTAGAGCAGGAGGTCTCCGGCTTCGACCAGAAGCGCGAAGCGAGCGGCGGGGTCATCGGCGACGGCCGCCTCCGTGAGCAAGAGGTCCGCGAGCTCTCGGTGCGCGCCGCCGGTCGAGTACGCATTGCGCAGCGTGCCCAGGACTTCGGCATCGCCCGGGTAATCGCGCAGGGTCATTTGCAGCTGCTCCTTGGCACGAAGCGCATCGCCAGCGGCAGTCGCAGCAGCCGCCAGAGCCAAAGCGGCCTCACGGCGTGCGCTGCCGGAGCTGGCATCGAACAGCGACTGGAACGCGGCGATGGCCGCTTCGAAGTCGCCTGCGCTTTGCGCCAGCTTGCCCAGTCGGAGCGCGAGCTCTGCGTCGTCCGGCTTGCGCTCGACGTAGGCCAGTAGGGCTGCCACGGCGTCGGCGACGTCGCCATCTTCCTCGCACTGGGCGGCCACCGACAGCGTTGCAGCGCGCATCTTGTCGTACTCGCCGGTCGTCGCGTAGCCGGCTGCGAGATTCTGCAGGATGTCTCGACGACGACGCTGGATGTCCGCTTCCTGCTCCTCGGGCAAGAGTTGCTCGAGTGCGCGGGCCAGATCGGCTGCGGCCAGCTCCATCGCTGGCGGATCCGAATGACGCTCGCGTTCGATCACCTTGGCGCGCAAGTCCAAGAGGTCGCCCAAGGTCATCTCGTCATCGCGTGCAATCGCGACCTTCAGGTATTCGAGCGCGGAGTCGACTTGACCGGCCATCACCAAGTACTCGACGGCTCGCCGCAGGAGGCCTGCGTCCTCGGGTTGGCGGGCAAAAGCCTCGAGCATGGCGGCAGCGGCCTGACCTGGATCGCCCAGGCGTTCGTCGTAGATGGCAGCTGCCTCGCTGAAGCCCAAGATGGCGTCAGCACGATCGCTTCCGCCTTTCGCCCTTTCCACGAGTACGTCGGCGAGCCGCCCATAGTCGTCGTGGCTACGCAGATAGGCGACGTAATTGTCGGAAATCCTGGGATCCGTCGGCGCCACTTCGTAGGCGAGCTCGAGCGAGAGACCGAGACCGCGATCGTCGCCGGTGCTGTGACGAAGCAGGACGAGCTCGAGTGCCACGTCGGCCGCCCGAACGCCCGATTCTGCACGCGCGAGATACTCGAGCACGTCCACCCGATCAGAGATGCTCCCTACACTCCCCAGAAGGCCGTGCAAGGTACGCAAATACGGCAGACTCTTGGCGGCCACATTCAAACCGGAGAGGAGCAAGCTGGCCGCCTCCTCTGGAGTGTCGCTATAGAGTGCGGCGAGCTCGAGTCCGTAGCCCACCACCTGGGCTGCATCGTCCCGCTCGCGCGCCTTGTCGAAGAGCTCCGTACACAGCGCCCGCAGCTCTTCCCAGCGGCCCGCCTTGCGCAAGAGTTCGACCAGAACGCGTGCTGCCTCCGCGGAGTCTGGCTCGGCTTCCAGCGTCTCGCGCAGCTCGGCCTCCGCCTCCTCGAGTCGACCGGCGCCGACCATCAGCCGAATGCGCTCCATGCGCAGAAGCTCACGATCGTCGCGGCTCGTGACGTCCTCTTCGACCTTCACGATGCAAGCCTCGATGGCCGCTTCCTTGCCCGAACGGCGGTAGAGAGCCAAGAGCGGCTGCCACACGCGGCGATCGCCCTTCGCTACGTCCAGCAAGAGCTCGTAGAGTGAGGCCGCAGCCTCGTCCCGTCCCAACCGGTCCGAGAGCAGGGCTGCCAAGCGCAGCCGGAGTCCGAGCTCCTCTTCCCCGTCGTGCAAGTCTGCCAAGCGTTCCACCAGGCTGGCCGCGAGCTCGAAGTCGCCGTCGATCTCGGCAAGATCGGCGCGCTCGAACAGCTCGACCTTGGCCTCCACCGGCGCCAAGGCGACTTCCGCCAGCTGGATGCGGCGGCTGAGGAACGTGCGCAAGGCGCCTCCGTCCCCGAGCGCACGCGCCAGCTCGAGGCCGCGCAAGAGCAGTGGCGCATCGGCATCTGCTTCAGCCGCCGCCAGAAGGTGAGCCTTGAGTTGACTCTGCTCGGAGCCCACCGCACGTGCAGCGTCCAAATAGGCGTGGACGATCTCGCTCGAGGGGACACCACGTGACACGACGGGCTCGAGCAGAGCGAGCGTGCGTGCGTCGTCGGCGCGCAGCTTGATGGCCCGCTCGAGGTGAGCCGCGCCCGACGAGCGATCGGCGCCAAGTTCGAAGGCGGCCAAGCGATAGAGGGCGTCAGCCAGCGTCTCGGTACTCTCGTCTGCGCCGGGAAGGTCCACGAAACGAGCCAGTGCGGCCTCGAGGCGCGCTGGATCTCCGACGTGCCCAAGCACCGCATCCAGCGCCAAGAATGCGCGTCGACTGCGGTAACCGCTGCCCAATGCGCGCTCGAGGAAGGCGGCGGCACGGCTCCAATCGGCCTCCGCTTCTGCTGCCTTGCCAATGCGATACCAGAGCTCCCCCGCAACCTCGGGTTCCGCGGCGTGTTCGGCCGCGATCTGCTCGAGCGTGTCCCACAATCTCGGCAACGCGCCCAAACGTTCCGCCAACTTGCGAGTCGCCTCGATCAGCTTGGCGCTCGTCGGCGTCAAGTGCAGCGCTTCGAGTCGGGTGAGCAGGGCTCGATCGAGCTCGTCGTTCTTCTCGAAGATCACCGAGCGCGTCACGAGGAGGCCCGCGGCCGTAGCGCCTTCGGCCGAACGCAGCTGCTCGGTGATGGCGGCCTGCAAGAGCTCGACCTTGCCCACCGAGCGCAGACACTCCTCGAGACGCAGAGCTTCCTCTGCGGAACGAGTGGCTGCCTCGAGAGCCGACTCCAAAAGCTCGCGCGCTTGCTGGTCGTTCCCACGCGCCTCAGCGATGCGCTCGAGCTCGAACAGAATGACGCTCTCGGCAATCGGCTCCTCGCCAGCGCCCGCTGGTCCGCGACGGCCCACGACGAGCGCGAGCGTCCGATAGGCCTGCTCCGCCCGATCAAGCTCCCCGCGCTCGCGGGCCAGCTCGGCCAAGAGCATCAGGATTGCCGGGTCCATGCGCTCGATCTTGGCAGCTTCCTCAGCCTGACCGAGTGCCTCGTCGAGCCGTCCATCGGCCCGCGCAATACGCGCCAGCAACTTATGAACGGAGGCGCGCTCCTTCGTGCGCCTGCGACCGAACTCCTCGAGTAGCCCTTGCAGGATCTCGCGCGCCCGGTCGAACCCGCCGAACTCGAGCAGCGCATCCGCCAAAAGCACCTTGAGCTCCCGATCCGATGGGTCGAGCCGCAGGGCGAGCTCGAGGAACTCGACCGTACGCTCCAAACGGCCGAGATACCGTCGCTCGACCGCCGCCGCGCGACGACAAAACTCGATGCGCGCCGCGTCGTCCGGCGCATACTCGATCCCCGCCTCGAGCAGGCTGGCCAGGTCCTGCCAGTCCTCGAACGCGGTGTAGACCTCGAGCAACAAGCGCCGCGTCTCCGGCGCAGCCGGATCTCCGGCTAGCTCCCGCTCGAGGAGAGTTCGAGCCGCCGTTGCCTCGTCGGCCGCGATGAGCGCGCTGCCGAGACGTGCCACGACGCCTCGTCGCGTGGGCCGCTCTTCCTCCTTGGTCGAAGTCACGGCCAGCAGCTGCTCGAGCCACGACACCTCCTGGGCTCGTTCGCCAGCCGCATGAGCGAGCAAAGCCAAACGATCGAGCGCGACGGGGCTCGGGCTGGCCACGACCGACGCGCGAAACGCCTGCTCGAGGCGCGCAACGTCCGAGAGGTGACTCTCCGCGAAGAGACCGGCGCGCACCCACATCTCGGAGGCACGTCGCCGATCCGTTCGCACCACGATGGCCGCCTGATCCTCCAGCATCACCGTCGCCTCTTCGAAGCGCTCTTTGGCCAGAAGCAGAGAGATCGACTCCTCGATGGACGGCTCATGACCGGGTTGGTCCACGAGGTTCTGAGCCAGAACAGCCAAACGGTCGTCCGTGGGCAGGTCGAGCACACCCATGACGCGCGCCTGATCCAAGCGCAAGAACAGACGACGTTCGAGCGGTGGCGTCAGCTGCAGCTCGCGACCGCGCAGCACCAAGAGTTCCTTCAGACGACCCGCGGCCTCGTGCAGCGAACTCAAGAGGGCGATTGCCGGGGCGTGGTTCGGCACGTCGTCGAGAAGCGCTTCGCCGATCTCGACTGCGCGCGCCGACAGGCCTCCCTCACTGGCCGCCTCGGCAGCCCGGAAGCGATAGAGAATGGCCTCGGACAGAGGGAACGGGAGGGCGGCTGCGGCTTCGAGCAGATCGACCGCGCGGCTCGGGTCGTCGGCACGGCCCGCGAGCTCGACCAACCGATCAGTGGCCCACGCAGCAGCGGTCGCTGGCTCAGCGTTCGGCTCCGTACCTGGCACGAAGCGAGCCACAGCCACATCGAGCAGGTGTTCGAGGATGCCTCGGGCCGTATCGAGCTCGCGAGCGATGGCGACCTCGCCGGCCTCGCGCAGGCTGGCGAGCTCTCCCTCCACCACCTTCGAGAGCAAGAGCAGCGTTTCGACCAGCGGCTTGCCCGGCGTGCGTCGCTGCAACTCGGCGAGGACTCGCAGGCTTTCCTCGTTGGGAAAGTCTGCGGCTGCGCGCCGCAGCACCATCTCTGCCGAATCCGGATCGTGCGCCGCGTCGCGGTACCAAAGCGCGAGCTGGAACTTGAGGTCATGCGCAAGCTCGGGTGACAGAGCGGATGCAGCCGCCACTCGGTCCGACACGCCCGCCAGCACTTCGTCCCACGCCGACGTTTCCTCAGCATGGACGCGAAACGCTTCCACGAGCGGCGCGCTCACCGTACCGAGCGCGGCAGCGACGAGAACGAAGCTCTCCGCTGCATCTCGGTAAAGGCTGGCACGCAGGCCAACCCGGAAAACGTCCGTCGCCACCGGCAAGTCGTCAGGAGCCGCTTCCAGGGCCGCGCGGTAGGCGGCCGTAGCGACATCGAGGCGACCAGTGTGATTCTCTTCGATCCGACCGTGGGCCAGGTGAAGGGAACGCGTGAGCTGGCTGTCCTTGCAGGCGGAAATCGCCTGCTCGTAGCCCCGTGCGGCTCGATCGAAGCCGCGGCTCAAATGGGCGAGTCGCAGCATGTGATCCTCGGTGGCGGAGTCGGGAACCAGCGCGAACGCGCGGGCCGTCAGCTCCAGAGCGGCATCGATCTTCTGATCGGCCTCTTCGATGCGCGCGGCCTCGACCAGCACTCGAGCGCGAAAGGCGGCATCCGGCGCAGCTTCGAGCCGCGCCTCGAGTAGCTCGACGAGTTCTCGCAAGTCGCCGGCGCGCGTGAGCGCGCGCGCCAAGTTCTCGCTCGCAGCATGAGCCAAGTCCGGGCGCGAGAGCAACGCCCGTAGTCCAACGCGGGAGGCCGAGTGCGAGGGGTCGAAGTCGAGCGCGGCCGCGTACGACTCCACGGCGAGCGGAGCTCGATCGAGATCGACGCGCTGCAGATCGCCGAGCTGCGCGAGCTGGGCCACGTGGCGCGGCGACCCGGCGTGCGCCTGCGCCAAAGCTGCCGTAATGGAAGCCATCAGGGTTTCGGCGGCGCGGTCGGCGTGGCCAGCCGCAAGCTCCAGGCGCACGAGCTGATCGACGGTTTCGTCCGTCCGACCGAAGCGCGACTCCACCTCGCGGTAGCGCAGGATGGCGCTCTCGGGATCGTCGAGACGGGCAGCATGCACCTCGGCGGCGCTGAGCAAGTCGGCGCGCACCTGCTCCGGATCGGGCGAGGCAGCCGCCCGAGCTTCGAGGGCCAGTGCCAGACCGGCATAGGCGTTCTGCCGCGCGAGCAAGTCGACTTGGGCCGAGAGCGCCTCGAGGTCCCGTTCGTCGTGCGCGAGCCGTCGGCCCCACAAGTCCAGAGCCTGTTCAGGCTTACCGAGCTCGTCGGCCAGCCGAGCTGCCGCGCCGAGCACGACCTTCTTCGTCTCGGGCTCGCTCTCCAAGCCGGCGCGGCGCTCGAGATAGTGCAAGAGACGAGCCCGTTCATCCGGATGCGTGAGCAGGCTGGTCAGCTTCTGGCAAGCAAGAAGCTGCTCGCGCTGACCAGTCCGCTCGTCATCGGCGAGTCGCGCATAGAGCTCGGTGGCGCGAGCTGGCTCCTCCAGAACGTCCACGGACCAATCCGCTGCCTCGAGCAGAAGCGGAACCCAGCCCGCCTGCTCGTCGTCCTCGTCTGCCGCTGCCAGTGCCTGATCCGCGGCACGGACCAGCGCCTCCACGTAGCGAACCGGCTGCGCAATTTCCTGCGCCAGGGCTTTCGCCAATAGGCGTGCGTCGGCGTCGAGCGGCGACAGTGCCATCACGTGACTCGCGTGCGAAAGCGCCTCATCCCGCTGTCCGATGCGAGCCAGACAGTTCGCCGCCTCGCGATGCAGTGCCACACGAGCCTCGTCGCCTTCCGCGATCAGGAGCTCGTCTTCGATCACCCGCACCACGCTCGGATGGTCGCTTGCGCCGTCGTAGATGCGCTTGAGCTTCCGGAGCGCTTCTCGCCTGAGATCGTCGTTGGTCGTGGAAGGCGCGGCCACTCGACCGAGCACGGCGATGGCGTCCATCATGTTGCCGCCCTTGGCCTCGTAGTCTTCGATGGCAACGAGCGCGTCGGCCGGCTTGAGCAACCGATCGTGCAGGCGCGCCGCGATGGCCAAGGTCAGCGCCAGCGCAGACGCCGGCTCGATGACGGCGAGGCGCGCCGTCCAGATGTCGATCAGGTCCTGATGGCGGCCTTGCTCGTCCAGCCGCTTTTCCAGCACCGTAGCCAGCTGATCGTCGGTGGGACGCAGCAGAAGCAGCGCCTTCATGTACGTACTGCCGAGCTCCGAATCGCCAGCGAAATCGCGAGCTACTTTGGCGGCCTCTTCCAAAAGCTGCGCCTTTTCCGTATCGGACTGGGACGCCGCGAGCGCGGAGTCATACGCGGAGAGCAGATCGGACCAACGTCCCGCCACCGTCAAAAGCACCGTGAGCCGCTCGAACGCAACCTTGTGCGTGGGCACCATCGACAGCACTCGCGACAGCATCTCGAGCACGGGTTCCGTGTTCTCGAACCACTCCTCGCAGAAGTCGGCGGCTCGCAAACCCACTTCGACGCGCACGTCGACCGGCGCCTTCGACTCCATCACTTCGGAATAAAGGGCGGCCGCCTCCTCCGGACGATCGAGATCACGGCAGAGCTCATCGAGTCGATCCCATACCGCCGAGTCCTCCGGCTTCTTGCGCGCAGCGGCGAGAGCCTTGGAGAGTTCCGAGGGCAGATTCGGTGCACGGGAGCTTCGCTTCGAGCGCGGCGGCATGGAATGGGACATGGCGTCTGGCGAGTGTAGCGACCAGGGCCGAGGAGAATGAAGTAGGTTCGCAGGTTTGTCCCAAGAGAGGCCGTGCGTACTCGGCCCGAACGGAAGGCGAAGCACGTACACCTCGGCCCCTCCGCCCACCTGGACAAGCGCGCACGAGCGCACCATCCTCGCCCGAGCCGACTCATGAAGCCGCCTTCGAACAGCCGACAGCCGCACGATCCACCCGCCGATGATCTAGGCAGAGCGCTGCCCTCCGACGTCGCGCCGAACTTCATCGCCGACATCATCGACGAAGACCTCGCCGAAGGCCGGCTCGGTGGCCGCTTGCAGACTCGGTTCCCTCCCGAGCCCAACGGCTTCCTCCACGTCGGTCACGCGAAAGCCATCTGTCTCAATTTCAAGATGGCTGACAAATTGCCACAGGGACGCTGCAACCTGCGCCTCGACGATACGAATCCGGAAGCAGAGGACGACGTGTTCGTGCGCTCCATTCAGGACGACGTGCGGTGGCTCGGCTTCGATCCGAAGGACCGCATCTACTTCGCCTCCGACTATTTCGACCAGCTCTACGAGTTCGCGCTCCGTCTCGTCGATCGAGGCCTGGCCTACGTGGACCACCAGACCCCGGAGCAGATCAAAGAGAACCGCGGCAACTATCACAAGCTGGGTACGGACAGTCCATTTCGCACCCGCACTCCGAGCGAGAACCGCGAGCTACTCGAGCGCATGCGCCGCGGAGAGTTCGAGGAAGGGGCCTGCGTCTTGCGCGCCAAGACGCAAATGGACCACAAGAACGTGCTGATGCGGGATCCGCTCATCTACCGCATCAAGAAAGCGACCCACCATCGAACGGGCGACAAGTGGTGCATCTACCCGATGTACGATTACGCCCACCCCTTGAGCGACGCGATCGAGGGCGTGACCCATTCGCTGTGTACGCTGGAGTTCGAGTCGCATCGTCCGCTCTACGACTGGTTCGTTGCCGAGGTCGGCGGCTTCGACCCGGTGCCGCGCCAGATCGAATTTGCGCGCCTCAACCTCGGCTACACCGTGCTCTCGAAGCGTAAACTCACACAGCTCGTCGCCGAGAAGCGCGTGGCCGGCTGGGACGACCCGCGCATGCCCACCATCGCCGGTATGAGGCGCCGAGGCTACCTGCCCGAGTCGCTCCGGACCTTCTGTGATCGCATCGGGGTCGCCAAACGGGACAACCTGGTGGACGTCTCACTCCTCGAACATCGCCTACGTGAAGACCTGAACGCGCACGCTGACCGCACGATGGCGGTCATCGATCCGCTTGAGATCGTGCTCGAGAATTTCGCGGAAGGTGAGTCGCTCGGTTTCGACGTTCCGGTGCACCCCGAGTACCCCGAGCGTGGCACGCGGCGCGTCCATCTGACGCGCCAAATCTACGTCGAGCGCGACGACTTCATGGAAGTCGCGGCCAAGAAGTGGTTTCGTCTCTCGCCCGGGCAAGAGGTGCGTCTGCGCGGCGCGTGCATCATTCGCTGCGAGCGCGCCGTCAAGGACGAGAGCGGGCGCGTGACGCAGCTCGTGTGCACTTGGGATCCCGACTCGAAGGGCGGATCGCCGGCGGATGGCCGCAAGATCAAAGGCACACTCCACTGGATCAGCGCAAAGGACGCCGTCCCGGCGGAGGTACGCCTCTACGATCGCCTCTTTTCGGTGGAGGACCCCGACGGACAAGAGGGAACGTCCTTCCTGGACCACCTGAACCCACACTCGCTCGAGGTGCAGTCACGCGCTTTCGTCCATCGGGAGCTCGCGAGCCAAGCGCCACTTTACCGTGTGCAGTTCGAGCGACTCGGGTACTTTTGTGTCGACGCCGACAGCAGCGCCGAGCGCCCGGTTCTCAACCGCACGATCGGGCTGAAAGACAGCTGGACGAAGATTGCCGAGCGCGAACCCACCTGAAGACGTGGGTGCCCTTCCTCACCGCATCGTGAGCTGAATGACTAGGTTGCCGCTCGGAAACGCAGCGGCAATGTGCCGCTCCGAACTCCGGCCCTGTGGTGGCTGAGGTGCCGGATCCTTGCTACGGCCGAGACTCGCATGATGTCCCGCTCTCGCCTCTCGCTGTCGACTCGTCCTTGGGCCCGCCTCACGCAGGTCGCGCTCGTCACCCTGCCCTTGGCTGCGGCCGGCGCTTGTGATGGGAGTGGGATGGGTGACACGGACGAGCTCGGCGGGGCGGGCGGAGCCGACGGCGACGGCACGGATCATGCGACGGGCGCCGGGCCGGGCACCGATTTCGGCTCCGACTTGGGGAGCGATCTGGGTGGCGATCAGGGGACGGGCGCTGGCCCAGCGACCGGAGGAGCAGGCGGCGCCGGGCCGGTTTGCGAGACCGAGGAAAGCGAGGCCGAGCTCGATCCGGTGTACATCGCCGTCGCCTTCGACGTGTCCGGCAGCATGGGCCTCATGGACGAGCCCGAGTGGTGGTACGATCCGAGTCTCAAGTGGACGCCCGTCGCGCAAGCGATGCGCGCGTTCTTCGCGGATCCTGCCGCGGAGGGGATTTCAGCCTCGATGGGCCTCTTTCCGGCGCTGCTCGAAGAGGACAAGTGCGTCGCCACCAGCTACGAGACGCCGGAGGTGCCCATGACGGCCCTGCCCTCGCCGGCTTTCGACGCCGTGCTCGACGCCTACGAGGCAGAAGTCGGCGATCCGCTCGCCGGCGGGAATTGGCGGGGAGGCACGCCCACGCTCGAGGCCGTTCAAGGCACCGTCGCCTCGCTCGAAGAGCTGCGAGCTACGGAGCCTGATGCCGAGTACGTCATGGTGCTCGTGACCGACGGCCTGCCCATCGGCTGTCCCGACGCGAATCTGGACGCCGTGGCGGACGCCCTCGGCGCCCTCTACGCCGATGGCGTCCCCACCTACGTCATCGGCATTCAGAATCCGACCGAGCCGCCCGAAGAGCTGCCGGCTGGCTGGGAGGATTGGGGCACGTGCAAGTTCGGCAGCGGAGGCGGCGACACGCCTTGTGAGCCGGAAAACAACCTGGATGCACTCGGGCAGCTGGCCCAAGCAGGCGGCACGGAAGAAGCACTGCTGCTCGACACCGACGACCCAGCCAGAACGCAGGAGGAGCTGACGACAGCGATGCTGGCGATTGCCGAAGCCACCGTCTCTTGTGAGGTGCCCATCCCTTCACATCCAGAGGACGGCGAGACGTTCGAACCAGACAAGATCGACGTCGTCGCCCGGATCGATGGCGACGATGTGCGTCTCGAGTACGACGATACGTGCGAGATCGATCTCGCCTGGCACTACGACGACGAGGACGATCCGACGACCATCCAGCTCTGCCCCGAGTCGTGTGACGCCGTCCAGGCGGATCCCAACGGAGCGCTCACCGTGCAGTTTCTGTGTGAACCGCGGCCGCCGGTCGTCAAGTGACGGTTGGTGCGTAGAAGGCAGCGCTCAGCGCTGCAGCATGCGTCGTGCTTGCGCCCGGACGCCAGCTGGATAGCCGGCTTGCGAGGGCACGAGACGGAGCTCGGCCGGCGGCAATGCGCGCAGCACGCGCTCCACTTGCGCCGCCGGTAGACGCGAGTTCGCCAAGAGGGCGCGCCGCACCTCTGGCTTGGCGAGCCACCCCCCGTGCCCGGCGATGTGGCTCAGGATCGGTGCGGGCGCGAGGCCATTCTTGGCGATCCGGGCGATCTCCGCGCCCGTGATCTGACTGTTCTCGAGCAGCGCCTCCCAGACCGATCCTCCGAACGCGCGCTCGAGCGCCACGCGCTCGGCCAAGTTTCCAGAGCGAGCCAACCTGTCGCGAGCCGGAGCCGACAGCTTACGCACACGCTCGTGAATGGTGATGCCCCTGCGTGAATCCGGCGGCTGGGACAGGCTGCGGCTCGGCTCCTCCGCCAACTCGACATCGATCGCTTCCTCGTCGCCCCGTCGCAGCGCACCCTCATCGTCGCCGGCAGCTCCATCGGCAAAACCGAGGTCGATTTCGAGCGGGATGCCCCGCTGCACCTGCTCTGCCGGCAAAGCATCCTCGCGTCGGTCCGGCGGGGCGTAGAGCTGCTCGATGCGGTCGGCTAGATCGGAATCGACCAGGTCGATCCCCACCCCGAGATACGGACCTTCGCCCTGGCAGAACACAATCTCACCCGAGAGCTCGACCACGACGCCCGTGTCGGGATGCCGGAGCCCCACGATGCATGGGCTGCGATCGGCCGGCGCAATCTCTCCGGGCACGAAGGTGCGGCCACGCCGCAGATTCGAGTCCACCTCGCGTAGAAGTGCCTCGGTAGACTCGAAACGGAGCTCGAATCGCCGGGTCACCGGGACAGGATCCACCAACAGGCGCAGCCTGACAACCGGGGGCTCGGCGGCAGTTCAGCCGCGGCGGCGCTCCAGATGCCCGCCGAAGCCGAGCCGCATCGCCGACAGGATCTTGCTGGCAAACTCCCCTCGGCCCCGCGACTCGAAACGGTCGAAGAGCGCTGCGCTGAGCACGTGGGCAGGAACACCTTCGTCAATCGCCGCCAGCTGGGTCCAGCGACCTTCCCCCGAGTCCGACACCGTGCCTGAGAACTCAGCCAAATCTGGCTCGGCGAGGAGCGCCTGGGCCGTCAGGTCCAAGAGCCAGGATGGAATGACGCTCCCGCGCCGCCAGAGCTCTGCCACACGCTCGAGCTCGAAATCGAATTGATAGTATTTCGCGGTCGCCAAGGGGGCGGTTTCTGCGTCCTTCTCGCGCTCGACCCGGCCAATACCTGCGTGGCGCAAGATGTTGAAGCCCTCGGCGTACGCTGCCATGAGGCCATACTCGATCCCGTTGTGGATCATCTTGACGAAGTGCCCAGCACCTGGGGGCCCGCAGTGGAGGTAGCCGTGCTCCTCCATCGCCACCGCGTCGGTGCGCCCAGGCGTGCGCGGCGCCGCCTCGACGCCTGGGCACAGTGCCCGAAAGATGGGCTCGAGGTGAGTGAATGCCTGTGCGCTGCCGCCGACCATCAAGCAGTAGCCCCGCGCTAGGCCATGCACGCCGCCACTGGTGCCCACGTCGACGTGATGAATGCCGCGTCGGGCAAGGACCTCCGCGCGGTCGATATCCGCCTGGTAGTGGCTGTTCCCACCATCGATCAAAATGTCGCCTTCCCCGAGCTTCACGGCGATCTCGTCGGCAAGCTCGGCGGTGACGGCGGCGGGAACCATCATCCACACCACGCGAGGATGCTCGAGTCGCTCGACCAGATCCGCGATGCCTTCGGCGCGCTCGGCACCAAGGGGCAAGAGCTCCTCAGCGAGACTGGCGTCTCGATCCCAAACGACACAGCGGTGCCCCTGCGCGAGCAGGCGCTTGACCATGTTCTTTCCCATGCGGCCGAGGCCCACCATCGCAATTTGCATGCTGCCTTTATCCATCGCTTTCTTGGCTCGTTCGGAGCCGACTCCCGTGCCGTGGTCCCGGGGGCGCCCACCCTCGCACGCCGTGGCAGCCCGCAGAACCCAGCACGCGCGGAGCGGTCAAACCAGCGCGGCCGGGACACGCTGCCCAGCGCGAGCCTGGCTACACACCGCTCGGCGCCCGACTGAAACGTCCACGAGCAAAGTGCGGACGTGCGAACGCCCCAGCACGCGAGCTCGGGGAAAACCTAGGTCAGCGCAATGCGAGCGAAACAATTCGCGTTTGTTTCGGAACGGAAATTGGTTTCTCGTCCTTTTCCAAAATTCCGACACGCAGGGATGAGGAGGAAACACGCGCTCAGGCATGAAAGGGGATATGAACGCGCCGCTCACCGTCGCCATCGCCCGCACGCCCCACTCGGAATCCCTCGCGGAGTGTCTGCAAGCCCTGGGGGCTCGCCTCGTCTCCTATGGCCGCAATTCCGAGACGGCGGGCGCAGTCCCCCTCGAGCGCTGGATCCTCCAGCTGATCGAGGGCGAGTTCGATGACGTCGTGTTCACTTCGGCGCAGGGCGTCCACCTGATCGTCGAGATGGCCCACCAGGTCGAGCGACGAGACGCGGTGCTCGATGCACTGGGGGTCACCCGCAAGATTGCACGCGGCAAGAAGCCCGCCCAGGCCCTACTCGAGCTCGGTGTCAGCGCCGACATCACCTCTCGCGGCCTCGCGCCCGAGGCCCTCATCGACACGCTCAAGGCCATGCACCTGGAAGGGCGGGTCGTCGGCATCCAGCCGTCCGACCGTGCCACTGAAATGGCCGTGGCCGCGGTCGTCGAGGAAGCCGGCGGTGTCGCGCGCCTCGCCGCACCGACCACCACCGTCGATCCGGAAGCCACTGCGCTCCTGGATCAACTGGCCCGTGGCGACATCCAGGCCATGATCTTCCTCACCGAGCGTCACGCTGCCTGGCTCTTCGATGCGTGCCGCGTCTCCGGTCAAGAGTCGCGCCTCATCTCCACCCTGCGCAAGTTGCCCGTCATCGCGGCGGAAGCAGCGACGGGGCTACTGCGTCGACGCGGCGTCCATCCTGACCTCATTCTGAGCCACGCCACCATCATGGCGCCCGTCGCGCACGATTTGTCGCTCGTCCTCGGCCTGGGTGCCGAGGGCCACGGCGACCCTGCCGTGGCAGCACCTGCACGCGCCGTTGGCCGCCACCGCGTGGTCATCGTCGGCAACGGCATGGTGGGCTACAAGCTCTGCGATCGTCTCACCGAAGATCCCGACAAAGCCAAATCGGTGGTGATCACCGCGCTCGGCGAGGAATCGGTACCGGCCTACGACCGCGTACACCTGTCCGAATACTTCAGTGGCAAGTCAGCCGAAGACCTCTATCTCGAGCCAGAGAGTTGGTATCAGGAGCGAGGCGTCGAGCTACGGCTCGGCCAGCGCGCGGCTCGCATCGACCGCACCTCGCGCGTCGTGCACACGAGCGGCGGCGAAGAGCTTCCCTACGACACGTTGGTTCTCGCAACCGGAGCGGCGCCGTTCGTTCCACCAGTGCCAGGGCTCGACAAAAACGGAGTCTTTCTCTACCGCACGGTCGAGGACCTCGTCCGCATCAAGGACTACGCAAAGGGCGCCAAGTCCGCGGCCGTGATCGGAGGCGGCCTTCTGGGCCTCGAGGCCGCCAAAGCAGCCATGGATATGGGCCTCGAGACGCATGTCGTCGAGATGGCCTCCCGCGTGATGCCTCGCCAGCTGGATGCCGCGGGCGCCGCGCTCTTGAGGAAGCAAATCGAATCGATCGGCGTGCGCGTCCACCTCGAGAAACGCACGAGTGGCATCACGGGAGCTGGCGAGGTCACGGGCGTCCGGTTTGCCGACGGTGAGCGCCTGCCCGTCGACATGATCATCGTGTCCGCCGGTATTCGGCCGCGCGATCAGGTCGCCGGTGCGGCCGGGCTCCAGCTGTACTCCCGGGGCGGCATCCTGGTCGACAACCTGCTGCGCACCAGCGACGAGAACATCTACGCCATCGGCGAGTGTGCCATCCACGAGGGCGTCCTCTACGGCTTGGTCGCCCCCGGCTACGAAATGGCGAGCGCCGTCGCGAAGACGATTCTCGGTGAAAAGACCGAGTTCCGAGGGGCCGACATGTCGACCAAGCTCAAGCTGCTCGGCTTCGACGTCGCGAGCCTCGGCGACCCCTTCGCCGACGAAGACGAAAGTACGCGCACTGTCGTCTATCAGGACCTGGTCAAAGGCATCTACAAGAAGCTCATCGTGGACGCGAGCGGCAAGAAGCTGCTCGGGGCGATTCTGGTCGGCGACACCGTCGAGTACGCCACCCTCCTACCCTACGCGCGCAGCGGCGAGGACCTGCCCGTGAGCCCCGACGAGCTCTTGAGCACGGGGTCGGGCTTCAAGGGCGGTGCGGCGCTTCCCGTGTCGGACACCGCGCAAGTCTGCAGCTGCAACAACGTCACACGGCTCGACATCATTCAAGCCATCGATGCACGCCCCAGCTGCAGCGTCGACGAGCTGAAGAAATGCACCAAGGCGGGCACCGGCTGTGGCGGCTGCATGCCGCTCGTGACCGACCTGTGGACGGCGCAGATGAAGGCGCGTGGCGTCGCCGTCAGCAAGGCGCTGTGTGAGCACTTCGATTACAGCCGACAAGAGCTCTACGACCTCATCCGCGTGCAGAACCTGCCCTCGTTCGATGCCGTCATTCAGAAGCACGGTCGCGGCCACGGCTGCGAGGTTTGCAAGCCGGCCGTTGCCTCGATCCTGGCAACGACGGTGGCCGACCCCATCATGAACCACCAGACCCTCCAGGACACCAATGACCGGTTCCTGGCGAACATTCAGCGCAAGGGCCTGTATTCGGTCGTCCCCCGCATTCCCGGAGGCGAAATCACACCCGAGAAGCTGATTGTCATCGGCGATGTCGCCAAGAAGTACGGCCTCTACACGAAAATCACCGGCGGCCAACGGATCGACCTATTCGGTGCGCGCGTCGATCAGCTGCCCGACATCTGGGAGGAGCTCGTGCGAGCAGGCTTCGAGAGCGGACATGCCTATGGCAAGGCGCTCCGCACGGTGAAGAGCTGCGTCGGCACCACCTGGTGCCGGTTCGGTGTCGGCGACTCGGTCGGCTTCGCGGTGCGCGTCGAGGAGCGCTACAAGGGCATCCGCGCGCCGCACAAGCTCAAGTCGGCGGTGAGCGGCTGCACGCGTGAATGCGCCGAGGCACAGTCGAAGGACTTTGGCCTGATCGCCACGGAAAAGGGCTGGAATCTCTACATCTGCGGCAACGGTGGCCAAACTCCGCGCCACGCCGACCTCTTGGCTTCCGATTTGGATGAGGCCACGGCCATTCGCTACATCGACCGGTTCCTGATGTACTACATCCGTACGGCCGATCGGCTGACGCGCACCTCGGTGTGGCTGGAGAAGATCGACGGCGGCATCGACCACGTGCGTCGCGTCGTGGTGGAAGACACCCTCGGCATTGGCGCCGAGCTGGAAGCCGACATGCAGCGCATCGTCGATGCCTTCGTCTGCGAGTGGAAGGACGTCGTGGAGAATCCGGAGAAGCGCGCCCGCTTCACGCACTTCGCGGCCAGCACCCACGCCGAACCTCCCGTCGAGCCACCGGTCGAAATGATCACCGAGCGCGGCCAGACCCACCCCATCCCCTGGCCCGACACGCCGAGTCCAAAGGTTCACTTGCCCGTGCTGGCGCGTCGCTGGGTGGAGGTCGCCCGCGTCGACGAGGTTCCGAGCGAAGGGGGAACGGCATTCCTCTATGGAAAGAGCCAGCTTGCGCTCTTCCGCCTGGATAGCCAGAACAAGTGGTTTTCCACGCAGAACATGTGCCCGCACAAGCGCGAAATGGTGCTGTCCCGCGGGCTCGTAGGCGACAAGAACGGCGCGCCCAAGGTGGCTTGCCCCATTCACAAGAAGTCGTTCGACCTCGAGAGCGGTCGCTGCTTGACCGACGACGACCTCGGCATCGTGACCTTCCCCGTCAAGGTGGAGGGTGGCGCAGTCTTCGTCGAGCTACCGCCCGAGGCAGAACTCGAAGTCGCGCTGCGCGCCAGCGAGTGCGAATCCCAATGTGCCACCGCCGCTGAGTGAGAAGCCATGGGCGTACAACTACCTCTCATCGAGCAATACCTAGGCAAGCAACAAGACATGAGGGCGGTGGCGCGCTTTTCCGCCCTCCATGACGAAGGCAGCGCCTGCGGCACTGGTGGCCTCTACCAGGCTCAGATTCCGCTCACGGCACCGGGACCGGGGCAGCAGTATGCCTTCCGCGTGGACCTCGATGCCTGCACTGGATGCAAGGCTTGCGTCGTCGGTTGCAACCGCTTGAACGGCCTGGACGGCGACGAAGCGTGGCGCGCCGTGGGTACGCTGCACGGCGGCGGTCGCGCCAAGCGCGCGTCACAGCAAACCGTGACGACGGCGTGCCACCACTGCGTGGACCCGGCCTGCATGAAGGGCTGCCCAGTGGGCGCCTACGAGAAAGACAAGGCTACCGGCATCGTCCGCCACTTGGACGACCAATGCATCGGCTGCCAGTACTGCACACTCACCTGCCCCTACGAGGTGCCGCAGTACAACGACCGATTGGGCATCGTGCGCAAGTGCGACATGTGCGCCGATCGATTGCAAGCCGGTGAAGCGCCGGCTTGCGTGCAATCGTGCCCAACCGGCGCCATCAGTATTGCCGTCGTCGACGTACCGGAAGTGAAACAGAATGCGAAGGAGGGCGCGCTCGTCCCCGGCGCCCCGCCGTCCCGTTTGACCTCCCCCACGACCACCTATCACACGACGCGCGAGACCGCGGCGACTGCCCTCCCCGCCGATTACTATGCATTCGAACCCGCCGCTCCCCATTTGCCGCTCGTGGTCCTGCTGGTCTCGTCGCAGCTCTCGGTGGGGGTGTTCGTGCTCCAAGCCTTGGCTTGGCTGCTGACGGGCGCAGTGATTCCTGGAGCGTCTGCGTCGCTCTTGGTGGCGGCGCTGGCTGCGATCGTGGGACTCATGGCGGCCCCGCTCCACCTCGGACGGCCGCTCTACGCGTTCCGCGCGTTCATCGGCTTTCGCACCTCGTGGATGAGCCGCGAGGCAGTCTTTTTGGGACTCTACGGCGGATTGGCCACCGCAGCGGCCGCACTACCGCTCCTGGCGCAAGTGCCCAGCACGTCGGCGCTGCTTTCGACGCTCGGCGTCCAGGCGCATGTGCTGGGAGGACAGCTCGTTCCCGTGGCGGCCGCCGTGGGCATCGTCGCAGTCGGCTGCTCGGCCATGCTCTACGTCGTGACCGGTCGCCGATTCTGGAGCGGTCGCGCCACCCACGGACGCTTCTTCGGCACCACGCTGCTCCTCGGCTTGGTGACGTTGGCAGCCGCTCTGGTGCACGCGTTCGGGCCTGGCAGCAGCGACGGGCCAGTCCGGCTGGCGCTCTCTCTGGTGCTGGCCGTCTCGCTCGTGAAGCTGATCGCCGAAGGCTCCGCAATTCGGCACCAAGACGACGCAGAGCGCGGCGAGCTCTGGCGGAGCGCGGAGCTCATCACTGGACCGCTCTTCCACCTGAGCTCGGCGCGAACGACCGTCGGTATGCTCGGCGGTGTCGCAGCGCCAGGACTCCTGCTGGCGAGTCTCGACGGCGGAAATCCCGTCTTCTTGACCGCCCTCGCCATCTTGATGCTCGTCCTCTGCACCGCCGGCGAGCTCCTGGAACGCACGTTGTTTTTCATGGCCGTGGCTCCGCTTCGGATGCCCGGCAGTTTCGGTAAGGTCAGCCGCGCATGAAGAAGGTCGTCTCCTCCGTCAAATCGCTCCTCCTGGATCGGCATGGGGTGCTCACGAAGCAGCTCTTGCGGGAGCCAGGGGGCTTTGGCCTCGGTCAGGTCCCCACACGTCTCAAGCCAGATGCCACGACCACGGCAGTGTGCGGCTTCTGTTCGACCGGCTGCGGTCTCGATGTGCACCTGAAGAACGGGGAAGCCATCAATCTCTCACCGGCCAAGGACTACTCGGTCAACCTGGGCATGGCCTGCCCCAAAGGCTGGGAGGCACTGACGCCGCTTGCCGCGCCCGATCGGGCGACGCATCCCCTCCTTCGCAACGAGGCGGGGCAGATGGAGAGGGTGAGCTGGACCACGGCGCTCGAGACCTTCGTTCGCCGCATGCGGGCAGTGCAAGCCAAACATGGGCCAGAAGCCTGCGCGTTCATCAGTACCGGGCAAATTCCGAGCGAAGAGATGTTCATGCTCGGCACCCTCGCGAAGTTCGGCCTCGGCATGGTGCATGGCGACGGCAACACCCGGCAGTGCATGGCCACTGCGGTCACCGCGTACAAGCAGTCGTTCGGCTTCGACGCGCCCCCCTACACCTACGAGGATTTCGAGGAATCCGACGTCCTGTTCCTCATTGGGTCGAACCTGTGCATCGCGCATCCGATCATGTGGGAACGGGTGTGCCAGAATCGCCACAATCCGGAGATCGTCGTCATCGATCCGAGGCGGACGGAGACGGCAGTGGCCGCCACCCGCCACCTGGCATTGGCTCCCAAGTCGGATTTGTGGCTGTTTTATGGCCTGGCGCACATCCTCCTGCGCGAGGGCTGGATCGATCGCGAGTTCATCGCAGCGCACGTGTCCGGCTTCGACGAGCTCAGCGCCAGCATGCAGGAGTACACCCCCGAGCGCGTGTCGGCCGAGACGGGTCTGTCGGTCGCTGTGCTGGAAGAAACCGCAGCCCTCATCCACCGCGGCAAGCGCGTCTCTTTCTGGTGGACGATGGGCGTCAACCAAAGTCACGAGGGCGTGCGCGTCGCGCAGGCCATCATCAACCTGGCCCTGCTGACGGGCAACATCGGCCGCCCTGGCACTGGAGCAAACTCCATCACCGGTCAGTGCAACGCCATGGGCTCGCGCCTGTTCTCCAACACCACCAACCTGGTGGGCGGACACGCCTTCGAAAGCCCCACGGATCGCGCCAAAATTGCGCGGATCCTGCAGCTCGACGAGCGTCGCATCCCGCGCGAACCAAGCTTGGCTTACGACCAGATTCTGGAGGGCATTCGCGCGGGGAAGATCCGAGCACTCTGGGTCATCGCCACCAACACGTCGCATTCCTGGATCAACCAGTCGGACGCGCGCGAGCTCTTGGCCCGCCTCGACTTCTTGGTCGTGCAGGACATGTACCACACCACGGAAACTGCGGCCCAAGCTCACTTGGTGTTGCCGGCCGCGGGTTGGGGCGAAAAGGAGGGCACCTTCATCAACTCCGAGCGACGCATCGGCCTTCTGAAGAAGGTCAGCCGCGCGCCCGGCGAAGCGCTGGCAGACTTCTACATCTTCAAGCTGGTGGCAGAGGCCTGGGGCGGACTGGACTTCATGCGTCGCTTCGAGACTCCGGAGGACGCTTTCCTCGCCATGGCCGAGTGCAGCCGCGGTCAGCCCTGCGACATCAGTGGAATCAGCGGGTACGACATGCTCGAGCTCAAGCGCGGCATTCAATGGCCGCTGCCGGAAGGAGCAGCGGTCGACCGTCGATCCCAAAGGCGACTGTTCGAAGACGGCGCTTTCTTCACGCCGGATCGCAAGGCACGCCTCATCTTCGAGGCGCCGCGCCCGATGCCCGAAAAGCCCGACACCGAATACCCCCTGCTCCTGCTCACCGGACGTGGAACTTCGGCGCAATGGCACACGCAGACTCGCACTGCAAAGTCCGACGTCTTGCGCAAGCTCTATTCGGAGGAGCCCTACGTCGAGATCCACCCAGACGACGCCAAACGTCACGGAATCTCATCGGACGACTGGGTCAGCATCGAGTCGCGACGTGGCCGCATGAGGGCCCGAGCCTTCATCACTCACATCGTGGTCGAGGGGCATGTGTTCGTTCCGATGCACTACTCGGAAACCAACCAGCTGACCTACCCGTGCGTGGACCCGTACTCGCGCCAGCCGTCCTACAAGGCGGCCGCTGTACGGCTCGTGGTCGAGCGCCGACCACGCCCGTCGCAGCACCCGCCCGGCGCCTGAACCCGGCGACGAGCGGGCGGCCCCCGTCAGCGCGCGCGCGACTCGACGAGACCAAGCAGCGCCAAGAGCCCCTGCGCTTCGCCGCCGATCGGCCGCCCAGGAGAGGCCTCGAGATTGTACCCCATGGTATCGACGTGGACCCAGTCGAGCTGGGTGCCGACGAACTCGCGCAAGAAGAGCGCTGCGGTAATGGCGCCTCCGTACTGATCGCCGGTGCTCGACAAGTCTGCCACCTTGCTCTCGAGCTTCTTCTTGTACGGATCATAGAGAGGCAACCTCCAGACCGGATCGAATGCGGCTTGGGACGTACGCTCGAGCTCCTGCCACGTCGAAGTGTCGTTCGCGAACACCGCGGGCATCGAGGTACCCAGGGCCACGCGCGCTGCGCCCGTCAGCGTGGCTGCGCACACGAGTAGACTGGGTTCTTCGCCGGCCGCCTCGTAGAGCGCATCCGCCAAAATCAGCCGACCTTCTGCATCGGTATCGCCCACTTCCACCGTCTTCTGAGCCCGAGAAGTGAGAACGTCGAGCGGGCGGAGCGCGTTGCCCGACACGCTATTTTCAACGGCCGGCACCAGCACGCGCAGGCGAATGGGCAGGTTCAAGCTCATGATGATGTGGGCGAGCGCAAGCACGAGTGCTGCCCCGCCCATGTCTTTCTTCATCAGCAGCATGTACTGCGCAGGCTTGAGGTCGAGGCCTCCCGTATCGAAGCACACACCCTTGCCGACCAAAGTCACCAAGCGATGCGAGGCCTTTCCCCAGCGAATGTCGATCAGACGTGGCTCTCGGGTCGATGCCCGTCCAACGGCGTGAACCATCGGGTAGTTCTGCTCGAGCAGGTCGTCGCCCACGATGACGGAAAAGCGCGCGCCATGGTGCTTGGACAGTCGCTTGGCCTCCTCGGCCAGCTCTTCCGGCCCGAGATCGGACGCCGGCGTGGTGATCAAGTCTCGGGCAAAATAGAAGGCTTCAGCCGCTGCGAGGATGCGCGCTTGATCGGCCGCTTCGGGCCAAACGAGGCGCGCTCGGCTGGACTTCTTGGTCTTGTAGCGTTCGAAGCGATACGAGCCGAGCGCCCAGCCGAGACAGAGCGCGTAGGCAACGTCCGCCTCGAGATCGGGCTCGGCGTCGTACAGGCGCGCGGGCAGCACTTTCGGTAGGTTCGCAAACTCCCACGGATTGGTCGGTGTGCCGACGACCACGACCGCTGCCTCGGGACCATCCTCGCCGGGAAGCACAGCGCTCGCGCCCGCGCTCGGCTTGAAGTCCACCCCGAGCAGCCAAGAGCGCAAATGCGTCGGAGCGGAGTCGAGCCACGTGCGGTAGTCACGCTCGAGTACGACGAAGAGGGGCGTCGTGTCGCTCGGCCGCACCTTGGAGAATGCCGCCGAGGCGGCGAGTCCGCCACGACTACTGAACCGTAGCGTTTCCTTCTTGGCCGGGACGTCTGCGCGGCGCTTCTTGGCACTCATCGAGTCCAGGCTACCACCCTCCGCGAGAGGCACGGAACCTGCGGAACCACTAGCGCTACTTCATGAAACGGTAGCGGCCCGGGCGAGCGGGACCCGTACGGCGCGGCGTTCCCGGGCGTTTTTGCCTACTTATGCCAAGCACCTACACCAGCCGAGCACCGAGGCGACCCTCTCGATGCGCACGAAAGCGGCCATCGCCCAACCGATGATAGGCTCGCCTGATGAGCCGAACCCGCTGCTGGATCCTGTCCGAGCGGGTGCTCTGCGTGGATCTCGTGGAGCGCCCTCTCGGTCTGTACGTCGAGGAGGGAAAGATCCGCGCCTTGGTCCCCCTCGCCGAAGCGCGAGAGCTCGCTCAGGCGGGCCTCGCCGACGACGGGAGCGTGCCCAGCTGGCGGCCCAGCGAGCCCCCGCGGCCCCCTGGCGCTCCGCTCGCGGAAGACGATGGTTCGACGGACGGCCGGCGACGTTCGCAGGAACCTCGGCCACTTGCGCCGCACGTGCACGACTTCGGCGCCCGCCCGATCGTGCCTGCATTCGTGAACGGGCACACGCACCTGGGCATGGCGCCGCTCCGCGGCATCACCTCGCGCGCCGCCCGCCGAGGCGACGTCGTCAAGGACGTGTTCTTCGAAGTCGAACGCCATCTCACCCCGGAGGACGTGCTCGCCTTCACGCGCATCGCAGCGTTCGAGTGCCTGCTCGCTGGCGTGGCCGAGGTTTGGGACCACTACTACTACGGTACTGCCATCGCGCAGGCCTTGCTCGAAGTGGGCCTCACCGGCACCGTGGCGCCCACCTTGCAGGATCTGGCTGGGCCAGGCAGCTTGCGCTCGGAAGACGAGCTCGAGGCGACGCACATCATCGCGTCCAGCACGCGCCTGCGAGCCTTCGGTATCTCTGCGGCGCTCGGCGTTCATGCTTCCGACACGGCGAGCGATGGACTGCTGGTGAGAGCCGGCCAGCTGGCACGCGACTTGCGACTCCCCGTGCACCTCCACCTCTTGCAGAGTCAGGGAGAGTTCGATCATGGCCAGAAGGTGCCGAGCGGCCGAGCGCGCAGCCTGCTCGAGCACTTGGCTGACACCGACCTCTTGGTGGCCCATGCGCTCTTCGCCTGTCGAGCCGACGTAGCCCTGCTCTGCAAGGCAGGTGCAACGCTCGCGTTCTGCCCGCTCTCGCAAGCGCAGTTCGGCTTTCTGGGTCCGCTCGAGGAATGGTTGGAGGCGGGCGGTGGCTTCGCAATCGGGACGGACTCGGTCGCTTCGAACGACACGCTCGACATGCAGCGTGAGCTGTCGCTCACCGCAAACCTAGCAGGCTTCCGCGCCGCTCATGGAGCCGAGCGCGACCGTTTCTATCAAAGCGGCGATCCAGAGGCAGCACGCGCGCTCGAGGAGAGGCGGCGTCAGCTCGTGGCCCAGAGTCGGCTGCTCGAGCCGAGTGCCGTCCTTCTGGCTGCCTGGGGCGCCCATTTGCCCGGGGGGCCGCGCGGCATTCAGCCCGGAGCGCCAGCGAACCTGCTCGTGCTCGACCCCGATCACCCGGCGCTCTTCCCGGGCGAAGATCTGCCGCGCTTGCTCGTTCATGCCGCCATCGCTCCCGCCATCCACCAGCTCCTCGTGCATGGTCAGCCGGTGGCCGAGGCCGGCCATTTTCAGCACAGCCTGCTCGGCAAGGGCGAGTACGGGAGCGCCCTCGACGAGGCACGGGCCCGCCGCGCCGAGCTCACCGCTCGCGCGGGCATTTGACGCTCGTCTCAAGCGCTCTCGCGCTCCAAGCGCCCCGACGCAAGCACGCGAAAGTGCGCCTCCCAGAGCTGACGTCGTTTCTCGAGCGAGCCGCTGAGCAGGTGCTCGATGGGACTCATCCGCTTGGCTTGTGGTCGGCTGACGGTTCGACGAAGCCGCGTGCCCTGCTCGAGGTCGAGCTCTACGGTGCGCCGCCAGATCGTACCGGGGGGACAGTGCGTGTCCTGACGGTCGGCGCGCACCTCCAGAACGCGTGCCTCCGGGTGGTCCGTCGCTCGAACCCAGCCCGCCCCCAGCCGCACGAACCAAACCGTCACCCGCTCTCCACGCTCGGCGACGACGGCTTCGTCCAAGAGCACGATGCGGAAGGTCGGCGCGACCCTGGTCACGCGCACTAGTCTGCGGGTCGCCTGCCTCCACGCCAAGCGCCCGTCTCCCGCGCGCCGAAGTACGCGCCCGGGGGCTGAAAAGACCTTTCAGCACCCTGGTCGTGCACGCGACCCTCCGCGGGTGCCTCGGGTCTTGCACTGCTGGCGTCACCATGCGATCCGGGGAGCGCCCGGGCAGCCGGGGACTAGGAAAGACGAGCATGCGATACGGACGGTTCAGCGCAGACGGTCAGGAATACATCATCGAGCGGCCGGACACGCCCGCCTCCTGGAACAACTACCTGGGAACCGACGAGTACTGCGCGATCGTCTCCAATAACGCTGCCGGCTACGCGTTCCATCGCTCTCCGAAGTCGGGCCGCATGTTGCGGTTCCGCTTCAACTCCGTGCCGATGGATCGACCCGGCCGCTACTTCTACCTGCGCGACGCTGCCGACGGCGACTACTGGTCCGCAACGTGGCAGCCGGTCGCCAAGCCCTTCAACGTACCGGGGGAAGCGCCCCGAGCGGACGCTGCCGACTACGAGTGCGTGCACCGGCCTGGCACCAGTCGGTTCACGTCGCGCTACCGCGGCATCGAGACTGCCCTTCGGGCGTTCGTGCCGAGCGGTGAAAACGCCGAAGTTTGGGAGCTGTCGGTCAAAAACACGAGCACGCGTGAGCGAACACTCGACGTGTTCGGCTACGTCGAGTGGTGCTTCTGGCACATCATGCAGGATGCAATGAACTTCCAGTACATCCTCTACACCTGTCGCATGGGTGAAGCGGATGGGATCATCGACTACTCCCTGCGCCTCTGGCCGTTCGAAGAGCCGAAGGGCTTTTTTGCCTGCACGGGCCGCGTCGAGTCGTTCGACACCGATCGAGAAGCATTCTTGGGCCCGTACCGGCACGAGGGCACGCCCATCGCCGTCGAGAATGGGCGCTGCCAAAATAGCAGAGCCGTGGGTGGTACGCCGTGTGGCGCCCTGCACACGCGCCTCACGCTGCGGCCGGGCGAGACGAAGACGGTCACGTTCATTGCCGGCGTGGGCGATGCACGCGAGAAGGGTCACGAGCTGCGCAAGCGTTTCTCCGACCCGCACGCCGTCGACGCAGCTCTGGCTGAAATCGACCGCTACTATCAGGCACGCCTCGGCAAATTCACGCTCGAAACGCCCGACCCCGACGTCAATGCCATGGGGGGCACGTGGAATCAGCTCCAGTGCCACACCACGTTCAACTGGTCCCGATCCGCCTCGTTCAACGAAGCCGGTGGACGCGACGGACTCGGTTTCCGCGACACCTGTCAGGACACTCTGGCGGTGGTTCACGCCATTCCGACGCAAGTCCTGGCCAAGCTGAAGGATCTCTTGCGGGCACAGCACTCTTACGGGGCCGCCATGCACCACGTGCAGCCGCTCAGCTTTCAGCAGGGCAAGCACAACATCACGCTGCCGCACTACTCCGACGACCACCTGTGGCTGTTGCTCGCCATTCCAGCCTACTTGCGGGAAACCGGCGATCTGCCGTTCCTCGACGAAGTCATCGACTACGCCGACGAAGGCTCGGGCACGGTGTACGAGCACCTGAAGCGGGCCCTCGATTTCTCCTATCGCGAGCGCGGTCCGCACGGCTTGTGCCTCGGCCTGGCTGCCGACTGGAACGACTGCCTCAACCTGCGCGGCAAGGGCGAGTCGACGTTCACTACCTTCCTGTTCATTCGCGCGCTGCGTGAGTTCTTGCTCTTGTGTGAAGAGCTCCCCAAGACGCCTGAGCGGACCCGGGATGCGGAGCATTACCGCTCGATACTGAGCGAAATCGAACGGAACGTGGCCGAGCACACTTGGGACGGCGCCTGGTTTTTGCGTGGCTACGTCGACAGCGGCAAGAAGATCGGCAGTCACGAAAGCGTCGGCTCGACCATCTTCCTGAACGCTCAGTCTTGGGCTGTACTGGCCAACGCCGACAGCGGCGAGCGCTTGGTGTCTGCCATGGACTCACTGCACGAGCGCCTCGCCACCGAGCACGGCGCCGTGTTGAACGCCCCTTGCTACCTCGAACATGACGCCGAGATCGGAGCCATCACGACCTTCCCCGGCGGCCTCAAAGAGAATGCGGCCATTTTCTGCCACGCCAACACTTGGCCCGTGGTGGCAGAGGCGATGCTGGGGCGCGGTGACTTGGCCTACAAGCTCTACCGCTCGTTCCTGCCCGCCGCCAAGAACGAGACCGCCGATGTCTACTCGATGGAGCCGTACGTGTATGCCCAGTTCATCACCGGGATTGACCATCCAACTCAGTTTGGACGCGCTCGGAACTCTTGGTTGACCGGCACCGCTACCTGGGCCTTCGTCGCACTCTCCCAGTACATCCTCGGCATCCGCGCCGACTACGATGGCCTGGTCGTGAAGCCCTGCATCCCCAGCAGCTGGCCCGGCTTCACGGCGGTGCGCGAGTTCCGCGGCGCCACCTACGACATCCGCGTCAAAGGCGCCGGTCCGATTCGCTCGGCGCGCATCGACGGCAAGCCCGGCACGGTCACGGCTGGTCAGCTCAGGATCCCCAGGGCAGCAGCCGGAGCGCGCTCGCTCGTCGAGATCGACTGCGGTCCGGCGAGCTGACGGCCAGCGCGCTGACCGCCTGCGAGCTGCTCGTTCCGGGCCGCTCTCTCGCGAGCCTAGCGACCGGGACGGGCCCGGAGCTCGACGGCAAAAGCCGGCTCGCTCACGGTCCGCCCGACCACTTTGAGCGTTCCACCGTGGAGCTCGATGATGGATTTGGCTACCCGCAGCGCCAGTGCCACCCCCCGGTGCTGGCCCGGGTGACGCTCCGGGCTCAGCATGGCTTCGAGCTCCTGCGCGCTGAAGCTCGTGCTGGGCACCTCGATGTGGACGTTCACTCTGCGGCGCTTCAAGGTCAGCGTGGGGGAGCGTTCTTCTGCCTCCACCAGCACGCGGAGATTCCCGCGCTCGGCCGTGCGCAACGCATGTCCGACGAGGGTGGCCAAGGCTTGCGACATGCGCAGCTCGTCCACCACGAGCGGCGGCACGTCGGGGTGGACCTCCATCGTCACCATCGTCTCCTCGGCGGACGATAGTTCACGCGCCTTGCTCACCGCTGCCTCGAGCAAATCGAGGGCATCCACTTCGCCCAGCTCCAGGCGGAGCTGTCCGGCCTCCACACGGGCGGCGTCCAGAATCGTTTCGATCAGGGCCAGGAGCTCGCGCCCCCGCTTGACGATGAGATCGAGACTCTCGCGCTGGTGCTGATTGAGGTCGGGTTCACGCTGACACAGCTCGGCGAAACCGAGGATGGCGTTGAGCGGCGACTTCAGGTCATGGCTCACGCTGGCAAAGAACCGTCCTCGCGCCCGCGTCGCCGAAGCGCGGGCGTCGATGGACCGTTCCTGCGCCTGGGCGAACAAGCGAAAGCGGTTAGCCAAGAGCTCGATCGCTTCGCCGAGCTCGATCACGACGCGAAACCTCGCTGGACGCATGACGCGCGTACCTTCGAGTGCCGCATCGGTGCCGAGCGTGAGCACGCCGCGATTGGCCATGCGCAGGTCTCGAGACAGGAGCCGGCCGAGCGACATGCCGACCACTCCCGCCGCGCCGACGACCAGGATCAAGAGCACGACGGTCGTGAGATCGATGGGCCATTCCGTTCGCTGCAAATACTCGAGTGCGAAGCCGCCAAGAGGGAGCGGAGCCTCGACCATCACCAGCCCCTGCTCGGTCGTGACCTGGTAGGCCGGCTGCTCCGCGCTCTCGCTGACCCGAAATCCATGACGCGACAGCGCGGCCAAGGCCAGGTCCGAGGGTTCATCCGGCTCTGCCAGGGCGAGGCGAGCCGCCTCGACAGCCGTCTCGAGCGTGGCCGTGGCGCCGCTTTCGCGCACGTGCGCACCCGCGATCAATGCCGAACCAACGGCGAGAAACGCCACCGGCGTCAGGATGGCCGAAATGAGGCGACGGGACGTACGTCCCCGCAGCCGACCCGAGCGCACTTGCGCATCGACGATGTCCGCCATCACGTCGGGCGGCACCCGCTCCATGAGCCGGACGAACTGCGCACGCACGAGCACGAGCAGTGGCAGGCTGAGTCCGGCAACGATGATGCTGCCGAAGAGGCCGAGCGTCGGAGTGACCGAAGGCGGGATACTTGCAGGCCGGAGGAGGAGCGTGGAGAGCACGACGGCGGACGTCGTCATCACCACCCAAGCGTTCACGATCGACCACGGATCGTCGTTCAGCTTCGGCAACTGGATCTGATCGAGCGGGCGGTCGCGCACCTCGAGCTGGCGCAGGAGACGACGGCGCGCCCGAACGACGCCCGTGATCTGCAGGGCGCTCAGGCTGCCGCCCACGAGCACCGCGACCGACAAAAGCAAGCTGGCATCCCGTCCACTCTGACCCTCCATCAAGAGCAGGAAGCGCGGGCCACTCGCGACAGCGGCCCCCGCCAGCAGGGTCATCAGGGCCTGGCGCGCCAGAACGCGGAACAAGAGCTCGCGGCTGATCATGGCACTTCGACCACGATGTCGTCTTCGCTTCGACGAAACGCGAGCCGCACTAGGCTCCGGCCCAAGCAGGGGCCGGTCTCGCACAGGCCAGAGTCGACGAAGAAGAGCGCGCCGTGGTTCTTGCAGTAGATGCGATCGAGCGCCGCGTCGTAAAAATGCCCGTCGCCCAGATCGAGCTCGATGGCCCAATGCGGACACTCGTTGAGGTAGCAGTGGAGCTCCGCGCGGTAGCGGAGCACGAAGGCCTCGCGCGGTCGACCAGCCAGGGTGACGGTGAACACGCGACTTTGCCCTTCGCTGAGGCTCCCCGCACCCGGCACGACCACCTCTTGCACCCGAAGGAGCCTAGCAGGGAGCGGAAAAAAGCACCCTGCCGACGAGAACAGCCCGTTCCCGCGCGGGACGGATAGGCAGCGGAGGCGCGAAGCGAGCGCGCCGACCGAGCGCCCATCCCCGCTGTGACGGGCGTTACTCGGCCGCTCCCGCCACCACGTCGTAGATCGACTCGATGGCGGCATCGAGACCGGCAGGGTTGGTTCCGCCTGCCTGCGCCATGTCGGGGCGCCCACCACCGGACCCCCCCACCTTCTCCGCCGCAGGCTTGATGAGCTCACCAGCGCGGAAACGTGCGGTCAGGCCTTTGCTGACCGTTACGACCAGCGCCGCCTTGTCGCCATCCACGGCGCCCACGAGGACCACGGCCTCACCGAGCTTGTCTCGCAGCTGCTCGGCAAGCTCTCGCAATGCCGCGCGGTCGCTCACTTCGCTCTTGACCCCCACCACCCGAACGCCGCCCACGTCGCGGGCACGACCGAGAAGGCTATCGACACCGCCGCCGCCCGTGAGGAGCTTCCGCTGCAGGCCCTCAATCTCCCGCTCGAGCGCCTTCTGGCGCTCGACCGACTTCTCGATGCGTTCGAGCAAATGGTCTGGCGTCGCCTTGAAGAGGGCCGCGGCGCGCGCGAGCGTGTCGGACAGGCCGTGCACGTACTCGAAGCTGCCTTCGCCCGTGGTGGCCAAGATGCGGCGCACCCCAGCGGCCACCCCTTGCTCCGACGTGATCTTGAAGAGGCCAATTTCACCGGTGGCGCGCGCGTGCGTGCCCCCGCACAGCTCTGTCGATGGGCCCATCGTCAGCATGCGCACGGTGTCGCCGTACTTCTCCTCGAAGATCATCATCGCGCCGCGCTTCTTGGCTTGCTCCATGCTGAGCACTTCCGTGCGAATCGGATGGTTGGCGAGCGTCTGCTCGTTCACCAAGCGCTCGATCTCCAGGATCTCCTGAGGAGCGAGCGGCGCGTTGTGGGTGAAGTCGAAGCGGAGGCGCTCGGGGCCTACGAGCGACCCCTTCTGCGCCGCATGAGCGCCGAGCACCTGCCTGAGGGCCCAGTGCAGGAGGTGCGTGGCCGAATGATTGCGGCGAGTACGCTCCCGCCGGGCATGATCGACCTCCAGGCGGACCACTAGTCCGGTCGTGACCGTGCCTTGCGTGACCCTTCCGCGGTGCACGACGAGGCCAGCCAGCGGCTTCTGCGTATCGCTGATCTCGATCCGCACGCCCGCCGCCGTAATGACTCCTTGGTCGCCCACCTGACCGCCGGATTCACCGTAGAATGGGGTCTCGCCGGTGATCAGCTCGACGTCGGTGCCTTCGCCGGCTTCGGTCACGACCTGCCCGCCCTGCAAAAGCGCGAGCACTGGTGAGGTCGTCGCTTCGACGTCGTAGCCGAGGAACGTCACTCCGGCCGGCGGGAGCGTCTGCAACGCCGTGCGGTAGACGTCTTCCACCGCCTGGTCCACACCGCGGAACTCGCTTTTCTTCCGAGCTTCCTCGAGTGCCTGCTCGTACCCCGCCGCGTCGACACTGAGGCCGCGCTCCTTACAGATGACTTCCGTGAGATCGAGCGGGAAACCGTAGGTGTCGTAGAGACGGAAGGCGTCCCGTCCATCGAGCACCGACACACCACTCGAGGCCAAGTGATCGAAGCGCTCGTCCAAGAGCGACAGACCACGTTCGATCGTCTGCCGGAAGCGCACTTCCTCGGCTTCCGCGACGCTGGCGATGAGGTCGGCTCGCTCGCGTAGTTCGGGGTACTGCTCGCCCATCGTGGCGATGACGCGCGCTGCGATCTTGTGCAAAAATGGCTCCGCGATGCCCAAGCGATGGCCGTGCCGGATGGCGCGACGCATGACGCGCCGCAGCACGTAGGGTCGACCCGTGCGATCCGGCAGGATGCCTTCCGCGATCAGGAATGCCGTCGTGCGAGCGTGATCGGCGATGACGCGCATACTGACGTCGTCGGGAGCCATCGAACCGCCGTACGGCTTCTTCGCCAGCTGGGCGGCTTCTTCGACCAGGTTGGCGAGCAAGTCGACCCCGTAGTTCGTGCCGCTTCCCTGCACCACGCTCGCCAAGCGCTCGAGGCCAGCTCCCGTGTCGATGCTGGGTTTGGGTAGTGGTCGCGTGATGATGCTCCCACCTTCGCTGCTCCGTTCGAACTGCATGAAGACGAGATTCCAGATCTCGATCCAGCCGTGCCCTTCCGGCGTCTGCTCACTGCCGAAACGACCCGGATCCGGGTCCGGCCCGTTGTAGAAGTAGATCTCGCTGCAAGGGCCGCAGGGCCCCGTTTCGCCCATCGACCAGAAGTTGTCGGCCATACCGAGTGCGCGCACGCGGTCCTCGCCGAATCCAGCGATCTTGCCCCAGAGGTCGCGAGCCGTCGTGTCGGCAGCGATGCCCTCCTCGCCCTGGAAGTAGGTCACGAGCAGACGCTCGCGCGGCAAGTCGAGCTCCTTCAAGAACTCCCAAGCGTAGAGGATCGCCTCTTCCTTGAAGTAGTCGCCGAAGCTGAAGTTCCCGAGCATCTCGAAGAACGTCTGGTGGCGCGGCGACGGCCCCACCTCCTCGAGGTCGTTGTGCTTGCCGCTGATGCGGATGCACTTCTGACTGGACGCCGCCCGCTGGTAGCCGCGCGCTTCCTTGCCGGTGAACACGTCCTTGAACTGGACCATGCCGGCGTTGTTGAACATGAGCGTCGGATCGTTCTGGGGAACGAGCGGCGCGCTCGGCACCACTTCGTGCTTTCGCTTGCCGAAGAAATCGAGGAAGGCGGCGCGGATCTGACTAGTGGACTTGTCCATGACGAGAGCTGATGGCTGCGGCACGCACGACGCGGCGCTGACCGGGCCCGGGGCCTGTTAGCACCCGACGGCGGGCAACAAAAGGCGACGATAGAGAGCGGCGTAGCAGGCCGCGACGCGTGCTGCCTCGTAATTTTCGCGGACCGCGGCGGGGCCGCGTGCTCCGAGCTCGCTGGACAGACCGGAATCTCGCGAAAGGGCGCCCAGGAGCTCGAGCCACGGGCCCGGGTCCAGAGGCAGGTGGCTGGCGCCCGAGAGCTCCGAGAGCGGCCCTTGGTCGAGGACCACGACTGGCACCCCCAAGCTCAGTGCTTCGAGCAGCACGATGGGTAAGTCGACCTTGCCGTACAGGTCGTCGACGGGGAACACGACGGCCGTCGCCGCTGCGAGCACCGCATGCAGATCGTCCACTTCGGCGCGAAACTGCACCCGCGGCGGAGCACCCCGCTCGAGCTCTTCACGGTGGAGATCTGCCAATTTCGTCTTGCATCGGTAGGCGATGAGGAATGTGGCCGCTGCGAGGTCGCCTGCAGCGCGGCGTGCAAGCTCGAGCACGAAGGCTGCCCCGCCGCTGACCTCGAGGTCGCCTGGGTAGACGAAGAGCGGGCCTTCTGGCGCAAGACCGAGCGCGGTCCGCGCGGTCGCGCGACGCTCGTGCGGGTCGGTCGCGAAGGTCGGGGCAGGTGGCGGGATCACGTGCACCAGAGGAGGAGGCAGGCCAGCGTCGACGAAGGCCTGTTCCGTACGGCCTTTGGTGTGGCGACTCTGCGCCACGATGGCATCTCCGACGAACAGCCGCTCAGGGCGCGAGAAGACCTTGGGCGCCGAAGCGATCGTTTGCAGACAAGGGACCCCGGTGGCTGCGCGGAGCAGACGCAAGGCCGCGCTCGTGCGCGGATTCGGGGCGAACACGAAATGAAACAGGTCAGGAGGCTCGCTCGTGAGCAGCCAGGCAAACGCGCGCAGGTTGGCGAGCAGCGTAGGTGCGTAGCGCCCCGCGCCGCCGTAGACCGCGTGGACCTTCGCCCGAGGACCGAGCTCACTCGGGACTTGCTCGGTACCGAGGACGTGCAAGTCGAAGTCGCCGAGGTGCAGGCAGAGGTCCCGCACCAAGCACTTGCTCCCGTCGCGAAACGGCGGCTCGATGGCCTTCGAGACGAACTGCACGCGAAAGCGCTCCCGGATCGAGCGATCCGGGAGCTCCTGCGCGCTGCGCCGCGCGCCGACCGGGGACCGGTTCAAGCGTCGACCGGGCAACCATCCTTGGACAGCGGGCCCTTGCCCTTGCCGTCTTCGGCCTGGTCGATGCACTCGTCCTGGTTGTCCGGAATACCGTCGGCATCGTTGTCCGGATCCGGGCAGCCGTCCTCGTCCTGGAAGCCGTCGGTGTCTTCGGCTTCGGCGGGGCACTTGTCGTCCGAGTCTTTCACGCCGTCGGTGTCGGTGTCCTTCTCGTCAGGGCAACCGTCGTCGTCCTGGAAGTCGTTCTTCGTCTCGGGCTCGAGCTTGCAGGCGTCACGCTCGTCCTGGATGCCGTCCTTGTCGTTGTCCGTCTCGGGGCAGCCGTCCGTATCCTCGAACCCGTCGTAATCCTCGGCCTTGTCGCCGCACTTGTCGCTGGCATCGGGGATGTTGTCCTGGTCGTTGTCGACCTCGGGACACCCATCGCTGTCTTCGAAGCCGTCCTTGTCCTCGACGTCGGCAGGGCAGGCATCCTGATCGTCCAGCAGCCCATCCTGGTCGCGATCTCGGCTCTCCGCCGAGTAGAAGGCACCCAAAAGGCCCCGTCCTACCGGCGTGCCAATGCCCTGCAGGATGCCGGCACCGCCGCCGGCGGTGATGGTGAGCGGAAAGCTGATGGGGGTGATCTGAATGCCGCCGTCGACCTCGATGTTGGTGGCGCCAGCGCCCGCGAACCCGGTGCCGAAGTTGAAGTCGGCGACAGCGCGCACGAGCGGCCCGAATGAATAGCCTGCGGCAACGCTCGCGCGCAGCTCGGGACCGAGCGTCGTGAGGCCGATGGTCGCCTGCTCACGAATGTGCGCTCCGACGTTGGCGGCCCAGGTGAGGCTCGAGAGTGTTCCACCTACGACACCCGCGAGTCCGCCGGAGATCGAGGCGTTCGACAGGTACGATCCAGGCGACATCAAGTTGCCCATGGGGAAGGCCACGTAGCCGTAGGCACCGGCGTTCAGGATGCCCTCGGCTTCACCGTAGAAGCGATACTTGCCTTCGAGCTGAACGTCGCCGAGCCCAGCGCCCGACAAGCCTTCGGGAATGGGCGTGCCGTCATCCTGGATGCCCTGTCCGTTGAGCCAAGTCACAGGCACCTTCAAGCTCGCCTGCAGCTCGGGCATGATGACGAGTGACGCGAGGATGTCGGCGGTCACCATGTTCTCGACCACCGGGATCTGAATCTCGGTGCCGCCTTCGCTACAGGGCGCATCGCAGCCATTCACGGTGATGGCGCGGTACGCGTAATTCACCATCAGCCCACCGCCGAAGACCATGTCCCCGTCCGTGCGCAGAGCGCGCGTGGTCAGGAAGTTCTTGCTGCCCGGCGCTGGGTCGAAACGCTGAGCGCTCACCTCGCCAGACACCTCCGGCGTCTGCGCCACGGACGGCGCAGCTGCGAGGAGCACCGGGGCAGCCAAGAGGAGGGAAAGGACACGGGGAGAGGAAAATTGCGCTCTTTGGGTCACTGGTGCTTGGCTCGCTGGTTCGAAGTGGGCATTCGGTGGGCGCGGAAAAGACTGCGCGGAAACGATCGGAATGAACGGTCGGAGTCGAGGGTGCCGGCTCGTCGTCCCTCGCTCGCGCGAGGGTCGTGCTCGGGAGCACGAAGGGAGGCTCTCACACGCCAAAGGGCGGAAGCAACGGGTCTTTCCCCGGACAGCCCGGCAGTTGACAGCCTTCTTCTGGCCTCTTAAAGACCCCCCGCAGCGCGCTCGCCGGGTTCTCCGGGGCTCGAGGTCCGTTTCATGCGAAAATCGCCCCACTCCGTCATTGCGCTCGCCACCACCCTCCTCACGCCGATGCTGTGGACGCAGGTAGGCCAGGCGCAGGCCACGCCGCCCGCACAGGACCCTGCCCTACCTCCGCCTACTGCGGCTCCCCCCACTGCTCCGCCGGCGGAACCCACGGAGCCTGCTCCTGCCCCCGCCGAGCCACCTGCGACCAGCGAGCCCGCGCCCGCTGGCGAGCCCAACCCACCGCCGAGTGCCGCTGAGCCGGCTCCGCCGCCCGGCGCGAGCGCGCCAGGCAATTCGAGTCCGCTCGAGGGACCGTACGACGCCTCGGCGGCCACCGAGCCCCCGCCCACGACGGATGCACAGCCGACTGGGCCGGCCGTCGCTGCCGCAGGCGACGAGGCCGACAGCGCTGGGTTCTTCGCGGAAGACTGGTGGGCACACACGCGTCCCGCCATCGAACTGCACGGCAACTTCCGCGTTCGCTCCGAGCTCTATCATCAGTTTTCGCTCGGTCGCATCGACCCGCCCGGGACCGCCTACTGGCCGCGTCCGCTCGACGACAGCTACGCCGACATTCTCGGCGGTACGAATGGCGCAGAAGCCTGCACTCCCCTCGAAGCGGGCCAAGGCTCGAGCAATAGCCCCGGTGACGCCGTCGAAGGCTGCGTGAATCCGACTCAGGCAGGCGCCAACATGCGCTTCCGCATCGAACCGGCGATCATCATCTCGGACAATCTGCGCATCCGCAGCCAGATCGACCTCTTCGACAATCTCGTCATGGGTTCGACGTCGCTCGGCAACGTCAACTACCCGTCGGCCACGGGCTACGCCGTAGGCGCACGAGGCGGCTACTATCCGGTGAGTGCCTCGAGCTGGAGCCAGGGCGCGGCCGTCACGGGCCTCAACACGATTCAGGACGGCATCGCCGTCAAGCGCGCGTGGGCGGAGTACGAGACGCCTGTCGGCCAGGCCCGCTTCGGCCGCATGCCGGATCACTGGGGGCTTGGTCTCCTGCACAACGCCGGCGACGATCTCGACGGCGACTATCAATCCACGGTGGACCGCATTGCGTTCTTCACCGGGCTGGAGTCGCTCTCGCTCTACGCTGGCGGCGCCTGGGATTTTCCGTACGAAGGTCCGACGAGCGCCGCGTTCACCGCGCCCGGCGGTCAGCCGTACGACTTGGCGCAGTTCGACGATGTGTCGGCGATGAACCTGCTCTTGTTCCGCAAGGTGAACCCCCAGCTCGAGCAACGCATCCTGAGTAAAGGCGGCGTGGTCATCAACGGTGGCCTCTACCTGACGTTCGCCTTCCAGCGCATCGCAAACGACTACAGCGGCTCGGACGCGACGTGCGAGAACGGCGCGGCTGCCATCGATTGCCAGCCTGGCCAGGCCGACAGCGGCTTCACGCGCCGCGGCTTCGAGCAGTGGACGCCGGACCTCTACGCGGAGGTCAAGTACAAGAAGTTCTACGCCGGCGCCGAGCTCGTGACCCATCAGGGCCGCTTCGAGAGCACGCAAACTTCCCCGGGCGACAACGACTACGACAATCCGAGCGGGGCCGAAGGCTGGAAGATCAACCAGTGGGGCTTCGCGCTCAAGCTCCAGCAAACGCTGATCGAGGACCGCCTCAAGCTCGCCTTCGATACCGGCTGGGCCTCGGGCGACAACGACGTCGAGGGCCTCGTGCCCCCACGCGGCATGGCGGAACAGCAGATCGGCGATCGGACCTTCGAGACGTTCCGCTTCCATCCCGGCTATCGCGTCGACCTGATCCTGAACCGCAACATCCTGACGCGTGTGCAGGGCAGCTACTTCTTCAAGCCGTCCGTCCAATACGATTTCATCCGCAAGGCCACGGGCATGCGCCTGGGTGGCCGCGCCGAAGCGATCTGGACGCGCGCCAGCCAGTTCATGCAGGCACCCGGGCATGAGCACGACCTCGGCGTGGAGCTGAACGGCACCATCTTCTATCAGTCCAAGGATGGCGCCCTCAACGACTCACCGGACTTGGCCGGGGGCTTCTACGGCATGATGCAGTACGGCGTCCTCTTCCCCTTCTCGGCCCTCGGCTACCAGGACCAGCAGGACCCGGGCAACCAGTACGATGGCCTCCAGACCGCCCAGATGGTGCGTCTGTTCCTCGGCGTCGCGTACTGACCGCGCCCGCGGACTGGCGCAGCGTCGCGTACTGACCGCGCCCGCGGACTGATGGCGTCGAATGCGGCAGCGCCGACGAACGCCGCCCGACGCCCGGACCGACGCAGCCTTCCGGGCATGAGCGGCGCCAACGTGCGCCCGCCTGCCGAAGTGCGCTCAAAACTGGCAGAATGACCTACAAATCGTGGCTCGGTGTGCACATGAGGTGCAATTTTTAACGGCCGAGCGAAGTGGGTGGGGCTAAAGTACCCAGGATGCCCGAGTCGCACCTTCTTCCCAGCGCGCGAGTCTGCCGTGTGCGGACTCGTCGAGTGCGCGCACGCCAACGCGGCGTTTCCCTGGTCGAGCTCTCGGTCGTGGTGACGATCACCGGCGTCTTGGCGACCCTCGCCACGTATTCGGTGCGGGAGCGTGTGAACGAGGCGCATTCGGTCGAGGCCATTTCGATGCTGGGGAACATTCGAACTGCCGTCTTGGCCAAGTCGAACGACCTCACCGGCAGCAGCGCCAACGTTCTGGAGATCGGTGGTCGCGTCGGGGGCTTCGGCGGTCCGCTCGGCCTACCCGGCGTTCTGGGGGGCGTCGGCGACAAGACGGGCGACAGCGATGGCGACGGGAACAAAGGCCACGGCAACAACGAAGGTGGCTGCGATCCGGACAATCCCGGCAACAGCGGCAAGGACTGCAACGGCAACGGTAGCGACGGCAACAGCGGCAACGGGAACGGGAACGGGAACGGGAACAACGGCGGGGGTGACCAGTCCGGCGGCGACGGCGAAGACGACGACAAGGGGCACGGCAACAACGACGGTGGTTGCGACCCGGACAATCCCGGCAACGGCGGGAAGAACTGCGGCGGCGGGGACTCCTCCGCCGACGACGGCGCGGACGGCAGCGGAGGCGACGCCGCGACGGAGGAAGACGTGCCACTCTGCGGCTCGGCCAGTCCGGTGCCCAGCACGCTCGAGGCCGTGAAAGGCAGCGTCTATCAGTCGCGCACGTCCGACTGGTCGGGCAGTGCGGCCGGCGGCTGGAGTTGCTTGCACGTCAGCATGAGCCAGGCTCAGCGGTTCCAGTACGGCTACGACGTGGGGGCCACGGGCGCGCCTACCAGCGAAGCACCCAGCGGCGCGGACGAGCGGTTCACGGCCTGGGCGCGTGGAGACCTGGACGGCGATGGTCGCAACTCGTGGTTCGTGCTGAGCGGAGCCGCCCTCGGCGACCAGCTGGTCATGGCTCCAGCGGTCACCATCATCGACCAGGGTGAATAGGAGGAAGCGGCGGCGGCCCGTTGCCTGCGCCCCCACAGACGGGGTGCGGTGCCCACGGCATGCCTGGAGCTCGCACAAATCGTTGTGAGGAGTGCACAGGCTGTGCAGTTTTTCCTAGTAAGTTTGTCGAGCACGGGATACTTTGCCGTTATGTTGCCATCGCACGTTCCCGCCACCGCTGAAGTAGCCACCAGTCACCCCGCTCCCACGCTCCAGGCTCGCCGACGTCGCCTCCGCCAGCGCGGGGTGTCCCTCGTCGAGCTCTGCACCGTCGTCACCATCACCGGAGTGCTCGCTACGCTAGCCACCTACTCGGTGCGTGAGCGCGTGCACGAGGCGCATTCGGTCGAAGCGATCTCGATGCTCGGCAACATTCGCAGCGGCTTGCTCGCCAAGTCGGACGAGCTCACGGGCAACAGCGCCAACGTTCTGCAGATCGGCGGACGCGTGGGTGGCTTCGGTGGACCTCTGGGTCTGCCCGGAGTGCTGGGCAAGAACGACAAGAACAACGGCAACGGCAACGGCAACGGCAACGGCAACGGCAACGGCAATTCGTCCAGCAGTGGCTCGTCCAGCAGTGGTTCGTCCAGCAGTGGTTCGTCCAGCAGTGGCTCGTCCAGCAGCGGCTCGTCCAGCAGTGGTTCGTCCAGCAGTGGTTCGTCCAGCAGTGGCTCGTCCAGCAGTGGCTCGTCCAGCAGCGGCAACGGCAACGGCAACGGCAACGGCAACGGTAACGGCAACGGCAACGGCAACGGCAATTCGGGCGGCGGCATCGACGGCGACGGCAACAACGGTCATGGCAACAACGCCAGCGGCTGTGACCCCGACAACCCCGGCAACGGCGGCAAGTGCGGCGATGAGTCCTCCGACGATGGCGGCAACGGCAACGGCAACGGCAACGGCAACGGCAACGGCAATTCGGGCGGCGGCATCGACGGCGACGGCAACAACGGTCACGGCAACAACCCGGACGGTTGTGATCCCGACAACCCCGGCAACGGTGGGAAAGACTGCAGCGGCGACGATGGCGGCGACGCATCCGGTGACGACTCATCCGGCGGCGGCGATGATTCGAGCGGCAGCGGGACCGGCAGTGGCAGCGGCTCGGGCGATTCGGGCGGAGACAGCGCCGGCGCCGACAACGGCCCGGCCAATACTTCGCTGTGTCGCTCCGCCGATCCGGTGCCGAGCTCACTCGAGTCCGTCAAAGGCGGCATCTATCAATCGCGCGCGGCAGACTGGTCGGGAACGACCACCGGTGGCTGGCGCTGCCTCAGCATCAGCATGAGCGGTGCGCAACGCTTCCAGTACGGCTACGACGTGGGCGCTTCGGGCGTGCCCGGATCGGAGACCCCTGCCGGTGCGGACGAGTCCTTCTCGGCCTGGGCACGCGGCGATCTCGACGGCGACGGCCGCAACTCATGGTTCGTGCTGAACGGCGCCAGCTTCGACGGTCACGTCGTGACGTCACCTGCGGTGACCATCATCGACCAGGGCGAGTGAGGAGGAGGTCAGGGGGTGCCCTTGGGCACCCCCGGTGGAGCGGGCCGAGTGCGCACCGATCGTGCGGACTCGGCCCGCACTGCTTCCTGCACGTCGCCGGTCATCGGCACGAAGGAGACGCGCGTGATGGACCGTTCGGCGAAGCCGGCTTCCGTGCGCACGCCGACGCGGAGGACTTGCTCTTGCTCGCCCACGGGGATCACCAGCCGCCCGCCGACGCGCAGCTGCGCTGGCAGAGCGGCAGGTATGGCCGGCGGCGCCGCCGTCACCAAGATGGAATCGAAGGGCGCCGCCCCCTCCCAACCCAAAGACCCATCGCCGATGCGGAACCGAATGTGGGCGCCGTAGCCGAGCCGCTCCAGATCGGCCCGCGCGCGCAATGCCAGCGCCTCGACGATCTCGACCGTGAATACTTCGGCCCCGAGCTCCACCAGGACCGCCGTTTGGTAGCCGCAGCCGGTGCCGATCTCGAGCACACGATCACCGGGTGAGACCTCTGCCAGCTGCGACATCAGCGCGACGATGAACGGCTGACTGATGGTCTGATCGTAGCCGATCGGGAGCGGGCGATTCTCGTAGGCGTGACGTCGCTCGGAGCTCGGCACGAACTCGTGCCGAGGCACGCGCTCGACGGCAGCCAGGATGTCGGCCGGAAAGAGGGCCTCCGCTCGCAGCTGATTCGCGAGCCGAGCTCGCTCTTCGGTCCATGCTGACGCCATCCTCGCTCCGGTACCCTCGATGCAAAGCTTTTGCCAAGGGCCGGCAGCGGCAGTGCTTCAAGCGCCCGTCTTGTTCTTGGCGCCGGGGCACTCCGGCACCGTCCGGATCCGACCCTGACTGTGCCGTTCGAAATGGTCCCTGAATTCGGGCAGGAGCGAGATCCGGCGAAAAGCCGGCTCCCCGTCACGTCGCACCTGGAGGGTCTCGTCGTCTTCGGCCAGCGCGCGCTCATAGAGCTGACGGAAGGTGATGGGGCCCCGCTCATGCCCTTCCTCGAGGGTGAAGTAGCGAACTTCCGTGCCGGGCATTTACTCAATGGACATGCCGGCCGATCGGCTGATGCGTCAACTAAATTCAAACATTTCAGATGATTTCACGCAGTTACGCCACTGCCAACTCTTGGACTTCGTGAGTGAATCGTCAGATCAGCGATCGTGTGGAGGACAGCCCGGAAAAAGCGCTACCGCCCCATCTCGGGCTCCTCCTGCTTCACGGCGACGCCCAAGCGTGTGGCGAAATAGCGCATGGTTCCCCCGGCGTCGGGCCAAAAGGTGCCATCTACGGGGAGCGGCCACACATCGCGCTCACCGACGGGGGTGAGCGTGATCTCAGCGCCATCGATCCCGATCCGCAGCTCGCCCAGCTGGCCCGTTTCGTCACGCCACGTGCCAACGTAGTCGTCCATACGGCTGAGATCCGCCTGGCGTTCCGTCCGCTCGAGCTCCGGCCCGAAGTACAGACTCACCGCGTCGTGGAGCAAGGGCATGAAGTCGCCGCTGTTGGCAGCGTAGGCTACACCGAAGCGTCGGCTCGGAATGTAGAGGAGGCCGGCGCCGAACCAGGGCAGACCGCCCGGGTGGTAGACGACGAGCTCGCCCGAGTACTGCTCGAGAAAGACGCCGTGCCCGTACGAGACGCGCCCGCCGCCCGAGACGGACGTCTGCAGGGTCTGGAGCTCGGCGAGCAGGCTGTCCGAGAAGGCGTCCGTCTCAGCGAGCAGCGCGCGCAAGAGCGCACTCAGATCGGTGGCGCTGGCCCATGCCCCGCCTGCCGCCTCCAGCAAACCGCACTTCACGTCCAGCGGCATCGGGCCGCTCGGATGCTGCCCCAGTGCACGCGGGACGTCGCCGCCGGAGAGTGCGTACGTGGCCGTGGCTGCACCGGCGGGCTCAAACACGCGCTCACGCACCACCTCGGGCAATCGAGCTGCCTCCACCTCTTCGAGCGCCGCTCCCACCAAAGTAAAGCCGCCGTTCGAGTAGTTGAAGAGCACGCCAGGCGGCGACCAGAGCGGGTCCGCAGCGTGCAACAGCGCCCAGTCGCTCGGCGTCTCGGCCTCCTCGGGGCAACCGGAAATGTCGGGGACGCCCGCGCGATGACTGAGGGCCCAGCGTGGCGTGATGGCGGAGGGCGCGCCGGACACGTAGCGATCGAGGGGCGCGTCCAAGTCGAGCGTGCCCTCCTCTGCCAGTGAAAGGGTGGCCAGTGCGAGGAACACCTTGGACACGGATGCCTGCAGAAAGAGCGTCTCGGCCGTCACCTCGGCGCCATCCGGCTCCACCACGCCGAGCCCCTGTTCGATCAGCGTGGAGCCGTCCTTGTGCACCACCAAGTAGCCGCCCGTCGCATTGCTCTCCTCGAGGCGGCACAGAAAGTCCTCCTCGAGTGCCTGGGTGCGCTCGGCATCGCTGTCGAGCTCCGCCAGGTCCCAGCCAGGGCTGCTCACGCGCAGCACACCCGGGAGGTACTGGCGCCCGTCGCCGGCCACCATGCGCTGCTCACCCGGGGCACACCCCGATGCGCCGAGAGCGATGCAGACACACCAGAAGAACGGTCCCCGCTGCACGAGCCCCTCGTCCCGCGCCCTCAGTCGACGTCGCGATCGGTGTCGTCGGCGTCCTCGAACTGGAAGACGTCGTCGTTGTCGAGGTCGAGGCATGCGCCTTCCGACTCGCCATACGGCGCCTGGTTCAAATAGTTACCGGTAGGTCCATACCAGCACACCGTGCGCCACATGCCGCAGTTGCCCACGGCGCAGCCGACGTCCGTCGTGTCGGACCACACCATCTGGGTGTAGTGGCCGATGGGCGTGAAGTTGCCCTGCGTAAGCACGGTGCCGAACTCGTAGAGCAGGCGCTCGTCGGCAAAGAGCGCAATCCCGTTCAACACGTCGGTGCCGGAGTACAGGTTTTCGCCGACTTGAGCGAAGCCCGCCACGTTCTGGCGATACTCGTTCGTGCTGTGGCCGCTCGGACAGGTCTCCGCATAGGCCTGCGCGCCAGCGGCGAGCGCCGCGTTCCAACGGACGGGAGGCACACCCGCGCGCAAGCGCCACTCGTTGTGCGCCGCCGTGGCTCCCACGAGGTCGCCCGTCTCACCTTCCGCGAGGCTCGGATCCGGCACGAAGGTGCAATCCACGGGCTCGCCGCCGCCCGTTCCTTGCGCGCCACCCGAGGCGGCGTCGCCGCCGGCAGCATCGCCGCCGGCTGCTGACGCGCCGCCGCTCGGCGAACCGCCACTTCCGGTCGTGCCGCCCGAGCTCTGGCCGCCCGAGCTCTGGCCGCCCGAGCTCTGGCCACCGCTGCCCGACGCAGCGCCGCCGCTGCCGGTGAGCCCGCCCGCGGCCGTACCGCCACTGCCCGTACTGGCTCCGGAGCCACCGAGGTCGGTCGTGCCGGGATCACTCGCGCAGGCCGACATGCCGAGCAGCGCCAGCACGAGAGAGACGGAGCCGAGTCGGCGGGTCATGCCGGCGAGAAGCCTGGAAGCGCGCGCCGCGAAGGTCAACGGCTGCCGCGCGCGCCGTGCCGCCGCCCGCCTCATCACCGGCATCGAGGGCGGAACTTTCCGTCCGCGAATGACGATGCACGAGCGGGCGGCGCGGGGGGCCCCTGGGTGCGTGCTCGTCGGCGCGAGTCAGGCGAGCGAGAACTTTTTTCCCCGCCCTGCTAAAGAGGCTCCTCTGCCATGTCGCTTCGCTTCTCTCCCGTCCTTGCCCGCGGTCTGTGCTTTGCGACCGTTCTATCGAGTGCGCTCGCCCTCGGCTGTTCGCCCGTCGCGCCGGGAACGGGGGGCAGCGGAGGATTCAGCGCGGGAGGCACGGGGAGTGGTGGGCTCTCGGGGACTGGCGGACTCGGCAGCGGTGGCAGTGTCGCGGGGAGCGGCGGGGACACTGCGAGCGGAGGCGGGTCGAGTGGCGGCGCTGGCGGGGCAGCGGGCGGCGCGTCCGGGGGCTCGAGCACGGGCGGTGCGAGCGGAGGCGGGTCGCCTGGGACCGGCGGCGGAGATCCGCAAGCCGGTTTCTACGAGCTGCCCCCGCCCCACGACTGCCACAATCAGTTCTTCGTGGAAGGCTGTGTCGAAGGGGATGCCTCGAGCGCTTGCGGTGGGCAGTGTCGCCCCGTCAACGCTTGCTTCGAAGAAGGCAAGACGGGTGACCCCGGGTTCATTTGCCCGCGCTTCATGCTCTTTTCGGACGAGATGGAGCAAGCGGCGAAAGACGACGCCATGACCTACGGTTGGTCGACGGACGGCGAGTCACCCTTCACCTACGCCATCGTCGGCCACGATTTGGATCCCGGCGCCGCGCTCGACAGCGGCGTGAGTGGAAACACCTGCTGCCAATGCTACCAGCTGATCCCAACGGCGTCGGAAAGCCAGGCGAGCGCCCTGCCCTTGCCCAAGCCGATGATCGTGCAGTCGTTCAATACGGGCGCCTCGACCACGACCTTCGACGTCTTCATGGGCGCCGGCGGCATCGGAGCGAACAACGCTTGCACCTCGAGCGGGACCGGGCCAGGCCAGCAGTACACGAGCTATCCGGACTATGGTCAGCCCTTTGGTGGCGGCATCTCCGCCGTCGCGCAGTTTGGCAATGGCACGGCCTGCAAGGACCAGACGAGCGCGGTCACGCCCGAGACCCTGAGCTCTGCCGCCTGCCAGACCTTGATTACGGAAGCCTGCGAGGAAATCGTCGCGGCAGACGCCGCCATCACCGAGCTCACGCAGCACTCGTGCATTCAAGGCAATCAGCCCGAGTCGCTCTATCATCAGAACATCCAAGTTCTGGCCAAACGCGTGGCATGCCCGACCGCCCTCACCCGCGTCACGGGTTGTCAGCTGAGCGACACGGCGCCGACGATCGACCCCGCGATTCTGACCGCAGCACAGGCGCAAGCCGACGGAACGTTCCACAGCGGCTACCACACCACCACGATGCAAGATTGCTGCAAGCCGACGTGCGCGTGGTCGGACAACGTCGCGGGTGTGGGCCACGCCACGAGCGGTGGCTACGACTCCTTCTACACCTGCCATTTGGACGGCGCGCCGCTCACCCAGTAGTCCCTGGTCGCACCGGGCGGTGCCGGCCCTCTTGCTCACGGGCGCCCGCCGGCTCACGATGAATGCTCGATGGGGGGCTTGCTGCGAACGGCACTTTGGGGCCTTGTGGTCTGGGCCGGCTCGGTCGGCTGTGGTGGAGTGGCTGAGGACGATGCCGATCCCAGCTCGGGCGGCGCCAGCACCGGTGGCACCAGCACCGGCGGTGGTGACGGCGCGGGAGGCACAGGGGGCGACGTCGCGAGCGGCGGAGGCACTGGTGGCAGCGACACTGGTGGCAGCGACACCGGTGGCAGCGGGGCAGGCGGCTCCGGCGGCGAAGACACGCTCGACTGCACTCCAGCACCGAGCGAACGTGTGTTCCCGGTGATTGGTCCGTTCTGGTTCGGACCCGATCCGGGACCGTGCACGAGCGAGCCGGAAGCGGTCACCTTCACGTATACGGACGGGCTGCTCACGAGCTCGACCATGGGCGGTGGCGAGGTCTACGTACGCGACGAACGAGCCCGGCTGATCGAGGTACTCTCCGCCAGCGAGCCAGCCACCTACGAGTACGAAGGCGACACGGTGACCGAGGTCCGAGGTGAGCGCCGCATCGTTTACACACTGAGCAGCACCGGCTTCCCGCTCACAGCCGACGTTTTTTCCGACTCGAACAGCGAGCCCGCGAGGTACGTGTACCACTATCAGGATTGCCGACTGCTCTATCGTGAGGCGCCGGGCGCCTTGTCCGATCGCATCTACGAGTACGACGCCGCTGGCCATTTGGTGGCCATGAACGAAGGCGCCAGCCCGACGACGTTCGACTACGGCTGCTGGTGAGGCTGCTGGCTGCCGACGCGGCACTCGGCTCCGGCTACGGGGGACGGCCTGCTAGCCTCGGCCCCATGTTGATCGTCATCGTCGACGTTTGGGTCAAGCCGGACAGCACCGCGGCGTTCATCGAGGCCACCAAGCAGAACGCCGCCGCCAGCGTGCGTGAAGCTGGCATCGCGCGCTTCGACGTCCTGTGCGACCAGAGTGACCCGACTCACTTCCAGCTGATCGAAGTGTACCGCTCGGACGAGGCGCCCGCGGCCCACAAACGAACGGCTCACTATGAGCGCTGGCGGAGCACCGTCGAGCCGATGATGCAGAAACCACGCTCGAGCACGAAGTTCGAGAATGTCTTCCCCGGTGACGAGGGCTTCTGACGGGGTGCGCTCGAAGCACAGGGCTCGCATAGCGCCATGAATTTCACCTTTGCCACGGCCACCGAGATCGTCTTCGGACGTGGAAAGCACCGAGAGCTCGCGGCGCGTGCGCTCCTCTTTGGCAGCCGACCGCTCGTAGTCACGGGGAGAGGGGGCGCGCGGCACACCTGGCTCTTCGAGGAACTCGAGGCGCGCGGGACCGACGTGGCCCATTACCTGGTGCAGAAAGAGCCCTCCACGGACGACGTCGGCGCGGTGGTCGCGCTCGGGCGCGACC
>Ga0315910_10000115_pt1 | contig 101229 bp, 87 predicted proteins | sample EdamamesoilMG_FD_204470 | JGI IMG/M metagenome (GOLD analysis project Ga0315910, IMG submission 204470) | Garden soil microbial communities collected in Santa Monica, California, United States - Edamame soil | ecosystem: Environmental > Terrestrial > Soil > Garden | place: USA: California...
CCTGATGGAAACGGTCGCTCGTATCGACCGCGCCCTCAACGCGGGCCGCGACGCGGACTTCTAGTCCGGGTCAGGCACAGAGCCTGGAAACAAAAAAACTCCCCCGGTCGGAAACGGCCGGGGGAGTTTTGTTTTGCAGGATAACGGTCCGGGCTACTTGTTCTTGCCCTTGCCGTTTCCGTTGTCGTTGTCCTTGTCCTTGCCCTTTTCCTTGTCCTTGCCGTGGTTCTTGCCTTTGCCGTGCTTTTCGCACAGCGAAGACGGAACATCGTTGTATGACGCGACGAACTTCCACGGTCCGGCGATCTGCACACTCCACTCCCACGAGCCGTTGCTGTAGCGGAAGTACTGGCCGGCGGAGAAGTAGCAGTCGCGCTGGCCCACCACGACAAACACGTCGAGACCGGAGTCGTACACCATCTCGGTGCCGTCCTTCTCGTGCTTGTGACGCCACCCGTGCGCGGGTGCGTGCGACGGCGGTCCCTTGCGGTCGTCGTCCTTGTCGGTGGTCACGACAACCACCTTGGGATCCTTCTCCTTATAAACTACCGCGCGCGTGCACCCGGTGAGGGTGAAGGCGGCGACGGCGATGGTCATGACAGCAATCTGATTGGCATTCATTGCTCGGGCCTCCTGAACGGTGTAATCCGAGGGAGGTGTGCAAGCATCGGGCCGGGGAAGAACGCGCCATCGCGCGGGACAATCGAGAGGAATGGGGAAGCTCGCGCGGGGCGCGAAGCGGGATCTAGTTGCGCGTGCCGCGCTGAACGAGAGGGCCGGTTCCTACCGAGTAGACAGTGGAAGCGGAGGGTGCCCACACGTCAATCAAGGTGGCAAAGCTGCCGGTGGAGGAGGCGGTCCATGCGTCGCCGTCATAATGAAGGAAGGCGTCGCGGAAAGTACCGGAGTTGCGGCCACCCTGGCCCACGGTGAAGATGTCGTCCGCGGATATTCCGAACACGCTTTCCAGCGCGGCCACGGAGTTGGTTTCCTCCGACTGCCACGTGGTTCCGTTGAAGCGGAATGCGGTACGCTTGCCGGCCACGTTCTTGCCGACGGCAATCACGTTGGAGTTGCCGGAGCCCCACACGCCAAGGAGTGCCACGGCATCCACCTGCGCCTCTTCCCCCCAGCCCGAGCCGGTGTTGCGCAAGATGAGTCCGTTGTTGCCAACCGCGTACACGTTGCTGGCCGAGATGCCATACACCGCGTTCAAGATTTCGGTGGTACCGCTCACTTGCGGCGTCCACGAGCCGCCGTCAAAGTGCAGGATGACACCGTTGTTGCCAACCGCGTACGCGTCGTCGGCCGCCGCGGCCCACACACCGTTCAATCCTTCGCTGGTGCCGCTCACGTCGGTGGCCCAGGAAGCGCCGTCAAAGCTCATGATGAGGCCGTCGTCGCCCACCGCAAAGACGTCCGCGGGCGAAGCACCCCACACGTCGTTCAGTTGTGGGAGCAGGCCGCCGGTTACAAAGTCCCAGCCGCTGGACGTGCGCCGGAACACCTGCGCGTTGGTGCCAACCACGTACAGGTCGGTGCCCGATGTGCCCCAGATGCCGCGATAGACGGCAAGGCCGCCGTCGCCAAGGTGCTGCTCCCACTCGCTGCCCTCGTAGCTCAAGACGGTGCCGGATTGCCCGACCGCAAGGGTCAGCGCGGCAGCACCCGCCACGGCTTCCAGATTGTTGCCCGTGAAGAGATTGCTCGCAAAGCGCGTCCAGTTGGTGCCGTCAAAGTGCAGCATGGTGCCGTTGTTGCCGCTGGCGTACACGTTGGTGCCACTGGTGCCCCACACACTCAAGAGGTCGCGCGTGGTGGTGCTGGTCAGCGTCAACCAGTCGGTGCCGTTGTAGCGCCGGATGGTACCCGTGTTGCCCACGGCGAACACGTCGGTGGCGGAGAAGCCAAACACGGCGCGCAGATTCTGCGTGGTGCCGGAGTTGAGCGGTATCCAGTCGACGCCGTCCCAGGTGTAAATGAGACCCAGGTTGCCGACGATGAAGATGCGCGTTGGCGAGAACGCCCACACGCCGCGAATGTTCTCGGGGATTCCCACGGGGATCTGGGTCCAGGCCGCTCCATTGTAGTGGAGCACGACACCGCCATTGCCAACGGCCCAGATGTCGGTGGCGGATGTACCGGAAATGGCGTTCAGCGTACCGGTTACGGGCGACGTCATCTGCGCCCACGCGCTACCGCCGGTGCTGCGCAGGATGACACCCTCGGTGCCCACCGCGAAGACGTCGTCGCCGGTGGTACCCCACACGCCGTTCAGTTCCACGCCCACCGTGCTGTTCTCGTTGTTCCACAGTTCGCCGTCGCGGCGCAGGATGCGTCCGCCGCCGCCAACCGCCACGGCATACGGGCTGTCGTCGCGCACCCACAGTGCGTGCAACGTGCCGATCTCAATGGGCTCGGTGGTGAAGGAGTAGGTGGCCGGGCCCGGGGGGTAAACTTCCGTGTCGTCGCACGCGACAAACGCACATACCGCCGCGAGAGCGGTGACGAGCATTCCGATGTGACGATGAATACGCATGGTTGATTGGGCGGGGTGTGCCCAAGGATACGCGCTGTGCGTGGCGCGGGTCAAGGCGCGGGGATCAAAACGGGTACTTGAATCCGGTGAGGCGTTCGCTTTCTTCCCACAACCTGCGCTGTGCCTCGCGGTCGTAGGAGTGCTCCACGGTTCCCATGCTGCGACAATACCGGTAGTAACCGCCCGACGCCTCTGCCACATCCGGTGACGAGGCCAGGTAAACCGGCGTTTCCGCACCGTCCTCCGGCTGCTTGAACCAGCGCCCCAGCGCGTGCCACGCCAGTTGCAGCACCGACGAGAAGTTGTTGAGCAGGTTGGTATGAATGACACCCGGATGGAGGCAATTGGCCGTGACACCCGTGCCTTCCAGGCGTGCTGCCAGCGCGTACGTGAACATCACATTCATGAGCTTGGTGTTGGCGTACATCTGCCAGCCCCGGTAGTTGCGCTGCATCTGCAGGTCGTCAAAATCAAGGACACCGCTGGACTGCGAACTGGACGACACGCAGATCACACGCGCGGGAGTACTGGCGCGCAAGAGATCGAGCAAGAGTCCGGTGAGGTGAAAGTAGGCCAGGTGATTCACCGCAAACTGCATCTCGATGCCGTCGCGCGTGACCTTGCGCCGGCTGGTGATGAGGCCGGCATTGTTGATCAGTACGTCCAGGCGCGGGTAACGCGCGCGAACTTCGTCGGCCAGCGTTCTAATCGCGGCGTTGGTGGACAGGTCCGCCAGGAGAAGGTCCAGGTTGGCCGACGGCGTGGCGGCCAGAATCTCCGCGCGCGCCTTCTCGCCGCGTTCGCGCGTACGGCTCACCATCACGACGCGCGCGCCCCGGGCCGCCAGGCCCGCGGCGGTGGCCTTGCCAATGCCCGAGCTGGCGCCCGTGACCAGAACCGTCTTGCCGTCCATGCGATGCTCGTTCACGCCGCGATGATAGACGCGCGGGCGGTGCGGTGCTAGAATGAATCCACCTCGCCTGCGCGTCATTCGTTCGCGCACTTGATTGGCCATGTCACAACTGCAAAGGCCCCGCGCAATTCTTCACGTCGACATGGACGCGTTCTACGCGTCGGTCGAGGTGCTGGACAACCCGTCTCTGGCCGGCAAGCCCGTCATCGTGGGCGGAACCGCGGAATCGCGCGGTGTGGTGGCGGCCGCGTCGTACGAGGCGCGCGTGTTCGGCGTGCACAGTGCGATGAGTTCCTACCGCGCGCACAAGCTGTGCCCCCACGGCGTTTTCATCCGGCCGCGCATGGAGCGCTACGTGGACGTCTCGCGCTCCATCAGCGCCATCTTCGCCGACTACACGCCCGAGATCGAACCCCTCTCCATCGACGAAGCGTTTCTCGACGTCACCGCGAGCGAGTCGCTGTTTGGCGACGGCGTCACCATTGCGCGCACCATCAAGCGCCGCATCCGCGAAGAAGTGGGGTTGGTGGCGTCCATCGGCGTTGCGCCCAACAAGTTTCTCGCCAAGCTCGCGAGCGACCTTGAAAAACCCGACGGCTTTGTGGTGTTCACACAGGAAGACGCCGCCGCGCGCCTGGCGCCGCTGCCCGTGTCGCGTCTGTGGGGTGTGGGCAAGGTGACCGAGAAGGGGATGCTGGAGGCGGGACTTCACACCGTGGGCGACGTGGCGCGCGCCAACGACGCCTTGCTCGAGCGGTTGGTTGGATCGTGGGCACCGCGTCTCAAGCAACTCGCCAACGGCATCGACGAACGCCCCGTCATATCCGACGGCGAAGCCAAGTCCATCGGGGCCGAGAACACCTTTGCGCGCGACATCGCCGACGCCGCCCTCCTGCGCACCGAGCTGGACGCCCTGTCCGAGCGCGTGGCGCGCCGCGCACGCGCCGACGACATGGTGGGTTGGACCGTCAACCTGAAGGCGCGCTACGCCGACTTCTCCACCGTGACGCGCGCCATGACACTCCCCGAAGCAACCGACGACTCCGTCGCCATCCGCGACGCCGCACGCGAGCTCCTCGAGTCCCGCCTCAATCGTGGCGGCCGCGCGCTACGCCTGCTCGGCGTCTCCCTCTCCAACCTCGCCCACCGCGACGAAGTAACGCGCGACCTCTTTGACACGCCACGCGTCACACGCAACCGCACACTGGACTCTGTAATGGATGCCTTGCGCTCGCGCTTTGGCTCGCGCGCCGTACACCGGGGAGGAGGGAGGAAGGGAGAGAGCTAGAAGCGTCCCGGTCGTTTGTAAAGCATCAGGCCGTTGGGACCCGCCGAGTAGACCTCGCTGGAGGAAACAGCCGAGAGCAGGTATGAGTCGGACGTGTAACGCGGCCAGACGCTCCATTCCTGGTTTGTGTAATGCATGATGGTTCCGCCCTGCGTGGAGACAAAGATATCGCCACCGGACGAGGTTATAGAGCGCGCCAGGCCCTGGCCGGCGGCGGCTCCCTGGAAGGGGATCGTATTCCAGCGCTGGCCATTGAAGTGCAGGATCTCGCTGGCATCATACGCGCAGACGTAGATGTTGTCGGGCCCGTCGGCCCATACGTCCGTGATATCCGATACCCCGGGGGATTCGATTGCATTCCACCCGCCCGTGCCCCGCACAAGAATGCCTGAGGACGTCGCGGCAACCATGCCATTATTCCAACCGGACAACGCGTACAGATACGATCCGGTGGCCTTGTGAGCCACCTGCCAAGCGCCGTCAATGCGCTCGAGAATGTCAAAGGGATACGCGATAGCCGCGACGACATTCTCGGTCGCCTGAACAGCCACAACATCACGACCATTGGCCCCGTACTCGTGCTTCCAACCCTCGCCGTCGTAATGGAGGATCAAGTCGTAGCCGACGGCAAACAGGTCCGACGGATTCCGGCCATGGATCGCGTACACCGACGATGAAGACGCCGCTTCCTTTTTCAGGTCGGTGACCGTTCCGTTGTAGTAGCGAATCACCGCCTGCCCCGCTGCGTATACACCGTGTTCCTGCGTTGCCCATAGCGCCGAAAAGTAGTACTTGTTGCTTGGCGTGGGTGTCAGCGTTTCCTCCGAGGACGCGTCGGCCCAGACCTTCACACCCGTGTTGTCGACAATCATTACGGATTGATCGTCAATCACGCAGATGTCGCGGATACGTTGGTTCGAAGTGCCTATCGTGGTCCACGCACCCGCGTCCCACTTAACGGCCTCGAATGTGTCTGATGAGTAGTCCTCGATCACCGCATACAGTGCCCCGTCCGGAGAACTGACGATTCGGGATGCGTAGGGTCCGTTACGGTCGAAGATGGTTTGCAGCGTGGTGCCATCCCACTTCAAGACGTTTCCGCTGTCAATCATGAAGACGTTGCCGCCCTTCCCGACGGCTACGTCCCTGAAGGTAACCGAGGAGTCAACGAACTGACTGGTCCAGTTGGCTCCATCAAAATGGGCCATGAAGCCGTAATCGCCGACGATGTAGACGTTGTCGGGGCCGCTGCCACCAATCGCAATCATGTTGTAGTCGGCGCCCGCCGGGGATTCGGAGTGCCACTTGCGCCCGTCGAACCAATGGGCCAGCCCGGCAGGCTCCTGATACTGCTGAAAAGCGAACAGCTCGCCGTTGTAGGCGACGTAAGCGTCCTGCGCCCATGGGCAATCCTGACGTGACCAGGTCTCGCCGTCGAACCGAAAGAAATCGTCGCTAAATGCCCACAGTGTTCCGTCTATCGTTTGCCACAAGCGTTCCACGCTGTAGATTGGCGGGAACGCGATTGGTTTCCACGCCATGCCGTCATATTTGAAAACCATTCGCCCCCCGACGTACGCATCGTTCAGCGACCGACCAACGACCGCCTCGGGCGTGAAACGGGAGAGCAGGAGCGTCGGGGTGTAGTCGTCCGACGTGGATGCGGGCAGCGACGTCGAGACAGGGTCGTCTCCACAGGCGAATGGGGAGAGTATGAGTGCGGCAAGCAGGACGCCGCGAAGAACGTGTATGGCAGCCTTCACACCGTGATGATAACCGATGCGGGGGATGGTCGCCATGCCGGTGCCGGGGTTATTCGGCGTCGCGGAGGCGGTCTTCGAAGGTCTTGGCGGCCTTGTCGAAGGCGGTGGTGGCGGCTTCGAGGTCGATGTAGGACTGGTCGATGCGGGCCACGAGGTCGCGACTCTTCTTGGTCATTTCGGCGATGACGGGTGCGTCGCCGCGTTCGGAGGCGGCGGCGAGAGCCTGGTAGGCGTTGTCGCGGTCGCGTTCGAGGGCCATGATCTGCTTCTCGAGTGAGGCCACCTTTTGTTCCAGAGGGCCCACCAACTTGGATCGCTCCTGAACGACTTTTGCGCGCTGCTGACGCTGCGCCTTGCGGTCGACGGTTGGCGCGGGCTCGGGCTTCTTTGCTGCAGGTGCGGGAGCTGCCTTCTTCGCCGCCTTTTGTGTGGGTTCGGACAAGGGAACGTCCACCACAACCTGTCGCGTTGAAGTTGGGGCGTCGGTCTCTTCGTCCAGCTCCCAGCCCACGGTATCCAGAAAGTCCTGATAGCTGCCGTCAAAGATGCGCACGCGACCGCGGTCGAACACGATGAAGCGCGTCGCCAGCGAGTGCAGAAACATCTCATTGTGGGTGACGATCACGGCGGCCCCCTCGAACGCGTCGATGGCGGCGAGGAGGGAATCGCAGGAGTCCATGTCGAGATGGTTTGTCGGCTCGTCGAGCAAGAGCAGGTTGGCCGGCGTCACGATGAGTTTGCCCAGCATCACGCGCGCCTTCTCGCCACCGGACAGCACGGAGACTTTCTTCAGGCCGGCGTCGCCCTCGAACATCATGATGCCGGCGATATCGCGCGCGGTCTGCGGAAGGCACGAGCGATCCGCGGATTGAATTTCCGCCACCACGGTGTTGCGGTCGTGGAGCGTCTTCACGTTGGTCTGCGCAAAGTAGCCGGGAACGGCGCGCGGGTGCGCGGTGATGGAGCCCTTGGTGGGCTCCAGCTCGCCGGCCAGCAGGCGCAGGAACGTCGACTTGCCCTTGCCGTTGGGACCGATGACGCAGATGCGGTCGTGATCGTGAATCTCAATGGAGAGATCGGACAGGAGCGCCGGGCCCTTGTCGTAACCGAAGGCCAGCGAGTCCACGCGCATCATCACCTTGGCGGGAAACGGTGCGGCGCGGAACGAGAACTCCAGCGTCTGCAGGTGCTCCAGCTTTTCCATGCGCTCGTGCTTGGCGAGCATCTTGATGCGCGACTGCACGCGCGTGGCCAGGGTGTTCTTGGCGCGGAACTTCTCGATGAAGCGTTCCACCTCGCGCCGCTTGCGCTCGTCGTTCATGCGCGTCTTCTCGTAGATCTCTTCTTCCTGAATGATCTGGTCGTAGATCTTCGAGGTGTCACCCGCAATCTTCTTGGCGCGACGGCGGTGGATGGCCACGGTGTGCGTGATCACGCGGTCCATGAAGGAGCGGTCGTGCGTGATGAGCATCATCTCGGTCTTCCACTCGTTCAGGAAGCGCTCCAGCCAGCGAATGGACACGATGTCGAGATAGTTGGTGGGCTCGTCGAGGAGCAGGAGGTCCGGCTCCGAGATGAGCACGCGCGCCAGATTGAGTCGCACCTGAAAGCCACCGGAGAACAGAAGCGGCGACCGTTCCATGTCGGCGTTACTGAAACCGAGACCAAACAGAATCTGCTCGGCGCGCCAGCGTTCGTCGCGGCGATCTTCGGGCAACCCGAGCACCACTTCGTCCACCACGTTTTCCTGGGTGAACTGGATGTGCTGGTCCAAATGGCCAATCGTGTAGCGCTTGGGGATCAGAATGTCGCCGTCGTCGATGGGCACGTCGCCCAGGATCATTCGAAACACGGTGGTCTTGCCGTGGCCGTTGCGCCCCACAAGACCCACGCGTTCGCGGCGATTCACCGTGAAGGTGAGATCGTCAAAGAGGTTCTGCCCGCCAAACGATTTACTGACACGATTGAACTGAATCACATGCGCCTCATCAGGAATGCGGCCGCATCGCGGCCCTGGGAAACCGACACCACTTGATAGCCGCGCATCGTGAGCCCCGTGACCAGACGTATATCGTCTTCGGGCTGCATGTGCGCAAAGATCATCCAGAACTCGCGCGGCTCGGTGCGGAAAGTTGCAAACACGTTGCTAATGCGCTGGTCGTCGCCAAGCGAGCGCAGCCAGCGTCCATAATAGACACCATCCCGCGAGCAGTAGCCCTCCCGCCCGCGGTGCCAGCACTCCAGGTGCCAGGTGGGGGCACGATCGGTGGTGGTGGCACCAGAGCGCTCCGCGTAGTACGCAAAGGCCGGAGCCGCACCATAATAAACATACGTGGGCTGACCGTCGACCCGGCTCTCGCGCCAGTAGTCAACAATCGGTCGCATGTCCTCGGTCTCGGGCCAGGCCCAGCGTTTCTCGGGGAAGTACGCGTCGCGCACCGCACGCGTGGGAAGCGACATGAGCATCATGCCGAGCACCATCGCAAACGCCGCACCCACCGCAATGCGCTGCACGCGAAACGGCAGGCGTGTGGTTGCACCGAGGGCGATGAGGGCGGTCAAAAACGGCGCCACGATGAGTCCCCAGCGGAACCCGTACGGAAAAACACCGCTCCGGTCCGCGATCAGATACGCCAGCCAGGTTGCACCCAGCCACACCGCGACGCGCCGGTTTGCGATCACGCCGAGAATCAGCAAGACGCCAAGCAGGGGTGCTGACACCCACGCCGGCACGGGACCGTAGGGCCAGCCGGTGAACGGGAACGAGAGCGGCTGCTGCAACCAGCCCATCCACTGCATCAGGTTTGTCGGCCCGCCCAGCGAATGCATGCCCGGCAGTGCCACCACGCGCGCAAGCTGCGCGGGCAGAAACGCAACTGCAAGCGGCAGTGCGCCGACCACAAACGTTCCCAGAGCGATTGCCAGCGCGCGTAACCGCGCACGATCGCGCGCGCGGGACGCGGAGACCAGCACGCACGCAAGGGGAACCAGCACCGCAATCACGACCGCAAAATAAGTATACGCCGCAATCAGTGCGGTCAGTCCCCAGGCTGCGATGGAGCGCATGCCGGAGTCGCGTGACAGTCGCTCAAGCGCCACGAGGTTCCACGTGAGTGCTGCAACCATCAGCGCGTACTGACCAACTTCCTGTGCGTAGCGAATGTCGGCGGCGCTCAATGCCGCGAGGAGCCCCGCCGCAAACGCCGTGCGTTTGCCACCCAGACGGCGTCCCAGCACGATCGCTCCCGCAACACCCGCCACGCTGAATATCACCGACAGAAAGCGCAGGTGCGCCTCGCTCTTGCCCAGTCCCATCCAGAAATGCAGGAGTGTGGCATAGAGCGGCGGGTCGCCCGAGCCGTCGCGCACCGCGTCCCCAAGCCCCGAGAACGGGGCCGTGGCCACCCAGTACTCGCTTGCTTCGTCAAACCACAGCGAACGCGCGTCAAGCCCCCACACACGCACCAGCAGTGCGAGGACCAGAATCAGTGCCGCGGCAAACCACGCGCGGGTTGATATCACAGGACGGGGAGTCATGAACCAGTTTGAAAGAGACCAGCGGGTCAGTCGCGGTTCTTCTGCATGCGGCGCACGGTCGCCGTCACAAACTGTCGCGGGAGGAAGCGCTCGAGAAACACGACCACGTTGTTGAGTGCGCCCGGAATGACAACCGGCGCTCCCTTCATCGCACCGCGATAGCCCGCGCGCACCACCGCTTCCGGGCTGACGCGCATCATGAGACGCAAACCGCGCGCCTGCGTTACCCCGGCGCGCGCCTGAAACTCCGTGGGTGTCGGACCCGGGCACAACGCCGTGACCGTGACACCCGTACCCTGCAGCTCGTTGGCAATGGCTTCCGAGAACGACAGCACAAACGACTTGCTGGCGTAGTACACCGGCTGCAGCGGCCCCGGCTGAAACGCCGCCACCGACGCCACGTTGATCACGCGCCCGCGCCCGCGTTGGACCATGGGGAGCACAAATAACTTGGTAAGGTGCATAAGCGCGGTGATGTTGACCTGGATCATGTCGAGTTCAGTTTGTAGTTCCGTCTCGTGGAACATGCCGTAGAGGCCAAATCCCGCGTTGTTGACCAGCACGTCCACCTCAAGCCCGGCGGCACGCACCTCATCATATAGTGCGATGGGTGCCTGCGGGTCCGTGAGGTCCTTTGCGATCACATGCACACGCGCGCCGTGCAACCCCTCGATCTCGCGCTTCAAGGTCTGCATGCGCGTCTCGCTGCGCGCCGTCAGAATGACGTCGTGCCCCTCGGACGCAAACACGCGGGCAAACTCCGCGCCGAGTCCCATGGAGGCACCCGTGATGAGGGCAACGGGGCGTGATGGAGTCATGATCTCATCGCGACTAATGCTTCCGAAAGCGACTCTTTACGCTGCCCCATGTGGTTGCCTTGGTCGGGTTTGGGTTCACCAGCACGCGTGTTCCATTGTCCTGATACACATACTCGATCAATACTCCGCCAACTTGAGACAGAACTCTTAGCTTCACATAGCGATTTTCTCGCGTACGGAGTACGTATACTGCGCTACCCCCAAACAAGCTGCAAACGGGGCCGTACAGCGTTGTGTCACTAGGGGCAAGTGCCAACTCCTCAAACGAGGAGTCGGCAGGAGCAAACCCTATGACGGCTGGGGAATTGGTTCCCCAAAGTTCCGGAAACCCCGCGCGATCCAAAGCTGATGGCTGAGCCGCTCGCACGGTGACCCAAGTCAAGTCTCCGCCAGCTTCCCAGGGTACGAGAAGCGAATCGCTGAAGTCCCAGTACGCTCCGTTTGGTGGAAGGAAGGCGGTCCCCGAGTGCAGCACGGCGCTTGAGCTTGATGGGGCCGCGAGAAGGAGCGAAATCACCAGCATGACGGAAAGTCGCATCGCTGTGATTAGCCTTCCAGCGCCTGCTGCAAATCGTCGATCAGGTCGTCGGCGGCTTCGACACCCACCGACATGCGCACGAGTCCGTCCGTGATGCCGGTCTTGCGGCGCTCTTCCGGCGTCAGGCCGCGGTGCGAGGTTTGCGCGGGGCGCGTCATGAGAGAGTCGACGCCGCCCAGGCTGGGTGCTACGCGCGGCAGCGTGACGCGCTGGAACAGTCGTTCCGCGGCGGCTTCGCCGTCGTTCAGTTCAAAGCTCAACATGCCGCCAAAGCCGTCAAAGAACTCGGCCGCGCGTTCGTGGTGCTCATTGGCCACAAGGCCCGGGTAGTGCACCTGAGCAACCGCGTCGTGCTCCTCGAGGAAGCGCGCGATGGCCAGCGCACTGACGCACTGGTGTCGCACGCGGAGCGCCAGCGTCTTGATGCCGCGGTGCAGAAGAAAGCACGTGTGCGGGTCCAGCGTTCCACCCAGGTGATTCAAACGTTCGCGAATCTTCTGCACCAGCTCGCCGTGCCCGATGACGGCACCGGCCACGATGTCGTTGTGACCGTTCAAATACTTGGTGGCACTGTGCAGTGAAAGATCAAAGCCCCACTCGGCGGGGCGAAAGTTGACGGGACTTGCAAACGTGTTGTCGATCATCGACACGAGACCGTGCTCGCGCGCAAAGCTGGTGGCCGCCGCGAGGTCGCTGACGCTCATGAGCGGATTCGCGATGGCTTCCACGTAAATGGCTTTTGTGTTGGAGCGGAGTTTTGCCTGCCACGTCTCCGGGTCGGCGCCGTCGATCAAGTCGTACTCGATGCCAAACGACGCAAAGTCGTGCGTGACCAGTGAATGCGTACCGCCATACATGCAATCCTGAATCAGCAGGTGATCGCCCTGCTTGAGTACCGTGAGCAGTGCGGTGGAGATGGCGGCCATGCCGCTGGATGCAACCAACGCGGCGTCCGCGTTCTCGAGTGCCGCCAGCTTGATGTGCAGCGCCTCGTGGTTGGGCGTGTTGTTGAGCCGGATGTAGCGCAGGTCGTGATAGCCGGCCTCGTGGCCGTGCGTCTCGTAGGTAGCCGATTGAAAAATCGGCATGACAACCGAGCCGTTGATGCGCGGATTGGGCTCGCCCGCGTGAACGGCGCGGGTGTCGATGTGCATATCCAGGGGATCCATGGGTGTGCCTCGGTGTGGTGAGGGTTCTGGGAAAGCTATACAATACGGCCCGCCGCGCGTATTGACAAGCAAACGCAGGCCACTCGCATGGACACACGCCTCACCATCCAGAAGGCCCCCTTCACAACGCGGGACGGCCGCACCGTGGACGCCGAACGCGGCACACTCGAGGTGCCGATGCGGCGCTCGGGCGGCCCCGACACCACGCGCGTCCGCCTTGCCTTTGTGCGCCTGCGGTCCGCGTCGGCAAGCCCGGCCGAGCCGGTCATCTTCCTCGCGGGCGGGCCGGGGATGTCGGGCATCCAGGCGGGCCGCGGACGCCTGCTCGCCCTGTTCGAAGCGCTGCGTGCGCGCCACGACGTCATTCTTCTGGACCAGCGCGGGTGCGGGGAATCCACGCCGCGGCTGGACTGCACCGCCGGACTGCGCCTGCCACGCGACCGTGCCGTGACGCGCTACGAGGTGCTTGCCGCCACCCGCGACGCCGCGCGCGCGTGTGCGCACGCACTCAAGAGTCAGGGCATCGACCCCGCCGCCTTCAACACCGTTGAAAGTGCCGACGACGTTGCCGACTTGATTGCGGCGCTGGGCGGCGCAGATGCACGCGCAGCTCTGCTTGCGTGGAGTTACGGGACGCACCTCGCACTGGCCGTGATGCGCCGGCATCCAGAGCGCGTGACGCGCGCAATCCTGGCGGGTCCGGAGGGTCCCGATCACACGTACAAACTGCCGTCGCGCATCCAGCGCCAGTTGAGCGACATCGCAGCACTGTCGGAGACGCCGGGTCTGGTGGAAGCGCTGCGCTCCGCACTGGTTCGTCTGGACGCGGAACCCGCGCGCGTGACGGCGCGCGATCGCGCCGGTGGCGAGCGCTCGTTTGTGGTGGGGCGCTTTGATCTGGAGTGGATTGTATCGGAGGGACTGGGCGATTCGCGCTTTGTGCGCCGGCTGCCGCGCTGGGCCGCGGCGTGGGCGCGCGGGGACTTTTCCTCCCTGTCCGACGCCCTCTTGACGGGCGGCTACGACTACCTGCACGACGCGTCGCTGGAATCACTCCTGCGCGTGTGCGTGGACTGCGCGTCGGGCGCTACCGACGCGCGCCGTGCGCGCATCCAGCGCGAGCTTCCGGAAGCGCTGCTCGGAAACACCATCGACTTTCCGTTCCCGGATATTTGCGACGACGTCGGCGCCGCGGAACTGGGCGACGACTTCCGCGCCGTGCAGCCGTCGGACGTGCCGGTGCTGTTCATCACCGGAACGCTGGATTGCCGTACACCCGCCGAGAACGTGGCGGATCTTGCGCCCGCGTTTGCGAATCACGACCACGTGGTGATAGAGAACGCGGGGCACGGAGACCTGTTGCTCCCGCGGACCGTGCACCGCGTCATCGCCGCGTTTGCCGCGGGAGAGAACGTACGCGCGACGCGCGTCGAGCTGGACGAGCCGTTTACGTTTGAGCGCCCGCGCCCGCTTCTCTTGTATGACGGCGCGTGCTCGTTTTGCCGCGCGCAGGTGGAGCGGCTGCGCGTGCGCACCGGTGATGCGGTTGAGTACGCGCCGTATCAGAGTGCCCCCGACACCGGCGTTGCCCGCGAGCAACTGGCCAGTGCCGTGCACGTGGTGTCCGCCGATGGCAACGTGACGCGCGGCGCCGAGGCCATCTTCACCGCCCTCGCTGCCCGAACCGGGTCGCACCCCCTTCTCTGGGCCTACCGACGCCTCCCCGGCTTCGCTGCCCTGGCCGAGGCCGGCTACCGCCTGGTAGCCCGCAACCGCGGCCTGTTCTCCTAAAGCGTTACGCCACAGTCTATTACGCGCGCGGGACGGTCGTCGTCCAAGCGTTGTACATCATTTGTCCAAAAAAGATTTGCGCGGCGGCGTTGGTATGCGGACCTTCGGTTCAACAGTCCATCACTATCCACTATCTGGAGGAACCGACATGTTTCGTAAACACCTGTCACTCATGCTGGCCCTGACCCTTCCGCTCGCGCTCTTTGCGTGCGATGACGATGACGACAACGGCACCGCGCCGACCAACGACACCGCGCGCGTCATGGCCGTGCACGCGTCGCCGGATGCTCCCGGCGTTGACCTGTACGTGGATGACGTGAAGGTTGGAACCAACCTCGCGTATCCCAACAACACCGGTTACCTCACCGTCGAGGCTGGAACGCGCAACGTAAAGGTCAACGTTACCGGTACCAGCACCACGGCCATCGAGGCGGACCTCGCGGTTGCGAAGGACGTCAATTATTCCGTGTTCGCGGTCGACACCGTGGCCAGCATTGAGCCCGTCGTAATGACGGACAACCTGGCCGCACCCGCGACCGGCAAGGCACACGTGCGCTTCGCGCACTTCTCGCCCGACGCACCCGCGGTGGACATCACCACCACGACTGGCGCGGTTGTGTTTGGCAACTACGAGTTCAAGGAGTTCTCGGCCTTCACACCGCTGGACGCGGGCACCTACGACCTTCAGGTGCGTCTCGCGGGAACCACCACCGTGGTGCTGAACCTGCCCGGCATTACGCTCAACGCCGGCAAGATCTACACCGTGTTTGCAAAGGGCCTTGTGGGCGGAGCAGGCGCGCAGGCGCTGGGTGCCCAGATCATCGTAAACCGCTAGGATAAGCGGCGGCGGCGGGGCGCCTGCCAATCGGGGGCGAAAGCGCGGGTGTCTCGTCGTCGCCGCAGTAGAAAATCGGAAGCGCCGCTCGTGCGTGGGGACACGGGCGGCGCTTCGTTTTGGAATCGATCGCGGGGGTGCGCTACGCGGTGCCCAGGAATTTGCGGCACACCCTTCGCGCGATCGCTTCCTGTTTACTGAATCTCGTGGCGGTCGCGATTACGCGCCTGTGAATCGTACTCGCGCTTGTCAATCGCACCCGCAACCAGAAGACCGATACCGATGAAGAGGGGAATCAAACCCCACACGCCGGCTTCGGAACCATCCTGCGTCCACATTGCGATGGTCAGTGCGAGACCAACGCCGGTGAGGACCAGGCCGTTGGCGCGGCGGTTCGAGAACTTGGGACGTTCCACTTCCGGAGCCGGCGGTGCAGCCGGAACCGTGAGACCTTTCTCCATCGCAATGATGCGCTCGCGGTGCTCCAGTTCCTTGCGCCGTCCGTTTACCGAAATCGCCGTCATGGCGATGGCAACGCCGCCCAGCACGACCAGAATGGGGATGGCCAGGGCCACCACTTCCGCTTCAATCCAGCCAAAAATCGGAACGTCCATGTGCGCTTCTCCTGTCTTGCCCCGCCGGCCTTGGCCGGGTGGGGCGCCTGTGTGGGTCTTTCCAAACTCACCCCATCTGACCGGGCCCCCCGCCCCCCGGTTTCAGGAATTTCCAGCGAAACAGGCCGGACGCCCCGGGGTGCCTTCCGCTAAGATTGGTGAAACCGACGCCCCCGCCGGGCGGTCCAACCGGTTGGATTGGAGAACAAGCGCGGTGTCCGAGCCCCAGACCCAGGAACTCGTCGCGCGGTCGCTGCGCGGTGATGAGCGGGCGTTTCGCGATCTCGTAACCCCGCACCATGCAATGGCATACGCGGTTGTGCGGGCCATCCTGGGGACGCGGCACCGCGAGGATGTGGACGACGTCATGCAGCTGGTGTACGTGAAGGCGTATCAGGGACTGGGCGGGTTTCGCGGGGACGCAAAGTTTTCCACCTGGCTCTACCAGATTGCGCGGCGCGAGGCCATCGACGTAACTTCCAGGAAGCGGGTGGACGCCGTCGATATAAACGACGTGGAAATTGCCTCCCGCGGAGAAGCCCCCGACGCCGCGATCCGCGAAGAAGACACGCGGGCGTGGGTGGGGCAGGCGCTGGGCGAACTGGACGAGAGTTATCGCACGGCGATCGAGTTGAGATACATGGCGGAGAAGTCGTACGACGAGATTGCCGCCATCATGCAAGTTCCGGTGGGTACCGTGAAAACGTATGTGCACCGGGGCAAGCTGGAGATGAAACGGATCCTGTCGCGGCCCGAACGCAAGAGCACCTTGAAATGATCAATCGCTGCGAAAGAATCGAAGAGCTGCTGCCCGAGTTTGTCGCCGGAGATCTGGCGCCGGACGACGCGGCGGCGGTGTCGTCGCATGTGGAGTCATGCAAGGCGTGCCGCGAGGCGATGACCACGTTTGCGATGCTGGAAACCGCACTGATCTCGCGCCGCGAAGACGTGCCGGCGGTGGATACGTTTCTGCGCGGGCTGTCCGCCGCGCGCAGAACCGCTCCCGCACCGGCTCCCGCACCCGCACTGGTGCGAGCACTCCGCACCGTCACCAGCATGCCGGGCATTTCCATTCTGCTGATGACGTGGGCGGCTTTGCTCGCGTTCAATTTCCGCTCGGACGTAGCGGCGGGAATGGCCAACTGGTCGGTGTTCAAGCGCTGGGAAATGCTCTTCGACTCCGGGACACGCGCGATACTGGGTGCTTCGGGCGGGGATTCGTGGACGCTGATCGCGGTCTACGTGGCGCTGACGCTCGCCATTCTGGCCACGGCCGGGCGCATGACCCTCAAGTACATCAAGAGCTAGCCCTCCACCACTCCAAGCTTCGGGCAGTCGTCGGTTACCGGGCAGGCGTCGCACTCGGGCTTGCGCGCGTAGCAGCAGCGGCGCCCGTGCCACGCAATGCGGTGCGAGAGCGCAATCCACTCGCTCTCTTGAAACGCCGCCATCATGTCGCGCTCCACCTTGTCGGCGTCATCCTCGTTTGAAAAGCCCATCCGCTTGGAGATGCGCAGCATGTGCGTGTCCACCACCACACCCGGAATTCCGTACACGTTCACGAGAATCACATTGGCCGACTTGCGCCCCACGCCGGGTAGCAGCAGCAGCTCGTCCATTGTACGGGGCATCTGGCCGGAGAAGCGTTCCACCAGCGTGCGGCACGCGGCCTTGATGGCCTTGGTCTTGTTGTTGAAGAAACCGGTACTCTTGATCTCTTCGCGCAACACATCGTCCGGCGTGTCCAGGTAGGCCTGCGGTGTGGGGTACTTCTTGAAGAGGTGCGGGGTCACCTTGTTGACGCGCGCGTCGGTGCATTGCGCAGCGAGAATGGTGGCGACCAGCAATTCCAGCGCATTGGTGAAGTCGAGTTCGCAGTGCGCGTCGGGGTAGGCTTCTTTAAGGCCGTCGATGATGTGTTGCGCGCGACGCCGGAGCTGTGGCGTTGCTTCAATGGGAGCGGGTTTGGTTGCCGCCTTCTTCTTTGGCTTTGCCGCGGGTTTCTTTGCGGCAACCTTCTTCTTGCTCGCGGCCTTGCTCACGCGTTTCGATTTCATGCGCGCTACAGCTCCCAGCGCGCCGCCGCGCCAAAGAACACGCGCCAGTCTTCGCTGGTGTCGGTGAGTCCCTTGTAGACGCCCAGGTCAAACTGCAGGTCGCGGCTGGGTGCAAAGGTGAAGCCGGCATCGAGTGTTGTGTCGTCCAGCGCGTTGTCGTCCAGGCCGGAGCGCGTGACAAACACTTCCAGAAAACCGGACAGGTCGCCCGCGATGGGTGTGCCGAATGCGATGGAGCCCGTCACCCACGTGTCCTCATTGTTGACGCGCGTGACACCGGTCATGACGCCCAGCGAGCGGTCGCCGCCGATGTCAAACCCGAACGGCACCATGATACCCCACGTCACCTGATCCAGAAGGGCGTCGCCGCGCGTGGGAATGTACGCGAAGGGCAACAGCGCCAGTGCGGTGCCGGGGATGTCGTTGCCGACCACATTGAACTTGAGACGAAGCCCCGCCTGTCCGGTGCCGCTGGTTACGTCGCTTGGCAGTCCGGGCACTTCGGTTTCGAAGCGAACGTACGGATTGAAGATGCCCTGCACATCCAGCCGCGGCGAGAGTCCGTACTTGATGTTGAGCGTCATCACCGAGAGCCCGGTGATCTTGAACGTCTCGGTCTCAAGCTCTCCGACGGTTACGAGGTCGCTCTCAATCTGCAGCCAGCCCTGTGGCACGGAGTACGGCGACTCGGTGCGGTCGGGGCGGTCGGTGCTCAACGGGCGAATGATCTGTGCAAACGACGTGGCGGGGAAGACCAGCGCGAGGACAACGAGGAGAGCTTTCATGCACGACATGCTCGCACACATCGCGCCGAAATCAAAGTGCCGAGGTTTCGTGTGGGCCTAAATCAGCCGGCCCTGCGGGCACGCTTGGCCGCAATCAGCTTGCGGATGTCGGCCAGCGGGCGCGCGTTCACCACGTCGTCCTTTGTGAGCCAGCCCTTGCGCGCCACCCCCACGCCGTAGCGGAAGTACGCGATCTCTTTGGTCTCGTGCGCGTCGGGGTTGATGACAAAGCGCACACCCATCTCCCTTGCGGTGCGGATGTGACGCCAGTCCAGGTCGAGGCGCGCCGGGTGCGCGTTGATCTCGAGCCACACGTCGTGCGCCGCACACGCCTCAAAGATGGCGGTGAGGTTAAGGGGGTAGCCGTCGCGCGCGAGCAGCACGCGCCCGGTGGGGTGCCCGAGCATGGTGGTGAACGGGTTTGACACCGCGGCCACGATGCGCGCCGTCATCTGCGCCTCCGTGCCCGTGAACTGACCGTGCACCGACGCGCACACGTAGTCGAACGTCGCCAGCACGTCGTCGGTGTAGTCGAGTGCGCCGTCCTGCAGGATGTCGCTTTCAATGCCGGCGAGCACCACAAACGGTTTCATCGCCTCGTTCAGTTTGGCAATGTCGGCCTGCTGCTTTTTCACGCGCTCGGGTGTGAGGCCGTTGGCGTAGATCGCCGTTTTGGAGTGGTCGGCGATGCCGAGGAAGTCGTGACCCAGAGCCTTCGCGGCTTCCGCCATTTCCTTCAGCGTGGAACGGCCGTCGCTGGCCGTGGTGTGACAATGGAACACGCCGCGGATGTCGCTCGCGTCGATCAGTTTGGGAAGCTTGTGTTCTTCGGCGGCTTCGATCTCGCCCGCATTCTCGCGCAGCTCGGGCGGGATGAAGTCGAGCCCCAGAATCTTGAAGAGCGTTTCCTCGTCGGGGAGCGGAACCGATACCTCGCTCTCTCCCTTGTAGAGCCCGTATTCGTTCAGCTTGTAGCCCAGCTTCTTTGCGCGCCCACGAATCTCGGTGTTGTGCTCCTTGCTCCCCGTGAAGTAGTGCGACGCGGCGGCAAACTCCTCGTCCTTCACCACGCGCAGGTCCACGTGGATTCCGGACGTCGTGATGATGCTCGACTTGGTGGGACCCTTGCCCACGATGGTTGCCACGTTGGGAAGGGTTGTGAACACCTCCATCACCGGCTCCGCGTCCGCCGCGGTGGCCAGGATGTCCACGTCGCCAATCGTCTCCTTGTGGCGGCGAATGCTGCCGCCCACAAAGCTCCGCTTCACACCCGGGACCGCGCGCACCGCCGCCAGAATGGCTTCGGCCTCTTCTGACGCCACGTTCAACAGGAAGCGCGCCTGGTACTTTCTGTAACGCGCGATGTTCTTGAGAATGTTGGTCTGCGTCTTCTCGCCAAAGCCGGGGAGCTCCGCGAGCCAGCCGTTGCGCCCCGCCTGCTCCAGCTCGTCGATGGACTTGATGGAAAGCTTGTCGTAGACCGCCTTCACCTTCTTGGGACCCATGCCGCTGATGCGCAGCATCTGCATGACACCCGACGGGACTTTTTTACGCAGACGCTCGTACTCCTCGAACGTCCCCGTCTCCAGCATCGACTTCACATCCGAGAAGATGCCTTTGCCGATGCCGCGAACTTCCAGCAGTTCGCCGGTCTCGACCAGCTTGCGCAGATCTTCCGAGAGATCCTCGATGGCGCGAGCGGCGTTCTGAAAAGCGCGGATGCGAAACGGATTGTCGCCCGTGATCTCAAGCATGGCGGCGACGTCGTCGAGTGCGCGCGCGACGTCGGCCCGTGTGAGTTCGGCGGGAGGTTTGGGTGTGCTCATGGACGCCAGTATAGCGCGTTATATCTCAAGCGCTAGTCGTGCAGCGCATTCTGCCCGCGCCGCGAGAAGTCGATGGATTCGCCCAAAATGCGCGCCGCTTCCTGCGGGGCGTGGAAGCCCGTGGAGTTCTCGGCTTCCACGAAGTCCAGGTAGAACTGCGCACGACGCTGCAGGCCTCGCGCCGCCGCCAGCTTTTCGTCGCCGGCACCCGCCGCCTGCGCCGCCTTGATGTCCCCGATGAGTTCGACCAGCGCATCCATGGCCAGGTTGCGCAGACGGAACGTCCGTTCCTGGATAACCTCCACGCGGGTGATCAACTCGTCCTCGGCCACGCGATGGCACGTCTGGCAGGCGCGGTTCACGTTGAGAAGCGGGCTGCGCACATGATGGTCGCTCACCTTGGCGGCACCCACGCGCGTGTACGGCATGTGACAGTCCGCGCACGCAACCCCGGAGCGCGCGTGGATGCCCTGGTTCCACATCTCGAACTCGGGGTGCTGCGCCTTGAGAACGGGCGCCCCGCTCTCGGCGTGCGTCCAGTCGTTGTGTCCCACCTTGTCGTAGTACGAAACGATGTTCTCAATCTTGAGTCCTTCGTGCCACGGGTACGTGAGCCGCTTCTCGGTGCCCTTGAAGTAGTACTCGACGTGACACTGACCGCACACAAAGGAGCGCATCTCCTGCCGGGTTGCGTCGCGGTTCACGTCGTAATCGGCGACACCCTGCGAGGCCTTGAACGCACGCATGCCTTCCATGAATCCGGGGCGCGTCACGCGCAAAGCGAGGGTCTCCGGGTCATGACAATCGATGCACGCCACCGGGTGCTGGAAGTCCGCTTTGACGTCCGCGTACGGAAGCGGGTTGTAGTGCTCGAAGCCCTTGATGAGGTCGCCGCCGCCCGCTTTGCGGTACGGAATCACCACGGACGCGTGGCAATGGATGCAGGCACCGGGCTGTTTTGCAACGTGCTGACGTTCGGTGTAGGCCTGATCCGCCAGCATGAACGCGTGGCCGCGTTCCTCGCGAAAGTCGGTGGCAAAGGCGTAGCCCGCCCACATCGTCTTGAGGCGCGGATCCTCTTCCAGGCGCGACTGCGCGACGACCGAGCGCGGGTCGGCCTGCGTGGGCGTGCGCGGCATGGCTTCGCTGCCGCCGTAACGCGTGCGCACCTGGTCGCTCGTGCGCTTGTACATGTCGTACTGGAGCGGAAAATTCTTGCCCCAGATGGCGGGGTCGCCGGTTTCCTCCGTCAGTTCCACCACGCGAAAGTACGGATTGCGACCCTCCTGCTTGCGCTCAAAGATGTTCACGAGCAACGCGAGGAGCAGCATCGTGACAACCAGCGCACCGCCGGCGAGGGCAAAGGTGCGGCGGCGATTTCCCGTGGCGGACGGAGTCATCGGGGTTCCTCCTACTTCATGTGGCCGACGCCGCTGTGGCAGCGCAGGCAGGGCATGTCGTCGTGGTTCTCGGCGGTCATGTCGTGCGTAACACTCTCGTGACAGTGCCGGCACGCGTGCTCGGTGACGTCGCGGCTGCGCGACGTCATCTGAATGGGTTCGTGAAAATCACCCGTGGTGAAGCGGTACGAATGCCAGAAGCCGTGATCGGCCTTGGTCCAGTACTTTCCAACCAGGTTGTGCGGTGTGTGACAGTCGTTGCACGTGGCAACGTGGCGGTGGCTTGACTTCATCCACGCGGCGTAGTGGTCGCCCATGATGTGACAGTTGTTGCAGGCGCGCGGATCGTTGGTGAGGTAGGACCAACCGCGCGCGTACAGGAAGGTGTAGCCGCCGGTACCAATTGCGAGCGCGACCAGCACTCCGGCCGCGACGGCGGTTGCCGCTGAGCGTCTGCGTGCAGATACTCTGTCGGCGTTATCCATGGAGACCCTTAAGCGTTGGCGGCCTGGTCCCTTGCCTCGTCATCCTGTGACGAGAGCGCTTTCTCGCGCGCTATCAATTTGTCGAAGTCCACGTTCTCCGCGTCCAGCTCCGGCGCGCGCGCAAACGCAAACGTGTCCTGCGCGCGGTCGGTCTGGTCAAAGATGCCGGCGGAACCCACGGGGTAGCGACACGCGTCAAAGCTGACGGTGGCGTCGATGCCAAAATCACTGGCGATCTTGGCACCGCGCTTCATGTGCTTCAAACGTCCGATCATCACGATGCGCTCGACATCCTTGTGCGTCTCGCACAGCGCCTGCAGCACGCCGGTCACGCGTCCGGAAACGCCAAACGTCCCGTCCAGCGTGGAGATGTAGAGTTCATCGGCCACGGCCGTGAACTCTTCCTGGAAGAACACGCGATCGCGCGTGGCAAAACCTAGCACCACGATCACGTACGCGCCGTGTTCCTTGAACACCTGCGCGCGCCACAACAGTGACGCAACGCCCAGGTCTTCCGCGACGAGCACCACTTTTCCGTCGGAGTCGATGCGGCACGGCGAACCCAGCGGCCCGCGCACCTGAAACACTTCCTCGCCTTCGGTGAGCACCATGAGCTGCTCGCTGGGGAGGTCGCGGCCCTGCTCGACCACGGTGAAGGTCCCGCGCGCGCGATCCACGCCGACGATGGGGAGGGTCACCGTGGGACCGTCCACGTTCATGTGGATATCGGCGTACTGCCCCGGCATGGCCCGCTCGGCGAGGGCCGGGAGTGCCATCTCCAGGAGGAAGGTGTCCTCGTTGAAGGATTGCTTGCGTGTGATGTTGAACATGGCGTGAGCAGGCGCAGAGTAGCGCAGGCCCGCCGGGGACGCAAGCAGGGATAGCAATTGACGGGAACCGCGTCGGAACGGTACATTTGAGGCCGTATCCAGCGGACGCCGCGCCATCTCCCAACCAGTCAGGACGTACCGCGATGATGAAGGACACCATGCAAAAAGCGGATCTCAAGTGGGGCGAACTCCCGTTCGACTACACCCGGACGGATTGCCATCTCGAGTACGTGTACTCGGACGGCAAATGGGACGCCGGTACAGTTGTTGAAGGGGACAAGGTCTCCATCAGCATCGCCTCCACGTGTCTTCACTACGGGCAGGAGTGCTTTGAGGGCCTCAAGGTCTACGAGACCAAGGACGGCCGCGCGCTCTCGTTCCGGGTGGAGGAAAACGCCCGCCGCATGGAGTCCACCGCACAGAAACTCGTGATGAAGGCTCCCCCGGTGGAGCTGTTCCGCGAGGCGCTGGAACGCACCGTGCGGCTGAACCGCCGCTTCATTCCGCCCTACGGCAGCGGTGCCTCGCTCTACGTGCGCCCGCTCCTCATTGGTATCACCGGCACGGTGGGTATCAAGCCGTCGCGCGAGTACATGCTGGTCGTCTTCGTTACACCCGTGGGTCCGTACTTCAAGAGCGGGCTCAAGCCCGTGAAGCTCGTGGTCGAAGAAACCGTCGACCGCGCGGCACCGATGGGTATCGGCGACGCCAAGGCCGGCGGCAACTACGCGGCCGGACTTCGCGCCACCTGGGGTGCGCGCGAAAAGGGTTTTGCCGAGGTTCTTTTCCTCGACGCCAAAGAACACAAGTTCGTGGACGAGTCGGGGAGCTCCAACTTCTTTGCCATCGACAAGGCGGGGCGTTACGTGACGCCCAAGTCGCCGTCCATTCTGCCCAGCGTTACCAACCTGAGCCTGATGCAACTCGCGGCCGACATGAACATCCCGGTGGATCGCCGGCCGGTTCCGGTCTCCGAGCTGCCGGAGTTTGTGGAAGCGGGCCTCATTGGCACCGCCACCATCATTACACCGGTGTACGCGATCCAACACGGCACCAGGCTCATCCAGTACAGCGCGCCCACGGACGTGGGGCCGACGAGTATCAAGCTTCGCGACGCGCTGCTCGCAATCCAGACTGGCGACGCCCCGGATCCCCACGGCTGGACCAAAGAGATCCCGCTGGACTAGCCAGCGGCGCGCCGGCGCGACAAGGTTTGTCGCCATCGAAAAAAAACAGCTAACGCTCACCTGCCAGGTCGATCCATTCCGCTCGGGCTGGACCGTCGTGGCGTTTCTCGCCCATCGTTTCCCGTATCACACGGCCGACGGCTGGACGCAGCGCGTGCGCGACCAGTGGGTGCGCGTCAACGATGCGTTTGTCGATCCCTCCCACATTGTCGGCAAGGCCGACACCATCCATTACACCATCTGGCACGCCGAGCCGCCCGTTGACGACCGCTACGCGGTTCTGCACGAGGACGAGGACTATCTCGTCGTGGCCAAGTCCGGCAACATTCCCGTGCACGCCTGCGGCGTTTATATCGTGGGCACGTTGATCGCGCGCCTGCGCGCCGATTACGGCGCCGGCGTGAATCTCGCGCATCGCCTGGATCGCGAGACCAGTGGTGTGGTGGCGCTGGCCAAACACAAGCGCGCCAACCGGCTCCTGGCCGGCATGTTTGAACGCGGCGAGGTGGAGAAGACCTACCTCGCGCTGGTGCACGGGCACGTGCGCGAGGACGCGTTTGTCATCGACGAGCCCATCGGCAAGGTGGATATCCGCTATCAGTACCCGGTGGAGTACGAGCACGCCAAGGAGAACCACATCGCCACCCACCTGCCCAAGTGTCGCGTGGATCCCGCCGGGAAGGCAGCGCGCACGCGCGCAGAAGTGGTGGAACGCACCGGCGACTTTACAACCCTGCGTGTGTTTCCCGAGCAGGGGCGCACCAACCAGATTCGCGTGCATCTCGCGCACATCGGACACCCGATTGTGGGCGACAAGATCTACGCGCTGTCCGGCGACGTGCGTGACGAACAACTGCGCGAAGGACTCACTCCGCGCGTGCGCGAAGCACTGGTGCTCGAGCGACACGCCTTGCACTGCGAGCGTCTGGTGTTCACGCAGCCCATCAGCGGCGCGCGACTGGAGTTGATAGCACCGCTGCCGGAAGACATGGCCACGTTCTTCGTTCCCGCACGATGAGGAGGTCACTCATGCAGATGCGATTGCTACTCCCGCTCGCGTTGCTCATGGTGCCGGCGTGCAGCGCAAAGACCGTGCAGATGATCGAGACCAATCCCGTGCCCGCTCCCTCGCGCATCCTGATGAAGGGGATGTACACCCACATGGCCGACGCCGGGCGCTTTACCCCGTGCGGAGCCGAGGCCACCTATCCCGTTGCCATGGAAGCCGACAACGCCGCGCTCGAGCGCGGCTACGGAGCGGCGTCCACCGAACCGGGTGCGCCGATGCTCGTAACTCTTTACGGCCACGTCGAGGCCCGCCCGCCCATGGAGGGCGACGGTGTTCGCGAGACGCTGATTGTGGAGACTTTCGTGCGCGCGTGGCCGGAAGAGACCTGCCTCAAGTCCGACGTCGGGACAACCCTCGACAACACCTACTGGAAACTCGTCGAGCTGGAGGGTGCCACCGTTGTCACGCCGCCGGACCAGCAGCGCGAAACCCACCTGCTTCTGCGCACGGATCAGAACCAGGTTGGCGGCTTTGCCGGCTGCAACAGCCTGGCGGGGAACTACGTGGTGAAAGACGATTCACTGTCATTCCACAAGCTCGCGCACACGCTGATGGCGTGCCCAAACATGGACGAGGAGACCGCGTTTCTGCGCGTTCTGGGACGCGTGAAAACGTACATCATCCAGGGCGAGTCGCTGGATCTCCGCGACGAGACAGGCTCGCTCGCGCGCTTCCGCGCGGTGTATCTCCGGTGACGCGGCGGAGTATACTACCAAGGGCATGAATCGTACCGTTGCCACTATTTCTCGACTGAGCGGGGCCATCGCGATTGCCGTCGCTTACGCCGCTTCCGCCTCGACCTCGTTTCCTCCGATCATTGACCTGGCTACTACGACGGCTCCGCTATCGGTGGTTGGTCCGGTCGGCGAAAGAATTGGCAAGTCAGTGTGCGGTGGCGACTTCGATGGTAACGGTGTCGCCGATCTGGCTGTGGTGTGGCGTCGAGTTGCCTTCGACAACATGCCACCGGTCATCTCTATCTCGTGGGGCGTCCAGCAATATGCTCCGCTGCTTGATCTCGCCACCCCGCCACCGCAAAGCTGTCTCATCACGGCGGGGAGCGGTGAGTTCGGCGTCTGGACTACGATCGCGCCCGGTGACTTCAATGGAGATGGCATAGATGACCTCGCAATCGGTATCGCAAATGCCAATGGTTATGAGGGGAAAACGCACCTCGTTTTCGGTCGCCGCAGCTTTCCCGGCACTATAGACCTCGCGGCTAACGATGACTCAATCTCGACATTCCAAGGGGCACCCGGCAGCGCGGGTTGGCTTGGTTATCGTGTGGCGAGCGGAGACGTTAACAATGACGGATTCGATGATCTGATCACGTCAGCATGGGCATACTGGCCGGGTGGTCGCGTCTATGTCATCTACGGACGCTCGACCTTTCCCCGCACAATGAGGGTTGACGCCCCATCGATTCCGATAACGACGATCGTCGACTCCTACGCCTACCAGGGAAGTGGGGGCGCGCTTGCATGTGGAGACCTGAACCAAGATGGGTTTGAGGACTTGCTGATCGGTTCGCCGGGGATGGCGGAGGGGTTCTTTCTTGGGTCGGCAACTCTTCTTTTTGGCGGTCCGTCACTCGGATCGTCAATCGTACTTTCAGACGACATGTCGGGAGCGATCCGTATCTATGGCGAGTACGATGAGGGACAACTCGGCGCGCGCGTAGCAATGGCGGACATTAACGGCGACGGGAAGAAGGATATTGTCCTGACGGCTCCGACGGCCGACCCCGGCGGTTGTCTCGACTGCGGCAAACTCTACACACTCTACACCACCGCAAGCATGCCGGATTCCATTGTCCTCGGGACAACCCCTGTTGCGATGACGAACTATAACGGTTCGGTCTATGGAACTTTCTACGGTTGGGAGCTAGCGGTCGGGGATGTCGATGCGGACGGCGATGACGACATTGCCGTTAAGCGGGAGCCTGGCCCGACCCGCCGAGAAGTTGTAGTCATCTATGGAACGCCGACCACTCCGGGCACAGTTCTCCTTGAATCGGACCCGTGTGTAACCCACATAAAGGCGGAGCAAGCCGGTGATGATCTGGGTTCAGGACTGGCTATATTCGACTTGAACGCGGATGGAGCGGGGGACCTTGTCGTCGGCGCGCAGTTCGCGAATGCTCTTGGGCGCAACAAGCCTGGCGTTGTGCGTGTTTTCTACGGAATCCAGACAGCGACCGGCGCGCAGCCCAATCGATCGCCAGGAATCATGTCTCTATCCAACTATCCGAATCCATTCTCACGAACTACCACGATTGACGTTGGTTCCGTTGTCGGCGGGAAGCTCACAATCTACGACGTGGGCGGACGAACAGTCGAAGAAGTTGAACTCTTTCGAGGTGAGCAGAAGTACATGTGGGCAGGGAGGAACTCATCCGGGAAGCAGCTTCCCTCCGGCGTCTACTTCTGTCGTTTTGAGACGGATCATGGAATTACGACTAAGAAACTCTTACTCATCCGGTGACTTCAGCCCTCCCTTCCAAGGGACGCGAAACATTCGTAGTTGCGCCTACCGCGCCAGGTCGAAGTCGGCGTTGGCGGCGTGGTGGTAGATGATGGCTTCGCGGCTGCGGTTTACGAAGTCGCCTTCGCGGGAGTGGACGGCGATGATGTGCATGACGTCGTAGGGAAGGTCGTGTTTGAAGGCGAGTGCCGTTCCGGTAAAGGGATGGCGGAGCATCTCGCCGCGGTGGCCCTTGCGGAGGGATCCGTCCGCACGCTTCTCGTATTCCACCAGTTTGCCCACGTCCGCGAGTAGCGAGCCCGCGATGAGCACGTCGCGGTCAACGGGAACGCGCGCACCGTAGGACTTGAGGACGACGTCGGCCATGCCGACGCACATCTGGGTTACGGCGCGGATGTGGCCAAGGTACGTCATGCTGGTGGTGTCGGCGAGGGCGGGGGAGAAGGGCATCTCCACCATTTCGCGCACCGAGAACCCGCCAATGGTCAGCGCTTCCACCCACACGTTCAGAACTTTATCGCGCAGCGCCGCGTCCTGGATCAGCGTGAGTTCGGGCAGAGCGGCCTGGAGTTCCTTATGCATGTTTCGTGTCTCCCTTGAGTGGCAAGTCTACGACGGAGAGTGAGGCCGTCTCGCTACCGAGCTGCAACCTGAAACGCGACTCGGGTGTGGCCAGTGCGGCGCGCACGTAGCCGAGGAACAACGCCTGTTTCAATTTGGGTGAGAAGACGGCGGAGGTGATGCGCCCCGCGGACTTTGCATCGGCGGCACCGGCCGCGTCAAACAGCTCGGCGCCAATCACCGGCACGTTTGCAAACGCCAGCACCGCGGTGTGCGCGCGCACGGCCGCTTCGTTGCTTGTGAGAGAAGAAAGCTCGCCGGGCTTCTCGAATCCATCCGGCCAGCGAAGCGCCGACGGCACCTCGCCCACCGGGGACAGCCCGACGAGCAACCAGTTGGGGTGGCCGCGATAGTGCATGCGCGCAATGGTTTCCTGGCCGACGTAGCACCCCTTGTTGTAACTGACGGCGTCGTCGAGGCGCGCTTCCTTGGGAAAGTTGTCCTCGCTGACGTCCACGCCGTACCACGGGAGCCCGGCTTCCACGCGGCGCATGTTCCACGCCGCACGCCCAAGCACCGCCATGTCCATGCCCACACCGCCCTGCTCCAGGTAGCTGCGCAGGCGCTCGTGGTGCGCGCGCGGGATGATCATGTGCAGGCCTTTTTCTCCGGTGACGGAATGGCGCACCACGGTGGCGGTCATGCCCTGATAGGCATTCTCGGTGAACTTGAAGGGCTCTATGGGGAGCGGCTCGCGCGGAAAGAGACGCCACACCAGATCACGGCACTTGGGTCCTTCCAGCGACAGCACGGCGTGAGTTGCCGAAAGATTCTCCAGGGTTACGTCGTCCGCAATAATGTGCGACTCCAGTGCCTCGGCCACGCGTTCCGTGGAACCCTGCAGCACCAGCACGCGCAATGACTCCGCGTCGGCGAGAACCAGCAACTCCGCAACCACGCGACCCTTGGTGGTGGTGAGGAGTGCCACGCACGACGTGCCTTTTGCGAGTGCGGCCACATCGTTGGTGACCATCGCATTCAGAAAGCGCACGCGGTCGTTGCCGGTAAGCCGCAGCACGCCGACGTGCGGGAGGTCAAGCAACCCCACGTGGTGTGTGAGCGCCTCGTACTCGAGAATGGGATGGGTGACGACGTCGGGCGGGGTGACCACAGTCATGGCTAGACGTCCGCGAGCGTCACGGTTTGAAAGAACTGGTAGAAGCGCTGCTCCAGGTTGGTGAGTCCGTTTTTTACCGTGCAGCGGTCTTCGATGGAGCAGCAGCCATCGTTGCTGGTGCACATCACCATGTGCACCGGGCCCTCGATGGACTCAAACACTTCGGCCAGCGTGATCTTGCCGGGATCGCGCGCCATGCTGTACCCGCCGCCGCTGCCCTTGTGCGCCTCGATGATGCCGCTCTGCGCGAGGCTCTGCAGAATCTTGGCCAGCAGGTTGGGCGGCAGGCTGAAGCGAGTGGCGATCTCGCGCGCGTTGGCCAGGTCGCCCGCGGGAAGCGAGGCGATGTGCTTGAGGGCGATCAGCCCGTAGTCGGTGCGCATCGAAATTCTGATCATGGTGTGCCGGCCGCGCGACCCGTCCGGGGTATGCGGCGTGCCCCTATATAATAGTGAGAGGGGCGCCCGGGTTCAACGGGGGGATGGGGCAGATTCTGCCGCGCGGAAGTCTTCCGCCAGCAGCCGGTGGAAGTGGTACTCGCCGCCCTCGCGCTTGACCGAGTAGCGCCCCTGGTCGTACGACGACGACCCCAGCCCCTTTTGCACCGACTCGCAGATGTCCACATCTTCGATCTGCACCACGTCACTGGCCGCGAGACTCTTCTCCACAAACGACGCATCGCGCGCCAGCTCGGGCATGAAGTAGTAATCAAAAATGACTTCCGTCTGGTCGTGACCGCGCGGCACCACCCAGTTGGTGTCCATCATGGGGCCGTAGCGATTGATCATCAGGTTGGGATAGAGCCACGCGTAGAGCACGCGGTCGCCGATGCGCTCCGCAAAATCGGCACCGCCCGACGCGTTGTCCCCACCCGCGCCCGCACCGGACTGAATGGAGTAGCGATCGAATATCTCGGTCTTGTAGCTGTCGAGGTCCAACTGTCCCGCGAGTCCCTTGTGCAGGTAGGAGACGTGGTAGCCGCCGTCCAGGTAATTGTCGACGTACACTTTCCAGTTGCAGTTGAGCGTGTACTTGCGACGCGCGACAAATTGGAGCTTGTCGATCTGCATCTCCTGCAGACGACGCGCGAGTTCCGTGAGGTCGGGTGCCAGTTCACGCGGCTTGTCCGACATGGACACAAACACGAGACCGCACCACTCCGCGACGTGCATGGGTACCAGGCCAAAGCGCGCGCGGTCAAAATCCTTCACCGCACCCAGCTCGGGTGCCTTGAGCAGGTGCCCGTCCAGCGCGTACGTCCAGCCGTGGTACGGGCACACCAGCGCCTGTGTGCATCCTTCGCCGGAAGCCACCATGGCGGCGTGGTGGCGGCACACGTTGAAAAACGCGCGCAAGGTACCTTCCTCGCCGCGCACAATCACGTATGGTTCGCCGGCCAGCGTGCCCGCCACAAAATCCCCCGGGTTCTTGACCTGGTCGCTGCGTCCGGCCACAAGCCACGCGTTGCGGAACACGGTGTCGCGTTCCAGATCAAAGAACGCAGCCTCGTTGTACCAGGACTTGGGAGGGAGCCACGCGGACTCGATACCAATGGAGGGGTCAAAGCGGCGGACCTCGTCGAGGACCCAGCCCGTGAGCAAGGAGCGGGGGCGCTTGTTCATGCCGCAATCCTAGCATGGATCTGGTACCGGTGCATTTTCCTATCCGTTAGAATGGCGGCATGCCCCCCCGCCCCAACGAGTTCCAGTTGATCCACCTGCTGACGCGCGGCCTGCGCGGGCAGAAGGGCGTTGTCGTTGGTATTGGCGACGACGCAGCCGTGCTGCGACCCAACGCGCGCGAAGACCTGGTGGTCACCACCGACGCGCAGGTGGAAAACCGTCACTTTGTGCGCGCGTGGTTTACCGGGCGCGATGTTGGCGCGCGCCTGGCCGCGGTCAACTTGAGCGACATCGCGGCAATGGGAGCCCAACCGCGCTTTGCGCTCATCTCGATGGCCGTCCCGCGCGACGTGAACGCGCGCTGGTTGGGTGAGGTGGAGCGCGGTGCCGCCGCGGAGCTGGCGCGTCACGGTGCCGTCATCGTGGGGGGCAACCTCACCAGCACCGAGGGTCCGCTGGTTCTCGATCTCACCCTGGTTGGTGCCTGCGCGCGCGGTCGCGCCTGGCGACGCATGGCGCGCCCCGGCGATGCCATCGTGGTTGCCGGCGAACTGGGTGCCGCCGCCGCGGGACTTGCGCTGTTGCGCGACGGTGTCGCGCGCGGTCCGCTGGTGCGCGCGTACCGCCGGCCGGTGGCGCGCGTGGCGGTGGCGCGGGCACTGGCGCGCAGCCGATCCGTGCACGGTGCCATCGACGTCAGCGACGGACTTTCCAGCGACCTCATCCATCTGTGTGTGGCGGCGCGCGTCGGGTGTGAACTGGATGCGAGTGCACTCCCCGTTTCACGCGCCGTGCGCGCGTACTGCAGCACACGCGGGATTCATCCCGTGACGCACGCCATGAATGGTGGCGACGACTACGCGCTGGTTCTGGCCGTGGCGCCGCAACGCGCAGCGGAGGTTTGTCGTACAATCCGGCGGGCCGGCTGTCCAGCCGCCGTCGTGGGTCGCTTTACAAGAAAGCGTGGGCACCGACTGCTGCTCCCCGACGGCACGACGCGCCGTTTCGGGCCGGGCGGGTGGAACCACTTCCATGGATAGAGCGCATTTTCACGAGAGCACTCTCGGCGTACTCGTCGTCTCCATCGCACTGATGGGAATTGCCGCGCTGGAGAACAGTGTCGCACCGTGGGCGCCGTACTACGTCGTGTACGCGGCCCTCGCCACGTACGTCCCGCTGCGCTGGAAGATGTACCAGTTTGGTTCCCCGCGCGGGTACCACTGGTGGGCGTGGGCGGCGTGCCCGGTGATTGCCATCGTGCTGCAGGCGGTCTGCAGCGTGATCGTCAATATCTGGTACGCGCGCGTGGTGGTTGCGATCGACGGACCCGAGCGACTCGCCGATCCCATCATTGCCGTTCCCGCGATGTTCGATGCGCTGTTTGTGGCGGCGTCGGAGCACACGGGGTTGAGCCTTCCGGTTGCAAAGTGGCTGTACCTCGGATTCATTGTCGCGTGGGCGGGGCTGGGAGAAGAGCTTTACTTCCGCGGCTACGTGCAGGGAATGCTGCGCCGCCATCACTCCGCGCGCTACTCCATTGCCGTGGCGACGCTCTTATTTGCGGTTCGCCACTATGTGCAAATGCTGCTGCTGCCGCAGTACCCCATCTTTGCGGCCAGTGCCTGGGTGCTGATGGCGGTCCCGCTTGGCATCGTGACCGGTCTCATCTATGAGAAGACGCGTTCGCTGTGGCTGCCGGTAGTGATACATTACCTGTTCAACATCATCCCGTTCCTGGTTGGCTGATTGAAAGGATTGCCCATGATTCGCAAGGCCGTTCTCGCTGTTGCCCCGCTCCTCTTGCTCGCCGTGTTTTCGGGGTGTGCCAAGAAGAAGCCGGTGCTCGCCGTTCCCACGGTGAACGACTACTCGTATGCGGATCTCGCGTCGGTTGCGGTCAAGCACATGGAACTGGAACTCGACATCGATTTCTCGCGCCGCGTATTTGCCGGCACGGCCACCTTTGATCTCGACCACCGCGCACAAGCCACCACCGTGCACTTCGACACGTGGGCGCTGAACATTCTGGACGTAACAGTCGACGGCAAGGAGGCGCACTGGGCGCTGGGTGACTCGGTGGAGTTGCTGGGACGCCCTCTCTCGGTTGCCATCACGCCTTCCAGCAAGCAGGTGAGCATACGTTACGAGACCTCGCCCGACGCGCGCGGCGTGCAGTGGCTGGAGCCCGCGCAGACCGCGGGGAAGAAGGAACCGTACGTGTACACGCAATCGCAGGCCATTCACGCGCGCTCGTGGGTGCCCTGCCAGGATACGCCGGCCAACCGCTTCACCTACAACGCGCGCGTGCACGTCTCCAACGGATTGCTGGTCCTGATGAGTGCGGCCAACCCGCGCGAGCGGTCCGCCGACGGCACCTACACGTTTGCCATGCCGGACCCGCTGCCGTCGTACCTGCTGGCACTTGCCGCGGGTGACATTGAGTACCGCTCAACCGGCGCGCGCACCGGTGTGTACTCCGAGCCGTCGGTGGTGGACGCCGCCGCGTTTGAATTCTCCGATCTCGAACGCATGATGGAAGCGGCCGAAGCGCTGTACGGCCCGTACCGCTGGTCGCAGTACGATGTGCTGGTGCTGCCGCCCAGCTTCCCGTACGGCGGCATGGAGAATCCGCGTCTCACGTTTGCCACGCCGACCCTGCTGGCGGGAGACCGCTCGCTGGTGTCCGTCATCTGCCACGAACTGGCGCACTCGTGGTCGGGCAACCTCGTCACCAACGCCACATGGAACGACTTCTGGCTCAACGAAGGCTTCACCACGTACTTCGAGCGGCGCATGGGCGAGGCACTGTATGGCCGCGAGTTCAGCGAGATGCAAACCTTCCTCGGCATTCGCGATCTGGAAAGCGAGTTCGAGGAAAAGGGCGCGGACAACAAGGACACCGCCCTGTATGTAGACCTCGCCGGCCGCGACCCGGACGAAGTGCCGCAGATGACGCCGTACGAGAAGGGCTACCTGTTCCTGCGCCTGCTCGAGGAGAGCTTTGGACGCGAAACGTTTGACGGCTTCCTGCGCCGCTACTTTGACGCGCACGCGTTCCAGACCATGACGACGGAAAAGTTTGTGACGTACCTCAAGACCGAGTTGTTCGCCGGCAACGAGGCGCGCTGGAACGAACTCATGATGGAGCAGTGGATCTACGCCCCCGGTCTCCCGTCCAACTCGCCGCGTCCGGTTTCCGCGCGTTTCGACGCCATCGACGCGCAGATCAAGCGCTTCGCGGGTGGAGCACGCGCCGCGATGCTGAAGACCCAGGGCTGGACGGTACCCGAGTGGGAGCGCTTCATCGACAACCTGCCCGCGCCCCTTTCCGCCGCGGCCATCGAAGACCTGGAGAAGACCTTCCGCTTCAGCGAGAAGAATGCGTACATCCAGCGCGCGTGGTACCAGCAGGTGATCGCGTCCAACTATCAGCCGCTGTACCCGTCCATTGAAGTGTTCCTGCACTCGATTGGTCGCGGCTATCTGCTGCGTCCGGTGTATGTGAAGCTCGCGGAGACGCCGGATGGGCTTGCCTTCGCGCGCAAGGTGTACGCCGGCGCGCGACCCGGCTATCACGCCGTCACGCGCAGTCGCATCGACCTGGCACTCAAGTGGGACGAGGTGGCCAACTGATCGGAGTCATCTCGGATACGCACGGACTTCTGCGACCGGAGGCTCTGACGGCGTTGCGGGGTGCGACACACATCATCCACGCGGGCGATGTGGGCGGTGAGGAGATACTCAGGGCGCTGGAAGCGATTGCACCCGTAACCGCCGTGCGCGGTAACACCGACCACGGCGCGTGGGCGTTTCGGCTGCCGTTGACACAGCTGGTCCAGGCCGAGGGCGCCACGCTGTACGTGATTCACATCCTCGAGGATCTCGACATTGACCCCGCCGCGACGGGCGTGGGCGTGGTAATCTCCGGGCATTCCCACCGCCCCGCGGTTGAGCATCGCAACGGCGTTCTGTTTCTGAACCCGGGTGCCGCCGGTTCCCGCCGGTTTGACCTGCCGGTGACGGTGGCCCATCTCGATGTTGTGGACGGCATCCCCCGCGCCACCATCGTGGAGATCGCATGAGCGAAAGCATCCGCCGATTGATGGCCCACATGGAGTGGGCCGACCAGCAGGCCCGGACTGCACTGCGCACAAGCTCGCCCGAAGCTGCACTCAAGTGGTACGCGCACATTCTGGCCGCGGAACGCGTCTGGTACCTGCGCATCAACGGCCAGGACTGGACGCGGCAACGCGTGTGGCCAACGCTCTCGCTGGAGGAATGCGAGTCGCTCGCCGCCGAGAACGCAGCGCAGTTCAAGGCACTCGCACTCACCGAAGACGCGCTGGCGCGCGTGATCACCTACACCAACACGCAAGGGCAGACGTTCACGAACGAAGTGCGCGACATTCTGCTGCACATCGTTCTGCACGGTGTCCACCATCGCGGTCAGATCGCCGCAGCCCTGCGCGCGAACGACACGGCACCCCCGGTGCTGGACTACATCCGCTTCATCCGCGAGTTTTGAACTTCGGCCTTGGCGCGCACGACATGCTCGGACTCCGTGAAATGTGTCCTCTTTTTTACACCCAGACTGGGAGTAAAAAAGAGGACACTTTTCTGTGCACGAGGCCTGCACGACATGTCGGACGGAGTGCGAAATCACGAGGCGCGCTATAGACCAGGCGCGCGAAGTGCGTGAGCACGGAGTCCGAGCATGTCGTGCAGGCCGGAATCCCGCGTGCAACCGTTTGAGCTCTTGCCGACACTCACTGCTGGATGAACACTCCAAGTATGCCGCCCCTGGATGACGTCGCGCTGGTGCGCCGGTTCGTTCGCAACAAGGACGAACAGGCGTTCCGGGCCCTGTACCGTGCGCACACTCCGGCCATGCTGGGTGTGGTGGTGCGGCTCGTGGGCGGGCGCGGCGAGGCCGAGGATGTGGTGCAGGAGGCGTGGCTCAAGGCTTCGGCGAAGCTCCCCGAGTTTCGCTGGGAGTCAGCACTGCGTACCTGGCTGGTCGGGATCGCGATCAACTGTGCGCGGTCGCGTCTGCGACGCCGCGCACCGGAGGGTCGCGACGTCGAACTGGCGACCGTGGCGGAGATGCCCGCCCCCGGGCCCGTCACACGTCCCATCGACGCCGTCGATCTGGAGCGCGCGCTGACGCGCCTCCCCGACGGCTACCGCGAAGTCCTGCTCCTGCACGACCTCTTCGGCTACACGCACGACGAGATCGCGGCCATGCTGGGAGTCGAATCCGGAACCTCGAAGAGTCAGTTGTCGCGCGCGCGCAGTTCGTTGCGGCGGTGGCTGGCGGAGAAAGGAAACCATCGTGAACGACGGTCCGAATAACAACCTGAGCGACGAGGAAGCGAAGGCGCTGCGTGCCCTGGGGCACGACGTGACTCCGTCACCGGGGCTCGAGGACCGCATCGTCTCCGAGCTCAAGCAGCGCGGCCAGATCCGCGCGCGAGGAGGAATCGTCATGCAGACAGCCCGATTCGGCGTTGCCGCGGCGGTACTGGCCGGTGTCTTTGTGGCCGGACTCGCCGTTGGCAAGCGCGGCGACGCGGCACAGGTCACGCAGTCGGCACCCGTGGTTGCCACCGAAACCCCGGCCGGCAACCAGTACATGCTGCTCATGTTCATGCGTGAGCGCGGTGAGGCGCCAGCGCAACCGGGGGCGCCAGCCACCGATAAGCAGAAGGAAGCGATGCGCGCCATCGTGAGCGAGTACCGCGACTGGGCCATCGCGCGCGAGGGTGAGGGGCGCCTTGTGGGTGCCGACAAGCTGGCGGATGACATTCGCGTCATGACGCGCGCCGGTGGCGAGACGCAGATTGTACAGGCTGCCACCGATGAACGCATACTGGGCGGCTACTTCACCATCACGGCGCAAAGTCTGGATGAAGCGGTGGAAATAGCGAAGAGCCATCCGCACCTCAAGTATGGCGGCGAGGTGGAGGTGCGCCCCATCGAGATCACGCAGTAGCAGCGTCGCAACGCAACATAACGAGCCGGTTCGCCGCGCGCGGCACCCTGTGGTAGACTGACCCGCCTCAGGAGCAGCGCGTGAACACGAATCGGCTCGTTACATTTTCATTGTTACTGGCGTTCGCCGCGACACCCGCGCTCGCCACCACCCGGGCCGCCCGCTTTGGTCCGCTCCAGAATGACCCCGGCGCCATCATCGATCTCCCGGCCGGCTTTCGCTACACGGTGGTGTCGCGGGCCGGGGATCCCATGCACGACGGACTTCGCGTGCCACCGTTGTGCGACGACATGGGCGCCTTCCCGGGTCCCAACGGCACGACGATTGTCGTGCGCAACCACGAGACCTTCTTTCCGGCGCACGGTCCGTTTGGCACCGATCGCGCGCTCATGGCGAAGATCCCGAGTGGCAAGTTCTTTGACCTGGGTCGCGGTGTGACACCGTGCCCGGGCGGAACCACCACGTTTGTGTGGGACACGAAGTCGGGAAAAATGCTGCGACAGTTCCTGAGCCTCGTGGGGACGCTGCGCAACTGCTCGGGGACGGAGACGCCGTGGGGATCGTGGCTCACGTGCGAAGAGAACGTGTACCGTGCCGGCGACCACGCCAAAGAAGGGCTCACGCTGCAACAGGACCACGGCTGGCTGTTTGATGTTCCGGCCACGGCGGAACCCGCGATCGCGGATCCGGTGCCGCTCAAGGCACTCGGGCGCCGCTATCACGAGGGCGCCGCGTTCGACACACGCAGTGGCGTCCTCTACATGACCGAGGATCTGCACGACGGCCTCGTCTACCGCTTTGTTCCCGAGACGCGCGGCAACCTGCATACCGGCCGTCTGCAAGCACTGGCACTCATGAACCTCCGCACCGACACGCGCAACGGAGAAACCAGCGGCCCTCCCATCCAGCCGGGCGAGAAACTCGCGGTGCGCTGGATCGATCTGGACAACGTGGAGGCACCGCTCGACGACATGCGCATTCGCGGTCACAAGCTGGGAGCCGCCTTGTTTTCGCGTGGCGAAGGCATGATCGAGCACAAAGGCTCCATCTATTTCACGTGCACGTCGGGCGGCATCCGGGGCGACGGCCAGGTGTGGCGCTACACGCCAAGCCCGCACGAGGGTACGCCGCGCGAAGGCGAGGCACGCGGCATCCTGGAACTGGTCGTGGAACCCAACGACGCCCATCACCTAAACTATCCCGACAACCTGACGATCACGCCGTGGAACGAACTCATGGTTTGCGAAGATCCCGGAACCCGGTCGCAAGTCATGCGCACACCGTGGTACCACCTGCTGAAAGTCGACGGGCCCAAACCGAACGCGCGTCTCGTCCTGGTGTCGTTTGATCGTGCAACGCACGTGTTCGCCGTGGCGCGGGTTCCTTCCGAGTTTGCGGGTGCCGTGTTCTCACCCGATGGTTCGACGCTGTTCGTCAACTTGCAGATCGCCGGCGTCACGCTTGCGATCACCGGGCCGTGGCCGGCCCCGTGAGGAGATACCCATGAAGGGTCTGCTGATACTGGTTGTGTCACTGGTAGCCGTGGCAGCGGACCAGCTTGCGCAAGCCTGCACAACCTTCTGTCTCGACAAGGGCGGCTCGCTGGTGGTGGGGAAGAACTACGACTGGAGTGTCGAGGACGGCCTGGTCGTCGTAAACAAGCGCGGCCTCAAGAAGACCGCGTACACCAAAGAGAACCCGGCGTCGTGGACGTCGCGCTTTGGCAGCGTCACCTTCAATCAGTATGGCCACGAGTTTCCAAGCGGCGGTATCAACGAGCGCGGTGTCGTGGTCGAGCTGATGTGGCTCGAGGACACAGAGTATCCCACGGCCGACGCGCGCGGTGCGTTGCCCACCCTGCAGTGGATCCAGTACCAGTTGGACACCGCGGAGTCGGTGGACGACATTGTGGCCAGCGACGCCAGCGTGCGCATTGCCGCCACCGGAACCGCCAGGATTCATTTCATGGTCGCCGACGCCACCGGCAGCCACGCGTCGATCGAGTTTCTGGACGGCAAGATGGTGGTGCACCGCGACGACACCATGCCGCTCGCGGTGCTTGCCAACGACACGTACGCCAGTTCACTCGCGTACTGCGAAGGAACGCCGGAGACGCAGGGCATGTCGTCTCTCGCGCGCTTTGCTCGCGCCGCCGGGAACGTCAAGACGAACCCCGCGCGCGGTGCGGCCACCATCGGGGCCGCATTCGATTTGCTCGCCGAAGTGGCGCAGGGCGACTACACGCAGTGGAGCATCGTGTACGACATCGCCAAGAAGCGCGTCATGTACCGGACCCGTTCCCACCCGACCATTCGCTTCCTGAACCTGGAGGGTCTGGACTTTGCGTGCACAACACCCGCGCAGGCGATCGACATCAATGCGCCCGTGTCGGGCAACGTGGCCCCGTCGCTGTCGGCGCTGACATACAAGACCAACTACGCGCTGGTACGAGCGTCCTTCACCAAGACAGATTTTCTGCGTGCGGTGCCTCTGCGCGCGCGCGAGGAGATGGCGCACTACCCCGAGAAGCACGCGTGCGAAGGCACCGGTCAGTAGTCGGCACACCACCGTGAACGGTTTCGACCTGCATACTCCGGCCCTCACCGTCACCATCGCTTTGGCGATGGGGATGATCGCGCAATCACTGGCGTTTCATCTCCGCTTGCCCGGCATTGTGATCCTGCTCCTGTGCGGCGTGCTGCTCGGTCCCGACGGACTGGGCATCATCGACCCCGCCGTGCTGGGCCCCGGCCTCCCCATCCTGGTGGGGTTTGCCATCGCGGTCATTCTGTTCGAGGGCGGCTTGTTGCTGGAGTGGTCGCGTTTGCGGCGCGAAGCCGCCACCATCCGCCGGCTCGTTACCGTGGGCGGTCTCATTACGTGGGCAGGTGCCGCGTGCGCTGCGCATTTCATTCTCAAGTGGGACTGGCGCCACGCCATTCTGTTTGGCTCGCTCGTGATCGTGACCGGCCCCACCGTGGTCGGCCCGCTGCTGCGACGCATCCGCGTGAACCACAACCTGCAGACCATCCTGGAAGCCGAGGGTGTTTTCATCGACGCCATCGGAGTTGTACTGGCGACGGTTGCGCTGGAAGTGGCAATGCACTTTGGGAGCGAGTCTCTGACACAGGGTGCCGCACAGGTGGGACAGAGTCTGTTGACGGGTACCCTGGTGGGAGTCGTGGCCGGCGGGATCATGATGCTGCTCCTGCGCTGGCGCCGCCTGATTCCGGCCGGCATGGAAAAAGTGTTCACGCTCACGGTGGCGTGGGCGGCCTTCCAGGCCGGCAACGCGCTGTCGCCGGAGTCCGGCATTCTGGCCGCGATCGTGGCCGGCCTCGTCATTGGCAACGCGCGCCGGTCCGCCGTGCGCGACTTGAAGGAGTTCAAGGAGCAGCTCACCGTCATGCTGATCGGCATGCTCTTCATCTTGCTCGCAGCCAGCGTGCGCATGAGCGAGGTAACCGGGCTTGGCTGGCGCGGTGTGGCGGTGGTGGCGGTGCTGTCAGTCGTCGTGCGTCCGCTGGAGATTGCGCTGTGCACCGCGGGCTCGGGGCTGTCGTGGCGCGAAAAGGCGTTCCTGGCCTGGATTGCGCCGCGCGGCATCGTGGCCGCGGCACTGGCCACGTTGTTCCACGAGCGCCTGGTTGCGTCGGGCGACACCGGCGGCGAATCCATCCGCGGCCTTGTCTTCCTGGTCATTGCGTGCACCGTGGTGGTGCAGGGACTCACGGGTTCACTGGTGGCCAATCTGCTGGGCGTGCGCCGGCCGCGCGGCCGCGGCTACGTGATTGTGGGCGCCAACGAACTGGCACAGGTGGTGGGCGAGGCACTGCGCAAGACCACTGACGAGATCGTCTTCATCGATACCAATCCGGAGCTGTGCACGCTCGCGCGCAAGCGCGGCTTCACCGTGATCATGGGTAATGCCCTCGATGACCGCGCCATCATGCAGGCGGAACTGGACACGCGGCGCGCGTTGCTGGCATTGCTTCCCAACGGCGGCGTGAACCTCCTGTTTGCACGCCGCGCGCTGGAAGTGTCGCGCGGAACCCCGGTGTACGTGACGCTGCACCGCGCCGCCATCAAGAATGAGCACGTGGCCGACACGGGCGGGCGCGTGCTGTTTGGCGCCGACGTGGATGTTGGTTACTGGGCGGGGCGCTTGTCCAACGGGGAAGCGGGTGTCGAGTCCTGGCGGTTCGACGGAGTACCCAAAGGCAGCAACATCGCGGCGATGCCCGGGCGCGAGCTCAAGATGGCGATGATGCCCATCGTTGCCACGCGCGGCACTGCCGCCGTCCTGGTGGACGAAAACTTCGAACCCCGCAAGGGCGACGTGGTGAGCTGGGTGACGCTGGCGCGTCGTGCGGAAGAAGCGCGCAACTTCCTTGCCACACACGGCTGGGCCGACGCCGGCAACGCCTAACGGCTGACGGTCAGCGAGCCAATACCCAGCGCCGCCGCTACAATCCCCACGCCAATGCCGTAAGCCAGATGTCCCGCCACGTGTGCTGCGGCAACTTCCACGCCGGCGGTGCGGAACCGCTCCACCGGGTGTGTTTGCGACACCAGCGCCATCAGCACGAAACTCATCGACGCGCCGTGAAACAGGCCGATGGCTCCGCATATGCCGATGACTTCCGCGAAACTTGCCTGGCCAACGGTGCGCGCGACGAGCAGGTACGGAATGGCAAAGAGACAGCCCGCGGTGAAGTGTATCGCGAGCCCGGGTGCGAGTGAGTTCTCGTAGCGACGGGTGACCAGACTGCCGAGGGCGCGAACCATATCCGCGTTGGCCCAGCCGCTGCGGTGAATGAACCACATGACGCCGTTCATCATCAGAGTTCCGCCGATTCCGGCCATGATCACGATCAAGGGAAAACTCATGCATGACCCCCTGTCTGTGTTACCGAAGCATAGTCCCCGGGTGCGGTTGAGTAAAGCCCCTGCCTCAACAAAGATTCCGTACTTCTCGCCGGTGTTCCGGTGTGGCATGCTGGCGGCATGCACCGTGTTCCAATCTGGTTGATGCATCGCCCCATTGCACATCGCGGGCTGCACGACGCCGCGCAGGGTGTGGTGGAGAATTCGCTGCCCGCGTTCTGGGCCGCCGCGCGCGCGGGCTACCCCATCGAACTGGACGTGCGGGTTCTGGCCGACGGCGAAGTGATTGTCATGCACGACCGTGAGCTGGATCGCACAACCAACGGCACGGGTGCAGTCGCGGATGCAACCAGCGCCGACATCGCCAAGCTCACGCTTGCTGGAATGAATTCAGACACCGACGCACGTGTGCCGCTCTTGCGCGATGTGCTCAACCTCATCGCGGGGTCAACGCCGCTGCTGATCGAAATCAAGAACGAGGGTGCGGTGGGGAAGGTGGAGCCCGCAGTGGCCGCCGCCCTGCTGGGGTACCGCGGTGCGTTTGCGGTGCAGTCGTTTCATCCGGGGACGGTGCGCTGGTGGCGCGAGCACGTTCCCGACGTCGTGCGCGGGTTGCTCTCCGGGGACTTTCGCCACGAACCCATCGACGACGCCACGCGCCGCTCGCTCCAGAATCTGGAAGCGCTGGACACGTGCGAACCGGATTTTCTGGGCTACGACATCCGCCTGCTTCCGTTCGACATCGTTGCCCGCGAGCGCGCTGCCGGCCGCCCCGTGGTGGGGTGGACCGCGCGCTCACACGACGAGGCGACGCGCGCGCTGCAGTATTGCGACAACGTGATCTTTGAAGGCTTCGACGCGTAACCCGCGCTAGCCGCGAGCCGCGCACGCGCGGGCGCGATTCAGGAGCAGCGTGCGCTCGCGCTCGTTGCGCGTGAGGGATGCGGACATCTCAAACTCCGCGCGTGCCTCCGCGTACCGCCCCAGTTTCTCCAGCAGATCGCCGCGCACCGCCTGCAAGAGGTGGTACCTCGCAAGCGAACCCTCCGCCACCAGCGCGTCGACCATCTCGAGTCCTGCCGCCGGCCCCGACGCCATCCCCACCGCCACCGCGCGATTCAGTTCCACCACCGGCGACGGCGTCACGCGCGCGAGGTCTTCGTAGAGGGCCGCGATACGCGGCCAGTCGGTGGCGTCGGCGGTGCGTGCGCGGGCATGGCAGGCCGCGATGGCCGCCTGCAACGTGTAGCGACCGCGCGCGTCGCGCAGCGATTCCGCGCGCTCCAGGGCCGCAAGCCCGCGCCCGATCAAGAGCGGATCCCAGCGCGATCGGTCCTGCTCCAGCAGCACAATGGGTTCGCCACCGGGACCCGTGCGCGCACGCGACCGCGAAGCCTGAATCTCCATCAGTGCAACCAACCCGTGCACCTCGGATTCGTCGGGCATGAGACCCGCCAGCACCCGCCCCAGTCGCAGCGCGTCTTCGCACAAGGCCGGGCGCAGCCAGTCGTCACCGGCCGTCGCGGTGTAACCCTCATTGAAGATCAAGTAGATGACTTCCAGCACCGACGCCAGCCGCGCACCCAGCTCCAGCCCGCGCGGGACTTCGTACGGAACCTGTTTCTCGGTCAGCGTGCGCTTGGCGCGCACGATGCGCTGCGCGATGGTGGCGTCGGGCGTCAGGTACGCGCGCGCAATCTCGTCGGTGGTGAGTCCGCCGAGAAGCCGCAGGGTGAGGGCAACGCGCGCTTCGGGCGGAAGAACCGGGTGGCACGCGGTAAACACGAGTCGCAGGAGGTCGTCTCCGACCGGATCATCGAGCGCGGAGTCAAAGTCCGGCGTGATCATCTCCCGCGCCTGAATCTCGCGACCGAGTTCCTCATGCTTGCGCTCACTCATCGTGTTGCGGCGCACGTGGTCGATCGCACGGTTCTTCGCGGCGGCCATCAACCAGGCACCCGGCTTGTCCGGCACTCCGGTGGTTGGCCATTGTTCCAGCGCGGTGACCAGCGCGTCCTGCGCCAGGTCTTCGGCCACACCGATGTCGCGAACGATGCGCGCGAGGCCGGCGATCAAGCGGGGGGATTCGATCCTCCACAGCGCGGAGATGGTTTGATGGATGTCGGGAGCCGTCACGGCTCCCGATCAAACCACCTCCGCGACGCCGGCGCAAGAGCCGCGGACTCTAGGCGGGGAAGTCCTCCGGGTTGAAGATCGGACGCAGCTCGCACTCGCCCCCGCCCAGCACGGCGAGGAACTTGCGCGTCCACTCCACGGCGTCCTGCATGGATTTCACTTCCAGAATCGCGTACGACGCCACCAGCTCTTTGGATTCGGTAAAGGGGCCATCGATGACGGTCACTCTTCCCTTGTCCAGCTTGACGCGCGCGCCCATCGCACTGGGCATCAGGCCGTCAGTGGCGACCAGAACGCCCGCCTTCGAGATCTCCTCGATGAAGCCCCCCATTCGCTGGATCATCTCCGGCGTGGGCGGAGCACCGCTCTCGGAATCCTTGTCCGCCCGCAACAAACCCAGTACTCGCATGATCGATCTCCTTGTCGTGATGGAATTGGTTTAGTTCTTCTTTTCGATCTCGCGCCGAATCCGCTCTTCCTGCTCGCGCAGCTCGGGCGTGTATTCGTTGCCAAAGTCCTCGGCCTCGAACACCTGGCGAATTTCGATCTCGGACTCGCCGGGGTGCGGATTCGGGCAGCGCTTCATCCACTCGATGGCTTCCTGCTTTGACTTCACCTGGATGATCCAGAAACCGGCAACCAGCTCCTTGGTTTCGCTGAACGGTCCGTCGATGACGGTGCGCTGGTTGCCCGAGAAGCGGATGCGGGCTCCCTTGGAGCTGGGCTGTAGCCCTTCTCCCGCCAGCATGATGCCGGCCCGGGCCATCTCCTCGTTGAACTTGCCCATCTCGGCCAGGAGCTTTTCACTCGGCATGACGCCGGCTTCCGACTCCCGGGTTGCTTTTACGATGACCATGAATCGCATGGGGTTTCCTCCTTGGGTCCGTGTTCGAGGCCCGATTGCCTCCACCATCACGACGAACGGGCCGGGCCCGGATCGACACGGGCGGGCACACTTTTTTTTTAAATTTACTGGATGGGCGTCAGCGTGACAATCCGACCCCCAGCGGATAGAATCCGGCTCTTCCGGAGGTAACTGCTTCGTGCGCATTCATTTCAATCGCCTGGTCACGCCCGCCGTCCTGTTGCTCTGCCTGCTTGCCTCGTGCTCGGGCGAGAAGAAGCCGCCCAACCTGGTGTTGATCACCGTCGACACGTTGCGCCCCGATCACCTGGGGTACAGCGGTGCCACGCACAAGACCAGCCCCGCGATTGACCGCCTCGCGGAACAGGGTGTGATTTTCTCGCACGCCACCAGTGTCAGTGGCTGGACGCTGCCGTCGATTGCCACCGTCCTGACCGGGCACTACCCCAAGGACCACGGTGCCACCGACTTTCACTGGTCGATCGACGCGTCGTTGCCATCGCTCGCATCCATTCTGCGCAAGCACGGCTACGACACGTACGGGTTCGTCAGCCACATCATGCTCACGCCCACGTATGGAATTGGCGACGGTTTTGAGCACTATGACTTTTCGGTGCTCAACACCGGTCACCCGCACGAAATATCCACGTCAAAGGAACTCACCGAGATCGCACTGCGCGGCATGCGCGATCTCAAGGAACCGTACTTTGTGTGGGTGCATTACTTTGACCCGCACTTTGAGTACCTGAAGCACGACCTGTACAACTGGGGCGACGGCGAGAAGGATCGCTACGACGCCGAGATCGCGTACACGGATTATCACATCGACAACCTGCTCAAGGTGGTGGATCGCAAGAACACGGTGGTGGTGTTCACGTCGGATCACGGCGAGGAGTTTGGCGAGCACGGGGGCAAGTTCCACTACACGCTGCACGACGAAGTCATGCGCGTGCCGCTCATCATCAAAGCACCCGGACTCGCGCACCGCGAGGAGACCGCGCGCGCGGAGCAGATCGATCTACTGCCCACCATGCTGAAGCTGCTGGGCGTGGAAGCGCCTGCCGGGCTGCCGGGACGCGATCTGCTGGCGCTCGCGAACGCGAACCACACCGTGTATCTGGAGCGCGACCGGCCGCCGCAGTGGCGCCAGCGCGGCGTCGTGCACGGCACGCACAAGCTCATCGCGATAGAGGAAGCGGATACCAACCTGGTTCCGCCCACGAGTCGCAACGAAGAAATTCCGGTGACGTGGGTGAAGCCCGGCTTCTATCTCTACGACCTTGCCAAAGATCCGGGCGAGACGCGCAATCTTTACTCGCCCAGCGACTCCACATCGCTCTCGTTGCTGGGACTCCTGACGCAGCATTTCGCCACGGCGACCGCGCGCAAGGGAACCGTGGAGCTCAACGATGACCTGCTCAACAAGCTGCGCAGTCTCGGTTACATCCGGTGAGCTGCTGCGAAACGTCGCGTGCTATAGTGCGCGCGAGGAGGATTCTCTGATGCCGTACGAGTTCTGGACCGCCGACGTTTTCACTGACCGCGTGTTTGGCGGCAATCCGCTCACCGTTCTGCCCGACGCGCGCGGTCTCACCGCCGAGCGCATGCAGCTGGTCGCGCGCGAGTTCAACCACTCGGAGACGGCGTTTGTGCTCCCGGCCGAGTCGAAGGACCACGACTACCGCGTGCGCATCTTTACCCCCGCGCGCGAACTCCCGTTTGCAGGCCACCCCACCATCGGTGCGGCGTGCGTGCTGGCGGCGTCGGGACGACTGGCGCTCAAGAACGGCGAAGGGACGCTGGCGTTTGGCGAAGGCGTGGGTGCGGTTAAGGTGACCGTGCGTGCGAGTGACAACCAGCATTACTGGGCGCGCTTCACCGCCGCCAAACTTCCGGAGTGGGGACCCTCGCCGCCTGCGTCGGAGATTCTTGCGGCCATGCTCTCGCTCTCGCCGGAGGACGTCCTCGACGACGCCACCCACGAACCCCAGGCCATCTCGTGCGGCGTGCCTTTTCTGCTCGTCCCGCTGGCCTCGCTGGACGCGGTCCGGCGTGCGCGTCTCAACTGGGAGTGGTGGAACCAGCACGTGGCGCGCTCCTGGTCCCCACAGGTCTACCCATTTTCACTCCACGCCGAAACCCCGGGGGTCGCCATCCACGCGCGCATGTTCTCCCCCTGGGCGGGGACCGAAGAGGACCCGGCCACGGGCTCGGCCGCGGCCGCCCTGGCGGGCTATCTTGTTCGCAGTCAACGACCCGCGGATGGTATCGCGCGCTGGAAGGTGGAGCAGGGCTTTGAGCTCGGCCGTCACAGTTTCCTCGAGATCGAGGCCGATGTTCAGGGCGGTGCGGCACGCGAGGTCCGGGTGGGCGGACAGACCGTGCTGGTTGGTCGCGGCGAACTCACCCTCGACTGAAGTTGAACTGAGAAAAGCGGTTCCGTGGCTTGCCCACGCCACAAGCCCCTTCAATCCGGCCCCTCGGTTCCCGTATAATAGACGCCACCGAATCAGTTCTTCGGCTGTGTCCCCCCCGTTGCGCAAGCTTCGCGTGACGGAGCCAACTTTTGGATATCTCATCAGTAGTACAGGCGGATGCTTCAGGCTGAACATCCGACCTTGAGTCCCACGTACGGTGGGACCGGCGTGGCATCTATCCAGAGGACCACTCGATGCGCCGGTCAGTTCTTCTATTATTGTGCCTCGGCCTTGCCGTGGTGTGCGCGCGCTCTGCGCAAACCGCACCGCTGTCTCCGTCGGCCGATCCCGTCACCGCTTTCATCACGGCTGCCGACTCGCTCGATCGAACGGGCGGCGACGGCGCGCTGGCCGGCTTCGTCAAAGAGAACGAGGTGCTGGTGGGTGCGTCGGTGGCCAAACTGCTCGACGCCGCGTTCGTAGCCGGATCGGGCGGCGACGCAGCTGCGGAAAAAGAAAACGTCAACTTTGCGCGCCGCATCGCAACCGCGCACCAGGCGCAGGGCGGCAGCGCGGTCGCGCTCTCCCTGGTGGATACCCACGCGGGCTGGACGGCGGCACAGCGCAAGCTGCGTGCGCAGGCCATGCAACTGGAAGCCGACGCCGCGGAGACGCGCAAGGCCGGCGACATTCCGGGTGCAGTCGAAAAGCTCAACCAGGCTCGCTCTCTCTACGAAAAAATCAAGGACAGGCATTCGGTGGCGGTGAACTGGGGGACGATGGGCGTCACGCACTGGCCAACCGGCGAGTGGGACGTCGTGATCGCGGACTACGAGCAGGCGCTCGCCGCGCGCCGCGCCGTGGAGAACCGCATCCTCGAAGGCCGCACCCTGAACGGGCTGGGCACCGCGTGGCAGCAGAAGGCGCAGTGGGACAAAGCCGCCGAGTATTACGGACAGGCGATCGATCTTCGCACCCGCACTGGCGACCTGCCCGGGCTGGGTACGTCGATCACGTACCTCGGCCACGTCTACAACTCGCAGGGCCGCTACGTGCAGGCGCGTGACGAGTATGAGCGCGCGCTGCCGATCCTGGAAGCGCAGGGCAACGCTGCGCAAATGGTGGAGCTCTCGACCGGCATCGCGGCGGTGAACGCTGCCATGGGTCGCATTGAGGACTCCAACACCGCGTATCGCCGCGGTATCGCACTGGCGCAGGCAAACCAGCTGGGTGGCCACGAGATGCTGTGCCGCCGCAATCTGGCCGACAACCTGCGCCGGCAGGGCCGCTACACCGAGGCACTCGAGGAAACCGACGCCGCACGCGCCCTGCTTGCCGCCAATCCCAACCCGGGTGAAGAAATGCTGCTGCACGAGACGCGTGGCCTCACGTACATGGCGATGGGCGAGCTCGACGCTGCGCGCGAGGACCTGGTCAAGGTGTCGGAGATGGCGAGTGCCGCCGGCGAGCCCGGTGCTGCCTCCGCGGCACTCACCAACGTGGGCTACCTGTATCGCGATCTTGGCGCGAGCGACCGCGGACTCAAGTCGGCGGACCAGGCCATCGCACTGGCGGAGCAGGCCGGCGACGGACGTCGCTACCGCAATGCTCTAATTCTGCGCGCGGACCTCGAGATGCGGCAGGGCCGCTACGACGACGCGCTCGCGACGTGGAAGGAAGCGCTGGCGCAGGATGAAGCCGATCAGGCCGCCGGCGAAGCGCTGGTGGACGAGATCGGCATGGCGGGTGCGGTGGCCGGACTGGGCCAGGCCGACGCGGCGCGCACGCAGTTGCGCGGACTCGTCACGCGCGCGGAAAAGGCGGGGCTGCCGGAGGTGGAGTGGTCGGCGCTGTTTGCGATCGGACACACCTATGAGAAGCAGGATCCCGACAGCGCCGAGGCGTGGTACGAACGCGCGCTGACCCGTCTGGAAGTGGCGGGCGAGGATGTGAGCGGCGGCGAGATTCAAACCGAGTACCTTTCCGGACGCCGGCGCGGCTACTACGAAGAGGTCGCGCGCTTCTACGGCGACACGTATGCCACGACACGCGACCGGCGCTGGTCCGACGCGTCCTTCCGCACCATTGAACGCGCCAAGGCGCGCGGGCTTCTGGACATGCTGCGCGCCAGTGTGGCGGCAACGCCGTCCAAGCCGGAGACCGACGCGCTCGACGCCTTGTACTCGCTGGACGCGAGTGCGGCGGATTACAGCGCGAAGCGCGCGGAGTTGGAAAAGCAGTACGTCGAACTGCGCCGCGCGCGCGTGGGCAAGGCCATCAGCGGATTCCAGTCGGGCGGTGTGGTGGGCCTCGACGCCGCCATGCGCGCACTGCCAAAGAAATCGCTGCTGCTCGAGTATGCGCTGGGCGATTCGGCGTCGCAGCTCTGGATCATCGATCGCAACGGCAGCGAGCTGGTAACACTCCCGCGCCGTGCGGAGCTGGAAGGCAGCGTGCGCCGTCTGCGCGATGCGGTTGCAAACGTGGAGGGCGGCTCCGCCGCGCTGCGCGCAACCGCGCGCGAGTTGTACACGACCCTGCTTGGCCCGGCTGCGGCACGCCTGCGCGGTGCCGAGACCCTCATTATCGTCCCCGACGGCGGGCTGTTCGAGCTGCCGTTCGAAGCCCTGCTTTCCGCCGACGCCACGGCGAACGCGGCGTGGAGTTCGCTTGCGTACGTGGCGCGCACGCATGCGGTTGTGTACGCGCCGTCGGCCGCCGTGTACGTCTCGCTCAAGTCGGGACTGCGCCAAAACGACTTCAACCGCGATCTGCTTGCGGTCGGCAACCCCGACTTCACGACACTCGCCGCCGGGTCCGAACTCGCACCCCTCCCACACGCGGAAGCGGAGGTGGCCGCAATCGGCACGCGCGTCAAGGAGTCGCGCCGCGTCGTGCTGACCGGCACGGGCGCCACCGAGGCGGGTGTTAAGCAGGAACTCGCGGCCACACCGCCGCGCATCGTGCACCTGGCCACGCACGGCCTGGTGGATCCCAACGACCCGTCGCGTTCGAGTGTTGCACTCGCGGCCGGCGACGGCGAGGACGGCTACCTGCACACGCTGGAGATTCTCGCCACGCGCATGCCGTGCGAGCTGGTCGTCATGTCGGCGTGCGAGTCCGCGCGCGGACGCGTATCGCGCGGCGAAGGTGTGGTGGGGTTGAGTCGCGCGTTCCTCGCGGCGGGTGCGGAGTCCGTGGTTGCCAGCCTGTGGGCGGTATCCGACGAATCCACCGCCGACCTCATGCAGGTGTTCTACGAGAAAATGATGGGGAAGAAGCACACGGCGGCGCGCGCGCTCAAGGAAGCGCGCGTGGCGCTCATCGACGGCGGGAGCTTTGCCCACCCGTTCTACTGGTCGCCTTTTGTGGTTACGGGAACCGAGCGGTCCCCGTGGAAATGATGCGGGAGAAAACAATGCGAAGAAACCGAGGGGGTTTCGACATGAGTCGCAAACTGGTTGCTGTGTCGGTGGCGCTGTTGCTGGCGGCCACGCTGATTCCGGTCGCACAGGCGACACAGGTCATTCAACGCACGCCGCAGGAACTCGCACGGGAGTCGTCGCTCATCGTGGACGGCAGGGTTGCGAGCGTGCGGTCGTTCTGGAACGAGGACCACACCCGCATTCTCACGGAAACCACCGTAACGGTGGCGGCCACGCACAAGGGCACGGGTGCCACCACGGTGCGCGTGCTGCAGCCAGGTGGCGTGGTTGGCAACGTGCGCCAGACAGCACACGGCGCGCTCGCGTGGTCGCGCGGCGAAGAGGTGTTGCTCTTCCTCGAGCCGGCCACTCCCGGCACCTGGCAGGTGTCCGGTTTCTCGCAGGGCAAGTACGCGGTGGAGCGCGATGCGCGCACCGGTAACGCTTACCTGCGTCAGGCAGTTTCGCCCGACAGCGAGCCCGCGAAAGCGACCGGCCGCGTGTCGATGCAGCAGTTTCTCAATGATGTGCTCCCGCGTGAGTAAGGGATCGAAAGAGGGATCATCATGAAGACCAGATTCTTGAAACTCGCACTCGTGATCGCGGCGACCCTGGCGCTGGGCACGTTCACCGTGCACGGATTCATCCCCGACGACGCCGACGGCGACGGTGTTCCCGACTCGACCGACGCCTGCCCGGCGGTTGACGCCTCCGGGTTTGACCGCGACGGCGACGGTTGCATCGACGCCTTCATCGGCGCACGCCACGTGGAGTACTGGGGTGCCGCGGACGCGACGATCACGTACGTGATCAACTCGATTGCCGCACCCAACATCACCAACGGCAGCGACATCACGGCCATCCAGGCCGCCGTGGACGCGTGGGGAAGCCAGGCCGACACGGATCTCAATGTTGTCTATGGCGGGACCACGCCACAGGCGGAGGCCGACGGCCTCGACCGCATCAACCTGGTGACGTTCCTGGACAGCGACTATCCGTTCTCCAATCTGGTGCTCGCGGTTGGTCTCACGACGAGCTTTGAGTCCGACACGCTCATTGATGGTCGCGTCTGGCGCGAGGGCGAGATCTACGACGCCGACATGCTGTTCAACCCGCTGAAGACGTTCAAGACCGACGGAGCCGGCCCCGGCACCGACCTGCAGGGCGTTGCAACGCACGAGGCCGGGCACCTGTTTGGTCTCTCGCACAGCGCCATCCAGTCCGCCACCATGTTCTATGCGCTGCCCGGCGGAATCGCGGCGCGCTCGCTGGAGGACGATGACCGCCTGGTGTTCTTCAAGGCCTATGGCGAGGAGAATGCGCTCGACGACGCACCGCGTCTCGACGTGACCGTGACCGACGGCCAGTCGAACGACCCGGTTCCGGGTGTCATCGTGTACGTGATCAACTCGCAGACCAACGACACCACGGCGTGCGATTACACGCTCCCCAACGGAACGGCCACCTTCCCGGGTCTCGACCCGGGCAGCTACTACGTGTCGATCCACGCGCTGGACGGTGCGCCCGAGATCGGGTTCATCCAGCCCGGCAACGTGAACGCACTGCTGGTCGACATCGCCACCGCAGCTGTGGTCGCGGAGTCGTACGACAACAACGAGTCCAACGACGACGATGCGAACGACCGCAATGCGGTTTCAGTGGGCAACGGGGCCACCAGTGTGGAGATCATCACCAATATCGACGCAGACGGCCCGGTGGTGTTGAGCGTGGTTCCGCAGAACAACACCGCGGACGTGGGCGTTGACGCGGCGTACGTGGTGGAGTTTTCCGAGCCCGTCGACATCAACACCATTCAGCCGGCGTTCTCGTTCCGCCGGAATTCGGACCAGTCGCCGCGCGGCGGCAACCTCGCGGTGCTGCGCAACAGCACCAAGATCGTGTTTACGCCGTCGCCGCCGCTCGAGTTCGCCACGGATTACACCCTGCGCTTTGACACCGACCTCGAGGATCGCTTTGGCAACAGCCTCGAGAACGACGTCACCCTCGGTGTCACCACCGAGGACGAGCCGCCCCTCTCGATCACCAGCTTGAGCCCGAGCAAGGGCGTGGTTGGCAACACGGTCGTGATCACCGGCCGCGGCTTTGACACCAACCCGTCGCCGCAGGTGTTCTTCAACGGCCTGCAGGCGGACGTTTCGCAGGGGTCGGTGGGGCGCCTGGTCGTCGACGTTCCCGCCAACGCGGTGACGGGGCAGGTCACCGTGGTCAACGCCGACAACTCGGTCAGCAACGGGCTGACGTTCACGGTGCTCAACGCAGCGGAGGTCGCGCGCGGCTACGACTCCGGCCAGGTGTTCTTTGACAGCGAGCCGCGCGCCATCGCGCTGTCGCCCGACGCAGCGTATGCGTACGTCGCACTCGCGGACGGCGGCGAAGCGATTGACGTGGGTTCGGCGTCGCTGACCTATCTCTCGACCACCGCGATTCCGTACCCGGGCGGGTTCGTCGACTTCGCGGTGACGCCCTCCGGTCGTCGCGCCTATGCGCTGGCCGGCGGCAACAACGAACTGGTGGAGATCATGGCGGACGCCACCACCGGTCTGCTGTTCAACACCGTACTGTCCGCGCACGACGTGGGTGCGGCACCGCTTGGCCTCGTGATTGACCCCAGTGGATATCGCGCGTACATCGCCACCGGCGGCGCGGAGATTATCGGCTGGGACATCAACCTTGGCAGCGTGTCGTACCAGCAGGAAGTGGCGAGTCTTCGTACACCCAACGGCGAGGGGTTGAAAGGCGAGATGGCCATCAACCCGGCGGGCAACCGCCTGCTGGCACTCACCGACACGGGCGTACTCCTGTTCTACGCGCTGCCGGAGGAGACGCTCATCACGACGCTGAACGTCGGCGCCGACCCGGTGGACCTGAACATTGACCCGCAGGGTGAGCGCGCGTACGTGGCGCACGGCAACGGCGAAGTGTCGGTTGTGAACCTGCAGGGCGCCAATCCCTTCCAGGTGCAGGACGTGGCAACCGGCGGATCGCTGCGCGGCATCGCCATGACGCCGGGCGGTTCGTACCTGTACGCCACCGACCGTGACCTCGACAACGTGAAGATCGTGGACCTCATTCCCACCAACGGAACCTTCCGTACGGTGGTGGAGGACTTCCCCGCGACCAGCAACCCGGTGGACATCGCAATTTCGTCCGACGGGCTGTTCGCATTCTCGGTGCTGCAGGGCGGCAACACACCGGAAGATCTGCCGCGCCTGCTCGTTACCACCATCGGGCTGGGTCCGCAGGTAAAGAGCATCTATCCCACCACCGCCCGCGTGGGCGACACGGTGGTCATCGGTGGCGACAACTTTGGCGATTTTCAGGATTTCGAGATCGCCAGCGTTGACTTCAACGGGGTTGTGGTACCGGTGCTTCAGCAGACGCAGTTGAGCGTTGTGGCCGAGGTGCCGGTGGGTGCAACCAGCGGTCCGGTGCGCGTGCTGCGCTCGCTGCAGGGTTCGCCGCCGCAGCGGTCCAACTCGATTCCGTTCCGTGTCCTGTCCGGTGCCACTCCCGGCAGTCTGCGCGATGCCGGCACGATTGAAACGCTCTCCACGGAACTGCGCGGGACGCTCGCCATCAATCCGGCCGGCGACCTCCTGTTCGTGGGTGACAACGCGGGCTCGATCTCCATCATCGATATCCGCGCCGGCAGCCCGAGCTTCTACAAGACGGTGTCGCGCGTCAACATGGGGTCAAACAGCGTCGTGGACATGGCGGTGACGGCCGACGGCAAGTCGTTGTTCGTGATTGCCAACGCCGACGCCGAGGTCAAGGTGCTCAACGTGGATCGCGCGAGCCCCGAGTTTGCAAAACTTCGATCCTCGGCGACGGGCCCGTTCAGTCCGCACAAGTTTGTCATCCGGACGTCGCCCGACAACAAGTACGCGCTTGTCAGCAACTACCGGACCCAGACGACCACCGCATTCAACGAAGTGGTCATCATCGACCACACCGGCCTGGCCGACGGCGCGACACCCACCGCCCTCCAGCAAGTCGGCGTCGGTGACGCAGGCGTGACGGACATTGCCATCCACCCGAGCGGCCTGGTGGCGTACTTCATCTGCGCAGTACCCAACATGATCCTGATGGTCACGCTCGATCCCAACTCGATCGAATTCGGGCTGGTGCAGGCGGTCTACGACATTCCCGGCAGTGAGCCGACCGAGACGCCGATGAGTGCGTCCATCACGCCGGACGGGACCGAACTCCACGTGCTGACGCGCCAGGAGTTCGCTCCCACCCGCGACCGCAGCATGTTCGTCTATCCGATCAGTCCGCTGGGCGGGTTGCAGACACCGACACGCTTCGCGCTGGAAGCAGGCGTGGGGCTTGCGGATTACCTTGAGACCTTCCAGCTTTCACCGCGCGGTGATCGGGGGCTCCGCGTGTCGAGTGGTAACGGATTCTTTGACTACTTCCTGGGCACGCCGGCCTCGAACTTCGGCCTCAACACGCCGGAACGGTTCCAGGTATCCCAGGCGGACAACGAGTTTGAGTTCTCGCCGGACGGCAACCGCGTGTTCGTTGCCAGTCAGTTCACCGACGACGTGCACGTGTACGACTACCTGTCCGACTTGAGCGTGTACTACCTGGCCAAGGCGTCGGGAGACGCGCAAAGTGGTGCCGTGAACCAGACGCTGATCGCACCCGTGCGAGTGCGTCTCATCGGTGAGGGATCGGCTGCCGGCCTCGTTGGCACGCCGGTGTCGTTCACCATCACTGGTGGTGGCGGCAAGGTGGCGGTCGGCGAGCAGTTCCTGGACGAGTACGTCACGGCTACCGACGCCGACGGGTATGCGCAGGCCGGCTGGCGCATGGGACCCAGCGAGGGTCCGCAGACCATGCTGGTCAAGTTGACAGGGTCCACCACGGCCTCGTACCAGCAGACATTCGGCGCCACCGCGGTGACGGATCCCAACACGCTGCCGCTCGCGATCGCGGAAGTCATTCCGGTGGACGGCGGCCTCAACGTCAGCGCCACCACGGCGGTGCTGGCCACGTTCTCGCGCCCGGTCAACCCGGCGTCGATCAACACGGGCACGTTCTACCTGCGCCGTAACGGAGATCCCACCAGCATTGCGGCTGCGTTCGGGTTCAGCGACGGCAACCGCCGTATTTCGCTGACACCAATTGTGCCGCTCGCGTACGCCAGCGACTTCGACATCGTGTTTGCGCCCGCCATCGCGGATGCGCTGGGCGGCCCCTTGAGCAACCCGGGAACGTACGTGTTCCAGGTGCAGCAGCCCCCGGCGTTGAGCCTGCGCTCAATTTCTCCGCCCAGTGCGCTGCCGGGAGTCAACGTGCTCATCTCGGGCATCGGGTTTGACACCGATCCGGGTGCCACGACGGTGACGTTCGCCGGCATCGACGCAGCCGTTGTGTACGTGAAGGCAAACGAGATTCTCGTGCGCGTTCCGCCGACGGCCTTGAGCGGCGACGTGGTCGTGAGTGCCAACGGGCAGACCAGGTCGCTTCCGTTTGTGGTGCTGGTCCCGACCACCGTACCCATCGACGACGTGATTGCGTCGGTCAATACGGGGCAGGGAACCAAGAGCCTGGCCGTTACACCGGACGGTGCGCTGTGCTACACCGTCAGTCCGGATGGCGATGTCGTGGTTCCGGTCGACGTCGAGGGCCAGACCAGCTATCCCGCCATCCAGGTGGGTGACCAGCCGGTCGCGATTGCGATCAACCCGAGCGGGACGTTTGCGTACGTCGTGAACTTCAATTCGGGCACGGCGTCGGTCATCGATGTACTGAAGAGTTCGGGCACCTTCAACACGGTGGTACAGACCATCCAGGTTGGCAGCAATCCCGTCGACATCGTGATCCTTCCCGACGGCGACCGGGTTGTGGTTGCCAACGCGTCGTCCAACGACTTGAGCATCATCGACGGCGACGCCACCAGCGAAACGTTCAATCGCGTGATTGCGTCGGTGAACACGGGCCAGGGCACCAAGAGCCTCGCCGTGTCACCCGACGGCACGCGCCTCTACGTGGGAACGGACGCGGGTTACGTCGTCCTCGAGACGGGGCAGTATGGCGTGATCGCGTCGGTGAACACGGGCCAGGGCACCAAGAGCCTGGCCGTATCGCCGGACGGCGGCCTCCTGTTTGTGCTCACCACGGCCGGTTCGGTTCTGGTTGTAGACGTAACACCGGGAAGTTCCACCGAGAATCAGGTCATCGCAAGTGTCGCCACCGGCCAGGGCACCAAGAGTCTCGCGGTGTCGCCGGACGGGACGCTTCTCTACTTGATTCAGGACAACAGCGACGAGGTGCTGGTGCTGTCGATCAACGTGATCGGCGGCGTTTCGGTGCAGGACCCGGATGCAACGTCGCCGTCGTTCCAGGTGGTGCTGACGCAGGTGCACGCGTTCAACACCGACGGCTCGCCAAGCGATGTCTTCATCGATCCGTTCGGCAGCGGGCGTGTGTTCATCACCAACGGCTCGGACGCGGTTCTCACCATCGTCAACGGCTCCGACATACCGCAGGGCGACCTCGTGGCGGACATCGAAGTAACGCCGCGCACGTTGAACCTGCAGGCGGGTGGCAAGTATGTCTCGGGTCGCATCGAGCTGCCGGCGGCATTTGCGCCGGAGGAGATCGACATCGCAACTGTGCGTCTCCAGGGCACGATTCCGGCCGTACCGGGCAAGGAAACCTATGAAGACGCGGACGAAGATGGCATCCGCGAGCTGGTGGCCAAGTTTGACCGGGCGTTGTTCCAGGCGGTGCTGCCGCAGGGCGAGTTCATTGAGGTGACCATCACCGGCATCGTGCGCGGGCGGCCGTTCTCGGGCGTAGACACCATTCGCACCATCCGGCCCAGCGTGACGCATCCGCACAGCGGCACCCATATCGCGCCGGGACAACTGACCGTCATTACGTGGACGTCGCCGGCCGGTCAGCCGGTTACCGCCACCGATGTGCACGTCTCCTATGATGACGGCGACACGTGGAATGCCGTCGCGACGCACGTTCCCAACACCGGCAGCGTGAGCTGGCAGGTGCCGCAGCAGTACGTGAACGCGGCGCGCGTCATGATCACGCTGTGGAAGGACGACGAGATCGTTGGCCAGGGCATGAGCCAGAGTTCATTCTCCATCACCGCCCCGGTCACCGTACGCTTGAAGTCGTTCGACATCGCCGTGGAAGACGGTACCGCGGTCCTGCGCTGGCAGACCGCCACCGAGATTGGCATGGACGGCTTCCGCGTCGCGCGTTCCGAGTCGGAAACCGGCCTCTACGCCAGCATCTCACCCGAGATGATTCCCGGCTCCGGTCAGGTCAGCGGCTCCGAGTACGAGTACCGTGACGACACCCTGCGGCCCAACCGTACCTACTGGTACAAGCTGCAGGAAGTCACACCGGAAGGCGTGGGAATGGAGTTTGGCCCGTACCAGGCGCGCTTCACGCTCAACACCGAGCTCGCGCAGAACGTGCCCAATCCGTTCAACCCGACCACAACCATCAAGTACTCGATCGCGAAAGACGAACGCGTCTCGCTCACCGTGTACGACGTGGCCGGTCGTCGCGTACGCACGCTCGTTGACCAGCAGCAGAAGGCCGACGTCTACCGCATCATCTGGGACGGCAGCAACGACGCCGGCGAAAACGTCGCCAGCGGCATGTACTTCTACAAACTCGTTGCCGGCAAGTACAACAAGACGTTCAAGATGATGTTGCTGAAATAGTCACCGTTAGCTTGCTCACACAAAAGGGCCCGGTCACCGCGAGGTGGTCGGGCCCTTGCCACTTTGTGCACTTCTTCACGCAAGCGCAACTGACTGACGCGAGGCGCGTTAGGAAATTGTTGCAACTTGGGTGGTGCGCACGGGCGGCGCGGGTTGTATATACCCCGTACGCGGCGAACGACCGGTCCTTCCTTCAATGTCCGGTCTTGCGTGTTACCTCCCCCAAACGTCGCGCGTCTCTTTCGCCCCCTCGTTTCTTCTGAATGTAAGAAGGAGCGACACGAAACGAAGGAGGATAGCCTTGAAGAAAGTCTACGTAATGCTCGCGGTCGCGATGGTGGTTGGGACATTGCACATGACGACCAGCTCGACGGCGCTGGCAGGACGTCCGCCGCGTGCACCGCAGGACGGTTACGTTTATTTCTTCCAGAAGGCCGAGATCAAACTCATCTACCAGCCGGCACTCCGCGTGTACGTGGTGGATGGACATCCCAACGCCTACTACTACAACGGGATCTTCTACCGTATAGAGGACGGCCGATGGGAGTCATCGCGGAACTGGAAAGCCGCGAAGTGGAAAAAGGCCAAGCGTGGTTCGCTGCCCCCTGGCCTGGCCAAGAGGATGGGGTGAGTCTGTGGGTCTCCGCTATCTGGAGATCGCTCATCCCGGCCCGGCTGTCGGCGCGGGAGTCATCCCGGTGGACTGGCAGCCGGGCCTCAAGGCCCTCCGGCTACTGGATGTAGCCCAGCGACTTGAGTTGCTCCAGGCGTTCGGTCTGGTCCGACGCTTCGCGCATGCGCGCAGCGCGCGACTTCTCGAACGCCTTGTCGTTGTGGGTTTCGATGGTGGCGACGGGAAAACGATCCAGCCACGCGGTGTCGATGACGGTGTCCAGCACGCGACCGCGCAGGTCGCGCCCCACGGGAATGGCCTTGAGTGCAAGCAGGGTGGGGAGGATGTCGTACACGCCGCCAATCTTGCGTATCGACGCGGGGTCGGGCATGGGGAGGGTGAGCGTGTCGCCGGGTGTCGTGTCCCGGATACCGGGACCGCTCGCGATGAAGACACCGTCCGGGGCGTCGAGGTGATTGCCGGAGTTCCACTGCTCGGGCTCGTCTTCCACCCGGAAGGCGCCTTTGGGATTCACGGTGTGCATGCCGTGGTCGGAGAGGATCATGACGCCGGTACCCTGCGGTGCCTGCGCGAGCAGCGCACCAATGACGCGGTCCACGTGCACATAGTAGTCGTCGATGACGCGCCCAAAGGTTTGCACTTCGTCGGCCGGCGGCGGGGTGAAAAAGTCGCCGGGGTGCGCGTAGCGCCAGAAACGGTGACCGGCCACGTCGGGTCCGCCAATGTAGACGGCGAGAACGTCGTAGGGTTCGGGCTCGGCAAGGAGTTGCTCGGCCAGGCGCGTGTAGACGGCGTCGGCGCGGAACGACCAGCGCGACTGGTCCCACATGAGCTTGGCGAAGCCTTGCTTGGGTGCGTCCGCGGTGGCGCCAAAGATAGAGCGGGCCAGCTCGTCAAAGCCGGCTTCGGTTTCCTCAAGCACATCCATCACGTCATTCTGGCGTTCCACCGGCCACACCTGGCCCTCGACCCCGCGCAGGAGCGAGCCCTTCCACAGGGCGCGGCGCGGGTCGTCCAGAACGCCGGTGGTATTGGTTTGCGCCACCATCACGCCGTTAATAGTTTCGACCGGGAAGGTCATCCACCAACCCAGCACCCCCACGCGCAGGCCCCAGTCCGAAAGAATGTTCCAGAACGCCTTGCTGGCGCGATGGCCGCTCGTGAAGTAGCGCGGACCCTTTTCGGTACTGTAAACAAAATGATTAATGCCGTGTTTTTCGGGCGACTGGCCGGTGGCAATGGTGGTCCACACCACGGGCGAGTAGGTGGGATCCATGGATTCAAGGCGTCCCCAGGCCCCGGTGGCCATGAGACGGGCCAGGGTGGGCAGGCGCCCGGCGTCCAACAAAGGGGACATTACGGACCATTCCAGGCCATCAACGGCAACCATGAGGAAGGGTTGGCGGGCCGCCGCAGGTACCGTTCGCGACGGGGTTTGCGAGCACGCCTCAACCAAAAGAATGAGCCCGGAAGTGACCATCAGGTAAACACATTGGCGTACTCGAGAAGTCATCGTAAGCCCGTTCCGGCGCTTGAAAACGCCAACATTCGCGTGCTATACTGTGTCACCGATTTTGAACGCGACCCCTCGCGTTTATATCCGAAACGCTGTCGGAGGACAAACGGCTTTGGCGAGACAACGACTGGGCAGCGTCGGGGTCGTGTGTTTATGCCTGTCGATCGCGGGCCCTGTCCGCGCGCAGGTAGACGACCGGCTCTCAGCCTACACCGGAAAGAACGCTTCCGGCTATCTCGCCCCCCTGATCGACGCATTTCGGTCGAACTTGAACGCCGGCCTGTTCCATACCGCGCGTGTTGCCCCCAGCGGGTTTCACGTGAGCCTGGAACTTAACGTGATGTCCACGTTCTTCGATGAAGACAGCCGGACGTTCATGGCGGTAACGGAAGGTGACTTCCGGCCGGTGCAGGAGAAAGAAGCCCCCACAATCGTCGGCGATACGGAAGCGGTGATTGTGGAAGGAGACGCATCCACGCAGTTTGCGTTTCCGGGCGGGTTCGACGTCGACAATATTTACTTTACCGCCCCGCAGTTGCGGTTGGGTTCGTGGAAGGGCACGGAGGCGGTGGGCAGGCTGATCCTGTACGACACGGGCAGCGAGGCCCTGGGAAGACTGGGTGTGTGGGGAGCGGGGTTCCGGCACAGTGTGTCGCAGTATTTTGAAGGCATGGCGCCGGTGGATCTGGCGCTGGCCGGTATGTGGCAGCACGCGGAGTTGCACAACGAAGAAGACCAGGACGTGCTCGACAACGAGCTGTACACGGTCGCGCTGCACTCCGGAGTCGATCTGGGCGGGTTCTACCCCTACGCGGGTGTATCCGTGAGCTGGAACCGGCTGGACGTGCGCTACGAAGTGGATGACGTGAACGGAACGGAGCCCATCGTGCTCGCATTCGATCACAACACGGAATTACAGATGACATTGGGCGTGTCGTATCGGGTCGGCTTCATCGCCGGCTATGGTGAGTACAACGTCGCCGCACAGAACTCCCTGGCGGCGGGGTTGTCGGTCAACTTTCCCTTTTCCAACAGGAGCGTGACGCAATGAAACACCTCTGCGCCAGACTTCTCGTGACTGCCGTGGTGGCGAGTATGCTCGCCATGGTGGGTTGCGTTTACAACAACACGGATCTCGTGTTGAACGAGAACGTCTGTGTGAATCTCGAAGAAATCCAGACGACGGGTACGTTCTCGACGTTCGCCGTTGCTGACCAGTTCAAGGAACGCCTTGAGAACAAGCTGAAAGAGAACGGCAAGAAGCTCAGCGATGTGAAGAGCATTCACATGACGTCCGGCACGTTCAAGTCGATGGCGGTCAAGCCGCACGACTGGCGCGTTACGGCCGACATCGACATCGCTCGCCAGGACACGCCTGGTGGCGAGTACGAAGACGGCCCGGCGTCGTTTGTGCACTTCGTCAACAAGTCACTCAAGTCGCTTTCGGGCGCGCCGACCGACGCGCAGCTGGATGCGGCTGGCGTGGAACTGGTGAACGATGCCCTCGCGGCTCTGGTCGCTGGTGAGGATCCTCGCCTCGTGCTGATCGTGAACAACGAAACGGTTACGCCGACTCCCTCCGAGTCGGACCCGATGGAGTTCAAGATCCTCGCGTGTGTGAAGTTCCAGATTGTCGTAGACGCCGGCAACAAGGGCGGCGGCAAGAAGTAAGTTGAGCGTCCGCTCCTAACTTTTGCACGCCCACGACGAGGGCCCGGACGGAGTGTGTCCGGGCCCTCGTCTTTTTAGGGCGTGTTTACTCGGTGCCGGTTAGTTGCTTGAGCTCGGCGTTGTCGGGCAGAAGTGTCAGCGCCTCCCGCCAGTGCTGCCTCGCGACCGTGGAGTCGCCGAGTGCAGCTTCCGCCTTTCCCAGATTTCGCAGCAGGGCCCCGTGCAGAAACGCTTCGTTCGGGGGCGTGGGTGTGAGGGCACCGGCCAGCACGGTCTTTGCCTCCGCGGGATGGCCGCGGCGCAGGAGGAGGTTGCCAAGCTGGTTGGCCGCGAGCGCGGGTTCGTCGCCGCGCAGGCCGCGCCGGTACCAGGCTTCCGCGCTGTCGGCGTCGGCGCCGGCAAAGGACGCGGCGTTCTCGGCGCGATCAAAAAAGAGATTCCCCACACCGACCAGCGGTGCGGTGTAGTGCGGGTTGCGTTGTACGGCCAGCCGGAACATGGAGTCGGCTTCCGCGACTTCGTGCTGGCGCAGTGCCAGTTCGCCCAGATTGTGGTAGGGGAGTGCAAACGACGGGTCGCGATCCATCGCCTGCCGGAAATATTGCTCGGCCTGCACCACGTTGCCGCTTTGTAGTTCGGAGTATCCCAGCTCGTTCAAGTTGGCAGCAGCCTTGCGATCCCCGGCGGACTGCCGGTCTCCCACCGCACTCCACAGCACCAGCGCGAGTGCCGCCACTCCCGTGGACACGGCACCCACCAGCAGCGCTAGGCGCCGGGGCGATGGACGCGCTTCCACCGCGGCGCTGCCAAGGTCGGGGACAACGGTGAGGATGGCGTCGCGAAATGCCGCGGCGTCGGCGTAGCGCTTGTCCACTTCCTTTTCAAACGCGCGATCCAGTACTGCCTGCAGCCCGACGGGGAAGTCGCCGGATTGCAGCTTCAGCGGGCGCGGCGTCTCGTTGCGAATCGAGTACATCACCGCCATGGGGTGGTCGCCGCGAAACGGGTGCGTGCCCGTGATCATCTCGTGCAGAATCGTGGCCAGTGAAAACAGGTCACTGCGCGCGTCCAGCCGCTTGCCCAGCACCTGCTCGGGCGACATGTACGGCACCGTGCCCAGCGTGGTGCCTTCCTCGGTGAGGGCGGTGAGGGTGGTGAGGTGTGCGAGCCCAAAGTCCATCAGCTTGATGACACCGTCTTTGGTCACCATGATGTTCTCGGGCTTAAGGTCGCGGTGCACGATGCCGTCCGCGTGCAGGCGTTGCAGGGCGTCCAGCAGTTGCACCACCCAGCGCGTGGCGGTGCGCCAGTCCAGGTCGCCGTCCTTCATGACGTCGCGAAGCGTGCGGCCTTCGATCAACTCCATCGCCATGTACGGCTCGCCGTTCTCTTCGCCGGCGGCGTACACGGTGATCACATTGGGATGGTTGATGCGGGAGCAGGCGCGCGCTTCGCGCAGGAAGCGTTCGCGGCCGGTGTCGCTGAGGGCCTTGGCGCGGATGACTTTGACAGCGGCGGGGCGGTCCAGCGTGGGGTCGTGGGCCAGGTAAACGGTCCCCATTCCGCCTTCGCCCAGAATCTCGCGAAGTTCGTATCCGCCGAGTTTGCGCGTTTCCACGCGGCTAGACTAGCACAGGGTTGCAAAAAAGCCACGCGCCCCGCGAGGGTGGGCTCCTCACGGGGCGCGGTTCGGGATGCGGCAATTTCGCTGGAACTACGAGCGCGACTTCTCCATCGCGGCCATGGCCTCGCGCGTGCGTCCGGTCTGGGCGTAGAGGCGGCCGAGGATCGCGTGCAGGGTTGCGTTGTCGGGGTCGGCAGCCACGGCGGCTTCGGTCTCGCCGATGGCGTCGTCAACCAGGCCGCTGTCAAAATACAGGCTCGCGCGCATGAGGCGGTAACTCACTTCGCCGGGGCGCGGCGCCTGTTCGTCAACCGACGCCAGGCGCGTGTCCAGCGCGGAGGCGTCGGCGGGCGTGATCGTCTCAAAGTACGCGGCCGGCGTTCGCAACGGGGGCGACACCAGCGGATCCGTCGTCTCCAGCGTCCACGAATAGGAAATGCCGGGTGCCAGGGCCGGGGCGTCGGCGGGATACGTGAACGACGTGACGCCGCTCACGTCTTTCTGATAGTGCACGCCCTTGTCGTTGTACACGGTGAGGCGGAGTTCCGTGGACGCGTCGGCGGCAGACCACTTGAACGTGGGCGTTGCGCCGCGCACGCGCGTTTGCGCCGGCGAGATGGCCGTGAGCGCCGACGCCTTCTCGCCCGACCGCAGTCCGCTCACGGAACTGGAGCCTTCCGAGTTCTTGAGCTTCAAAAAGTTCTGCACCACTTCAAAGCTCCCTTCGTGGCTTGCGGTCGACGCACTGGATCCCGCGGGCGCCGGAGCGTTACCGCTCTTTGCGGGTGCCGATTTTGCAGCGGGCGTTGTGCGCGATCCCTTGATGCGCATGCTGCTGTTGGCACCCACCTGCACCCAGTTGCCGGACGCAAACATGATCTCGGCTTCGGCGCCAGGGCCGGTCTTGACTTCGTCACCGTCGTTGAGCGCCATGCCAAACGTGGCCGACGCGGCCGCGGCACCCGCGCGCACGATGGAGACGGGACCCTTGCACGACGTCAGGACCGCGGTCGGCGCATCCGCCATCACGCGGGGGGGCGAGCCTGAAGCGACGAGCAGGGCCCCGAGTGAGAACACAACCAGTTGAGCGAGTTTCCGCATCACAAGCACCTCGGGCTGAAGTTCATAATAGATTCTGAATCAATATCTTAGCATGTTGGGCCGGGTTGCAGCCGGTGGGCTGTTGCCGGCCCTGACACCCCTACCTACACCGCACCCAGCGGCGAAGTTGGTGCCCGCGTCAGGCAGTTTTGCGCCCGGGAGGCTCCCGCCGGCCCCGCTTGCCCGACAGGTACCCCACCAGCACGCCCGCCCCGATGATCATGTTCATCACCAGGGTGAAGAAGCGCCACAGGAGGACGAAGGCACCTTCGGTACCTTTGGGCAACACCGAGCCCATCACCGCGATGGTGGTGATCTCGGCAAATCCGGAAGCACCCGGTGAGGGCGAGAAGTAGAAAATGAGGAGCAGCACGAGTTGCATGTACAGCACGTGCATGAGGGGTGCGTCGCCGCCCAGCCCGCGCAGCAAAACGTACGCGATCAGGAACTTGTTGAAGTAGATGACCGCGGTGATCACGAGCCCAAACGCAAAGAGCTGCTTGCCGCGCACCATGAAACCGACCATGAGGTCGTGGTAGCGGTCGACGGTTTCGAACACGGATTCCACGATGTGGCGCTGATCCAGTTTGCGGCGCGCCCACGGGATGCTCTTCAAGAACGCCAGCACCCCGCGCTTGAAGATCTCCGGGCGCAGGAGCGAGACCAGCGTGATCACCAGCACCAGCGCAAACAGAACAAACGACACGCCCGACACGACGCGCATGTTCGAGCCAATGAAATCCGGCGGGGTTACCAGGTTAAAGCCAATCGCGCACACGAGCAGTATGATGACGGTGCCCAGGAAGCCGCCCAGGAAGCACGCAACGGTGGCGTCCAGGACCGTCATGCCCTCGGCGTACAGCACGTAGATCTGGGCGGGTCCGCCGCCGGATTGCGACGGTGTCGAGCCACCCATGAACACGTTGGCAAAGCAGCAGCGCATGCAGGCGAAGTAGGAGATGGCGGGGTGAATGCGCCGGGCAAAAATGTAGATGCGAAGTGCTGAGACAAACCAGTCAAACACCATGAGCCCCACCGCGAACGCCAGCCAGGCTGGTTTGACGGCGAGGAGTGCGCGCCAGGTGTCGCCCATTGACGTGCGGCTGAAGATAATGATGAACCCCACCACGCTGAACGCGAGGAAGAGGCGCAAGCCGGTTTTGATCTTGGCGACGGATATGACGGGGACAGTGGGCTGCATGGGAATCGGCGGGGAGTGTAGCATGGCCGCCGCGGCGGCGACGTTCCGCACCGGGGGCGAACATGATATAGTGTTGCCCGTCGCCGGGTCCGCCCGGCGCAGTCAGGAGGCGGCCATGAGTACGAGCAACACGGCGTTCGGTCTGTCCGCAATCGGACAGGTGGCACTTACCACCCGGGATGTCGCAACTGCGGTCGCTTTTTATCGCGACACCCTGGGCGTACCCTTCCTGTTCGAAGCACCGGGCATGGCGTTTTTTCAGGCCGGTGACGTGCGCCTCATGCTGGGACTGCCGGAGAACGACACCCAGCGGTTCTCATCCATCCTGTATTTCCGGGTGAGCGACATCAACGCCGCCTTTGCGCAGTTGCGCGAACGCGAGGTTGAGTTTACCCATGAGCCCCGCCTCATTCACCGGGGACAGAAGGCCGACCTCTGGCTTGCCTTCTTTCACGACCCGGATCAGCATACGCTGGCGCTGATGTCGGAAGTGCCGCGTCGAGACTAGACCCCCAAACCTGTTAGTGTAGGAGGCTCCATGAAACTCGTCGGCCGCATTGTGTCCACTGTCGCCTTGCTTGTGCTCGCGTCCAACGCGGTTGCGTCGGACAAGACGCAGATCGAGCGCGGCAAGTACCTCGTCAATTTTGGCGGGTGTCACGACTGTCACACGCCCAAGATTTTTGGTCCCGAGGGACCGAAGCTGGATGAGACGCGCCTGCTTTCCGGCAGCCCGGCCGAGCAGCCGCTGCCTCCCATCGACAAGAAGGCGCTGCAACCCGGCAACTGGATGCTGATGGGCCCCGACCTCACGTCGTTCGTAGGTCCGTGGGGTGTCACGCGTTCCGCCAACCTGACGCCGGACGAGCAGACGGGTCTTGGGCTGTGGACGGAAGAGCACTTCCTGAACACCATCAAGACGGGCAAGCACATGGGCACGGGCCGCCCGATCATGCCGCCCATGTTCATCGAGCTCCTGGGCAACCTCACGCTGGATGACCAGAAAGCCATCTTCGCCTATCTCAAGTCGCTGCCGCCGATCAAGAACGCGGTTGTGCAGCCCATTGCACCCCCGGACGTAAAGTAGAGGAAACCAAGACCCCCAACCTGTGATTCAAGGAGTCGCTCATGAAAATCATCGGCCGTACCCTGATTGCAGCCGTCCTCATTCTGTTCGCGACCGGCGCACTGGCCGCGGACAAAGCACAGATCGCGCGCGGGAAGTACCTGGTGGAAGTTGGTTCGTGCAACGACTGCCACACACCCAAGATTTTTGGCCCCCAGGGGATGAAGCTCGACGAAAGCCGTCGTATGTCGGGGAGTCCGGCGGGAGCACCGATGCCGCCTGTCGACAAGAAGGCGCTGACACCGGGCTACTGGGTGATGTTCTCTCCCGACCTCACGGCCGCCGTGGGACCGTGGGGGATGACGTATTCCGCCAACCTGACGCCGGACGAAAAAACTGGTATCGGGCTCTGGACCGAGGACAACTTTGTGAAGGCCCTGAAGACGGGCAAGCACATGGGCGAGGGGCGCCAGATCATGCCCCCCATGCCCTGGGAGTTCGTCGGGCAGATGACGGAAGAGGATCTGAAGGCCATCTTCGCGTATCTAAAGACGCTGCCGCCGGTTTCAAACGCGGTGACGCAGCCCATCGCCCCGGCCGACGTCAAGTAATCGAGGTACCTCCGGGCGGCGCGGGGAGACGCCTTCTCGCGCCGCCCGGAATCTGCTATAGTCTGCGCTAAGACCTTATCCCGTTTACAGTTGGTTGGTTTCTTTGCACCCGTTCGCAACCGCGGCGGCCGTGAACGCTCATGTCACTTCGTGTCTACATAGAGACCTACGGCTGCCAGATGAACGAGTACGACTCGGAGCTGGTGAAGTCCATCCTTGCCGCGCGCGGGTTTGAGATGTCGGGCCAGCTCGAGCACTCGGACGTGGTGCTCATCAACACGTGCGCGATCCGGGAAAAGGCGCATCAGAAGATCTACGGCCGGCTCCAGCAGTTGAAGCGCGAGCGCGCGCTCCGGCAGGACGACCTGACCATCGGCATCCTGGGATGCATGGCACAGAACCTGAAGCAGGATCTCCTGGACGGACATGGCGAGGTGGACTTTGTGGCGGGTCCGGACTCGTACCGGCACCTGCCCGAGTTGATCGACGCGTCGCGCGGTGAGTCACCCACCAGTGCCGCACTCGCGCACGCCGCCATCAAACTTTCCATCACCGAAACCTACACCGGCGTCGACCCGGTGCGCAGCGGCGGCGTCAACGCATGGATCGCCGTGATGCGCGGGTGCGACAACATGTGCACCTTCTGTGTTGTGCCGTACACGCGCGGCCGCGAGCGCAGCCGCGACGCCGACGGTGTGGTTGCGGAAGTGCAGGCACTGGTGCGCGACGGTTACTCGCAGGTAACCCTGCTGGGCCAGAACGTGAACTCGTACCGCCACGGCGACGTTCGCTTTGCCGATCTCATGCGTCGCGTGGGCGATGTGCCCGGTATTGAGCGCGTGCGCTTTACGTCGCCGCATCCCAAGGACTTTCCGGCCGATCTTATCCGCGCCATCGCGGAGCACCCCAAGCTGTGCGCGCACATCCATCTGCCGCTGCAGGCGGGGAACGACCGCGTGCTCAAACTCATGCGCCGCACGTACACCAACGCCGAGTTCCGTGCGCTGGTGGACGAGATGCGCGCTACCATTCCCGGTGTGGCGCTCACCACCGACGTGATTGTCGGCTTCCCAACCGAAACCGCCGCAGAGTACGAGGACACGCTTCGACTCATGGAAGACGTGCGCTTCGACTCCGCGTTTATCTTCAAGTACTCTGAACGCAAGGGAACCTACGCGCAGCGCAAGCTCCCCGACGACGTGACGGCGGAAGAGAAGACACGCCGCATCGTGGAACTCGTCGATCTGCAGAAGCGGATCACCGGCGAGATCAACCGCGGTCTGGTGGGAAGCGAGCACGTGGTGCTCGTCGAGGAAGCGGTGGAGAAGAAGCCCGGGTTTGTGTCGGGTCGCACCGATTCTTTCAAGCACACCATTCTGCCCGCAGCGGGCCTCGAGCCCGGCGACCTGGTGCGCGTGCGCATCGACAGCGCGCGTGGCGCCACCCTTTATGCAAGCCCCGTGGAAGCCGCGACGCGCGAGCAGCGCGTCATTGGCGCCTGACACAATTTCCGAACCATCACATCAACGCAAGGACCACTCGATCCATGGCGAACACTCGAACGCGAACGCAGCACCACAACCGCGCCGGACGCCCGCGCACGGGCGGCAAGTCCGCCCCGGCCCACATTGAGCCCAGCCGCGCCGGTGCCGCGCGTGCGGGCAAGCCCACCCTGCCGCGTACCGGCGAAGAAATGTGGGCGCTCGTTTATGACGCCGAGAAGGATCGCTGGGAAAAGTCACGCGGGTTCCGCAAGGAGCGTGTGGCGCGTCCGCAGCTGAACCTCAAGGATCCGCTCGACGCCAGTGCCGTGATCCTCAAGGTCAAGTACACCGGCTTCTGCGGTTCCGACGCCGGCATCTGGTTCCGCTCGTCCTTCAAGACCATGATTCACGATTCCCTGAAGGCCGAGGGCAAGACCACGCGTGTTATCGGGCACGAAGTGTTCGGCCAGGTCGAGGAAGTGGGTCCCGTTGCCGAGGCGCACTTTGGTTTCAAGAAAGGTGAGTTTGTGTCCGCCGAATCGCACATCGTGTGCGGACGCTGCCACCAGTGTTTGATCGGACAGCGCCACGTGTGCACCGACGAGCGCATCATCGGCATTTCGCGCGACGGCGGTTTTGCCGAGTACATCAAGCTGCCCGCCACCGTGCTGTGGCGCACCGACACCCGCAAGATTCGCCCCGAGATCGCCGTGATCCAGGAGCCCTTTGGCAACGCCGTGCACGCCTGCACCGCGGTGGACCTGCGCGGCAAGAGTGTGGCCGTGTTTGGCTGCGGCGCCATCGGCCAGTTCACCATCATGATCGCCAAGGCACTCGGTGCCTCCAAGGTGATCGGCATCGAACCCAATCCCATCAACCGCGAGCTTGCCCTCAAGCTGGGTGCCGACGAAGTCGTTTCGTTCGAGCTTCACAGCGACGACCGCAACGGCTGGAAGTCGTACCCCGAAGTCATCGAGCAGGTCGTCAAGTTCAGCGGCCACGACGGTGTCGATGTCGCGATGGAGATGGCCGGCTACAATTCGTCGGTCAACAACGCCATCCAGTCCGTCCGCCGCGGCGGCGACGTGATCCTCTTTGGCCTCAAGACCGGTGACTTTCGTGTTCAGGACTTCCAGCGCATGATCGTGAAGGGGATTCGCGTACAAAGCGTCATCGGCCGCCGGCTGTTTGAAACCTGGGAGATCACCAAGAGCCTCCTCGAATCCCGCGAGAACGGCATCCAGGACAAAATCTGGAACATCATGCTCAACAAAGGCAAAGACACCATCGTCGACGCCAAAGACTTCGACCCCGCCACCTTCGAAAAGAAGATCGGCAAACACCCGAAGTTGCTGGTGCGTTGGTAGAGTGCAAAGCTTGTGAAAAAAGTGCTTACTCCCAGTCTGGGAGTAAGCAACTATTTCACAAGCTCGTTACACCCCCGAGGTGACCATGAACAAACCTGCTGCCAGTCCCTGGGGTCGATTGCTGGAGCGTATTGAGCAGTCTGTGGTCGTCATTCTGATGATCCTGCTCATCGCGCTCATTGCGGTGGCGCTCTATGAATTGGTAACCCTCTTTGTGACGCGGATGGGATCACGGCTGGCCGAGATTCACACGACGTCGGACTTTCAGGAAGCGCTGCAGGCGGGATTTGGCGGCGTACTGATTGTTCTCCTGGGCCTCGAGCTGCTTGAGACCATGAAGGTCTACTTTCAGGACCACCGCTTTCGCATCGAAGTGATCATCCTGGTCGCAATCATCGCGACCGGCCGCCACATGATCCTGATCGACATGCACCACACCAACCCGATGACGCTCTTTGGTCTTGCAGCACTCATGCTGGCGTTGTCGGGGAGTTACTACCTGTTGAAGCGAGGATCGCAGGCCACGAGGACCTAACAGGCTAGACGACATGCTGATCAATCCGATTGACCTTCTTCCTTCGCCCATTCGGAAGTGGGTTGTGCTCGTCGCCCTGTTCATCTTCCTGCCCATCTGCTCGATTGGCTTCGTTCGTTTGGTAATCGCCCACCAGTGGACCGATGCCGGCGTCACTGGCGGTTTGATCGCACTGGCGGTTTGGTCCAACTTGAAAGCGCGTCGATTCGAGTAATTCATTTTCGCGCTCCCGCGCGCTCTTTGCTAGACTCCCCGAATGATCAGCCCCCAAACCCTCCTGTATCCACTATGCCACTGACCCCCGGTACTCGTATTGGCGTCTATGAAGTCCTGTCCCCGCTTGGCGCGGGCGGAATGGGGGAAGTGTTTCGTGCCCGGGACACGCGGTTGCAGCGCGACGTTGCTATCAAGGCGCTGCCGGCGGAGTTTGCGCGCGACCCGGAGCGGCTTTCGCGCTTTGAGCGTGAGGCCAAGCTATTGGCGTCGGTGACGCACCCGCACATCGCGGGCATCTTTGGTCTGGAAGAATCCGAAGGCCACCGTTACCTGGTTCTCGAGTTCGTAGAGGGCGAGACGCTGGCGCAGCGACTGGACCGCGGCCCGCTCCCCATCGGCGACGCACTCCAGATTGCGCGACAGGTGGCTGCGGCCCTGGAGAGCGCGCACGAGAGTGGCGTTGCACACAGGGACCTGAAGCCGGGCAACGTGATGATCACGCCGGCCGGCGACGCCAAGGTGCTGGACTTCGGTCTCGCCAAAGGTGGCATGGGGAACGCGTCAAGTTCGGACGTGAGTCTCTCGCACTCGCCCACGATGACGCACGGGGTGACGGGCGCGGGAGTGATCCTGGGCACCGCGGCCTACATGAGCCCGGAGCAGGCGCGCGGTCGTACGGTGGACAAGCGCACGGATATCTGGTCCTTCGGTTGCGTGCTCTTTGAGTGTCTCACCGGCCGGCAGGCATTCTCGGGCGACACGGTCTCGGACATGATTGCGCGCATTCTGGAGCGCGAGCCGGAATGGGACACGCTGCCCGCGCGCACACCGGATCGCGTGCGCGACCTTCTGCGCCGCTGCCTCGAGAAAGATGCGCGCAAGCGTCTGCGCGACATCGGCGACGCACGCATCGAGCTGGACGAAATCATCGCCACGCGTTCGTCAAACCCGAGCGGTGAGTTGACGAGGCCACGCGCGCCGCGCGTCGCGGCACGCACGCTGCTGGGTGCACTGGCGCTGGTTGTCGCAACAGCGGCGGCCACCGCACTCTTGCTCTCGCGCTTTGAGACCAAACCGGACATGGCCGTTATGCGCTTCGACATCTCGGAGATGCCGGGGACCCATATGGATCTCGACGGTGTGCACCCCGCCATCTCACCGAATGGACGTATGCTGGCCTACAACGCCGACGACTCAACCGGCACGTTCCAACTGTGGGTTCGTCCGCTCGAATCTCTGGACGCTCGCAGGGTTCCGGGCACCGACGATACTCAACTCATCTTCTGGTCACCGGACAGTCGTTTCATTGGTTATTTCGATGGTAAAGAGAAGCTCATGAAAGTAGCCGCGGCGGGCGGTGTACCGGAACGAATCTGTAACGCGGGTGGGGCGCGCGGTGCCTCGTGGGGGCGCGACGACGTCATCGTGCTGGCCCCCGTGTCCGAGGGCCCCATCCATCGCGTCTCGGCCAACGGGGGCGAGAGCGTACCGATTACAACCCTCGACTCCACCGAAACCGCGCACCGCTTTCCACACTTTCTGCCGGACGGGAAACGTTTCCTCTACTCGGTATTGCCGCCGCGCACCGGAAAATACCGCATCTATCTCTCGTCAGTGGACGGTAACGATCGCCAACTGGTGCTGGACTCCGCTGGCAGCGGTGTTGTCTACGCGGAGCCCGGATACCTGATCTATCAGCGCGACGATGTGCTCGTCGCGCACCCGTTTGATGCAAAGAGCGGGAAGATTGTGGGCGAGCCGATTTCACTGGGCGACCGTCCCATCGGTACGGGCTACTCCGGTGGCGCCGTGGCCAGCACGTCAAGAACCGGGCTCTTGACCTACACAACACCCAAGGCGTTCGCGACGCACCTCGTCTGGGCGGACTTGAACGGAAAAACTACGGCGACGATTCCGATGGTGCAAGGCCGGTACTTCGGCGCTGAACTTTCGCCGGACAACCGTCATGCGGTGCTCGAGAGCGCCACGCGCATCGGCGTTTCCGAGTTGTGGATGGCCGACCTTGAGCGCGGTGTGGTGACGCGGCTAAGCTACGAGAAGGGAGAGAACACGGGCGCGCGCTGGTCACCCGACGGGACGCGCGTTATCTACGAATGCGCGCCGTATGGAGACACGCCCAAGTTTGTGATGACATCGGTGGGTGTGGGCGCTTCCAACGAGGAATTCCTCGCGGACGACCCCGCGTTCAAGTTCCTGTACTCCTGGACGCCCGACGGGCGCGCGATCATTTACGGACGGCAGGAATCCGCAACGCGCCGCGACATCTGGATTCTCCCCCTCGACGGCGATCGCAAGCCCATCCCGTACCTGGTTACGCCCTACTCTGAAGAATTCGGAAAAGTTTCTCCCGATGGCAGATGGATGGCGTACCAATCCGATGAGTCAGGGCGGCCCGAGGTGTACGTCCAGTCGTTCCCGGTCCCGGGCGCAAAATATCAGGTCACCACGCGCGGCGGCTTCATCCAGGGTTGGTCCCACGATGGGAAACAGCTCTACTTTGGCGAGATCGGCGACTTCGGCATGCTCATGGCCGCCGACGTGATCGCAGGGCCCACGTTCCGACTTGGCCCCACGCGGGCCTTCGTTCGTACACCCGATACGGTTTTTGACTCCGAACTGGCGCGCGAAGGCGACCGGCAGCTGATGCTTCTGCCCGCGCGTGAGCTGCCGCCGCAGACCATTACGATCGTGCAGAACTGGGCGTCGCTCCTGAAGGGGAAGTAGATTTCCGTGCGCTACATGATCGTCGAACACTTTCGGGGTGGTGACCCGCTACCCGTCTATCGTCGATTTCGTGACAGCGGGCGCTTGATGCCGGAGGGCGTGTGCTTTGTCGACAGCTGGATTTCCGAGGACATGACGCGGTGCTATCAAGTCATGGACTGCGACGACCGCGCCCTCCTCGACGAGTGGATGGCAAACTGGAATGATATCGTCGACTTCGAAGTATTCCCCGTGATCACGTCGGCCGAAGCGCGCGAGCGCGTGGCGCCAAAGTTGTAGCCCGCAGCGTGTGCGCCGTTCCTGGTCGCTGACTACGCGCTTATTGACCCTGAACAGCCCGTCCCGTAAAATGAATGTGCTGCCGCACAATGGTGGAAGGTGAGGTAACCGATATGCATCATCCCGCCTCACAAGTTTGGCACTTCAGTCCACGCCACTGCCCACTCACGATAAGTGCCGCCTGGCATGCGGGGCTGCTTGCTCTTCTTTTTCTATCTGTCACCTTCGGAACGGTTAATGCGCAAAGCGGTGGTTTTGTCCGTATTATGCAGGGTGACCTCGATGGTTACGAGTGCTTTGTGCTCGACACGCAGCCAAAAGTACAAACGCTAGCGGTGCTGCACAACAGTTGGGGGACTGTGGCGAGTAGATTCAAGATCGAGGCGGGCCCGGGCGTGACTATGACCTACCTATCGGAAACACATAACTTTGCGATGACGAGTGGGAACACACAGTCCGGCATCTCGATATGCTATAACGAATGCTTGTTAGGCGATGTGATAGTCGCGTCCATGAGCTACATGGGGTATGGAACATCGGAGAATTGTGGACAACTCAACGTTGTGCCGTACCCGGGTTCACAGACCGTCGAGGCGGTTCGTTGTGACGGGCTTGCCGTCCAGGCTCTTGCCTGGGACCTTTATGTGTTCAACAGTTTTTCGGGCTGTGGATGCCCAGAAGCTCACTCGTTTGAGGGAGTCCCGCAACAGTTTGGTTGCAGCCCGCTCCTTGTCCGCAACTCAACGTGGGGAGCAATCAAGGCGCTGTATCGCTAGGCTCCTGCGGCTTCAGATCGTCTTACTCAAGTAGGCAATCGTGTATAACCACCTCAAAGAAATACTCAATTCTGAACTCGCTTCCATTCGAGAGGGTGGCCTCTACAAAGACGAGCGCGTGATTTCCAGCGCGCAGGCGGCGGCCATTCAGGTGGGCGGGCGCGAGGTTATTAATTTTTGCGCCAACAATTATCTGGGGTTGTCGTCGCACCCGGCCTTGATTGCGGCGGCGCACAAGGCGCTGGATGAGTGGGGTTACGGGCTTTCGTCGGTACGCTTTATTTGCGGCACGCAGGAGATTCACAAGCAGCTCGAGCGCGCGGTGGCGGAGTTCCTGCACACCGACGACACCATCTTGTACTCATCCTGCTTCGACGCCAACGGCGGTTTGTTTGAGACGCTGCTGGGTGCGGAGGACTGCATCATCTCGGATGAGTTGAACCACGCCTCTATTATTGACGGCGTGCGCCTCTGCAAAGCCGAGCGCATGCGCTACCGCAACAACGACATGAATCACCTGGAGGAGTGCCTCAAGGAGGCGAAGAAGTTCCGGGTGCGCATGATCGCCACCGACGGTGTCTTCAGCATGGACGGCTTCATCGCCAAGCTGAAGGACGTGTGCGACCTCGCGGAGAAGTACAACGCGGTGGTCATGGTGGACGACTCGCACGCCACCGGCTTTATCGGCAAGACGGGGCGCGGGACGCCGGAGTTCTGTAACGTGGTGGGTCGCGTGGACGTGATGACGTCCACACTGGGCAAGGCGATGGGGGGTGCGCTGGGCGGCTTTACAACCGGGCGCAAGGAGATCATCGAGATGCTGCGCCAGCGCTCGCGGCCCTACCTCTTCTCCAACTCACTGGCACCGCCCATTGTGGCGGCTTCCATTGCATGCGTAGTTCTGCTCGAAAAGAGCACGGAGCTCCGCGACCGGCTGGAAGAGAACACGCGCTACTTCCGCACCGGCATGGGTGCGGCGGGCTTCAGCATTGTGCCCGGCACGCACCCCATCACACCCATCATGCTGGGCGACGCCAAACTCGCGCACGATGTTGCGCGCGACATGCTGGTGGAGGGGATCTACGTGGTTGGCTTCAGCTTTCCGGTGGTGCCCAAGGGGAAAGCGCGCATCCGCGTGCAGATTTCCGCCGCGCACACCAAGCAGCACCTGGACCGCGCGCTGGAAGCGTTTGCCAGAGTGGGACGAAAGCACGGGCTGGTGAGCTAGCTAACAGTGGTGACGCCCCGACCTGACTATACTGTTTCATGACTGACAAATGGCTCGTGCCGTCGCCCGGGCGCAGGCACATCATGAAACTCGGCTTGCTTAGTGCGCTGGTTACGATAGCCCTGCTTCCCAGTACGGCACGAGCCGCCTACGTTGCCCCGGCCTTTCCAAATCTCACCTTTGCATCGCCTATCGACATCGAGGATCCCCGAGACGGGACCGATCGTCTTTTTGTGGTGGAACGCGCGGGTCGCATCTATGGCTTTGCCAACGACGTTTCCGCCACCAGCAAGTTTCTCTTTCTCGACATTGCAGACTCCGTAACCACGCAAAGCGAAGGCGGCCTGCTCTCACTCGCGTTCCACCCCGACTATGCGAGCAACGGCTACCTCTACGTGACCTACACAATTGAGAACCCGCGCCGTACCGTGGTGGCGCGCTTCACCCGGCACCCCGGCAATCCCAACATCGTCAACCCCGCCAGCGAACTCCGCATTCTGGAGCTACCGCAGGTGAATCTGTACCACAAGGGTGGTTGCCTGGTGTTTGGTCCGGACGGCTACCTGTACCTGAGTCTCGGAGAGGATGGCATCGCGCACTACGCGCAGGATCTCACGCGCTTCAACGGCAAGCTCTTGCGCATCGACGTGGACAATCCCTCGGGTGGGAACAACTACGGCATACCGGCCGGCAATCCGTTTGTGGGAAACGCGAACGGCTGGCTTGAGGAAATCTACGCGTACGGCTTTCGCAACCCGTGGCAGTTCAGCATCGACGTTCCCAGCGGCCGCATTTGGCTGGGCGACGTGGGTCAGGATACCTACGAAGAAATCGACATCGTGAAGAAGGGACGCAACTACGGCTGGCCGCGCATGGAGGGCACCCTGTGTCTCTCACCGCCGTCCTGCGACACCACGGGGTTGAACATAGACGCGCCGCTCTTTGTGTACCCGCACGCGCTGTCGGCGTCGGTTACCGCCGGAGCCGTGTATCGCGGGAGCACGGTGCCGGGACTGGCTGGAAAGTTCATCTACAGCGACTTCATCACGGGGCGCATCGGCATGCTCACGTGGAACGGCGTGAATCCGCCGCTGGATGCGGAGATTCCGCACCCGCCGGGGCTGCGCTGGATCAGTTCCTTTGGCGTGGATGTAAACGACGAGCTGTACTTCACGAGCTTCGTGGATGGAAAGGTCTACCGCTTCTTTGAATCCGTCACCGGAGTGGCGCGCACACCGCCCGCGCGCGGCGCCTTGAGCTCCGTGCACCCCAATCCCTTTGAGGCCACCGCAACGGTGTCGTTCACGCTCGCGCAACGCGCGCAGGTGCGGCTGGATGTCTTTGATGTAAGGGGTAGAGCGGTGGCAACCCTGCTGGACCGGTCGCTGGATGCAGGCGACCACGCAACGGACTGGAATGGAAGTGCTGCTGCGGGTGGAAAACTTCCGGGCGGGATCTACTTTGTGCGCCTCACGCTGGACGGCCACGCGGCGGGAGCACGCCGCATGGTGTTGTTGCGCTGACGGACTACTCTGGCTTACCCGCGGAGTTAGCCTGTTTCTTGAGTTCGCTCTTCGCCGTGCGAATCATGACCGCGCCGAGAATCAAGAAGACCACACCGCTCCCGGTTCCCGTGCCTCCCATGCGCTTGAGTCCCAGTATCGACAGCACCACTGACAACACGAGCATCGCGTAACCCATCTTCAGGCGCGTTTCAGGTTTCACTTTGCCGCCTCGCTTGCGTGTGTGCGACGCCGGTGCTTGAAAAACTCGATCGCGGGCGGAATGACCGTCACCAGGATAATCCCCATGATGACGAACGAGAAGTTGTGCTTAACAAACGGGATGTTCCCGAAGAAGTACCCCGCGAAAAGAAATATCCCCACCCAGGACACGCCACCGATCGCCGTGAACATGAAGAAACGCGGCCGGCCCATGGCGCCGATGCCCGCGACAAACGGCGCAAACGTGCGCAAGAACGGCAGGAAGCGCGAGAGAATGATGGCCTTGCCGCCGTGCTTCTCGTAGAAGGCGTGCGCCTGGTCCAGGTACTTGCGCTTGAAGAAGCGGTAGTTGCCCGTGAACGCGCGCGGCCCGATGAAGCGGCCGATGGAATAGTTGCACAAGTTGCCCAGAATGGCGGCCGTTGTCAGCAAGAGGAACAAGAGCCAGATGTCCAGCCCGCCGCCCGCCGCCAGGGCGCCCACTGCGAAGAGCAGTGAGTCGCCCGGCAGGAACGGTGTAACCACCAGGCCCGTCTCGCAGAAAATCACCAGAAACAGGATCGCGTACATCCACGCACCGTACTGCACAAGCAGTTCGTGCAGGTGCACGTCGAGATGCAGGAACAGCGAGACGAGATCCTGCATGCTATTTGGCCGCCGGCTTGTAGTACTTCATGGCTTCCGGCATCAGCTTGTTGAGATTGGCGATGCGCGTTTCGTCCGACGGATGCGTGCTCATCATTTCCGGCGGCGCACCGCCCTCACCCTTGCCAGCCGCCATGCGCTCCCAGAACGGAACCGCGGCGTGCGGGTCGTAGCCGGCCATGGCCATGAAGATCAAACCGAGGTGATCGGCTTCGCTTTCCTGCTGGCGTCCAAACGGCAGCAGCGCTCCATACTGGGCGCCCACGCCAAACGCCGTCATCCACAGTTCCTGCGTCTGCGCCGGCTTGCTGGACAGTGCCGCCGACAGCACGCTGCCCAGTCCCTGCGCGATCATGCCCTGGCTCATGCGCTCGGAGCCGTGCTTGGCAACGGCGTGCGCCACTTCGTGGCCCATGACCACCGCAACGCCCGCCTCGTCCTTGCACACGGGCAGAATGCCGGTGTAGAAGACCACCTTGCCGCCCGGCATGCACCACGCGTTCATTTCCTCGCTCTCGATCAGGTTAAACTCCCACTTGTAGCCTTCGAGCGCCGCACTCAGGTTGTTGGCCGCCATGTACTCCTCGACCGCGCCCTGAATGCGCGCACCCACGCGCTTGATCATTGCCGTCTGGCTGGCGTTGGTGGAGAGCTTGTTCTCCTTCAGAAACTGGTCGTACTGCTGGTACGACATGGTCTGCATTTCGGATTCGGAGACAAGGCTCAGTTGATTGCGCCCCGTGATGGGCACCGTTGAGCAGCCCCAAGCCAGGAGCCCGACTGCCAGTGTGCCAAGCACGACCTGACGAATGATTTGCTTCATAGCATTCTCCTTAGTCAGCGCCCCTACTGGCGCGCTTCCGGTGTGACCGACAGGGTCACTCGCTGTTCGCCCCTCAATACTACAACTGCGACGGGGACGCCAATCTTCATGGCATCCAGCGCGTAGGTGTAGTCGTATATATTCCTGATCTGCTTGCCTCCCAGCTCCACGATGACGTCGCCGCCCAGGAGCCCCGCCTTGTCGGCCGGCCCACCCCCACGCACACCCGAGAGTTTAACACCTTCCGACTCGCCTTCCGTGTAGTCGGGAATGGTACCCAGATAAACACGCATGCCGCCGCGCGCGTGCGTGTCGTCCTTTGCGCGCTCCACCTTGACGTACGCGGGGCGCTCGCCGCCCTTTGCAAGGTCGGAAACGATGGCGCACGTAAACGTTGCAACGCGCTCCATGCCCGTGTAGTCCAGCGTGGCCGCGTCATCCGAGGGACGGTGGTAGTCCTCGTGACTCCCCGTGAACACACTCAAGACCGGCACCCCGGCCGTGTAAAACGCGGTGGCGTCGGTGGGGAGGTAGGGATCGTCGTGCAGCTTGAGGCTGAACCCGGCCGCGACATTTCGTTTCTCGATCATGCCCTTCCATACCGGTGACGACCCGATGCCCTGCAAGAGCAGCGTGTTGTCCTTGAGGCGGCCCACCATGTCGAAGTTTATGTACGCGGCCACGCGCTCCAGCGGGAACGTGGGGTGCGACACAAAGTAGTTGGAGCCGATGAGTCCCAGCTCTTCGCCCGACCAGGCCGCGAACACGAACCCGTACGGGAACTGCGCGGGGTTCTGCTTGCGCGCTTCCGCGATGGCGCCCGCGATCTCCATGATGGTCGCCGTACCCGACGCGTTGTCGTCGGCTCCATTGTGGATGCCGCCTTCTTCATTCTTGTTGGCCAGCGACCCCGATTCGCCGCGACCCAGGTGGTCGTAATGCGCGCCAACCACGATGACCGGTGCGGTGTCGCTGGCACCCGGCAGGTAGCCCAGCACGTTGCGACCGCTGCTCTTTTCGCGCTCAATCGCCACGGCGAGCGACACGCTGGCGCCCTCCAGTGCAATGTGTCCCACCGCGTGCGGGTTCTCTGTATCGAGTTCCTTCTGCACGTCGGCCAGCTTGGTGCCGTGACCGCGGAACAGGAGCTCCGCCGTCTCGCCGCTGATTGACACCACCGGAATGCCGGAGCCCGCCAGTGACTGGTCCACACCCATCGACGACAACTTGCCCGCGTTGGGCGACGTCGGTCCCGACACCAGCAGCAACGCTTTGGCACCCGCTTCACGCGCGAGCAGTGCTTTGTAGCGCGCGCCACTGTAGCGGTTCAACTCCATGCGCCGGTCCACACTCACACCCTCCGGCACATAATTGAGCGCGAGGACCACTTTGTCCTTCACGTCGGCGCCCGCGTACGAATCGTAACCTTCCGTGCCCGGTGTCTTGAGCCCGTAGCCCACAAACACAACCGGGCCCTCAACCGTTGCGTTCTCCGCAAACGCGAGCGGGCGAAAGTCTTTCTCAACCTCTAGCGCGCGCGTCTCGCCGCCCGACGTAACGGAGAGCGTGTTCGCCCCCGGCAGCAGCTTGACCCCCGACGTGAACGGGAACGACTGCAGGTAGCCGCTCTCCGCACCCAGCTCCGCAAGGCCAAGCTCGCGGAAGCGCGTTGCGATGTACTCCGCCGCTTTCTCCTCACCCTTCGAGCCCGTCATGCGGCCCTCGAGTTCATCCGACGCCAGATACTCCACGTCCTGTCGCAGTTCGTCGGCGCGAATTTCGGGTGTGAAGCCAACCTTCTTGTGGCGCGGCGACTTCTTCATCGGGGCACTCGCATGCACGGCACGCGCCGGTGCCACGCCGAGGGCCGCGCGCGCGGCCTCGTGGTTCCAGTCGGCGATGAACAACTGCGACTGCTTGTCGGCGGTGCGGTTGGACGTCCACGCCAGGCGCTTGCCATCGGGCGAGAAAACCGGGAGGCCGTCAAAGCCGTCCGTGAACGTCACGCGCACGGGATCCTTCTTGCCAGCGGCGTCCACGACGTACAACTCAAAGTTGGAGAAGCCCAGCTTGTTGCACGTGAAGATCAGGTACTCGCCACCGGGGTGAAAGAACGGCGCCCACGACATGGCGCCAAAGTCCGTCAGCTGTTTGCGATCGCTGCCGTCCAGCTTCATCGTGTAGACGTCGGCGATCGTGCCTTCCTCATTAAAGTGGCGCCACACGATGCGCGATCCGTCGGGTGTAAAGAACGGACCGCCGTCGTAACCCGGGTCGTTGGTGAGCCGACGCACGTCGCTCCCGTCCGCGCGCATGAGGTAGATCTCCGCGAACCACGAAAGATCGATGGTCGCGCGTTCGCGATCCTTGTCGGGGAGTGACGCAATCGGGTACGCCTGGCGCGTCGAGCAGAACACAATCCACTCGCCGTCCGGCGAGTACGAGCACTCCGCGTCGTAACCGACCGAATTCGTGAGGCGCACGGCGTCGCTGCCGTCCGCACGCGCCTGAAAGACTTCGTAGGTTTCGTCGTAGTCCCACGCGTAGCGCTTCTGCTTGCCGCTTGCGCGCAGTTCGATCTCGGCCTTCTGCTTGGCAACCGCGTCGGGGTCCAGGTGTGTTGACGCGAAGATCACGCGGTCGGTGTTCTTTGGATGAAAGAACGAACACGTCGTCTTGCCCGTTCCGGGCGACACGCGGTGCACGTCGCCGGTCTCGAACGAGAGCATGTAAATCTGATCAAATGGATTCTCGGCCTCGCGCTGGCCCTGAAACAGGAAGCGCTTGCCGTCGGGGGAGAAGTAGCCCTCGCCCGCGCGCTTGCCGTCGTACGTAAGCTGGCGCGTGGCGGAGAGGAACGTTTTTTCGGATTCGGCTCCCGGGGTAACGTCGGCGCCGCGTGCGGACGCCGTCGCGCCAAGGAGCAAGGCTCCGGTCATGACAATCCAACGATGCATGCGATTCACCTCGGGAAGTTGGGTTGGCATGCTCATCCTACGCCAGATGGCGCCCTGGCGCCAGCGGGATGCGCCGGATGTGTGTGGCCGCCAACAGGACTGCAACAAATCTGACCAACTTTTCGGGACCGCTTGCGGGCGCGGCCCGTCCCGGCTACGCTGTTTGTCCGGTGCGCGTGTTGCGCCCCCATCCCGCAATGACGGAGGAGTCATGGCCGAGATCAATTTGGTCGCTGTTTTCGCCGCAGCGTTGTCCGGTTTTGCGCTCGGGGCGCTGTGGTACGGACCGCTGTTTGGCAAACGGTGGATGGCGGCGTCCGGCGTCACCGAAGCCGACATCAAGCACACCAACTTTCCGCGCATCTACGCCGTCACCTTTCTGATGGGGCTCGTGTCCGCTTACGTGCTGGCGCACATCGTGGTCAAGTTTGACGCCACCACCGTGGCCGGCGGTGCCGAGGCCGGCTTCTGGCTCTGGCTGGGCTTCATCGTCACCGTGCAGGTGACGGACGCGTTGTTCAACCGCGGCCGGATGCGCCTTGTGGTTCTCGACTCTGGTTATCGTCTGGTGTGGGCGGTGTTGATGGGAGTGATTCTCGCCGTATGGCGATGACGCCCTGGCTGGTTGCAATGCTGGTCTTGACCGCGTTGTCGGGCGGCACGCCGGTTCCAAAAAACGAAGGCAGGCAATGGGCAACGCGCGTGGCCAATGCCTATCGCGCGTTGCCGTGGTACGACATGCGCGGAACCCAGGTGGTGCGCGTCAGTGTCCCCGGCGGCATGAGCCCGCCCATCCAGTCTGCGCTGCGCCTCGCAGCCATCCGCCCCGATCGCAGCTACACCAACAATGAGATGCCCATGCTGGGCACACGTTCCGTGACGCACGGCGACTCCACGTGGACCTACTCTCCCGAGATGAACGTCTGGTGGGGAACCTCCGCCGCCATGGACATGACCCGTCCAACGGCAGCACTTGCGGTCCCTGACCTGGAGCAGCTGGATCAACTGGAGTGGACCGTAGCAAGCCGGCAAGTCGTGTCGCAAACCTCGGGGCAAGTGGAATGCATTCGGCTGTGCCGCACGGCCACCATGGGAGACACCGTCAACACGTTCGTGAGCCACGACACCCTCTGGGTGGACACCGCGAGCAACCTGGTTGTGCGTCAGTCGACGCGCAACGTTGTCAAACCCACCAACGAGATACTGGAGATGACCGTGGACTGGGAGCAGATCCAGGTCAAGACTCCGCCCGCCGATTCGCTGTTCACCTTTGCCCCGCCCGCGGGGTCGAAGCGCGTGGATGCGGCCGCGCTGTCGCGTATGCGGCCCTCCGCCACGTTGCCGCCGCAAGCAGCGGGTACGCCGGCGCCGTCTTTTACGCTCCCCGATGTGAAGGGAACCAACGTGTCGCTGGCCGACCTCAAGGGCCGCGTGGTTCTCATCGACTTCTGGGCCACGTGGTGCGGGCCCTGCCTGATTGAGTTGCCGCACGTGCAGAAGCTCCACCAGGAGTACGCGGGCAAGGGGCTCACCGTGCTTGCCATCACGTCCGAAGCCAGCGAGCGGGCGCTGCCATTTCTCGAGAAGAGCGGTTACACATTCCGGTGCCTGGTGGATGCCGGGTTGATTGTGGCGCGCAAGTACGGCGTGCGAGCGATTCCCTTCACCGTGGTGATCGGGCGCGACGGCACGATCGTGGAACAAATGACGGGGTTGCAATCCGAGGCATCGTTGCGCACCGCGCTCAAGAAGGCGGGGCTCTGACTCGCATGAGTTTCCTTACCCACCTCGAGTGCAGCCAGTGCGCGCGGTCTTTGGACGCGGACGCATTGCAGGGATTGTGTCCCGATTGCAAGCGCCCGTTGCTTGCGCGTTACGATCTCGACGCTGCGCGCCGCGCCATCGAGCAAACGCCGCTCGCACACCGCGCACGCGGCGTGTGGCGTTTTCCCGAGTTGCAACCCGTGCGCAAACCGGAACACCGCCTCTCCCTGTACGAAGGTGGCACACCGCTGGTGGTTGCCGACCGCCTCGCGCGTGCGATCGGGGCCGCACCCGGCTCACTGCTCATTAAAGACGAAGGCCCCAACCCCACCGGATCCTTCAAGGCGCGCGGCATGGCGGTCGCGGTATCGCGCGCGCTGGAGCTGGGCGCAAAAGCGTTGTCCGCGCCGTCGGCCGGAAACGCGGCCTGCGCGCTGGCAGCGTACGCGGCACGCGCCGGAGTGGAAGCGCACGTGTACATGCCGCAGGATGTGCCGGTGGCATTTGTGGCGCAGTGTCGCGCGTACGGTGCGCACGTTCACCTCATTGACGGTCTCATTACCGATTGCGGTCGCGTCTCCGTGGAGGAAGCCGCGCGCCACGGTCGCTTTGACCTGTCCACCTTGAAGGAGCCGTACCGGCTCGAAGGCAAGAAGACGTTGGCGTACGAACTGGCCGAGCAGCTGGGGTGGACGCTCCCCGGGACAATCGTGTACCCGACCGGCGGGGGTACGGGGCTCGTGGGCATGTGGAAGGCGTTTGATGAAATGGAGACGATGGGCTGGATTGGCCCGGCGCGCCCGCGCATGGTGAGCGTCCAGTCCAGCGGGTGCGCGCCTCTTGTGCGCGCCTTCGAGAGCGGCGCTGACACCGCGTTGCCATGGGAGAGTGCCGCCACCGTGGCCGACGGGCTGCGCGTCCCCGCGGCCGTGGGGGACCGCTTGATCCTGGCCGCCATCCGCGCCTCCGGAGGCACCGCGCTGGCCGTGTCGGACGAGGACCTCATGGCGGGGGCCCGTGCCCTGGCCCGCGCCGAGGGCATTTTCGCCGCTCCGGAAGGGGGTGCGACCCTGGCTGCAACCCAACAGTTGCGCCGCAATGGCATTGTGGGCGACAATGACCGCATCGTCCTGTTCAATACCGGCAGCGGCCTCTCCTACTCGCATCTTTTCTAACCCATGATCGGCAAGACCCTCGGCCATTACCGCATCCTTGCGCAGCTTGGTGCCGGGGGCATGGGCGAGGTGTTCCGCGCGACCGACACCACGCTGGGGCGCGAGGTTGCCGTCAAGCTGCTGCCGCTCGAGTTCGCCAGCGACAGCGAGCGCCTCAAACGATTCCAGCGCGAAGCCTCGCTCCTGGCGTCGCTCAATCATTCCAACATTGCAACCCTGCACGGTCTTGAAGCCGAGTCCGGGGTTCACTTCCTGGTGATGGAGCTGGTGGAGGGCGAGGACCTCTCAACCCGCATCGCGCGCGGCCCGCTGGGTGTGCGCGAGACCCTCGACATTGCGCGCCAGATCGCGGCGTCCCTGCGTGCCGCGCACGAGAAGGGCATCGTTCACCGCGATCTCAAGCCCGGCAACATTCGCGTGACGGAAGACGGCACGGTCAAGGTGCTGGACTTTGGCCTCGCCAAGGCGATGACCGGCGAAAGCGCTGCGAGCGACCTCTCGCAGTCACCCACCATTCTTTCCGGCGCACACACACAGGCCGGCGTCATTCTTGGCACCGCGGCCTACATGAGCCCGGAACAGGCGCGCGGGCGTCCGGTGGATGCCCGCACCGACGTGTGGTCGTTTGGTTGCGTGCTCTTTGAGTGCCTCACCGGCAAGCAGCCCTTCCCAGGCGAAACCGTAACCGACATCCTCGCGCGCATTCTGGAGCGCGAACCGGATTGGAACCTGTTGCCCGCGGCAACGTCACCCGGGCTGCGCATGGTGCTCAAGCGCTGTCTGGAAAAAGATGTGCGACGCCGCTGGCGCGACATGGGTGACGTCGGCGCACTGCTGGAAGATGAGTCGCTTGTGCTCACCGGTGTCGCGGGTGACGCGGTACCCGCAAAGGGCGGCCGTCGCTCGCTCTGGATTGGCGTTGCGTCGGGACTCGTCGGCGGTGTGCTCGCCGCGGCACTCCTGCTGCGCGGTGGTGCGTCGGAGGGTCCCGCAACCGACACGTCGGCCGCGTTCAAGGTGTCAATCGTCACCTTGCAGGGTGGTCTCAAGCGCGCGCCGGTGTTTTCGCCCGACGGAGGCTTGATTGCCTACACGCTCGGGGGTACCGGTGGCCGGGATATCCTGCTGCAGCGCTCGGGCGGTGCAACACCCATCAACCTGACACCCAACTCACCGTCTGATGACTATGCGCCCGCGTTTTCACGCGACGGGGAGCACATCGCATTTCGCTCCACGCGCGAAGGCGGCGGGCTGTACGTGATGGGTGCAACGGGTGAATCACTGCGCCGAATCAGCGAACACGGTTTTGATCCGTGCTGGTCGCCGACGGGAAACGAACTCGTCGTTTCATCGGAAAACTTCGGGGTGCCGACCGTTCGCAATGGAGAGAGCGACCTCTGGGTCATGGACGTTGCTACGGGAGAGCGCCGGCTGCTGGTGAACGGCGATTGCATGCAACCCGACTGGTCTCCATCCGGCGCGCGCATCGCGTACTGGGGCATGGCCGTCACCGAAGGCGGGCAGCGCGACATCTGGACGGTGGCGGCGTCCGGCGGCACCCCGGTGCGTGTCCTCAACGACGGTCCGGTGGACTGGATGCCGCGCTGGTCGCACGACGGACGCTGGTTGTACTTCTTGAGCGCGCGCGGCGGCAGCTTCAACCTGTGGCGCATCGGCATCGACGAGGAATCCGGCACCCCGCGCGGCGAGCCGGAGCCGGTGACCCTCCCGTGCGGTCAGGTGCTCGACTTTGATTTTTCTGCCAACGACAATCGCGTGTTGTACACGAGTGCGGATCGCACGACACGCATCATGCGCGCCGCGCTCGGCCCGGGTGGTTCGTCGATGGGAGCGCCCGAACTGGTGCTGGAGGGTGCGATTCCCGTGGTCGACATCGGCGTTTCCTTCCAGGGTGAGACAATCGCGTACCGGAGCCACGACGAGGAAATTGGCGTCGTGCGTTCCGACGGCAGCGACGTACGCCGGATCACCAACGACACCTTCCGTGACCGGGGGCCCTCATGGTCGCCCGACGGCAGCCGCATCATTTTTTACTCGGACCGTTCCGGAAACTACCAGATCCATACCATGCGCCGGGATGGAAGTGACATTCAGCAGATCACCGAACTCGATACAACGTCGGTGTGGTACCCGCAGTACTCGCCGGATGGAACCCGAATCCTGGTGTACGACGCGTTTTCGACCGCGGTGTTTGCAGCGGATGCGCGTAACGTCAAGGTGGCTGACTTCACCCTCGTTCCCCAACCTCCTCACGGCGGTTACCTTGACGCTGTCTCCTGGCTGGGTAACAACGCGGTCGTCGGGATGGAGGAGTCCGCCAAGGACGTAATGCGCGCCGGAGTCATGGTCTATTCGTTCGCGACGGGCGCGTACACGCGCCACGCGGAGTCGATCGAGTTTGCCCGGTGTGTGGGGCATCGGGATGGCCGGCACGTGATCGCCATTACCCCGGACGGGGACTGTTATCAGATCGACACGGTGGGGAATGGCGTGCGCAAGCTGGGACGAACGGGTGACGCGGATGCCACCGTGTTGCCGGCCGACGGGTCCTACCTCTACTACATCAACAGTGATGCGCGCAGCAACGTGTGGGTCGCAACGTGGCCGGAGGGCACGACACCGTGATTCCTCCCATCGCCAAGCAGATCCCGGTTGAGATGACGCTGCACGGCGACCGCCGCGTCGACGAGTACCGCTGGTTGCAGGACCGCGACAACGCCGACGTTCGCGCCTACCTGGAAGCGGAGAATCAATACGCGGCCGATGTGCTGGCGCACACCCACGTGCTGCAGGAGCGTCTGTACCAGGAACTGGTGGGGCGCGTGCGCGAAACCGATTCGTCGGTGCCGGTTCGTCGCGACGATTACTTCTACTACGTGCGCTCGGTGAAGGGACAGCAGTACGAGATCTTCTGCCGGCGTCACGGAGAGGATGGACCCGAGGAGATCCTCCTCGACGAGAACGAACTGGCGCGCGGCCATTCCTACCAGGCCGTGGGAGCGCGCGAAGTAAGCCCCGACCACAGGCTTCTTGCGTATACGCTGGATCGCTCCGGCGGCGAAGTGTACGACCTCTACGTCATGGACATCGCCACGCGCACACTGGTGGAAGGCCCCGTGGGCGGGGTCGCAGCCGACGTCGAGTGGGATAACGACAACGCCGCCGTCTTTTACCTCGTCGTAGACGAACAAATGCGCCCGTGTGCGGCGCGGCGTCACGTTCTGGGGACACCCGTCAGCGCCGACACCGAACTGTTCCGCGAGCCCGACGCCGCGTTCTACGTGGGCATCGAAGTCTCGCGCAGTCGCGAACACCTGTTCATCTCGCTCGGGAGTCACACGACCAGCGAAGTCCACGTGCTCCGCCTGTCCGACGGCCCCGGCGGCGCGTTGCGCATGATCTCGCCGCGCGTCCAGGACATCGAGTACCACGTGGGTCACAGCGGCGACTGGTTCTTCATTCTTACCAACGATCAGGCGCACAACTTCCGCGTGGTCGAAGTACCGGTGGACAACCCGGTTCGCTCCGAATGGCGCGAGGTGATCCCGCACCGCCCGGCGGTGAAGGTGGAGAGCATCTACGCCTTTGAACGGTTTCTCGTGGTGGTGGAGCGCGAGAACGGGCTCAAGCGCATCCGGGTTCTGGACCTCGTCACGCGCGAGAGCGAGTGGCTGGCATTTGACGAGCCGGTGTACACCACGTGGCTGGATCCCAACCCGGAGTTTCAGTCGCGCACGCTGCGCTTCAGCTATTCATCGCTCACCACGCCCCGCACGGTTTACGACTACAACATGGAGACCGGCGAGCGCGTGCGCCGCAAGCGCTACGACATTCCCGGCGGGTTCAAGCCGGACGACTACGTCGCGGAGCGCCTGCACGCCGTTGCGGCCGACGGAACCCACGTGCCGATTTCGCTGGTGCACCGGCGCGACACGCCGATGGACGGCACCGCACCGCTCCTGCTCTACGGGTACGGGGCGTACGGTGTCTGCACGGAGCCGCACTTTGTGGCCAACCGCGCGAGTCTTCTGGACCGCGGCGTCATCTTTGCCATCGCGCACACGCGCGGCGGCGGCGAGCTGGGACGCGCGTGGTACGAGAAGGGCAAGCGCCTCTACAAGCGCAACACATTCACCGATTTCATGGCGTGCGCGGAGCACCTGATCGACAACGGCTATACATCGAAGGGCCGCATCGTTTGCTACGGCGGGAGTGCGGGCGGCATGCTGATCGGTGCGGTGCTCAACATGAACCCCTCGTTGTGGGCGGCGGCGGTGGCGGTGGTGCCGTTTGTCGACGTGTTGAACACCATGCTGGATCCGAGCCTGCCGCTCACCGTGCTCGAGTATGACGAGTGGGGGAATCCGCAGGACCAGCTGCACTACGAGTACATCCGTTCCTACTCTCCGTACGACGACGTGCGTCGCCAGGCATATCCGTCCATGCTGGTGCAGGCGGGTTTCAACGACCCGCGCGTGAAGTACTGGGAACCGGCCAAGTGGGTGGCCCGTCTGCGCACGATGTCGACATCGCAGAGCGACATCCTGCTGCGCACGCGCATGGGCGAGGGACACAAGGGTGCGTCGGGTCGCTATGACTATTTGCGCGACGTGGCACTCGAGTACGCGTTCATCCTGACGCGGGTTGGCGCCGACGCGTAGGGTTGGGTTGTGGCCGGGAGATTGTGCATGGCACGGGGTGTGCGGATACTGTTGCATGGGTACGGGAACGACGGGATGGGTTCCTCCGCACTGTCCCAATCCAACTTGCTGCTACTTCAACACCTTATCGCCTGACTGGCCCTGGTCACGTAAGGGTTTCTACGAACGACAGGCTCGTCCTCACCGTATCCAGCGGTTTACATGTCGCGCCTGCAAGCGACACTTTAGCACGCAGACCTTCTCGACGTCCTACTGGCAGAAGCGCCCCGAACTCTCTTCCCGCATTGTGTTGCTGGTTGTTGGCTGCATGGGAAACCGGCAGGTGGCTAGGGTTCTCTCTTGCAGCAAGTCAACCGTCGCTCACCAGGTCGCCCGCCTCGGGAGACACTGCCTGCTAGTGCAGTCGAATGAGCTCTCGAAGATCTCGCGCTTGAACGAGATCGCGATCGACGGCTTTGAGAGCTTCGAGTGGAGTCAGTACTTTCCATTCCACCACAACGTCGCGGTCGACGTCGACTCGGGGTACTTCCTCTATCACACCGACAGTCCCTTACGTCGCAAGGGACGCATGACGACCACGCAGAAGAAGCGCCGGATGGTTCTTGAGGCTCGACTGGGGACGGCTCATCCGAGAGCGGTCGAGACGGGAGTTGCGGCGCTACTTGTCCCGCTGTTAGCGCGTACAGGCACGATCCGAAGCGACGACCATCAAGCTTACCCGCGTGCCATCCGCTCGCTTGGTAAGAAGGTCACCCACCAGATCACATCATCGAAGCAGCGTCGTGGCGAGCGCAACCCACTCTGGGAGATCAACGTATTGGACCTGATGATCCGACACAGTACCGCGGCGCACAAGCGGGAGACGATCGCGTGGGCCAAACGCCGGCAGGCGTCGATCGAGAAGCTGTCGATCTTCCAGGTGTGGCGCAACTACATCAAGCGTCGAAGGGAGAAGGGGGACCGGGTAACATCAGCGATGCTGCTGGGGCTCGCGAGTCGGCCATGGCGGGTGAGGGATCTCCTCGCGCGACGGCTGTTCTACGAGAAGACGGCGCTCCCTGAGCCCTGGGGTGACTACTACAACCGCCGTGTGAGAACCACCGCACTCACGGTCAATCGGACTCACCGCCTGAAGTACGCATTCTAGCCAGGGTTGGACTCACACGAGAAGTAGCGGCCGTTGCGGACCTTGCTTGACGCAGGTGCAATCTTCCGGCCACAACCTAAGAGAAAGGCCCGCCTCCATCCACGAGGCGGGCCTTTGCTCAGCTACCAGAAAAGTCCAGTTCGTTAGAACGCGGGCGTCTCCGGCAGGGTATGGGTGCGACCGGCGTTCTGTTCCTTCAGGTACGCCGTCAGCGGTTCAAAGTAACGAAGCATTGCCTGCGCCGACAGATCGGCGCCCGTGGCCTCACGCGTCAGCTCGCGCCAGTCGCGCGTGCCACCCGGTGAGAGGATCGTGCGCAGGAACGTGCCCACTTCCTTGCTCCCGTAGTAGTTGGTGGCGTGCGGATCCTGGTGCAGGATCTCGCGCGCGATGTGGTCGTGGAGCTGGAACAAGAGCACGTAAGAGATCGCGTAGTCGTAGTACTGACCTGCGTCGTCGTTGATGTGCGTCTTGGTGGCGGCGTCGCAGAATTCCTCGCCGCGCGTGGACGGGGGCACGATGCCCTGGTATTTCGCAACCAGCTCCCACCACTTGGTGTTGTACTGATCCACCGGCAGATTCTCCGCGTACAGAGAGCGCTCAAACTCCGTCATGGTGCCCGCCGACCAGGGCAGGAACACGATGTAGTTGAGTGCCTCCTTGAGCAGCGTCTGGATCTGATCCGTCTCCTGTCCGCCGGGGAAGAGGCCGATGCCCTCGATGAACGGCTTCTGCATCGCGGCCAGGCCCAGCATGCTGCCCACGGCTTCGTGGTAGGCGCGGTTGGCACCGCGGCGGAGCAGAAGCGGGACTTCCGGCGTCGAGTAGCACATGTAGTAGTACACGTGGCCCAGCTCGTGGTGCGTCGTCTCGTACCAATCCGCGTTGGGGATCACACTCATCAGGCTGCGCACATCCTTGTCGAGGTCGAAGTGCCACGCCGACGCATGGTTGTTCTTCTTGTAGCCGGCATCTTCCGGTGCGGGATACAGCGACGACTTCTCGTAGAACGTCGCGGGCAGGTTGTCAAAGCCGAGGCTCACGTAGAAGCTCTCGGCCTGCTTGACCAGCCACTCGGCTTCCTTCTCCTTGAGCTTGGAATCCAGGTCCAGGCCCTCAACCTTGACCATCGCCGACCAGTCCTGGCCCCACCGGTTGGGGAGCCAGTGCGCGGGCAGCATCTCCGGCGCGTCCTTCTCGCCGTACTTCTTGGCGAGTTCGTAACGCGTCCACGTATGCAGCTCGCGGTACAGCGGCCACACTTCGCGCAGTACTTTGGAGAGATCGGCCTGCATCTCGGCCGTCGTCATGCCGTAATCGGAAACCTGGTACGCAAAGTAGTCCGGGTAGCCCAGCGCCTGCACCGTCTGGTTGCGAAGCGCCTGCATCTCCGCAAGCCCCGGCTTGAGCGTGCGACCGACTTCCTTGCTCTGCTCCCACGCCGCGAGACGCCTGGCGAGGTTGGTGTCGTTGCGCAGCAGTTCGTCGATGTCGTTGGTGCTGACGGCCTTTCCATCCAGCATGAACTCGAAGCCGTAGAGTTTCTCCACCTGCTCCGTTTCCACCTTGATGCGCTTCTTCACGATGTCGGCCACCGTCTGCGGGTTGTTACCGGCTTCGTAGAGAATGGCGTCGAGCTGGCGCGCGAGCAGCGGTGTCAGCTTGTCGCGCTTCTCAAGGAAGGTGCGCGCGGATTCGATGTTCTGTGCGTTTCCGGTGAACGCCGCGTAGGCTTCCTTGGCCATCTTGGAGGCATGCGCGTTGGTGGTGTCGCCCTCCACGATGTGCGTGTTGGACGCCCACTCGGCCTCGTTCACGGCGAGCGCGAGTTTCTGGAATTCAGTGGTGTACGTGTCGACAAACGCCTGTGCGTCCTTCTCCACGTTCTTGCCGCACGAAGCGAGCAACAGGGTGGCCGCAAGCAAAGGCGCGGCTCGGAGCATGGTCCTCATCGGGTCCTCCTGAAACGGAATTAACCGGGATTGTGGGCCGCGCACGGTGGCGAGCCCCGGCGGCAATCCGCACATGGTAGCCGTTTATCCGGGCAAGTCAAGGGGCCCCCGGGGACCGTGTATAATGAGGCCCGTGATCACCAACGACGGCACCGCACTTATCCCCACAACGGCGTTTGGAAGCCCCGTCCTCGAGTTCGATTTCCCGGGGCTGGCCATCGGTGTGGCCGAGTACGCGGAAGGGCCGACCGGCTGTACCGTCCTGCACTTTCCAAAGGGTGCCACCGGGGTGGCCGATGTCCGCGGCGGGGCGCCGGGCACCATCCTCACCCACCGCGAGGGCTGGGTGGATGCGATCTGTCTCGCCGGCGGTTCCGTGTACGGCCTGGAGGCCGCCACCGGTGTTTCGGCCGAACTTCTCGCACGCCGCAACTACGAAGCGGACTGGAACAGCATCGCGATTGTGTCGGGTGCCGTGATCTTCGACTTCAACCGCTTCCGCGTGAACAAGGCCGTGTATCCCGACAAGGCCCTCGGGCGCGCGGCGTTGAACGCGGCCAGACCGGGCGTGTTTCCGCTGGGCGCGCGCGGCGCGGGAGCGTGTGCCACCGTGGGCAAGTGGTTGCGCGAGACGCACGAACTGGAGCGATCGGGACAGGGAGCCGCGGTGTATGCCAAAGGCGACGTGCGCGTCGCGGCGTTTTGTGTTGTGAACGCGGTGGGGTGTCTCGTGGATCGCAGTGGACGCGCCGTGCGCGGGCACGTGGACCCAACCACCGGCAAGCGCGTTCGCGTGGGCGACGTCATGACGACCGGGCGCGAGGCGTCCGCATTGCCGGAGCCGCCGCCGGGGAACACAACCCTCACGGTGATCGTGACCAATCAAACCATGGGACTTCGCGAACTGAATCAAATGTCGCGCCAGGTCCACAGCTCGATGGCGCGCGCAATCGACCCCTTCCACACCATGTACGACGGCGACGTTCTGTACTGCGTCACCACCAACACCGTGGATCCGGCTCCGCTCAACTACAACGAAGTGAGCTACCTCGCGTCAGAGCTGGCGTGGGACGCGGTGCTGCGGAGTTTCCAGAGCGCCTGACGGACCGGGCAAGCGGAGCGGTTGCTTCGAATCTGACGCAGGTTTGTCCGGGCGCACCACCTTGTAGCGTCCACCGTCGCATGCTATCGTGCGGCGCGATGGCACGCACGACTTCCAGAATTCGCTGCACCTGGCCCGGTGACGATCCCCTCATGCTCGCGTATCACGACGAAGAGTGGGGGACACCGCTGCACGACGATCAAAAGCTCTTCGAGTTTCTGATTCTGGAGGGCGCGCAGGCCGGGCTTTCGTGGCGCACCATCCTGCACAAGCGCGACAACTACCGGCGCGCGTTTCACCGCTTCGACCCGGAGAAGGTGGCGCGCTACGGTGCGCGCGACGTGAAGCGCCTGCTTGGCGACGCCGGTATCGTGCGCAACCGCCTCAAGATTGAATCGTCGATCGACAACGCAAAGAGGTTTCTCGAGGTGCAGGAGGAGCACGGCTCCTTCGACGCCTACATCTGGTCGTTCGTGGGCGGCAAGCCGATCGTCAACCGGTGGGAAATGCTGAAAAGCATCCCCGCCAGCACGCCGGAATCCGACGCGATGAGCAAGGCACTCAAGAAGCTCGGCTTTCGTTTTGTGGGATCCACGATTTGCTACGCGTTCATGCAGGCAACCGGCATGGTCAATGACCACGTGGTGGGTTGCTACCGGCACAAGCCCGCGCGCAAGCGATGACGCACACCGCCCCCGCAACGCAACCGACCGGTTTCTGGGCCCGCCTCCAGAAGCGCTGGGGTGTCTCCACGCGCGACATGGTTGTCATTCTGATCGTGTTTGCGATCGTGGGGACGTCGGTGCTGAAGATCAGCAGCGTGGTGGTGAACGCGCTGGTGCCGCCCGACGCGCCACGCTGGCAGTGGTGGTTGGTCAAGATCCTCGTGGTGGTTCCGATCTACGAGGTGCTGCTGCTCGCGGTCGGGATACTGTTTGGCCAGGGACGCTTCTTCTACGGAAAGCAGAAGCGCCTGCTTTTGTTTCTGACGCGGCCATTCCGGCGTCCCCGCGCGTAGCCGCGATCCACTTGCGAAGCCGGCGCCGCCCCGGCTATACTGGCCCCGCCATGCCCGCCTACACGGTTGAAGTCAAGAAGGTCACGAAGCAGAGCGTCATGAGCATCCGCGCGCAGTGCCACGTCGCGGAGCTGGGTGCCGTGCTTGCGGAGATCCTGCCCGAAGTGTGGCGCTACCTGCGCAAGAACGGCGTTTCGCCGTCGGGTCCGCCGTTCACGCGCTACCACGGTTTCGACAGCGACAAGGTTGACATCGAAGGCGGGTTGCCGGTGGCGTCGCCGCTGCCCGGCGAGGGCCGGATTGTGGCGGGCTTGCTGCCCGCGGGCGACGTGGCCACCACCATCCACCTGGGTCCGTACGACAAGTTGCCGGAAGCGCACGACGCGCTGCATACGTGGCTGTCGGAGCATCGCAAGAACTCCGCGGGTCCGCAGTGGGAAGTCTACTGGACCGACCCGGGGCTCGAGCCGGATCCCAGCAAGTGGAAGACGGAACTCATGTGGCCCATCGCGTCGCCCTGACGCGGTTGCGCCGCCCGCGCGCCGTCCTTGTGCGCGCCGCTTCTCTCATTTCATGAACAAAAAAATCGAAAAGATCATGCTCCTCGGTGCCGGTGAGCTGGGGCGCGAAGTCATCATCGCGGCCAAGCGCCTGGGCAAGACCGTGGTTGCGGTGGACCGCTACGCGGGTGCACCGGGCATGCAGGTGGCCGACGCCTTCGAGGTGGTCAACATGCTCGACGCGGACGAGCTGGCCACGGTGGTTGCGCGCCACAAGCCGGACATGATCGTCCCCGAGATCGAAGCCATTCGCACCGAGAAGCTGGCCGAGTTCGCGCGCAACGGTGTGGTGGTGATTCCCACCGCGGAAGCCACCTACCTCACGATGAATCGCGTTGCCATCCGCGAGGTGGCGTCGCGCGACCTCGGCCTGCGCACCGCAAAGTACGCGTATGCAACCACGCTGGACGAGTTGCACGCGGCGGTTCTGCACACCGGCCTCCCGTGCGTGATCAAGCCGGTGATGTCGTCATCGGGCAAGGGACAGTCCACGGTTGAGACCGCCGACAAGCTGGGTCACGCGTGGGACTACGCGTGCAGCAACATGCGCGGCGACGAGAAGAAAGTAATCGTGGAGGAGTTCATTCACTTCCACCTCGAGATCACGCTGCTCACGATCCGGCAATGGAACGGTCCCACCCTTTTTGTGGACCCGGTGGGGCACCGGCAGGAGCGCGGCGATTACCAGGAGTCCTGGATTCCGGCCGCGATGTCGCCCACGCAACTGGCGGAGGCGCAGCGCATGGCGCGCGTCGTGACCGATCGCCTGGGCGGCGCGGGCATCTTTGGGGTGGAGTTCTTTATTACGGATACCGAGGTGATCTTCTCCGAACTGTCGCCGCGCCCGCACGACACCGGCATGGTCACGATGATCTCGCAGGATCTCTCGGAGTTTGACCTGCACGTGCGCGCCATTCTGGGGCTGCCCATCCCGACCATCAACTACTACGGGGCCTCGGCGTCGGCCGTCATTCTGGCCGACCGCGAGTCACCGCGCGTGCTGGGCTACGACGGCGTGGACCAGGCGCTGGCCATTCCCGACGTGCAGGTGCGCATCTTTGGCAAGCCCGACACGCGCAAATACCGGCGCATGGGTGTTGCGCTCGCGCGGGCCGCGTCCACGGATGAGGCCCGCCGCATCGCCCGCAAGGCCGCCGACTGCGTGAAACTCCGCCTCGCCTGATTCCGCCATGAAGTTCACCTGGATTGGCGGACCGTCCTGTGTGCTCGACCTCGGGCCGTTTCGCCTCGTGAGTGACCCGGTCTTTGCCGACAGCTTCACTCTGGATGGCGTGAACGTCACGCGCAAGGGTGCGCGCCCCAACGTGGATACGTCGCGCGCCGACGCGGTGCTGGTCACGTCGCCGCGCGCGGATCACTACGACCCTGCGGCGATCACGGGTATTGGTGCTCCGCTGGTGCTCGCACCCGCCGGCATTGCCGGTGCGCGCACGCTGGCGGCCGGTGAGTCCACGCGCATCGAGAAGCCGGGCGCAACCCTCGACATCCACGCGCTGCCGGCGTCGGGGGACACACTGGGTTGGTTCCTCGTGGTGAACGGGGTAGGATCGCGAACGTTTACGGCCTGCATCACCGGCGACGCGTTGTTCTCCGAGCGCACGCGCGACATCCAGCGCACGCACGGCTACTCCAACTTGCTGGTTCTGCACGCCGGCGGTGAGAAGGTGAAGGGCGAGTTGTGGAGTGCGGATACGCACCACGCGATGCAGATCATTTACCGCATGCAGCCCAACGCGGTTGCGATTGTGCACCACGACACGTTCTCGCACTATGCGGAGCCGGTGGCTCCGCTCTTTGACAAGGCTTCCGTTACCCTCTACGAAAAACGCCTCCGCGCGCTGCGCGAAGGCGAGTCCTTCGAAAAACCCATCAGCCCGACGGCGTAGGCTACCAGCGAAACGCCGTCTCCGCCGCACGCCGCGTGAGGTGTGCGTACACGGTTGCCGCGCGCTCCACACCCAGGTAGGGAATGTCGACGCGGTTGCCGCCCCCGCCCGCGGTGTCGGCCGCCACACTGGACATCTTCCAACGCCGGTCAAACGGAGACTCGCCCATGCGCACCGCCTGCACCTTGCTGTACGGCGCAATGCTCACATGCCGCCACAACCAGCCACTGCGAAACATCACGTGTTCGTCACCCAGATGGTGTCCGTAACCCTCCGCCTGTCCGCGCCCGATGCGCCACGACGGCAGCGTGAACGCCAGCAGCACCGCGAGCGACGCCCACCATCCCATCAGCAGGGCGGGAATTGCGAGCAGTGCCCCCACGCGCATGAACTCGCGCACGATGCGCCGGCGCGCGTCGGGGTGCGCGGGTGTCCAGGCCGTGTTTGCAACCGACGCCCCCGGCAGCACGTCGCGTATCAGCGCTTCCGCGTCCCCGCGACGCAGGATCGGCGCCAGCCACTCGCGCGAAACCGACGCCTGCGCGTCGCCACCAGCCGTTTGCACGCGCACCGACACGCGCTTGAACAACCGGTGCAGCGGCGACTCGCTGATTGTGACCAGCTGAATGCGGTGCGCGGGAATGGTGGAGCGCGTCACCGTGAGCAGCCCGCAGGATGAGCGCAGCTCGTTTCCGTCGTGCACCAGGGTGAATCCGTGCAGGCGCACGATGGCCCATGCGACCGAAAGCACCCGCACCACCGCGAACAGCACCATCAACGCCAGCGCGCCAACTCCGATCACGCGCAGGACCATCGTCAGGGTTGACGAACTGTCGCGCACCGCGTTGAGCAAGGGCCGCACGACACTCCAGCCGGGACCAATGTTGAGGTCGAGCACGTCGGCCTCCCAGATCAAGCCCAGCATGGCGCCGATCACGATCATGCCCCGGTTCTCGATCAGCCCGAAGATGATGAGGTCGCGCGTGCGCAAGCGTACCAGCGTGGTGTCGCCGGTGACCACCGCGGGTGCCTCTTCACCTTCCGCAACCGGCGCAGCCATCGCGGTGGGCGCCGCACCCGCCAGGCCGCGACGCGCGTCAAATACGAGTTGCCGGATCTCATCCACCGCCCCGCCACCCAGCACACTCAGGCGTGCTTCCGGCTCCTTGCCACCGCCCGTCTGCAGCCGGATGTCGGCGACACGCAGAAGCCGGTGCGCGGGGTTGCGCACCACTTCGATATTCTGGATGCGCTCGTAGCGAAGCCGCCGCTCGTTGCGGAAGAAGAGGCCGGTGAGAATCACAATCTCGTCGGCGTCGAAGCGGTAGCGAAACGTGAGGTAGCGGTAAACGCCGATCAGCGAAAGTGGCACGGAGAAGCCCATTGCCCACAACTGCCAGGTGGCGCCCTTGGAAAAGAAGATGAACAGAATGGCCGGCAGCGCGAACGACTTGAGCTGTCCGGCCACCGCGAACAGAATGGAGAGCGGGTGTAGCTTGCGGTCAGACGCCGTCATGCTGCGCGTCACCAATAAGATAGTCGCGAATGGAAACCGCGCGCGCGTGCGAAAGCCCCTGCACCTTGACTTCGGCGTGCTCGGTGCCGGCGGTGAACACGTGCAGTGTTGCCAGCCCGAAGTGGCGTTCCACCGGTCCCTGCGACACGTCTGTGTGCTGGATGCGCGAGCGCGGCACGTGGATGCGCCGCCGCCAGAAAACACCACCGCGCACGTGCAGGCCCTCGGAATCCAGCCGATACGACGCGTGCCGGTGTTCCTTCGCGGGCCAGATGAACATCAGGGCGCCAAAAACAATGACCAGCGCCGGGACGCCCACACCCAGGATGAGGCGAACGAAACCGGGCAGGTCGGCAAAAGCGGCGATGAGCCCCGCCGCCAGTAATACGGGCAACGCAACCGTGAGGGTCATGATCACCGCCACCGCGCGTCCGTACTCCAGGTAGCGCGCGTCCAGCGGATGGTCCACACCATCCGCAACCGGGACGGGTGCAGCCGGGGCGGCCTGCGGGGATTCTTCGTTCGCGCGGTCGTTCACTTTGTCTCCCGCTCCAGCCGTTCGCGCATCAGGCGCGCGATCTCGCGCTCGTCGGCGTGGGGCGAATCTGATAACGCGTGCACCACGCTCTCCTGGTCCGCGCGCGAACGGTTCTGGTTCATCTTGAACTTGCCCTCGAGACGCGTCAGTTCAATCTCAAAACCCACAATGCCGGCCAGCTCCACGTCCAGTGTCGACGCCGCCTTGGCCACGTCCCACGGATGCCCGAGTGGTGCTTCGTGGTTCTCGACAAGCCGCATCACCATCTCGTGCAGGCGCGCGGTGTCGGTGACGAGTCTGGGCTGGCCGGTGGCGTGCACCACCACGTAGTTCCACGTGGGCACGGTGATCTGATCCTCGTACCACGCGGGCGAAATGTAGCAGTGCGGTCCCGCAAACACCGTGAGGGAGGGTGCCGCGCTCTCGAGCACTTTCCAGTGCGGGTTCGCCTTTGCCATGTGCGCGACCAGAGTCCCGAACGGACCGCGGTCGGCGTCGATCAGGAAGGGAAGGTGTGTCGCGAACGACTCGCCGCCCGCGTGTGTGAACAGGGTTGCAAAGTTGTAGCGGCGGATGACCGCGTGCAACTCCGCCATGGATTCGTTTCTATAGGAGCGCGGATTGTACATTGGCGGGGATTGTAGCCCACCCCCGGGGTTGCCGCAACGCGCAGACCGGGGCGGGCACTCCGCCGTGGGAAAAGAAATGGGTTGTGGCCGGGAGATTGTGCATGGCACGGGGCGTGCGGATACCGTGACATGGGTACGGGAACGACGGGATGGGTTCCTCCGCACTGTCCCAATCCAACTTGCTGCTACTTCAACACCTTGTCGCCTGACTGGCCCTGCGTACGCAAGGGCTTCTATGAGCGCAAGCAACGCCCTCACCGTATCCAGCGGTTTACATGTCGCGCATGCAAGCGACACTTCAGCAC